>Ga0194135_10000376_pt1 | contig 26204 bp, 21 predicted proteins | sample LitLau_LLRF_2013_FD_134024 | JGI IMG/M metagenome (GOLD analysis project Ga0194135, IMG submission 134024) | Freshwater sediment microbial communities in response to fracking from North America - Little Laurel Run_MetaG_LLRF_2013 (version 2) | ecosystem: Environmental > Aquatic > Freshwater >... | reverse complement strand
TATACATAATATGTGTGTACAACTGGTTGGGTGAAGAAAGTTGACATTTCTTTTTAAAAGTGACGTGGGATCAATACTACTGCTGCTGTGAGAATACATTAAATTCCTCCAGCTTTTAGTAGTGAATGCCTGTCACCGATAAGCCATTTGTATCAATAATAAAAAGTTTTTTTCAAAGACGACTGCACATCCTAGCGAGCGAAAAAGTCTGTAGAACTATAAGGTATATATATACATTCAGTCAACTGGATTCCTCCTGGATGGATGAATTTGTGTGCACACATTGTAGCTACGTGTTTGTCACTGTCGTTGTGACTTTGACAGAAGAGTTTTTCAAAAGCCTCAAAGTGTGAGAGACTTTCTTCGAAGACTAGAGAGGCTAATTCGCTTGAATATACATTATACACTGAGCACACACGCGTGTGTATATGCTAAGACTGCGCAAGAGAAAGCATCTCATCTCTCTACACCTGCACTTCAGTTTAGAAGAATTTAAATAGCAATTGACTTCACAAGTTTTTAGTATGTACACAAGTTAAGGGATCAACACGCGAACTGTGTAAACTTACTGTGGAGAGAGATAAAAAAGTTTCGTAGCATCGTTTGTCGTAGCTAGCTAATTTTAGTTTCCTTCCTGTATTGGGATCTTCCTTACACATAGTATCTGATGTTTTAATCTGAAAGATCTACAGAAGCCATAAGTCAAGAAGGAGAAACTTGGGTTGTTGTTGATAAAGAGACAGGAGAAAGCAACCGGTGAAATAAAGTATCCTTTGAAGAAGCACTGAAGTGTTATTAGAGAGACAGTGTAAGTTAGCAATTGCATTGCAATCCCAACGTCAGGTGATGATGCATTATACAACGGTGAATTGTGTAAGAAAAGCCTGGAAAAGTTACCTAGAAAGGGCGTAATAGACATTTGGTTTGAGTGGAGAAATAATTAAAAGACAAAAGCTGAAAGAAGGAAGATTAAAGGGTTGATAATTATTTGTGAAATTCTTTTTAAACTTACGGAGTGACAGTTGATTATGTAACTTGAGCGGTGGGAATGAAAGCCCCTATCAGACTAAGAATCAGAATATCGTGCATTTTTATACTGAAGCATTATTAGAACATTAAGCTTAAGAGGAGGAGGTGGTGGTGGAAGTGGTCATCAAAAATTCCAGATTGTCGATTATGAAGGCACGAGAAAGTAAAAATTACTGCTCACACCGAAGGCAGGAGCTTTAGAAAGTAAAATAGCCATTAATAGATGAAGTTAAGAACACGCAAAGGGTTTTAGTAAGCAAACAAACACACGTACACGTACACACACACATATATATGTATACATATGCATTCAACTACCCAGCAGACTACACATAGGAAGTTGGGCAGACTTTGGTGAAGGAGCAATATGCAATTAAGTTTCATTAGAGACTGACAGGAGAGGACAGATATCTTTTTTCCGTGGAATCGATTCACAGTTCGCAATTATTATTATTAGGAAAAAAGGAATGCGAAGAGTCGCATTGCAATCTTTTCCGTGTCTCAAGTCAAAAGCAAGTTTGGTATTTCTTTTCAGATCGTTGGAACTTGGAAGTGAAATAACACACGTTTTGGCTTTCTCTCGCTGTGCAACAAAAAGGGAGTGGAAAACTGACACAGAGCTACTATTTTCTTTGGCAAACTGGACAGCGTGAAAAAGCAGATATCGTGTGAAAGATTGTGAACGAAAAGTTGGACTCGGATACTTTGTTTAAAGCAATCACTGCCCTAGTTAACTACTCAACGAGTAATAAAATGAAGTGAAGGAGGAAAAGAAAAGGCTCGGAGAAAGCATATATACATATATATAACTTAGATTCTACAAGGTGGTTTCCTCACGTGGTACTCAGTGCTAATGGGGCTAATGGCGTTATACTTTGGACTTCTTTTGTTGTTTCTTTACGTCTTCGAGTCGCTTCAGGAGTCCGGTTGCTCCCGTCTTCCGGATATCTACTGGAACGCTACCAATCCAATGTAAGTTCAAATTTTGACTTTAAACTGTGATCTTGCCTAATAAGACAGCCTTCTTTGCATTACTTTCTTGCTTCAGCATCATGTTCAAAAGGCAATATAAATAATATATTGGTTCATATCATCATCGATCGTTCTTCTACATCATATAAAGATTTGCGAAAAGCACTCTCTCGTGTTCTTTAAACCAATAAATGATTCTTCCCGTGTGCACATAGGAGAGAGTAATATAACGACATCGTGATGTTGTCTAGCAAATGCTTTTTCAATGTGATTGTGTCGTCGTGTAAGTTTTGAATGTATAAAGGATAATGTCACACACGAGAGAAAGCAGGAAGCATGTGTGTGTATATGTGTAAGCCACTTCACATTTTGCATGACAGAAAGTATCTCAGGTTGAAAGTTGCATTCCATGTAACAACGACACCCACACCACAGGATGACTTTTGGGTGTCTTCGTGTGTTTCGTGTCGAGTGTGTTATTGTGTGTGTATGTCCTGCTTCGTGGAACACAAGACCGCGTTTCCCTTGTGAATTCGTAAGTGATTTTGCAGAGAAATTTTCTGGAGAAAGTAGTTTTACTAGAAGAGTAGCAGAACATTCGTTACATACGGAGTGTGAATAAGAGCACTGCAACGTTATTATGCATATACATAGTGTACATTATGTCTGGCTAGGATCATCCTCACTCCGATATACTTGCATGAGTTTCGAAAGGTCGAAAAGTTGCTTGTACAAAGATGTGAGGAGTCTTTGTATAAAGAATGTGTCTTTGGTGATGTCTGTTTAATCCAAAAGCTACTTTCTTGTATGTTTTCCTGAGATCTTGGCGGGTGTGTGCTGTGCCAGAGTGTCTCTCACATTCTGTGTGCATGTATATATAGGTTTGTAGCTAAAGCAAACAGAGAAAAGGCTTTTTAGCTTCCAAGAGGAGGAAAAATGTGTGATGTTCAGGTTGTGTAACTATCATTTCCTATTCTGGAACTATTTTCGTATGCATTGAGGAAAAACAGAGTGCGAGTGTCTGACTAGGAGGAAAATGCTAAGAGGGTTTATAATAAAAATATCTCTAAAGCACACACACACACACACATTGAACACAGTAACTGAGTATGAATTTCCAACTATGTTCTTTTATATTTCCATCTATCTCCGGGTGGAAATAGACCGATTTGAAAAAAAGTCGAGTGCGTTTTCCTTTCGGCTGTTTTAATGACGGATTGAAATAAACAAAAAATACAAAAATGCATTATTTCTTACTTCAATTTTAAAAACTTTGTTTTTTTCAATGAAGCCAATATGAAGTTAAAGTGTAGTCAGAGCAGGCAAAATGTTCGTTGTTCCCTTTACTCCCCTACCCTTATTTTGAATGCTGAACATCATCTATCATTGAACATATACGGAGCCATTAAAGAATGGATCAATTCTTAGATCTTTCTTTCTACTTGTTTCTTGTGAGATCAAATTTCTCTTTAATACTTTTAAAAGATCTGAAGAATTTCTTGTGTTCTAAATGAAATGAGTGGGTTGCTGCCTGGAAGACTTGAGTTTAGCTTAATGACTACACAAATAGAGTCAGTAGTTTGCATAGTTTATAGAAGTGCGTCTGTTCATCATGGTACGAATCTTGTAGACATCGGGTTCATTTCAATATTCAAGTATCATTAATCAGAAAAGAAGAGGTTTGGAGTCATGATAAAGAAGGAAATAAAAAAAGCACTCTCTGTGCGAGTTGAGATTTAGCGAGTAGCTTCATTTGCAGCTTAAGAATACACTTAATACTTTAGATTGGGTTTCATTAAGCTAGTTTTTCGCGTATAAGTTTGGTGAAGCTTGAGTTTATAGAGAATATGGATGAAAGGAAAGAGACTTTTATAGATAGAACCCGCATTTCCTCCTAACTTTGTTCGAGAGATTATTGATTACAAGTTTCACATTGAAAAAGAGTAGTTTGAAATGGTGGCGTTGATGATGACGGTGGTGATTTCTCCTGGGTAAAAGCCTAAAAATTAAAGAAGGCTTGAATTAGCAAGGAAAAAGAATCAGTTGAGTTTAATGCTGATTTGCAATTCGGTGAAAGGATGAGCTTCAATTGAAGCAACATGATACTTCTTCTTCTCTTTCAGCTGCGGGTTGGGGTTGGATATGTATTGTGATTCTCTGTAGATTGGATAGGTATATTCGATAGGTTTGTCTATGTGTAAAGCATTGCTTAAGTTATGAATAAAAACAAAGGCTTCTGACTGCATAGGATACTTATTAAGTGGATATGAGATCATACGAACACGGAAGACAAATCGCTCAGACTTTGTTAGTCCTTCCATGAAAATTTCGCTGAGATGAGAAGCCAATAGAATGACCAAGTAAACCAATTCCGAATTTGAACAGAGTCCTCATAGGTTGTCGTGTAGTTAGTTCATCTTCAGGACTGATTTCAGTAAATAGGACAGTTCTGCAGAGATGGACTGTGAAGGAAGGAGGCAAGGATAAGTCGTCTTGTCGTCGCCTACGGTGGTTAAATAATGAAGAGCTCTCTCCAAGTGAGTTTGACGATCTCACAAATTTATTGAAGTATAAAGAATTTGACGATTGACTTGGCGTGTGTGGAGAAAACATTACGGAATAATACACGTGAATAATATACGTGTAGGTTGTGTGTTTGTACGAGTGTGACTTGTCTGTGGAAATTAAAAAGGCTCAAGAGAGAGAATTAGTGAGGAGAAAGCTGGCAGTTAATTCAGAAGTCGAGAAGGAGAAGACAGTTTTTGGTTGGAGGAGGTGGAGAGGGTTTGATTTTTGGTTGAACATTGGGAAGTAAAGTGTAAAGAATGGAGAGACTTTTTGAGTAGAAAGGAAGATGATGGAGATATGGGAAAAAGTGAATTCATGCTCACGTTGCTTTCTCCTTGAGAGTGAGTCACCCGGGTATTATGACAAGTATTCGTGGTGGAGAATTAGAAGTGCCCAGCAGAAGCTTCTTCCCTTTTGTTTTAAGTCAGAGGAGCGTAATTGCGAACCTCGGGAATGATTAGAACAATGGATGGAATAAGAGCCTCTTCATTTCACCCAACCATTCCTTCCTCTCATTATTATTGTTATCATTTCCTCCCTCCAGAAACCGTATCAAATATCACGACCACTCTCCTTTCTTCTGTTTTATATGCTTTAGACTTCATCATTCGCTCTCTCTCTCTCTCTCTCTCTTCTCTCTTGAACAAGAAAGAGTAAGAAACACGCAGGCACACATGAACACACACAAATGCAACCAACAATCGCCACTGAAATCTATTCTTTTGTTTTTCGAAATGAGTGTATACGTATATTCTACAGAAATGAATGTACGTATGTATATATACATGTATGTGTGTGTGTGTGTGTGTGTGTGTTTGAGTACTCAAATTTCTTCCTAAGAGGTTCATCATCATGATCATTCAGAGTCTCTCCCATAAATTTATATTATTCTCTTTTTTAGATAGAACACAGTTCTGCTAGTCTCTTCTTGAGATATTTGAGAGGAGGTTGAGATATTGTGGAGATGATGAAACTCTCACATATGAGGAATAATTAATCCCTTGAAAAATATGAACAAAAGGTGAAAGTCCTGACATTACTTAGCAATATGAGTTCTTTAAACAAAGGGGAGAGTCACACACACACACACACACATGTGTCAGTCTGTGTTATATTGTGTGTGTGTCTGTGAGATATTTCCCTAATGCATCATGCATGTCAGGATTTCCTTGAGTGGGTTTTAAGAGGAATCATTTGTCTCAACGTTCGTTTCGAAATTTGAATTTTCTCTTGTTGGAGTACTTGAGTGAGTTCTCATGAAAGTACAATTCCGTTTTTTGTGTATGTGTTGATGGTACCAAGAAGAAGAGAAAGAAAGGGAGCTCATACAGAAGAGAAACTTGGCTTGGATATAAATGTACTTTAACTCCTATGCAGATTAGACTTCGAGAAAGGTTCGTTTTTAATCCGGTTGATTGCCATGTAAGCAATATCTCTGGGATTTACATGGATCTTTTAGTGGAAGGTACATATGCACAGACAAAAGACATCCAGGTGGGCAGGAGCGACGGAGAAAGTGAGCGACTACTCCTGACAAATGATTTAGGCCGTTGCAGGTGTATGACAAGAAAGGATTCTTCATTCTTTTTAGCATATACGTGTGTGTTTATAGGGAAGGAACGAGGAACGAGGTGATGGTTGTGTATATGTCCGGTAATGCGGATGGGTTAGTAGAATAAGATGGAGAAAAAGGATTGTGAAGTGGAACTAGGGAAATAAAAGTTACTTTTAGGTGGCACTAGATGTTTTTTGGAAGTACCCAAGAGTGACATTTATCGAGAGAACCCCTCCCATTCGGTTCTTAAATTATGCAGGCAAATACTTTGGTCTTTCCTTGGTGTCTGTCGCTCTCAGTGTATATAGAAGTGTACAAGTCATGTGTATGTGGTGAGGATGAGTGTATATAGCATGGCTAAGACTATTTGCTATTTGTAGTAAGGAGAAAGAAGAGTCAGAGCATTTCACTTACATCCAAAAGTGCAAGTCAAATTGTTTACTATGTAAGGCGAAAATGTCACTTCTCTCTTAGAGACAAAAGGTTGAGTGAATTTAATGCATGTTTGAGCATCAAGAATTTCGCTGTGTAGACTCTGTGTAGAACTTTTTCGCTCCTCATACGAACCATTTGAAAGTGCTACTACAAGAATATATATATATATATATATATATATGCATAGGGACAAGTGCGTTTAGGATTTTAGAATTTGCTTTCGGTTGAAATGCAACATGGAAAGAGATAGAGAGGAAAGGAGTAAAAAATTGAATTTCAACTGTGACTCTCTCAGCAATAAAAACACTTTGAAAACATTATATCTTAGGCACTAAGTGATGCTTCGTGTGGAGAACATGGCAGATATACACAGAGATATGCACAGTGTTAAGATGTTGAGTGAAGGAATAATATTGAAACTCAGGTTAGAACATTTGTAGGTGTACACTTGAGAGCACAATAAAAGCGAAGAAGAAAAAGTTAATAATACAGGGAAACGATTCTTTTGATATATGTGGGCTTTCGTCTTAAAGAATATTCAAATGACTTGATCTCTTGGATGAAATTCACGAGGGCTGGTGTGGCTTCATTTCTGCAAACCGTCCTTATACTACTGTGTGCTTATATATATTTATGCAAGGGTGTGTTACCAAGTCTGGGTAGTACATTTTGCATATATATAGTTTATGGAGGACTATGTGTGTGAGCTTGATATTGAGTTCATTCGCAAAATAAGGAAAGAATATGGGTTGGCATTTGACTACAACTGGATTGTGAAGAAATAACATAGTGCTGCTGCTTTGGTTGGGTCTCTCGCGTTCTTTTTCAAAGATGTTCCCATGTACTTTAGGAGATTGAGGAGAAAGTAGAATAACGGTGGTACGTGTAAGCTATTGCCATTCCATAAGACTCATGAGGAGAAATGGAGTTCTTTGCTTTCCATTCCATCTCCTTACATAATAATTTGGCCTTTTTACCGACTTCTTCCTCCTTCTGTTCGAGTAGTTCGAGTGTCAAGGGAGACTTATTTAAGAATGAAGGTTCTTTCACTGTCCTACCTGCCTACTGATGAATCTCTTCGAGTAACTTTCGATTGAATGTTTAAGATGGAGTGGATGTGGTTACTTTTAAGTTGGTAGTGGAGGATGAAGCATTGCTAGCTCAACAATGAACAGGTACATGAAGAAAAGGTGGTTTTCCATTGCAGGTACTCTCACTCAGTGAGATAGACAGGCAAAAAGAAACCTAACAGAGAGGTTTACTTAGCTATACATATACACTACACACAGATAATGTGTTACCAGCAGCAGCAGCATCAAGCAGGCAGACTTGCAAGAAAGATAAACCATTCTCAGGCCTGAGGTGATACGAGTTTTGTACTTCGCAGTGGTTCATTTTAAGAAGGCTAGACGTTACATTAAGCGGTTTTTCGTATAAAGGATCAGTAATGTTCGCTTCTGCTATATTTCAAATGATTTAAATAAGGCTGTCTAGTAGTTTGTTTCTATGTTATTATAGCAAAGCGTGTGGTATTAATTTCGATGGATGATTCCCTCATTTTTCATTTATTAGTGTTTGGTTGGAAGGAAAGTCAAAAGAAATTAAAAGTCGGTTACTGTGAAAGTTTGGGAGTTGAAAGGAGCTGTTATGCGTTGATATTAATATATAGAGGACAGAAAGCATCTATGTTTTATAATGATCATGATATGCACCTTATTTGGGAACTTTTTACACAGTGTTTAAAGTATGGAAATTTAATTACGAATTATGGAGAGGGAAGAGAGTAAAGAAGACTTAAGTAGTTTTATATTAGACAAAGTTTTTGACTGGCAAAACTCCTTTTAGGATGTAAAAGGAAGAGTTTATTTAAAGTTGAGGAACCAACTGCTGCTGCTGAAGAAGAAACAACTATTGACTATGGAGAAGAAGACGAGTTGTAAAGTTTTTGGGGAAAAAGACACTTTAGGTTTATAATAATGTATATCTGCTGTAAAAAGGGTCTTTTTTATTCTTTCTTATTCGATCATCGTCAGAGTCTAATTCAAAGTTGTTCGTTTTATTTCGCATGTGGCTGTATCGTTTAGTAGATTTACCTACGTCGATTGTGAATATTGAACGGGAATTGAGCTGGAAGTTGGAGACAGAAAATAAAATATTTTCAAATTACAATAATAGTGCTAGTGTTACGAACCACTTCTAGGTGAAAAAATTAATCTCTTCGCTGCAAGATTTGCTTGGTTTATTAATTTGGTATGTGAGATTAACTTGTAAGTCAGTTGTATGATATGAATAGATATAATAATAAATATTTTTTTATTCCTGCATAACTCTAATGCATTCTTCTTGAATGAAATGAATATTTAAGTTTGGGGATTAGTTCCATTTATTTGTATCTAAATGAACCTGTCTTACTCCGACGGGAACTTTGCGGCTTTTAAAGTAAAAGTCATCTTAAAGAATGAATGTGAAGATGTGGAAAGAAAAGGTTGTATAACTATAGAACCGTTTGATAAAGTCAGCTCCACTCAAAAGCTACCGCAGAAGAGTTTTATAAGATTGGTGAATGTATTTAGATATTTCTAAAAGTTTTGTTTGTGTGGAATGACTCTGTGTAGTTGTGAAGCTAGTGGGGTGTGTTTTATCGGAAAGAGAGAATAGAAAGCCTAATTGTGCTTTTTGTACCTGAGACGAAGAGATTATGATTAATACACAGAATATAAGTCGGAGAAATCAGTGAGTCATAATGAGTGGATTGAGTCTTCAGCAGGAGACAAGTCTTTGAGAACGTATCAAAAGTCAAAGAGACAGATGGATTGAATGTATAAAAATATCAGTTTGTTCCTACCTCTACAATCATGTGTCATGATTATGTTCTTCTTATAAATACGTTTGTATAAGATGTGCAATACACAAAAGACACATTCCTCAGGATGAATAATCATAATAGAAATAGAAAGGGATTCTCAATATATTTATTTATATGTATAACACAAGTGTTGTGTTCTTATAAAACAGATAATTTGACGTCAAAGCATTTTCTTCTTATCTGACAAAGTCGGTGAGTACTTTATGGAGAGGAGAAAAGTCAAAGTAATTCTAGATGAGGATGATAACTGACTTTTAAGTCTGATTTCCATGAGAGTCATAAAGTTCGTGAGATAGAGTGCTCCGCATTGCTTCGAGTATTTAAAGGTTCAAGAAATGAGTAGTAGTGAGTAACATACCAGAAACTCTATGAGCTTTTTGAGCTAATAAAAATGTTTAAGAAAAAATAAAAAGGAATTGTTTTGTAGAAGAAGAAGAGGTCTGCTATGTTGTGGAACTTTTTAGAGAGACTTGTCTGTCGTTCGTCCTTATGAGATGAAGAAGAAGAACCGGCAAAGGATCGTGTGTCTCTCTTTTACTCTGTACTTCTTTTTAGTTAGAGAACATTTTTGAGCTCCTGTGGTTCCATCCGCACAGAAAGAGCTCTACATCTTTTCATCAAAAGATCTCATCATTATCATGAGAGCATCGAAACTTTAACAGTAAGGACAGAATGGGTTTCGTTAATGAGCCACCACCACCACCATTGCTGACTGTCCTGAAAGTATTTATTTGTTCTAACCCTCGCAGAGACATTTAATAATGGTCATGTTCCAACAAAGATCGGTCCAGGATTAAATATGTTTGTAAGTATGGACGGTTCTTAGGCATTTCCCGTGGAATTTCGCTTCAACTCAACAAATTATCTCGTTGGATCCTCAGGCATGTGTAATTGGTTGAGAAGTACATGAAATGAGTATAAAATTCTAATAAACTAGGAAACGCTAGGCATGTGGTGGTGACACTGGATTTTTGTGAAATCACCGTTCCTTCAGTATGAAAGGACGCGGAGATGATGATGAGCTGACAGTTCTGTTGATTATGTGACAATGGGAGATAATTTTTTGTACACCTCACATTTAAAATGGCATTTAACCCAAGGAGTGTATTCGTGTTTATTTATGTCCGCTAGTTTTATTGCTTCACTTAAGAGTTAAATGATATTCAATCTGGTTTGACTGACGATAGGTAGTTGCATTGTTGTATGGACAGCGAAGTTGTAGAGTTAGAAAAGCATGCATTAATATTATATATTATATATATACTTTATATACATATAGTTGTGTCTGCTTGGAGCAAAGAAAGGTGTGGGAATTAGAAGTGGAGAGGCAGAGAGGATGTTGTTGATGGGTGGTGCAAATAGTTTTAGTGTAGTCACTTATGTTGTGGTGAATCCGGGTGCATTTACTTAATTTAATCCTTTGGAGGAGGGTATTAGGAATTATGTGAAGGGCCTTTTAGCGGAGTAGTGTCAATGGACACTACGGAGCTCTGCCGATAGAGATATATTTATGAGAGAGTGGAGATATATGGGAAAGGAAAATGGAAATTGTGTGCGTATGTGTGTGTGCGTCTCCTGAAGTAGTTTAGGAAGGAATATAAGACCTTTATTATTGCTGGAAAGACTCGCTTATTAACTCGTAGCATTTACCTTTTGGTTGAAGTGGTTTCGACTTAAGCATGGACTACATAAAAGAAGGGTACTTGAGGGAACCCTTGGAAGGTTTTTTCTAGATGGAGGCAACGTGAGATGTGGACAAAAGAATGTTGAGAGTTGGTAAAGATAGGGACGCATATATATTCGAAACGTGGAGAGGCAGCAGGTAGTAGAGAGAATGGTCAGAGAGGTACTGACGATGAAGGGCTTATTGGTGTGTTGTTACGGGACGGAGTCTTAGTGGTTAGTCTATCGGGTATTGCATAGGGATGAATGTATGTATATATATATTATGTGCATGTTGGGGGTTGTTGGTTGCGAAGCTAATTTTGTGAAGTATCCTCAGGTGTGCAGGTATATAAAACCGAGTGCGAGAAAGGTATGATTTGATGAGGAGGACTCTGTGTAGTATATAGGGAGAAGTATGGAGGAAAAAGATGAATGTCTTGAAGTGTTTAAGAAAGAGTGAGTGAGGATATAGCCAAGAGCAACGTTGAATGTGGTAGAGGTATGTGAGAGTTCTCATGATAACTTCTTACGTATGAATGTATGTTGGTGTTCAACTTGGACTGCCTACAGGCCTAATGATCTTCATGTTGCTTCAGTTTTAAAGATACTCTCTGAGAACAAACACATTCCTCCTTGTCACTCCTTCTCTCAAAGTTGCTGTATTATATTCCTATACGTCTTTCTCACAAAGTGCAAAACGCATCAGCTAGATTGGAAGAGATTCTCTGTGTCAATCTGGGGTCAACCGTTTGTTGTGCCCAAGTATATATATATGTATAGTGTCTTCCAAGAAAGAGATATCGACTCTGTGTGTGTGCATTTGTGTTTAAGGACCACAAGAAAAAGAATAAGAGAGGGGAAGTTTATTTCTAAGTGGAAGTTGACGGATTGTTGTTGAGGCAAAAAGGAAGTGAATCCGATTATTTTCCTCCTTGGAATTTCTAAGCGACTATACACATACCTATATACATATATACATTCATCCGTACTGGAAAGGAAGTGAATGGAGAAAGTGTGTAGTAAAAATACTCTGGAGTGAATACATAGAAGGCAAAGTGATAGAGACCGATAAGTAGATTGGATTGATGGAAGTTCATCCGTAGGAAGAAGAACAAGAGAAACAGTGGAGAGGGGATAATAAAAATACATACGCGTCTTTTAGCCAGGGAGACGTGAATGAACATTCGTCTTCTGGAAATCGGATAAGTGTGAAGAAGTGTTAGTTTAGTTGGGATCGTGGTCAGTAGACGTGGAAGGTTTCTTAAGGTTGACAATAATATTTGGTGGATTAAAGGGAGCAGGACGGTGAAGAAGTATTAGAGTAGTAGTAGCAAAGTTTACCAGCCTGTTGCTTCCTTTTTCCTATATATATATGTATGACGACAAGGCGCCTACCGTCTCATGGGATTTTATTTGATCCAAATCCATCCGGCACCAGTCACGGCAACCACTTGAGGCCAAAAAGTCAAGACATTTTCCGTATAACTACTTACCACCAACCATCATTGTACTATTATTATTATTATTATTATTCTGTGGCACTGACGAGTCAAGTGGTTGTCAATATATAATACCTAAACACAACGGAAGCTTACGCATAAATAGATTTAGAACTCTAGTGTGTGTTGATGGTCTCTGACTTTATGAGTTGGGATTTGGAAACAATTAAGAACTACCCTGAATACTTTCAACTACATTGCTTACCTCGTCTTTGTTCAACTTTGTTGGAACTTGGGGTTTAAATTGTGATTGATATTCCCTTAAAAGGAAATGCTGCGAAACATTTATTGAGAGAGCTCTTAGCTGAGACTTGTCTATCGTCGCACATGTGAAATCATTCCAACAAAGTTGTCCCTAACTTCTTGTGGATGAAAAGTTGACGACGATATGAATGTTTTGACAATCTCTGGAAAAGTGGGCAGAAGTTGTTGTGCAGCATCAGTGAAATCTCGACTGGTGGTGTCTTCTTAGCCTTGGCAATTTACAAGGAGGAACTGGGTGATGAAACAAGCTGAAGAGATGAGTATCAGTGGTGAGGGTTTTGATATGATGAGATGATAATATCTCAAGTGGAGAGACATAATAAAAGAGAAGGATCATCATGAGACTCATGAGATGCTCTGACTGAACTCATTTCATCACAAGAAGTTGTTGAAATATTTTTATTATTATTACCAGTCAAAAGTTGGCCAGAGCTTGGTGAAGACAGAGTGGATAGTTCATCGTGAATAATCAGAAGACAAGAGAGAGAGAGATACATTTTTATTTGTTTCTTTCTCAGAGGTTTTTCTCGTGCAGGTAGAATAAGAAGAAGAGTGATATTGTTGTTCCTTCATCAGATAAAATCTGCAGCAGTTGTGGATTGTGGAGTTAAAATTCTTTACAAGTACAGAAAAAATACTCGTTTTGTTAAATGTTCATGTCTGTGTGAAAGACACACACAAACTTGCAAGTTTTGGAGTTTCTGGACTAGAATTAGTCAAGAGAGAGAGAGAGAGAGAACGAGAGTGCCTTCTTGTGGAGGTGGATTTTGTACTGACAACGAGTGATTTTGATATTTGATACGTCACCTGGACAAGACATCTCAGTGAAGATTCTAACGAAAAAGGAATCCGCTGGAAGTGCTTGACATAGAAGTATCAGAAGTTTTTTGGAGGAGCTTACAAATATTAGTTCGCATTTAATGATGAAGCACCCGGATATTGTGTGACAGTTGTGGGTTTAATTAGAAGCTAGACGAAGATCTTTAATAATAGGCTTGAGCGCGTGAGACGAGGGAGATCGATACTACTACCTCTCTATATATTTAGAGGTAGACTTAATAATTTCAGATTAATAATGAAGCTGAGACTCGGAAACGTAGGGGGAGTGGTTGGAGGTGAACGTAGTAGTAGGAGTGGGTTAGGAAGTGTAAGGACAGGAAGAAGAAGTCCCTCTTTTAGAGGACCCTTCTTAGACACTTACAAAATAGTTTCTGTGATTTTGGCTCAAACATTAATCCTCATGTGTTCCATGTGCTGCTCTAGTAAAGTCTTCAATGTTCACTGGAATACGTCAAATCCAATGTAAGTGAAAATGAATGATGATAATCCTAAGTTGCATTTTCATCTCAAATTGTTTCATCTTCTGAAATCGATACTTTTCGGTAATTGGGCTTGCTGCTTATTAACTGGCTATGCATATATGTACTAGTAGCATAGTACCAATTAGAATTAGGGAATACGAACAAACCTTATTGCTATATACACTATAGTGGTCACTTTGCCAGCCGCAAAACGACCAAAAAGATTGTTATTTGGGTGATGAGGAGAATTATCTTCTTCACGAGAGATCACTTTGTGTTTGTCTGTTTGATCTTTTTACGACGAAAATCGAAGGAAAAGAAGCAAGTTGGGAGGTTTCTGTATTAATATTTACTTAATAATTCCATGTGAAAAGATAACTTCCATTTGGTACTCTCGCGTATTCTAAACCTTTTTCCAAGCTGGTGTCAAAGTGGGTTTTGACATGGCCTGTTGATTTTGGTGTGTCTTGACAAAAAGTGGGAAGCTCCAAGAACGCTGTGTATGTAAGAAAGGGTCTATAATAGCTTTCATCATTTTCCCTGCTACCTCCCTCACCTGTGTGCTAACTCTAAATAAAAACAATCGATGGCATGTTTTCTTTTCCTTTTCTCCCCGTGTGTTTTTATCTCTGTTATAAGTCTCTTAACCACATCAAGAATTTAATGGACACAAAAAAGTGTTATTGAAAATTATATTACACTTCTGTTAGCGTAATTTTTCTCTCAGTATAAGGCTTTATTTGAAGAAGTACATAAAGCAAACTTCCTGCCTTGGTGGTTGATCTTCTGATATTTTCTATCAATTAAACGTAGGAGCTCTCATTTCATTTCCAGCAAGGTTTTAATTGGGGAACATCTTTTAACTAATGTTCTATGCTTTGAAAACATTTTTTGAAAAAAGTCATTTTTTGGGCTTGTTCATTTACAGTTTTATTTGTTCTCTTGGCTGTACAGGAAATCAAATCAAAGAAATTACACAAGTTTTACTAATTACTTTTAAAATGCTAAATAGTAAATAGAAAACATTTGTTGAGAGGAAGGTTCATTTGTATAATAAAATATGGTGATTGGGAGATGGGTGGGTTGTGTCAAGTCATGAAAGTTTTAAGGAGTGATAAAAATAATTATAATGCTTTTAATTTGAGAATTTATGCTTTCACAAAGTGATTAACTAATGAGAAATTCATCGAGTTAATTACTCCGTCTATTCGTTAGTGGAAAGAGCAGAGTTATGAGTGAATTGGGAAGGACCCCTTTTGCTTAATAAGTCGAAAGAATCTTTTACCTTGAGCCTGAGTTGCTTCATCAGGAAATTTACGATTTGCTGCCCTTTGGTGAGACGAGATCCTTTTGGAAGAGCAGTGTGGCCAAGAGTTGCAATTAATTTTCAATAGGAAAATGATAATGAGATTAATAGACTACACACCACTTATGCCGATTATGTAGAATGGGACATTAGGTTAATTAGTTTTAGTTAAGACTTGTGCTAATAAATTAATAATAATTGAACGGTATTAGTGAAATATAATAATATTTGCTTTCCGAAGTCAAATGATACGGTATAGTACACTGCTCGGAGAAAAAGATAAATCAACGAGATGAGAGAGAGAGAGAGTTGAAGAGATGAAATCCGCTCAACAGGAAAGACTTTGTAAACCTTCAAATATTACATTGGGTGGCTGTCAATTACTGAAGATTAGTTTGAACGATTGAAAAGCAGAAAAGCTTTATTCGAATATTCTCATATTACGACTTCTAATTAATAATAGTCTTTCCTAATGCGTAAAATATTAGGGAGAATTAATTACTGTGCGCTTTAATTATTATTTTCCTCCGATGAACTTGTTCTGATGTTGGGTTGTAAAGAGCATAAAATATATGCACGTATAAGTCTAATGCAGAAATACGCAGTTCATATTGGAGTAAATAAGATTCGATGGTTGCATGTCTAGTTTCATCAGAACTTAGGTTTGTTCTTTGTAGTAAACGTAAATTGCATCTTGGAAACCCGATCTTTTACTACGAGTGATTGAAATGGAGCTTTATTCTCAATCAAGTGACAGTGACTCAATCAAGAAAGTGTAGAGCGTGTATGATAAAAAGGATGTTTTTGCTAAAGAATTTAAAATGAGAAGATAGAAGACCGACAAGTTTTTGGCAATAAATACAAACCGTAACGAACTGGCTCACACCTCAGCACAAGAAGAAGATAATGAGGATGATTTAGATCTTAAATTTTAAGGGAAGGTTTACAAAGTCTTCACAAGTTTAAGTCTGTACCAGTTGCATATAGCATAGCACACAAGTTACTGCTTTACGTAACTACTGTTAGAGTTGCTTTAGCTGCAGACACATTTCATCTTCTTGTGCCTGACTAAATGTGTGAGTCCATTAAAAATGTAAATTGAAAACGTATCAATAATATATTGAAGTTCTCGTTTCACCAACTTCTATCTTGTCAAATAGAGTTGCATAACTTACTTGCTTTGTGCTTATTCCTTGAAATCATTTCGGGTGAACGGTTTATTTAAGTTACACTTGCAATTTATGTAGTTTGGAGTTATCACAATGTTTTAGTTATGAAAATAACTAATGAAGTATATACGAGCGAATATACAGTACGTGTATTTTGACGAAAAAAAGTTTCTATTTATCGTGATTTCTTTTATTATATTAGCGGAAAAGAACGAAGAGGAGTGTATAAAGTCAAACGTGAGTGCATTTTTGTTGCATTGGCTTCGACAACAATGAATTGAAAGATTGCCGATTGTGAAGAGGACAAATGTGTGTGTGAGGAATGATTTATGAGGAAAAGTGGTCAAATATTAAGTGACGATGAAGATTCGCCTGCTAATTGAAAAAAAACTGACTATAAATTAATTGGCTTTTTGATTTCGCTTGTAAGACGAGTGTGATATTTTATGTAGCATCATGTGATATGTAGTAAAGTGATACTTCTTCTTGATAACTGGATGTTAATCAGAACACTCATAATAATATTATAATATGGGACTTGTTTTGTGTGTGTGTGAATAATCAGCTACTGCGATTTGTCTACCTACGATATATACGTGTGCAAGTGTGTGTTTATAGGATTATCGATTCCGTCAAGAGTTATTGTGACTGCTTGTCCTTCTTTCTACGTAAAAGGTTGTGTGTGTGGAAATTGAAAAAATAAAAATATTTATGGCCACTTGAGAAATGATGATGAGAGATGAAGTGTGAAGAAGAAGGAAAAGGTGTGTGTGCATGTGTTGTATATGAACATCGAATTGGATATTATTGAGCTTATTGAAAGAATGTGCTTTTTACTTTTTACTAAACTCGTTTATTTGTGCTTGGATTGCAACATATCGTCTTCATTTTATTGTTTGTTGCTCAGTCATATGTAAAAGAAGGTGTTTCTGGTGTCATGAGTGTTAATTGAAAACCCACTCGGGCGAGCATTCTAATCAGTTTTCTAATGTAGTCTTCTCTACCTTCGCATGATTTGTGATCTGTCATTAGAAAATATATAGGTGAACTATAGGAAATGTAAAGTCGCAATCAAATAGGATGATATGACGAGAAATTTAAATCCATATAACTCGATATCATCGTATAGATGTCACTTAATGGCAACAGGACTTTTATAAACAGCCAATAACAGAAAGAGCACTTTCAACATGAGTGTGAAGGTGTATGAGATTAATTTACTTAAGAAATTACTTTTATAGTAAAGATTAAAGATAAAGGTGATTAGGAGGGAATTGTTTAAAGAGAGAGAGAGGGAGGGAAGGAGATGCAGTGCAAATGTATAATTGAAATTTTTTGGGAATACAAAAGTAACTTAATGTAGAAAGGAAGTAAAAAAGGGTGAGAAGTATTCTTACAAGAGAAATTATACTGATACTCTTTTTATAGTGTGTGCCTAGTGTATATAATATTATTGGCTGTGACGTGTTGCAGTCGTTCATCTCTGATGATATTGCGTACAAATTAAACTGTGTTTATTTTATGACTATGGTGAGAAAAAAAGATGAGTAGAAGGGTTAAGTAAAATTAATAGGCCTTGTTGAGTTTTCCTTAGAAGACGAGGACAAGTTGAAGAGCTCAATAAGTTTATAGATACAGGTATATGTCTGAATTTGCATTCAACTAGCAGTGCTTTCCACTTCCAGTCTAAAGTAAAAACCGGCTGAAAGGCAATTCATTAGGGCATCCGTTGAATTGCGAATTTTTGTGTCTCATCAGCAACAACTCTGTATCTCTGTGATGAACCTCCTCCAACCTACGAACACTTTTTATTCTTGTTATTGCGAATTCAGTTCACATCTCTCTCTCTTTCTGCTATCATCCAAGTGTATAAAGTTGATTAGATAGGGACAAGGTTGATCACCATCATTATTATTATCATCTCTGTTGAATCTCTCACAAGTTTGGACATTACACAACAATACACTCGTTGGACTTTTGTAGTAGTCGTCAAGAGATTGCCATTATGTCTTGTATGTGTCTTCAGTTAGCTGGAAGTTCTTTATAATCGTTTTCTCTGAAAGTCTGAAGCCTGTAAAAGCAACACAAATCCAAATGTCACTTCATAACAGATAATGTCCTATAGTTTGTGTGTTTGAATTCTGAATAGTATAGAAAAAAAGAAGATCCACTCATCTTTTTGACGGAATAAAAGATCTTAACAAGTATACACACACATTTGACGTTATATCTCAAGCTGAGAGTTATTGCTTATTGTTGTTAGCCAGAAGAGAAGGTTTGTCAATTTAGTATGAGAGAATATAAAAAAGACATGGTCGACACTGAAATTTCTGTTGCACATTAAATTACATTGTACTTGATGCTGGTAGGAGATATATATATAATCTCAATCCTTACTAATCTTATTAAATTACCCGTACAGGATATACAAAAAGTTTTCTCCATTCTCAGTTATTAAGTGTATGTCATTTGGAATGTGGTGTAAAAATACAGACTTGTATACTTAATTGAAGGGAGTATTGTTTCTAAAAAGTTACTCTTTTCTTCTGAAAAGATTGGCAATGTGTTTTCGGGTTTGCAGATTTTGTGTTATTCTTAATATAGAATTTACACTAGGAAAAGTTAGGTGTTGCATACTTTGTACTTGTTTATAGCAAAATGTGGCCGAGTTTCCGTAATATAAAAAGGTACGGAAGGAAGTTGATTATTGGCATGCTAAAGTTCCATATAGTTCAAAGTCACTTGCGTTCAGTAGTGAAGTAGCAGTTGGTGAAGTTAATAACTAACCTAGTTTTTTATTGTTTACGAGAAATCTTAACTCGTCTCATGTAGTTTGCAGCTTAAGTGACGAAAACTATGTGACTGTGTGATTTTTCTCCTGAAGTTGGTGTTTCGTGAGGTTTATTTGTTTTTTAGTGACTTTGATGTTGACTAAGGAAAGAAATGAAAAGGATGTGGAAGAAGAAAAGGGTTTAGCAGTTAAGTGTATGAGAGACTTGTTGAGATCGTGTGGTTTATTTTACTCCTGTTAACAAATAGGCAACCGGAGGCTGTGTGTGTGTGTGTATGTTTGAGCAAGTTGCGGTCAAATGTTGAATGTGGTAGTAAAGAGTTTCTCGAGTCTTTTTTATTTCTTGGTAGTTTAATTCTTCAGTAGTTTTTTGGGTGTGTTGTTTTGCATCATAAACGAAGCATGTGACACCTTCGTCGCTTTTCTCGTAGGGTACACCAACACATACGATATAGCCTTGGTTTACTAAAGTCTCAGAGAGCTTTTTGAAAGTTAATAGAATAGTGAATAAGAAGAAAACTTCACATACTGCATGGGCACTGGTCATGCATTTGTATGGCTTGATATTTGAGATGTTCATATAAAGTTTAGTACCGTCTCCAAATCTCCCAAGTCTAAAGTCTAGACTACCTGGGAGAAACTATCAAGTTTAAATTGTACAAGTTGTAAGAAGTCTGCAAGTAGAGACAAAAGCGAAGCATACACACACTGTTTTTAGGCACACGAAACCGCAAAACAGATAATACTATTGGAGACTAGTACGTAAATAGGGTAAAAAGAGTATGCACTTTATTATATAAGTTAGGGAGACAATAACAATGACGTGTTGCGTAGACAGGGGCAAGAATACAGAAGAAATAAGAAGTGTTGCATGCAATAATCGTGGATTAAAAGATTGAATGTTGTGAGTGTTGGTAGCGAGCTTTGCAGGTAATTTAGTGGGACAACTCTTCACGTGTAATTCTTCTGTGGGAGATTACTTTTTTGTCCGGGTTTCTAATTTGGTGAATGCATGTGCTGTTTGAAATGAGGAAGCCGTGGTGGTAGAGTAGTTGGCAGCAGTGGTGATAATCGATCTGTATAGGAACAAGGTGTAGGAAGATGGGTGCCTATATAACTGTATGTATAGTAGAATTGTAGGTGAATAAGAAGCTCCTCGCGATATGAAATTTGTAAGTGCTAAATAGTAATTTTATCTCGATGATAAAAGGAATTGTGTTGAGTCATTGTGAGCTAATAATAATAATGTATCCTGGTCATAGATATAGAAGAGTTGAGTAGGCTTGAAAATCCTTACTGGGATGATGATGATGATGATGGTTGTCTTCATTATTAGGCATTGTGTACAATTATGTTGCTAACAGAACACAACAACGCTTACAACTTTTCGATCGGAGATATGAAAAAGGTGTTGTTGTTCCGACGCTGTGGTTTCTAATGAGATGACAAGTGTTTTCCCTGCCGATGAAGAAGATGCGTGGAGACGACGAGAAAGTATTTTGGGTGATTGTTTAATGGAGAGAATGCTAAGATGATGATGGCAGTCTGATCACAGGAGGTGAGTGTAGGTGAAGAAAGGCTGTGGTGAGACACTATGAGTCTTTGGACTTTGTATATTCAAGATTTTGTCAACTTGTCACCTACTCCAGTTGACTCTGGGTCATGTTATGTATACCTAATTTTTGATAGAGTATTATGTTTCTAATCAAAATTCAAAACGAGTGAGGACAATGGGAGCCCTTGAGATTACTTGTATATATTGTGTGTGTGCTTTGAGAAGTTGTTAGAGTTGTAACGTTACGTAATGGGAAGGAGAATGTGTTTGTTGTGGAACTTCTTTTTCCTCGTCTTCTATGAGGTTATCATCATTCTTCTTATGGAGAGAGAGAGAGAGAGAGATAGAGCGATGAGGGAGCCATGTGAAGTGATGTTCTGAAGATTATGTGAAGTGGTTGGCGGAAAAAGGTCCTGTGATGATAGTTGGAGTGGGACAGGAGATGATAACTCAAAAGGAGGACACGACACTGCAGCTGCCATTATTCTGTGATGGTCTTGATCTTGATCATCGTACATGGATCTATCCGATCTTAGAGAGAGATAGACATGACGAAGAGCATTGCTTCTTTTACCCTTTGAAAAATGATGATTTCCAGAGAGGAATTCACGTTGGACTTGGGAGCTTTTTGTGTCCCTTGTCCCATTTGTCATGAAAGGAAAGTATTTTCATATACGGGGCTGTACGACTCCATGTAGAAGTAAAGATTTTTGTGTGTTCTTACAAGACTCGGTGTCGTAGTAAGATCATTTTTGTGTGGTGTCTTCAAGGATGATAAAGAAATGCAGATATGAACGGTTCATATTCAGGTGATACAGTGAGGGAGAGAGAGAGAAACGTGGGGATGATAATAGTGTATTATGTTAGAAGAGTTGCAATTTAATATCCCCTTTTGTTTGTCGAGTGGGGACTATCATTAATATCGGAGTTTATATCTAAGTCTCATATCATCATTCGTCTCAGTCTCGTCACTTAGGAAGAAAACAGAAGTTGCATTAACAAAGCGATGGAGTGGGATCGAAACCACCTGGAAATGAGTCACTTGGGTGGTACAATTTACGTGAGTGTAAAGAGTGGACTTCCAGTTCCCAAGAATAATATTTTGTCTTCTGTAATTTGAATTGAGTTGGATAATAGAGAGCAGGAGACTATTTGTTTATTTATTTATTTATTTGATGTGCCTAAACTGACGAGGAGTAAGTCATTGTAGGATGGGTGGCTTTTGATGTGATTCATGTGATTTGATGTAATCGATGTGGATTTGTGAGGAGCCGGGGATGTTTTATCTGATTGTGAGAAATAAATTAGGTCCATCCTGTGGAATTTATTCTCTCGACTGGATCTACGGCTGCGTTGACAGGTCATCTGGAGTTATGTCTAATGAAAAGGAATCATAATATTAATCTACTTTAATGAGATAGAGGTAGATAGAGGTGGACATTCAAGTAGTTCCGTGAAGGAAGAAGTGATAGTGATGATGATGATCATTTGATTCAAAAGATTGTAATATATAGAGCTTCTCTCTCACAGTGGGCAACGACGACGTTGTATAGAAGTGACTTTGGATAGATCGGATGGATCAGCAGTTTTTGCTGCATTGGACGCCAGCCAAGGCAGGTTAGGCGGGTCACAAGTAAGGTCAACTGGTGGTAGAGAAAAGCCACCCAGGAGAAGAGAGGCTCATTGATAACTAAATGAGAGATCCAATCTGAGTCTAAATCTGACCAAATTCTCTAATTTGCTGGCTATTCATTCAAATTAGTCCTTCTTCTTTACCTGGATGGGTGATTAGGGGAACCATTGTCGGGGTATTCTGAACTTTGAGAGCCTCTAACTAGTTCATTTATCGCTGAGGACTCATTGTGTGAGAAGAGAGAGATGGTCACACAATACCCGAGACAGTCCTAGGAGACTTCATTTGTTGTATATTTGTCGGGAAGAGAAGTGTGTGCAATCACTTCTACATTCACCAGGAATCTCACATTCAACATTTGTAACATTGTAACGGTTTCAAGTGTCATTTGGCCTGTGAATCGGGTTTCTCTCTTCAAACTATTAATGGCATTGGGCCATTATTGAAGTCTGACCATTCAAAGAGGTCTACTTTCGGACTGCCTCTGACAACTCTGATGAGATCTTTAGATGACGACAACGATTGTGTCTACTTATACATAAATTATTAATATTGAATTGAAAGACTTTTTAGCTTTCATTGATTTATTTTAATGCACTTAGGACGGCAGTGGGGATTTTTTTAGCTGTAATGTAACAATATGTTTATAAATAATCATAGCAGACTAAGACTATTATGTAGGACTAGGTCATGATAATCACATTTTGTTTTGCGACTCTTCTGTTCTGTAGTAGGTAGAGGAATTTGTGATTATATCAACTGTGAATCTGACTGCAAGATTGTAAGCACCCCTTGCTAAGTAACAATAATAATCCATGTGTTATTCTAAATGAGTACAACAGAGTAGTATTGAGAAAAGCCCAGTTTGTAAAAGAGTTACAGTTGCTTGCCTATAGTCAAGAACAAGGTGAGAAACTTTGTTGTTGCCTACTTGACAAAGATTGAAGTTGTGGAGTGGAGCAATTATTTCTAATTTTGAAAAGGATTTCCTACTGTGCACGATTTTGTACATCTTTTTTATTTCTTTCTCCTTCATCTCATATTTGAAGACTAATAAACTGCACACAGAGAGTGTTGCACAGTGTGTTGGTTCCTCTGACTCACAAATCTCATTCGATTCGAACCTTTTTCTTATTACGCGTGTAGTTTGTCTGCCTTTTGTATATTGAGGAGGCTGTGATGGTGAGAGAATTGAAAAGAAGTAGTAAGTAGTAGTAGAGAGAGAGCCTTGAAAGATATTTGCTAATACTGAAGCCATTTTAAAGGAATCATTTCTTACTTCCTGGGAGCTCAATAGTTAGTAGCATTTATTTGGCCAGAGAAGACAGATCGAATAATGTTTGCACTCTCTTGAGTTTTCGGTAGAAGAATGTGTGCAGAGGTTTGAGGATGATTTGGTTTTAGGTTTGTGTGTGTGTAGTACCTTAGAAGGTGTACTACTTCTAGTGGTACAGGGGATTGATTGTGATGTCAAAAGTTAGAGAGATGGAGGAATAAGATAAAGTTCATGCAATGAAATGACTGTGTATATCTAAGACTTAAAGTATTAGCAGAGTAACTCATAGTTTACACGAGGAACATAGTCGAGCGTATAAACGGAGAAAAGGTAGTTAGAGTCTAGTTGGATTTTAATGGCAGTAAGTTGAGTAACAATGCCGTGTTAATTCTGTGCTAAAGGAGTAATGTGTAGTCGTCGTAACTGTATAAGGTTGTAAGCGTAATAAGGTATGTTTCTGGTTGTTGTAAGTTCATATCGTGTTCTTCTCGATTCTCCAGCTCTCTTCAAAGAAGAATGGAGGAGACTTGACTTGATTTATGTTTCCCTTGTCCAACTCACTTACAATTCTTGTATACAAAAGTGGAAAAAAGCGACCAGTTCTTTTCTCTGTAGCAAATAACAATCAGTCTGACTATATATATGCATATATAAAGTGAGTTGTGTGCGTACATACATATATTCGAGCATTAGATGAGAGAGGCCTTTATAGATGAAAGCCTTTTTGTACATGTATGTATATAATTTCTGTATTATTCTTATTGTGCCTATGTCTCAGAAGGAGGAGATGATGTTGATGAGGGCTAAAGATGTGTGAGTGCGAGACGTTCGAAAGCCTTCACCACCACCGAATAATATCCTACGTAATCTTGAACTGAATTGCATTTTATCACAAACTTCACGAGGATTATGCATTTGGAGATGAAGTGCAATAATGATAATAATATGAATGCAGACAAGGATGAATTGTTTTTCTTTTGTTCTAGAGACTCTTTATGACATGTATCATCACTGACTGTGTCATGGGAAACATTAAATCTACATTCTTTACCTTTTAATGCAATTAGCCGTATCGTCAGTTTAAGAACCTCACCTTAGAGATACGAGAGAGAGAGAGAGAGAGAGAGAGAGAGAGAGACGACAAGAAGGAAGTATTAAAGTTCTCTTCTTTCCAAGTTAAAGTGCTTTTTAATCCGGTGGGAGTTCTTTACTGAAAAACTAATCTTGTCTTTCTCTTAGATAATCAAGTACATGATGCAGAATTAGAATCTTAAGAATGAACTCCTCTCGCTGTCTTTCTGATTGTTTTAACAGGGTTCTCGTGACCTCTGTCTATTACATGCATATAGACGATTTCACATGCTTGTCAGACTTGTAATAATTTGTTCTGTGATTGCATTAAAAACTTGCATATAATAAGAATGTAGTCAACAATGTGGAACTGTGTATACGTAAAGCCATCTATAAGTAATTTGCTTTTTATTATTCTAATGTGTTGATACTCGATAAAGAGTAGGAATTACACTTTCTGCACATTAAAACTTATCATTCAATGATTTTCAAATCACTAATTCAATAATAACAGCAGAACAAGGGTGATTTACAAAAAATGTTTTTGAGAAGTCTCCCTCGTCGATTTTACTCCAAAGTGACTTCTGAAGAGCCCCTCCTTCTTTGCTGGACGTTCTTTGAAAGTTTACGAGTGGTAAATTATTGTCCTTAAGGAAAGTCCTTTATGAAAGTACGAAAGGTTCTATTGAATTCTATTCAACTGCATGCGACTGCAGTAAACTTGCAGTTTGTTTCTCATGTTCTCTCTCTTAACTCTACTGCAGTCTCTGAGAGCAAGTTGGCTTCATAGCTTTTTCCTTTTGTTCAATTTTAACCCTGAAAGGTCAGAGAGGATCTGGTGATTATTGAATGCTATGCAATACATTCGAATACAAAGTAGTACAATATTGTCCACTTGAAAAGAGTGAAAAAGGTTTCAATTCGAATCGATTTTCATCTGACTCCCCACTGCTGCTGCTGCTGCTGCTTCTGCTTGGGTACAGAATAGAAAGGAATCCACTCAAGTAATTTTAGTTATTGGTTAGTCACTTCAAATCTCTGGATTTCGTAAAAAAGGAAGCTATAAGTTTGTACATACTACTCCCGTAATGCGTGAAGAGTTTTGAATTCTTCCCTATGATATATTGTAATAAGCTGCTGTTAATTTCTGGAGTAGCCGTGTATGTTGCCCGCATTTATATTGCATATTGAGGGATGCCAGTAGTAGAAAGATGAGAGAAAACAAGAATATTCCTCCTATGGGAGTTCT
>Ga0194135_10000375_pt1 | contig 26215 bp, 15 predicted proteins | sample LitLau_LLRF_2013_FD_134024 | JGI IMG/M metagenome (GOLD analysis project Ga0194135, IMG submission 134024) | Freshwater sediment microbial communities in response to fracking from North America - Little Laurel Run_MetaG_LLRF_2013 (version 2) | ecosystem: Environmental > Aquatic > Freshwater >... | reverse complement strand
GTATATAGTTGGCTACTACTACTTCAGTCTCAAGTCTCAAGCGTCGTTGTCGCCGTCGTCTTTGTTCGCAAAAATTGAAGAATATACATATATGTATGAAAGAACAACGGCATTGCATATACATAATCCTTGTAAAGTGTTCTTCAAACGCTCATGTAATCCACGACTGTACAAGAGTACAAGACCATGATGATGATTATTAGTAAAGTGCACAGAGGACTTGAAGACCACGCGATATGACGATGAAGCTTCAACTGCTGCTGTTGTGATGCGAACTACTATCAAAAGTAAAAAATGAATGATCCTCCTCCTATCATTTCATATCGAAACCTTCTTCTTCCTCTGTAAAGACGGAGGCAGCAGGAGCACCATATAGCAGAAGCAGACTGCTCTTTAACGAACCTTCATCACAATTCATGGGTGATTCCTTCGGCCTCACCATTCTGAGGATGCCCAAAAAACACCCGATCTGAACTCGTGGAGAGTCGACTCGAATCTGCAACCACACAACTGTGAGTTACCCCTTTCCTTTTACACTTTAAAAGTCAACTTAGCACTCGTTCGTCTATACACGAATAGTATCCCGTATAACGAAATACATGTATACATATACATATAGTCATATATACATATATACTCGTCCAATAAGCACAGTATGGCAATTTAAGAAGAGTACGGTACACACACACACATTCATACACACTATGCACCACATTTCTAACTTATATGGAAGTAGAATTAAGCAAGCAGGGGGTGGTGGGCATCAAAACATGCTTAAATTCATCCTCACACTCTTCTCTTAGTAAAAAGGAACTTTGAGGAGATCACACTAAATTTCCGCAATTACTCTTTTACCAGTTAGTAGTCTCTAATTAAATGTAGAGCGAGGTATCCTCGTCGCTCCCACGCGATATCCGAACGCAGGAATTAAGAATCAAGAAGCCTTTCAAAATGTAGTTGATAAAGAATATAAATACACATTATACTTTAAATACACCACCAGCATACACACGTACACAATATTACTACAAAGTACTACAAACTACAAATACACAAATTATATATATTGTTAAAAAGCTCCTCTTCTTCTCTGCTGTCAGCTCCAATTCAACAACACATTTGGTTTCATAAAATTTCTCAAGCATATGTCAAAAGTATAAACAATTTAAGTTTTATCGCTCTCCTCTCTCTCTCTCTCTGCCGTTTCAAACACACTTCATCCTGGTTTAAAAATATCACTCCACACAAGAAGTCTATCTATGCAATAAAGTTATAAAGTGTGTGGGAACATCAGAAGAAGAAGAAGAAGTAAAAGAACCTCACAAAATATTTACACCTTTAATATAAGCAGAGAAGTGGTTGTAATAGTAGAGTGTAAATGAGTGGAAGAATTCTACGTTTCTAAATATTTTCTCATCAATTTCTCCCCCGTTTATCAAAAGGAACTATTTTAATAAATTATGTGAAATTTTTATTTGCTTGAGAACTTTATTATTATATATATTGTGTCCTGTCATGTTCCAATTACTGTGACCAATTTTGTCCTGTCTATTATTTGGTTGTAAAGAGAGCAACTCTGCTGCGATTCCATGTAAGGTAAGTTCATTCAATTTCCATATTATTTTGTAACAGTAACAAATAATATGAGTTAATAATAATAATAGCATATCTTTAAATGCAGTTTATGTAACATTTGACATAACTAAATCATCAATTGTTGTTGTTGCATGGTTGGTGTTAAACAAGGACGAATATAAAATGTACGTGTTACTGAATGGAAATGTGTTAGTAATATTATAGTTTATGAAGTTACTTAATGCGAGAAAGTTTAAGTATTTTGACAAGGTAGCTCGTTGAATTTGAGTGTTTAAATTTTGATTACTCCACAATCAAATGTTCTTATATCATAGTATTATTGTGTGGACCATATAATTGAATTTATTGAATTGTCGTTCATTCTTCATACAGAAAAGTGCCGAACATAAACAAAAATAGCTTATTATCAATGCATCATCATAATATTGATAATTAATTCCAATATGCTAGATACATATTTACATGATGTGAGTATGCAGTAGTATACACAACATGCTATAAATTGACAGCCGGGAACTCATTGTCAGAGTGTAGGTATAGCACAATAGGTAAATAGATGAAAGTTAATAGTTTACTGCTTTATTTACTATTTAAAAAAAAACATTTTAAAGCTGTGTGTATACAGTTTCAAACTAACGGAAAATGGTAATCTTGTAAAGAGCTATCGGAATCGATTGAACATTATTAGGCCTGACTGAACGTATATGCAATATGCATTGCGTGAAATGATTTATATTTTACCGTAGCATTTAGCATATACCATCCCAGCACACATAGATTGCTATGTAGCATTTTAATTATATTTAGTTAACTGTGATTTGATTGCGTCACTTGAGATATAATTTTAAACAAAACTAAAGCTACATTTTCAACCTTAACTACCCCATCGTTCTTTAAATCATCAATATTTAATACGAAACCCAAGATATATATTAAGTGAAATTCAATCGACCAGACGAATTTAACATCCTAGACATATTTCAAGCGTATACCCTTCAAAATATGGAACGTGTTGATACTACACTGCTAGTGATTTTTAGAAAGTTACTGTCTGTCTGTGCATACTTGTATGCGAGCATTATTTAGGGTAGGTAGTATATACAATGTCATGTCCAGCACAACAACTAGCAGACCATTTTGAAGATAAGAGAGTGTCTTGAATGTCTGAAATTATGCACGCGTAAATGCGTCCCTCAACGATTAAGTAATTCTGTAATTCTATGCTTACGTTGTACATGAATTCCTACGCCTTGAATTTCCAAGTTAAATTCAATAGCTTTTAGGATCCACAAAATGTGTACGAAGAGACTTTATACTCACGTTGCACTCCTAAAATTAGAACACTGAAGGGGTGAACAAGAAGGATTGTTGTGAGGAATCTAAACTGAAACTAGAACTGGGTCTTGTCACTCTGTTTTTATCCTTGGAGGCTTTGTACATTTCGTGAACCGCTTCAAATGTACATAATACGTCTATATACGGAACTGCCTGTTCCAGTCTAAGATATTCACCAAGTTTGTCTCTTGACAGGCATTGTTACATGTCATGCTTACTGAAATTTTAAACATACAAGGAAAGTACATATACATCGTCACAAAGTGTTGGAAATCCAACACGAAATACGGACACCCATATCCATGACTCATACATTTTAACGAGCTAAGAAAAGCTTGAAATCAAGAAGAAAGAGATCATTTGAGAAATTCTAAAGAAACCATAAGCCTCGTTAAGAAGAAGTTAAGCAGCAAAAATATGACGAGTTCATACATTTTAGTCTCTATCTAAGCCCTCTCTGTTGTATTGCACAAAGACATATTATCCTTTCAAAAATGGTCAAGACACTTTATGACATTCGTCGAACTTTTATTGTGCGTGAGTGAGTCAATAAAGGACATTTATTATTATTATTATTCAGTATCTCAGTATATGAATTGGATGAATATAAGGATTTGAAAGAAGTAGTAGCTCTCGATATACTATTTATTGGTAGACGAAGCACATTATTCTACTATACATTTAACTTAAGGAGATGAGTCAAGACCAAAAAAGGAGATTGAAGGGAAACGAAGTCAAGTGTAGAAAAAGAGAAAGTTACTTTGCTAATTGTTTGGTAATATGCGTAAGTTGAATCCTTGAGGATATATGTACAAGACGCATTCCGAGTATACACATAGACTCTCATTTTGTCCTTCAGTTTTGCGGCTTATCTATAATTTAACTGGTATGAGACAGGATACATCATCTATATTATAACTTGTTATTACCTCGTAGTATCTACACAATGATTACATGAAAGATTATTTAAATTTCACTCTTCAATTACCCCTGCACCGCACTACATGCCTATTTTATGGCTCTACAAATTTTAATTCACTCGCACTATAATAATGACTCCTTGCAGAAGAAATCATTCTTGTTACGCAAAAATTATTAACAAACTCCAATATAGTATATGCACTTATTACTGCATTGCAGGGTGAACAACCGACTCTCTGTCAGTTAGTTAACTTTAATCAACCTAATTTAATACGATGTACATCCATATATGAACGCATTTACGAGTAAAATCGTTATCTCTCCAATGAACTTATTTATTGCACACCAGAATATTTTTACACTCATTTTTACTTCCGTCTTAGCAGAACGTATTCAGTGTATTTATTACTTCACCATGTTATTTTGTGCAATTAAACTCCAATTAACATTATACCAATTCTAAATGCAACTGGTTTTTCTTATTAGTTGCTTTTAAGTCTTCATTAAGTTTACTTATAATAGCTCTGCACTATGTACTAGTGCTAATCATCCAAGTCTGATCGTAGCATTCAGTTGTGTGTTATTTTACGGCAGATATTCAACGGATTTTTTTTTCTCTCCCTAGCGGATTTAGGTTTTTTAATTTTAAACCACTCCACATGCAAAAGGGTAGTTTTTGTGTATTATACTCGTCTGCCTTCTAGTTATTTTGTTAGATAGAACGGAAGTGAAATGGTTTAGTGAGCACCAAATCGTGCACGAAGGTGGGTATCTAGTATATATAGTAGTGGGTGGGTTACTAAACTTAAGTGCTAAATGTGATTGCATACCGTTGTTTTTGAATGGCAGCTGCATCTTATCCACATAAAATGAGAGACGAGTAATTTTCAAATAATAAAAATCACTCCATAGGGTATCAAAGCAAACTATAACTGACTGCGAAAGTTAGAATAAATACGGAAGAGAACTTTATTTCTGTGGCTGCTGAGATAAGCCTCACATGGTAATTCTCTGATATTTAGTGTGGTAATCATCACAGCAGTCGTGACTCAGTTTGTATATTCACTATAACGTTGTACGAACAATAATAATAATGAAGATGGTCCAGTGACTCTGATTTAACTAAGAATGATGACATGACATTCAACAAATTACATTGTTATCTGGGACATTAATCCTCCACCCTTAAATATATATATCCCTCAGTCATGAGTTTGACTTATTCCTGGTGAATTCAAATCTCCACCCAACTATACACAATTTAACTCAACCTACTATTCTCCTTTATTTTTCAATTCGAACAAACCATTTAAAAACTATATTATGCTTGCCTTCGTGTGTACCTAATAACTTTTCCTTGAATCAGCTCATATAGGCACACACACAGTTCCATGTTCAATACTTTAAGTTCAGCCATCCACTTGTCAGCATCATCGTAACAGAGAAGTTGTTGTTCAGTGTGACAGATAAACCATACAAATCAGCTTTTACAGATATTACACATGGTCTACAATAAGTTCAGTGACTTTGCCGATTAATCAATTGTACTCTCTAATTATAATTGAGTAGATGAGTTATAAAAAAGTCCCGTTTAAAGTAGAGCACTTAAAAAGGGTAAACCTCACTTGATTAGTTGGATTATATTTGTAGGATTCATTTTATTCATACACGGGTGCTCTAGTACTGGAAATATGTGTGTCAGTCTTTTTTACCAGTTTCGAATTATCATGCATGTTCATTAAAGCAACGGAGTGCAATTATTTTTGTGTGTGTGGAGGTTAATTATTAATTATTTGTGTTCCAGATAGAGAACGGCCCACCACTTCCTGGAAGAAACCTCAGTTGAACGACGACGACGAAGACGACGGAAGACGCACGACGCTCTATAAAGCTGAGAGTCCAATAATGCCACGCTGACTCTTGAATGTGGGAAGGAGTTAGTAAAGGAGTGTCGATGCTCGAGACTAAGTAGCGTTGTTTCTGTTGTAATTGCTGCTGCTGCTGTATATAGGAGTCAACATCATCAGCACGATGAATCACTCCTCATCGCAGACTGTTCATGATATTATTTTGGAGAGACACTGAAGAGAGAAGACTTGTGAGAAAGTGTGAAAGAGATATTATCACGACAAACTTTGGGGAAGGACGTGTATAGATATTTTGATAATACAAAGTGTGTTCATTTCTAACCAATATTAAGTTACTACAAAACTTTAGTTCTAAGTTATACAATACACGAAACATATACGGGAAAAATAGACAAGTCTCAATTTGCTTGTGGTCTGTGATCAATTTACAAACTTCACTGGCTCGCTTCATCGTCGGGCGAACTTATTCACTCGAGTCGATACGGAACGGAGAATAGTCGACGGAAGAAATTTCATATCTTACAAATAACATTGTTATATTTGTTATTTATTGTTATTATTACCAAAGAATATTATTGCACTTCATTTCAACCTGAGGAATGGGAAGAGGAGATTCAGTCACCATTCTCACAGTGGAATTCAGCGAGACCAGTAGTAGTAGTAGTCGAAGTCAGGAAGAAGATATTCACTTGTAGTTGGGAAATTCACTGGGGTCTGGGATATCTCGAGTGAAGAAGAAAATAAGTCCCTGATAAGATCACGGGTAACTTGATACTTTATTATTAACTTTACATGACATCATTAGATAAAAGTTTTTCATAACCATTGCGCATTGGCTTCCACAGAGGACCTTCTTGAATTTCTCAAGCGTTGCGTTGTACATCAAAAACGGAAGGACGAAGTTGGAGTCGTATTCCGGGGAGACAGTCCCCGTTGTAATGGCCAATAGGACAGGTGGTGGGCCCATAATGACCTCTTGGGCACAAAGAATGCATCGTGGAGCAGCGACTCTTGGCACTGTTGTTACCTCTTGTGGTCATCCTACTGCGCCATATCCTCGGAGAATAGAAAAGTATGTTCCCCTTTAAACTTAAAGCTAGTTTTGGCATTACAAAAATATAGAAATTGTTTAAAATTTTCTATTCTGTTATGTAGAGTAAAGTTTGGCGCACCGTTGGAAGAAGTATGCAAAAATGACATTCCTGGACCGCTTCTTGTCCTCATCTTGAAGTTGAACAAAGAAGCACCGTACAAAAAAGATGTATTTCGAGCTCCTGGACATCAAGGGAATATGAAGAAACTCATTCACTTCTTGCAGAATGGAAGGCTTGTCAATATTGACAACTTTTCCGTTTATACTATTGCCTCAGTGCTCAAGAAATTTTTGAGGAAAGTCCCCGACGGTATTTTTGGTCGTGAGGGTGAGGCCCAGCTATTCCAAATTATAGAAATGACCAGTGTTGAGCATCAGCGGGACCATATTCACACGTAAGTTGATTTATATATTTGTGTAAATTAATTACAATCCTCAATTCAAAGGTAATACATTCTATTTACAGGTTGATATCATCACTGCCCATCACAACTCAACGTCTGATAGTTTTACTCTTCGGGACTTTCCGAGTCATCGCTTCGAACTCTGAGCGATCTCAGACTGGGATGACATCCGAGGCTCTGGGTGTGTCTGTAGCCCCCTCGTTCTTCCAAAGTTGTGTCTCAGATGGAAAGCAAGCCAAAATGGAAGACGTTATGAAGTTCAAAGTGAGTATTGTTAATATTCCTTTATCCATTCCTAACCTGCCACGTAGTTTAGATTTTAGATAGTTTACATTTCCCAAATTAGAGTCGGACGGTAATGTTTCCTGGTCCTCCCTCCCCAGTAGCATAAAACAATTTCGTAGTAAAAGTAGTAACGTATCAATGTTTTGGGTTGTCACAACCCTCTCTGTATATATATTATATGCATATGGATATATATATGTTAATAGCTCCTCTTAACTAAAATAATCATCTAAACAAGGGTCTCTTATTCTTTTCTCTCAATATCCACACACCATTCATTGTGTGTCATTTAGGCGGAGGTGGATGTAAGTCAACTTCCTCTTATTTCTCCATCACACTTATAACTTGTAAAAGAACAAGTACACACATAAATGCAGCTGAAACCCTCTTCTTCATATAATATTCCAACAACTATTCTTTAAACATTCGCAATACACTTAAAAGCGCTTCGTATTTTTTATTTTTACTACTACATATTATTATTCTTAAACTCACGAGGCACAACAAACTTGCATCGCCTTAGTGAATGTTCTAATCTAAACAAACATAAATGCAATGTAACTATACTTCTAGGGTAAATACCTTCATGTCTATGAAACTGCTACTAGTATTATTATCAGCGCTAGTTCACAAGTGCGAGTCGTTTGTTCTGTCGTGTTTGTCTTGATGTCCATTAAGAGACCAAATTATGTACCTCTATTATGTGTTATATATTCAAGCATCCAGCATGGTTTCGCTTTTGTGTATGAAATACTACTACATATATAACTCTGTAGCGTGAGAAAAATTTCCATGAAACGAAGAATGTCCTCTGGTGATTGTTGAATTATTGATTGTGAGCGAATCGCAGCATTGTGTGTGTAATCCCATACATATAAATACATGTCTACTGAAATGTTTGTAAATGTGTATGTGCTCTTGTGAATGGCTGCGTCTTGAAACAAACATACTATCTATATATGTATATCACTGTTAGATTAGTGTAATACGCGGATTAAATTGAACACATACTTAATGAAACTTCCTATAATTTGTTCCATACGAATCTAGGTGGCCACCAAAATCATGAAGTTCCTCATCGACAACTTCGGAGTGAGCAATCTGTTCGGACGAGAAAATTACGAGTACTACGCGAGAATCACAGGCAGAATTTTGAGAGTAGAAGAAGACTGGATATTCAGCTTTCGATATCCCCCCGATGCTCTCGTCTCTCGTAAGTCACAACTTTTAATTACCACAACTTAAAATTCAGTTGTTCCTCCCTTCGTACATCTGTGTGTTCTCTTCATTTGTTCAACTCTGTCTGAGAACTTTTTCTGCCCCGACTTAATATATATCACACCTTATATATACAAGACTTAACCGAGATAGATTATCAAGTTGACTTTGTACCAATTATGTAAAAGGGTACAGCTTCGTTAGCCCCATTTTCATGAGGAGTGACGAGGAAAGGAAGGAAGGATGACGGAAACAATTTTAGCAGCTCCATATACAAGCAACCAAGAACTACTTTCTCTGTACTCTCTCTATCTTGTGACTTCGAAGGGACTTGGCCAATAAGCCTTCCACACTGAGGGCTCTATTATTGTACATGAATACCTGCATGTAGTATTTGCGACACACACACTAAATACAATGTAGATAGCTTATGAAAATCTACTTTGTTAGATGAGTCATATTAATTTAACAATAATCATGTACACACACACTAAAGTTCAGAGCTAGACTTCAATAGCGCAACACAAAAGCAGAAGAGCACGTTTTTCGTTTTTTTAAACACAGATCTGAATGTCTGAACATGTATATAAATATGTGAACCTCAGGTAGTCGCCACATCGTTTAAGGTACCATAAATATAAAATTGTGTTTGACACAGGACAATTATCTTTAGAAGCGGAAAAGTCGTGGCTACAATATGAGTCTGAGAGATGGGGTCTTAAGTTCAATCTCGAAGGTATTTCTCGCACAACTCCCAGATATATATGCAAACTAGAAACTCATATGCAAAAAAGCATGTTTGTCTATGTTCAAGAGCTGTATTGTAATTATGCGGGCGTTTAGATATAGATACAAACTTATTAACAACAATGTTCGAGTACAGCTCCATTTAATTATCCTGAGGTTTTTATGCAACTACCAAAGGAACCTTTTATACCTGCGTGTGTGCGTGTATTGAAATGCCTTTCAACTTAATATTTAATATTTGTTAAAGATGCATGCTACTTTAATTCAGTTTTTAAAGCCGAGTTCTCGTTGAGTTTATTATTGTTTCTTTTGATTAGTGTCGATGTTGTTACACTACTTTTTTAAAAATAGTTCAACGTATAAATAGGAAACGTTAATTTGTGTACGAATAACAAATGAGAAAAAAATAGTTACCTGTCACTAGTTTCAGTTATTCAGTTTTGTCACAAGTTTTGATATACCTAAGCAATTTTTGGTGCAAAGATCAAAAAATGAACACTCATAATAATACAACCATACCATAAGTTACCAACTATCACAAATAATAATTTTCACAAGACATTTTATTACAAATTACAATACAGTCACAACGTTATAGTTATACTTGTTGATATTTACTACACAATTAATTAAATACAATACAATATGCTTGGACGATAACTCAGAAATTGTTTTGATCGCCTCACAATATCTCTCTTGACATTTGTTTTTTTTTCGTTTTGGAAGAGATTCATCGCAGTTTGTAGTTTTCTACTTTCATGACATTACCTTTTTTGTATCAACTTTGTGTAAGCACGTATAAACAAGCCCACATGAAAAAATAATAACAAAGAATAAAAATGCCTATCGAAAACTGCAACTAATAACAAAAAATGTGTTAGACTACAATGAAAACCTTTATTTAATGTTATTTGCAATAAACTATATGCATGCAAACTCAAAAACCAAATCCGAGGCGATAAACTTCTCGGAGAGATTGTGTATGCATTATTAGGGAGATCCGCACAGAATCTTTCTTAAGTCGCATGTGCTTAGGTGAGATGAAGTTGATGTTGTAGGAGAGAGTGATACCCAAATACTTCGTAAAAGGTACTCACATTGTGATTTTTGTTCAGTTCATTTATTTTTTTATGTTTGCGTGTGCGCCATTTTTATTATTATTATTATTAGTTCAAGTTGCTTATCTCTGTGTGTTATGCCGTATCAAATTATTGCGGTAGGCAAATTGCGACTAACTATATCACCACTTACACAATATTATGTGTGTTTTGAAAACTAGTATTAGTAAATATGCAACGTGCTTCGTATATGTAACGGGGGAAAGAAGCTGCATGAATTTCTTTCCATGGATGTGTATGTGAATGCTAAATACAGTATGGGAATTTGTATTAAATATAAGTGCACGTTAAAAACTTTGAATGCGTGTCCATGTGTGTGTGTGTGTGCAAAATATTAATTTGTGAAGAAAATAGCTTTTACTTAACCCCTACTCATATAAATAGTACCTCCTTGTGGTTCTTTACTCTGATCTTCTTCAATGTTTCTAATAATATGCTATCTCATTGCCTGCCGTGTTGAATGAGAAGCTATACAATTTACAACAAGTTTGTGTAACCTGTGTTAATTCATTCAAAACTCTCTCTCTCTGGTTGTTTTCAACAGCGATGTCTCAACAAGAAGAAAGCCAATCGACTCCAGCCTTGGTCCAAGCTTCTGATGGAGATTGTGGGGACGCCACGAGCTCTCTTAGTAGCATTCCAGAAAATAACTTACTTGAAAGTTACACCAGACTCAGTATTAGTCTTGAAGATAACGGATTATTTAAGGTTACTCCTTCAGTAAGATATTTATTATAATTAGTTTTCACACGCACATTCTTGACTTACCTTCACTTGGTTAGAGACAAAGTAATTGAGAATTTTACTTCTGTTTCTACAGGTTCATGAGAGACAAGCTGCACGCATGAAAACGCGATCTGAGTGGTTTCTATCCCCGTCCATATATTCTCCTATGACTTCAATCGAAGCGGAAGACCTTCATACACCTTATTACATATTACGAGACGAAAGAACTGGAAACTTGTATTCTACGACAGGTAATCAAACTCATTCTTTTATACCATCGTGTCTGAATCAATACAACTAGGTGTTTTAATTTATTGATCTCTTTTGTGGATTAGTACAAGGTGGCCAAATGAGCTCAAGTCAAGAGTCCCTAAAACATCCGATTGTCCGACGCTCCTCCAGTAAGGAGAAGGATAGGTACCGTCTTGTGAGACGTAGCTCCAGCAAAAAGAACAAAGAAAACGGAACAACAACTTGTTCCTCTGCGACCAATCCGAACAACACAAGTAGTAACAACAACACAAGTGGAAGCAGCAATAATAATAACAAGCGTCATGGATCAGAAAGTGGAAGTATTGCACAACCACCTGCGTCTCCTACGTCATCTCCAGTATCCCCAACACCCCATGAAAACTCCCCTGCCAAGTCAGAAATAAATCAGGAAGACATACCTATGGTTTCTGAAGGCGACTGCACTGAAACAGACGTGCAAACTTTTCATGTAACTCTAACTTACAAACCACGGATATAGTTGGACGTGTAATGACACGTCTGCGTCAAATCATCTCCCGTAGTTCGCAACAAGAAAGAAAACGAAATCTACTATGAAATTGATTATTACTGAGACATTTGCTGGCAATGAAACATGAAGTATTATATTCATGAATGAATGTGAGACTCAACGGACTTTTTCTATTCTTGCACCACACTGTATTCTCCATCTTATATAAGTAACTTTTTACCAGTGTAACTCTACGAAATTATGAGTGTGATTATCTTACGAGCTTTGCTTCTAATTCATTCTAGACGACACACACGTCTACTTCGTACATAAGTACTTCTCTAATTCATAGACTACAAACTCTACGTACACAACCTATAAATATACGTACTGCTTAAACTAAATATTATTACACACTGCATTATCATTATTATAATACATTTTCATTCCACTTTAAGACTCAGTTTTTATCAAAATTCTAACGATGGGACTAACTCCGTTCATTCCTCTAAAACTTGAAACAAGTGAACTGACTAAACAATTCGATTGCCAAATTCTGTGTGTCATTCCAAGCCAGACATTATATGATAAAAGAATATGTACTTAATTATATACTTATTGTGTGTAATTGCGTGCACTGGAAATATGTGACGATTTTAATCACGTGTTTAAATGACAAGTTTTCTAAATATTAAGTTGGCTATGCAAGATAACGCACTTGTTGTACATGCTCATATAAAGACGTAGCAAAAGATAACACTCAAAACCTTGGGACAATTAGTATATTATTGTTATTGCATCTGCGTGAGTAGTGGTGGAAGCTTACTTATTAGTGACTACCCATTTCAATAATAATTCTGATGCACATGCACGCGTACTTTTATTCCTTCCTATGCAATTATTATAATGCTACTTCAATAATAATTACTAACACCTGGAAATACACGCTAGCTATATGTAATGTCAGTTGCACACTGTCGACGCACTTCTTACAATCTCTTAGTGAGAACAATCTCTAATCACAAAGTGGTATTTTATTTTAAAGTTTCAACTTTCTGCAAAACACAATGTTTTATATAGTTCTTTTAATGTTTTGTTTGTCTCAGAGAATCAGTCTCACACAAAGTTCTTGTGTAATTTTAAATTCTGTGTATAAAGAACATGGTATATGACAAATTATAATGATCATGTTAATCTAATCAAGTCATAAAAATTGTACAGCTTATAATAAAGCATAATGTGGTAATCAAAATGTATTCAGTTATGATCAGGGGAATTAATTTTAATTAAAATATTGAAATTCTTTGTTCAAGAACCAATCAAAGTACAAAGCTATATACATTATAATATGATACTTATATTGTTAACCTACAAGAGTTCGAATCACTTTTCTCTATGTATAAGTGTCAATAATGTTAATTACGTATTAGAGTAATACTGTAAAACTGTAAATCTATGCACACACACTCTTTTGCAGTCCTATTAAAAAGTACGACACACACTTACCTCCAAGTAATGTAGTAAAAATGCCTCCGTGTTAAAAAATAACAATTCAATGAAAAAGAATATGCAATGTTAAAAAATGAAGACATAAAATACGACACGCATTTAATCTGCCTGTTTAGAATATGATTTGTGTATCCCTTATTAATGTCTCACGTTACCTCTATGCAGTTAATTCGTATGCTGAAACTTATTACTATTAGTTATCTTAATTATTATTATTATACATAGCGATTGTATTGCAAGTAGACAAATTCTGTTCACATGTTGTTTAAAAACTCTAAACTCTCTCTCTCTGAAACTAAAGAGTGCTAATAATTAATATGCATACCAATGTTATATAAGAAACCCATTACACCTATGCACACCTACACACACCCACTGCAAGGTGACTGTGTCAGTGTTCGAGTGTGTACTATACCGCGTCGCGTTTACATTAAGCTGAGTTAAAGATGCTTTTTCAGTGGATTTTGATACGTGAACGAATAAAAGAAAAGTTTAATGTTAAGCTATGGGAGGAAAGTAGTGTGGAAGTCGAGAGAAAGAAACGGAAGTCGTTAAGAGTACATTAAATGGTTCACAGAGCCTTTTCAACATCTCCCAGTCCATTTCTTTCTATCGACCACATTACTGAATCATTTCGTCTCCATCATCGCACCATTTCCATCATCCGTTCCTCCAGTCTATTAACGCGGCTCGTGCATATATATAAGAGACTTTATGGAACAACTCAATTGTTCCATATAGAAATCGACTGCGTGTGTATAGTTGTGCATGCTTTTCTATCGCCGATCGAAGCGTGTGTGTCTGTTTTGCTCAGATGATTCTTTAAAGCTCCATAGTCCTCCTAGAAATGTTATTAATTAATCTTTAACCGTATTTCTGCAAAAAGATCTTAATCGTTAGATATGTAGTCATTGGTATTTCCTTGAACGTGAAAAACGGATTGAACAAAAACCTATAGAAGACGAAAAACTCGTAAAATGAAGATGCAACAAGTAGCGGGGGAAAACCAGCTTTTATACATGAAACAACACACTAGTACATGACCGCCGCATCATGCTCGTATTCCAATTCCAAGTATAGTCAAGTGTTTCCTGTCTTTTTCTAGCACTTATCGTTAGGTATTATAAAGGAATGATTGCGCAACCTGACCTATAACTTCTTCTTCTACCACCTATACCACCCCATTATGTCTTACTACTTAACGAGAGCATCTTCTTGGTATTATGCATGTAGACCCCGGATTCTAAAAATATCCAACAATGGAATATCCCAGAAGAGACTCTATATTGTGTGTCACACATACATTACATGTAGCAGAGACTGCTTGGAGTAATTAACATGCACTCCTGGAAGCTTGGAACATGGGTTTTTGTTTTTGAGAACTTTCTCGCCCTTCTCTCTTACGTCTGCACTTAAAATGATGTGGGCACAATTTGACTTGGGCGATTCTCATTTGCAGCAGTCACGATGAGATGCGAGGACAAATTCACTTTCCGTGTTCAACCCTCTCACTTTATCTTCCTGTCAAGAGGCTCTCTATTTTTCTGGCCTACAAAGAAACATAAAGGAAAGTCAAAAGCACACACACACATACACATATGTCTTCAAAGAAAACTCTTATTAAAACCCTGTGGGCAATTCGCAATTGAGGTGAATCTTTTCTCTTTCCGTTACTTTCTACGTAAACCGTATTTTACTCCCTTCCAGTCGATTTATTTCTTCCCAGTAAAACTGTTGCTGCTTGGGTCATAAGAGATTTAATAGTGGCCAAGTTTTTGGCCAACCTTCAATCTTTGCGCGATCGCATCTTCAAACTATCCTTCATCTTTACACCCACTACAATGCTGCTGCAAAGCCAATCTTTAACTCAGTCAGATATTGTTTTAATCTGATGATGATCCGCAAATAATATCACTTTTTAACTGCGGAAAACGAAATATTATATACACACACACACATTTCAATGCACACGCACTGGGCGACACAACTCCTAAAACAATACCCTAAAAATTCAAAAAAATCAGGAAACATAGCGAATTAAATCTAGGAAACGAGAAGAGATGACAGTGACAGATGCAGATGATAGAACAAAATTGAGTTTTTAGTTTCTATTGGCTCGTCTCTCTCTCTTTGTGCAGTCACTCAAATGTTTCTATTGTTGACCGTGTATGTCTGTGTGTGTGACATTAATATTCAATAATTCGAGATAAAACACAGAGCTAATCATATGCATCAAATCTCACGTTCATCTCTGGATGGTTTTTGCTTATCGATAGAGTTTTTCGCAAATATTTCAAGAACAGACGAGAAGCGATTAAGTACATTTATTTATGCGCAAAAGCGCAAATTGGTTTTTCATTGCTCCAGTCCTTGTTGCGAGTGGTGTCTTTGTCATTGTACAGAAATAATGATGAGGTTTTCGATGATAATTAATCAAATAATTTTCCTCCAATTGTTATTTGAACTTGATAAAAGTTGCAGTGAGGTTATTGACGGAATTCCCTATATACTCGATATAAGATAGAACTGCAATTAAGTTCTATAGGAGGTGACCAATTTACTGCTGATTGGAGGTTATGCTCTTAAACTTCTACTACTCGTTAAATCATCTCAGTAACAGCTATAGGTAGAAGGATGAAGGAACTTTGATGAAGCTCGCCTTGAGCAAAGACAAAATCGGCAATCGCAAATCAAGTTAGACAACTCCACCAGGGTAACATTGATTGTAAATTGTAAATAATCCATTAATTAATCGCAACATGCTACAAGTTATGAAAAAAATGCGCAACGGTATGCAGCAATGAATGATTGACAGTAAATCGTTACAATCATTTTGACACTATTTAACGCTTCTTTCATGTTTAATTGCTGTTAAATGATCCCCCGTTATGTAAATTAACTGTCCAGATCATGTAAGTGTGTGTAGGTTGTGGGAGTCTAGTCTCATAATGTCATAATGCATAACCTGTACCATATGAGCTTGTTGTTATTGTTATTTTGGTATTATAATGGTGTTATGGAACGACATATGTGTATGCATGAGAGTCGTCGATTTTTTGTTTTCTTGTCGATGATTGAGTTTCGATAATTTATAGTTATTTTTCATAAGGGGCCTCAAATTCCTTTCAATTTTTATTTTAACTTGTTGACCTAAGCTAATTAGTTCAATTGTTCACATATGATCATCCGATTAAAAACTATAATCACAGCTTCACTTAGGTAGATAACTGGACGACTCTGAGGATTTCAATGAAACTCTAAATCTAAAATATTTCGTCATTCATTATAGACGTCCTTAATAATGTGAACATTAAAAATCCAGACAAAGCTGCCCCTCACTCACCAACACGTAGTAAGTATAATATAATGTCCCTTTTGGTTAATTATTTAACATTATGTGTTTATTCTAAGCCACCAGTTCACCCTAAATTGCTGCAAAAAGCACTTATGACGGCATATCAGTACTACATACACACTGACTAGGCTGCTGACAGGGTCTACCTTGAAATCTCCATCTTCCAACATTACAAGATGCAGCTCACCCAATATTATATATGCTCTCATTGACATGACACTAACCACCAGTAAATGTTTTGTGCAATTCCACAATTCCACCTTCACATTGGCTTTGTGTTCGACGGTACCTAGTTCCTTCCTGCATCCCTGATTTTCGTTAAAAGAAGGACTTCGATGACAATCTGGAGCTATTGCAATTTGGCAGGTGGTGCAGTCCTCATCTCCTATCGTCGTCGGTCGTAGGGAAGAAATTCGGGTACTCCTTTCACCCTCTCCACAAAAATCTTAGCGTCTGTCTATATAAAGACTTGATTCTCAAACAAATCTCTGCTCCAGTCCTCTTCGCGAGTTCTTCACGTCTCGACTTATACCTTTCGTACCTGAAATATTTTCGTGTAGCTTCCTAAACTGGAGTTCAAGTACGGTCTCATCAACTACTGCTACAATCCCAAGCCCCTCTCCAACTCTCCACTCGTCACTTCCGCACTTTCTGCTATTTCCCGAGGAGCCCAAGAAGTTATCTCCAACAAGAAAGCCGATAACATGATTGTCGCCACGAGAAAGAATCGCGAACGATTCGCCATCAAGAAGTCCTACAGCATCGAGGTAATAATCTTTTCATCTCTCATGTAGTTTCATGTCTAGTGCATTATTATTATTATTAGTATATTCGTGTCTCAATTCGCCCACTAGTTTATTACCGTGCATGTAGTCAATTGTCCATTTGTCTCGTTCAGTTCTTTTGCTATTTCGCAATTTTCACACATTGCCCCGATAATTCAATTTTTGCTTAAGCAAATTTTTACCCATCTAGACAGATTACAAAATTTACTGGGGCAAAGTGAGATTTACATCAAAGCTCCTATGCAGCATTTCCATTTGTGACGTTTTTCAACAAGAACCACGTAGCAATTAATTACACGTAGCACGTTATTTTAATTACTTTATTTTAAACGTAAGAAAATTCAAGTTTAAATCTCACGGCTAAGTTGAAGCAATAATAATAAGAAGAAGAATCTTCAATAAGGAATGCAGTTAAATGTTTCATCATCATGCCATTGGCATTTGACAGCAACTATAAATCATTGGCACTGGGAACGAGTAATTCATGAAACTTGATTGATAAGTTCAAGATCATTACACAAATTAAAAGTATAGTTCTAAAACTGAGGTAGCATCACGAAGGGACAAAAAAGGCAGAATATTCTGGAATAAGTTAGAGGCACACGCCCAATTTGGTCCTTCACAGAAACATAAAAACGCAAAAATTGAGTAATGGTAATTACACGACGTTTAGTTTACATGCAAATGAAGAATCAGGAATTGCATCGAACCACTCGAATCTCACGATTGTATAATGATAAAGTGATAACGAGAATCTGCCCCACATATACATTTATACATACATACAAACATACATATTGGAGTCATTAGCTCATCAGTAGCAGAGCAAATATTCTAAATATTAGGGAGATTTCAGGTACACCTGTCGTAGTTTGTCTTTGCCCAGATATTTAGTTTCTTGTACCTCGGCATCATCCAAAGAAGCTCTTTTTTCTTTCAAGTTCATTTTTATGGAGAATTAACTCTCACACATCCTTTTGTATACATACATTCGCGAAGAATTACCTCGCAAAAAGTAAACTACTGCTGATCTACAGCTCTTTCGTGGGACACTACTGGCCTAGTAATAAACTCACGGCGTGCATATTGTATATGAATATAGAGAGAGATGTGAAGCCGACTTAGCATCAAACATTGTTACATCCTGCATGAAATCGATTAGGTTGATCAAACAGACTAATATCGGAAGCATCACCTGGCTCTCCAGGAATTTTGCAACAAAGGAGTACACTACAAATGTATATAAATATAGAAAGATCCCTTCAGGGGTCTAATTCTAATCGCTACGTCAAACAAACAAAGCTTGGCGGAAGGATGTTATCTGACCAAGATTAAATTATCTCCTCTTTATTTGCTCATTTCACAACGAATCTCAAGGGAAGAAAAGTGATCTCTTCAGAAGAAGAGTCATTTTACACAAAGAGTCACTTTTACTCTATTGCTTTCTTTCTTGTACAAGAAAAGTAACAAGTTGGCCGTCTCTGAATACACTTTGATGTAGGCATAGGAAAGAAAGCACCAGAAGAACTGTCGTCCTCCCTCCAATTTCTGGAAACACAATTTCTTAAGTTATTCCAGTCAGGGATTTTGAGTACGAGAGAAGTGCATTATTATTACCTGACCAAGTTTCTCTCCTCTTAAAGACTTCTTAATCCATCACACACACACACCCACACATGAGCATGGGACAATTTAAAATTACTCGAGAGTCAAGAGAAAAATTGGGCACTTCATCTTGAGAGCACGTCTTTGGGAATCCGATTAAAGCAATTTAGGAAAAGTCTTAATTCAAATCTTGAGGCAGGTAGGGTCACTAGTATATGACGGAAATATTGTTATGTCATCTGAGATGATGACGAGGTGATGAAGAAGAGGTATCGATCCTTACTGAGCAATTTCCAAAGGGAATGGAAAATTAATTCAATATTGGTCCATTTTGATCCTCTCTTCTCCTTTTCATTCAATTTACTCCACTTCATTCCACTCACTTTGATCGCTCACTCACTTTCCTTTCATTATTGTTGCTTCTTTTATTTTGCATCTTTTTCTTTTCGTTCAGTGTTTGTCGACTTCTTCGCTTGAGTCTCCTGACTCTGAAAGTAGCGATGACCAACTTTCGAGAGAAGAGCAGGATTCCATATTGTGGGATGATTTGGTGCAGAATGGTTATCCATCTCGAAGACGGTCGTTGGTTGGGGATGCTCGATTTGAGACTCAGGTCAACAAGGAGAACAAGCGGAACTGGCTCGAGGAAATTAGACAACTCTCCCGGGACTCGGAATTGTCTGAAGATGATTTGCTCTTAGTGGATGAAACTATTCCTGCTATTGTTGAGGAGAAGGAATCCTTCGGAGACAATAAAACCCGGAAGGACGAGAGGGAGGAGGCAGCTGGAGCAACCACTGCCGAGGCTGATGCTAAGCCTGAGGAAACGACACTCGTTCTCACTCTGAAAGATAAGATGTTCAGCTTCGGAAACATTTTGAGCACTATCGATGTAAGCAATCCAAATAATCTATACACCATCATGCATAACTGCGTAATAGTAAATACATACAATATATGGCATCATGAAAATCACTCGGTTGTTTTATCTTCTCCAGAGCTACGGGGGCAGTGTGATCCACATGGAATCCCGTCCATCTAGAGAGGCCAATTGTCACTTTGATATTCTTCTGAAAATCGAAGTTGTTTGGAATAACTTTGTCTCTCTCCTGCGGACCTTGCGACAAAGTCCAAGTGTCCACAGCGTCAGTGTGGTTTCAACTCAAGGAACAGTTATCAAAGGTGTTGTAATAAACTACACCACAGGATGATTCATGAATTTATTTTCCCATATGGACTTGCAATTAGTTACACATGCATATTTTGTATATGTTCATTAACAGAGGCATGGTACCCCAGACACATCTCGGAACTCGACCAATGCAACCATTTGATGACTAAGTTCGAACCGGATTTGGATATGGACCATCCTGGCTTTGCTGACAAGGAGTACCGAGCCCGGAGGAAGATGATTGCTGACATTGCTTTCGATTACAAATAGTATTTTTTCGCTAGAAAAATATATTTCTACTTACTCTTTAACTCGTCTTTTCTAGAAACTAATTAGAGTCTCTTTTTTACAGTGGGGATCCAATTCCAAGAATTGATTATCAACCAATTGAAATCAAAACGTGGGGTCATGTTTTCAATCAATTGGTTTCACTGCTTCCCACACATGCTTGCAAGCAGTTCGTTGATGCTTTTAATTTACTCCGTAGAGAAGTTGGTTACTGTCCAGACAGCATTCCTCAGTTGGACGATGTCTCCAATTTCTTAAAGAGTACTAAGAAATTCGAGCTATTAAATCTACTTGTTCCTAGGAAAACAATTCTAAAATTGATTTTTACAGGGAGAACTGGATTCAGTCTTCGACCTGCAGCTGGATTACTCACTGCACGGGATTTCTTGGCTAGCTTGGCTTTCAGAGTATTCCAATGTACTCAATATGTTCGGCATGGATCATCTCCAGATCATTCGCCTGAGCCGTAAGATATACGTTACTGTGCGATTTTTAATCATTGAAATTCCCAGTCATGGATCATTTCATCCGATTCCAGAGATTGCATTCATGAGCTCCTTGGTCATGTCCCTATGCTTGCTGACCCGGACTTTGCGCAATTCTCTCAAGATCTGGGACTTGCTTCTCTTGGAGCCTCAGATGAAGAAATTGAACAGTTTTCCACGGTAAAGGAATGATCATAAACTAGATAATTAAAGTGCACAGGCTGACAGACTTGACTTATTTCTGTTTCTTATGTAGTTATACTGGTTCACTGTCGAATTCGGATTGTGCAAGGAAAACGGAAAGACCAAAGCATACGGAGCAGGACTTCTCTCCAGCTTTGGAGAACTCCTTCACGCTCTTTCAGATAAACCAGAGCATAAAACTTTCGAGCCAACGGTGACTGCAGTCCAACCGTATCAAGACCAGGACTATCAAGATGTCTACTTTGTGGCCGAGAGTTTCAACGATGTGAAGATGAAGTTTAGGTACGTCGCAACATATTCCACTCCTAACCAGCCATTATTTTGCAGTGACTAAGAAAAAATTTCACTCAAAAAATTCTTTTCCGTACGTCTATTTAGACTTTGGGTCCAAGAACACATGAAGCGACCATACGAAGTCAGGTACGACCCACTTACCCAGAGTCTTTGTGTTTTGGACTCTGCTGACAAATTGGAGGCTGCTGTAAGCCAAATGAAACTAGAAGTCGGTTACTTGAGCGCTGCAATTTCTCACATGAAATTCCGTTAACCGACTCCACACACGCAAAATAAAAACTGTTGGGGATGATACATAGAAACTTGATGAAATCGTGTACCCTGAAAATGCTACCTGTGATGATACAAGCGCAGAGTATTATATTTCAAAAACTTTATCATTCAATCTCTCTCTCTCTCTCTCTAACAATTCGAAAACTTTCTTGCGATTTCAGTTCCTACATTATTATATATATAAATATATATATATACGTTCAATTAACCAAGTTAAAAGTAAGTAATTAGAATGACGACTCGTATATAGAAAGGAACAAATTGATAATTAGTCCAGTATAACTACTACTAAAGACAATGTGATGACAACAATGATATGATGAGTGCTGCTTGAGACTTTAAATAGAGAAACTTATTGTACATTATGATTTAAAGATGAAATTATGTAGCTATATGTTTTATCAACGTGTAATTTCGAATCTTCTGAACAGAAATCAGTAGAACTAAAAGTGTAGCAAAGTAGGAGCATACTTACAATACAAATACTCATATATACAATAATATGTAGCAGGTTACTCGTGTTGTAGCAATAGAGCCTAGCGAGCTAAGTAGTAACGAATTGCTAAAGAAGATTATAATTACTTCTATAGTTTATGAGATGTACATTGTACATCTGGGCTAACGTCGTCGATTACGCCACACAAATGACTAATACCGCTCATTATCTGTAAATATCTGTTTTAACTTTCAATATCTTTTTTTAAAGAATTATCAATCTCTGAGACAATATATCACACGCAGTATATAATTATGTAGTTGTCACACTTTTTTGTAGCTTCAGGTTTTATTCTTCTTCAATTGGATCTAAAAAGTCCTACAAAATTTTTAAATTGCTCTCCAGTATTACTCGAATATATTTTTTTATTTTACACTCAAAGGTTAAGCTTCATGAATTTTGAGGAAGCCATCTTAAAAGTAGATTTTGCAAAATGATATTTTAGTTCAATATATTCTTATTTCTAATGATTCTAATTGTTGTAGTCTGTAGAACTTCTAAATGTTATAGTGTATACATATATTAATGCTAACTATGGTTGTTCAAAGAAGGACCAATCAGCTGGAAATTGTGGGACCAATTAATCTACAAATATCCAATGAACGGGATCAAGAAACATTACTTAAAACTTAAAATTACTCGCAGTATATTGTAGCATTATAAAAACTATAATCTCTGTAGACTTAATTGTAGAATGAACTTAAGTAAAGATGCCAACAAAACTACTCACTTTCTCGTTTAACATTTTGTGTAACAAAAGGCCCATTATTATTTCTCACAAGACATAATAATAATGGTAACTTGGACATCTATTTCTTTAATTTATAATTTATACTTATACACTGAATCATTTCAAAGTCTTAAGCTCTACTGACTTTTGGTTTGACTGTGGAATCTGCGGCGACGTGGGAAACATCCTCCGATGTTCAATTGCACTCATGCAATACTTAAAACCAACGCCTATTGCTGCACATCCAACGAAGCCTCCTAGCACACCGATTATAATTGGAAGAACATCTTTTGACCAGAACAAAATGACTCCACCAGCTCCAAGACATCCTCCTAGAGTGCCGAAAAGTAATCCAAGAACTACGTGATCTCGAACCTTCAACAGAGATACATTTATTAACAATTACTTTCAACTCTCTATCATTTCGCTATCATTAGCTGTATATCGATTCTTTCAAGTACCTGTGTGCTGACAATCCATCGGTAATCTTTTACCCCTGATATCCAATACTTGACTTGATGTTCACAATTGTCTGGATGGTTTATCAAAATTAGTTATTGAAACTTCTTACGATAGCATAAATGGAAGGTTTACGGAAAACTCACCGGTAGTCAATAAATAAGGGAAATACTTTCCCACATCTCCTAAAGCTCTTCGTACGATTTCATCTCTCTTCTTATCATCAATGCCTTCAGTTTTCCTTAGCCCTATCAAGTGGTCTTTTGCTACATCGTCCAATTTATCCCGACAGATTTTTGTTTTCCCCAGTCGTAGTCCACTCTTTTCAACATTAGACACATGGACTACTTCCTTATTTCCTATGTACAGCAACACGTGTGCATACCCTTGGGTTCTTTCCTTAAGCCAAATCTCATCCCCTACGCTAATCCTTGCAAAATCTTCCTCAGTTACGTCTTCATATGGACTGTATTCTGACACCGCCCAGATGTCCAGGAATAACGCTCCGCTATTCAACGGCAACCTCTCTTCAGCGTCGACAACGTTGTCTCCCAACATTATTATATTACTATGCGCTTAAAACTGTTATTAAAACTTTTTGAAAGAGACGAAATGAGATCAACTGCGTGGTCTTGTACTATGTGTATGACTATTGTATCACTACAACTCTAAATTCCGTGTCTTTCATACCCGAAGCCTTTACACAAATGTCACGTACTGATGAGCTCACGAGATTAAATATCAATTTGCGTTATCCGGCCAGCAGCATGATGATAAGGGAAAAGAGAAATGTTGAAAGATAAACACAAGCAATGATGAGTAAGAGTTTAAAAGTTGTTCATTTCATCTGTGAGTCAGGTGTTCGTAGTCCATCTGGTTTTTGTGATGCAGCATGCAGATATTCATGACGACAGATGAATTGTTGCAAAAGCGAGAATTACCCGAGGCATTTAACTCCTAAGTATGCATGCAAACTAAAGAACAATCGCCACTAGCACGAATAGAAAAATTATTAGTGTTACACATTCATAATCCTACTTAATAAACAAACTTATTCCCTTTCAGCTGCAGTCATTTACCTTTAACTGCTGCTCTTAATGTGTATGCACTCGATTCGATGCAAATAAACTTTAACAGTTCTGCAATTTCCGTTACTCTAAAACAAACCACTTAAATTTATACAAATACATTTTTGTATTTAGAACACTAAACGCAATTTTCATTCAAAACTTCACTCAAGTTTTATTCGTGGTAAAAGTTCACAATCTGAAAATATAGAAAATACACACACACATACTTACGCAAATTAACACACATTCATTTATATCACCAAATTAAAAAATCTCATTTAACTGTAGACAAACAAGATAAGAGAATGAATCAAGCATATTATATGATGTATATTAATCGTTAACATAAAGTAAAGGCTATATATATATTTTAATACTTATATATACACAAAAAAGATACGTTTTCCGACCATCTCATAATACGAATAATATATATATATAGTTAATAAAAATTAAATATGAGTTGATGGTTGCTGATGAATGAGACAATGAGCTTATATTGTCGCTTCTCTTCTTATGCATCTGGAGCGTTGCACATGTCACACCTGACCAGTCCAGATGGATCACAATGCATACATTTTAAAGCGATAAATTCGGTGGTGAAGTGATTCCTATGGACGGACTTCTTGGATCCGTTGCAGATTGAACAAGGCAACATCCGGAATCCTCCACATCTTTCGCACGTACTCAACACGGAAAGACTCTGCGTGGTTTAACAACAAAAACAAAGTTTAATTGAAAGTGCTTGGTTATCAAAAGACAATTAACGAGAGAGGGTAGACTTAACAAGTAGGTATATCTAAGTTGACCATCAAACTACATTTTTATTGTTTTATATAACCCAGCAAAGTAATGGAATCTTTATCATCATTCTACCCAGTCATCATCATCATCGTAATCGAAATAAATTCCTTAAACTCTTAATTAGATTCTTCCTCATTCACTTACTCCATCTAATTGCATTGAAATCACAACCATATATATATACACACACATACATTTCTCATCTCGTTATCAATCAGACAAATTATCAGTCCGTAACCACCACCGAATCAAATAGAATCAGACAAAACATTCTTCTGAAAACTAAACATAATGAATGGAATCTGCACGAATAAGAGATCGTCTCAAAACTTAAAAAACTAGTTCATCTCGTCGTCGTCGTCGTTTTCATTCTAAATTCTAACTATTGAATATGTATAGGAAGCCGGACTTGTGTGTACCTATACTTTTGAACGCGTGTATGTTGTGTGTTTGTTTATAAGTACTCTATTTCTATTCTTTGTGAATAGTTTTAAGTAATTCTCATACAAACACACAAGGAACCAATTCTGGACAAAAGACACAGTGAAAAGAAAGAGTAAGTACTTTTTAGTATGTCAAGAAGAAGAAGAAGAAAAAAACCTTTCACAAATCTCCTGACACCTTTGCCTTTTACGTAGCCACACACTTTTTTATG
>Ga0194135_10000374_pt1 | contig 26253 bp, 9 predicted proteins | sample LitLau_LLRF_2013_FD_134024 | JGI IMG/M metagenome (GOLD analysis project Ga0194135, IMG submission 134024) | Freshwater sediment microbial communities in response to fracking from North America - Little Laurel Run_MetaG_LLRF_2013 (version 2) | ecosystem: Environmental > Aquatic > Freshwater >... | reverse complement strand
CCTTCTATGGGCGGCCCAGGGGGTGGTCCAGGACCTGCAGGCAGGACTGGACCTAACCTTGACTTCCTCCAGAGATACACGAATCCTCCCTCAGGACCAATCGTCAACGTTAACATGGGAGTAAGTGTCTGATTGTAACATCTGTATAACATATTTAGGCATAAAGGAAATTGTCTTTGAGTGAGTCTCGAGAGCTAACAAGATTTTCTTTTTTTGTGTCTTTTCTTAGATGAGTGTAAACGTGGGAAGTAGGATGACGTCGTACCCTCCACAAGGCCCTATGGGGAATAACGGGGGAATGATGGGAGGTCCTATGGGCAACGGTCCACCACACAATAACATGGGTCCTATGAGAGGAGGAGGACCACCACCCCATCAAATGATGGACCAAAGTGGGGGAGGCCAAATGGGAGGAGGTGGCCCAATGCCTCCTCATCAAATGATGGGGGGGCCCAACGGAGGAGGAATGATGAAAGGAGGCCCTCCTCAAGGCTACCCAGGTGGAGGTCCACCCCCTAACGGAGGTGGTCCTTCTGGAGGACCTCAACAGCAACAACAACCTCCACCTCTTCCATCAGACCCAGCTTACGCCCAGCAATTCCACCACTTCCAACAACAACTTTATGCGACAGGATCGAATAGTAACAACGGAAGGATGCAACATCAGCAGCAACAGCAACAGGGTCCCAATAATCCCAATACACCTCCCAACCAATCCTTCTTCACGTGAGATAATGTCATTGCTGTAATTTCCTCTTCTGTGTATGAAATGTGGTCGCAATGCTTTAACGGTTCGCTTTAACTTTGCAGGTTCTAATGAGTCTCTCCCCAGCGAACCGTTCTCCCGTTCGTGAAGGTGCAATAAAGAAGCTACACAGACACAAACACACAGAAACACGTATAACTAAAAAATGAATCAAGCACACGAGACATTACTATAAGCAGTGCATCACTTCCTTCGTACAAAAAGCAAAGAACAATATATATATAAATATCTGATTGCTACACTTTAAATAGAAATAATTATTTATTGTTAAAGAGATGGACTGGTAGCGTACAATTTCAAATGTCTCAAACGGTCTCTTCTTCTATACTTTTTGTGGTTGTCTCATTTACGTCGTTAATGTACAGTCAACACAGCATCGCAGATATTAGTAATACTTAATTAAGTGTAATCTGTGTCTCCAGACCTCTGTCTCTCTGTCTAACTCTCTCTCTTTCGTAAAATATTACCTACTCTTGTTATAATAAGATTAGAATTTTAACTATAGAATTACTCAGACTGCAAAATTCATCTTTCATTAAAACTAACGTGAAATTTTATAGCATTTTTTACTCTCTTTCAACTTTTGCTAAAAGACGCTGCCTTCAATGAAGAAGAAGAAGAAGATATGCAAAATACTACAAACACAATTTAAATTTATATAATTACAACGCTCTACGACGTGATTATGTCTACATTTTTATACACACTCTCTTCGGTTTAATCGAACAAAGATTAACTTTTGTTGTCGTTATGCTTTACACATATAAAAACACACGTTCTGCGTTGAACAACTGTTCAAGTTTCGAAGTATCTCTTCCACATTTTGTCACAAACTTAAATGAATCAATCGGTAAAAATATATTTATGTGTGTATTTTATTTTTGATGGTCACAAATCATTAACAGTTTCTTCTTTGCCATCAAAGATTAGTCATCAAGAGAAAGCTCAAAACTAATTATAATTTATTCGTGTTACTTCTTGCTTAAATTTATTGATAGTTTTTTTTGGTTATGATGTAATATTATGTTAATGGGACTTGTGTTGATCTTTAAAGGCAACTACTTAAGTGTGTAGAACAGATTAATAATCGTGCCATGTGAATTAATAAGGCACAACAATATATGAGCCTCAATGAGTTGTGCATACATAGAATATCTACATGATACAAAGTGACTAAACCGGAGGTTTTTGTCTTTTCGTAGCTTATTAATATGCAAATATAGAGAGAAGTGATTATAAGTTCTTATTATTTGCATTGTTAATTACTACTCGTTCATTGGAATAACAATAAATGATGAACTGTGTGCTATATTTTATACACAGAGCGTACATAAAAATTAACTATTTAGATGCTGTCCTTGAGTATTTTATGGCCTATTTTATGCAAGCAACTGTGAATTTTTTGTAACAAGAAATATAGATGCAATTTGGAATTACAAGCCAACATGCTATCTAAATAAGTTTTTATAATAAGGAATATTAAGAGAATTAATAATGCATCGGGTGGTTTATATACATCTTTATATTTATTGGAACTTGTATGGATTCTACAATAATAATTTTGATACTATATAATAATTATATTGTGTTTAATTAGAATTCAACAATGATGTCATTTCACCAAAGCAAGTGTAAAGAGGATGAGGAATAATATGCCTAGATGTTTTATAAGAAATTATGCAAGGCACACACACGTCTAAAATACTTAATAGAAAGAGAATGATACAAATATTGTATTTTAAGCAACATCTTCAACAACCTTAAGCGTTCACAATCGTTAGGTTTACATTAAAATGAGAGTTTATAAACACATGCAATTGAATGCATTATAAATAGAATGTAAAATACTTTGTACAACACTTGTACACCTAATACTAAGCTAAAACTTGTGTATTAGTCTCATTTAAAAATAGTTTTGGGCTGCTACTTTCGAGCAGTGAAAGTAACAAAAGAGATATAGAAATGCATGAACTCCATAATTTAAACTGCGTATGTATACTTTCATATAAATGAAAACTATTTGATGGTAGGTATTTGATGTCAAGCTAATCTGTACGTACATTTTAGTTACTTGTTTGTAAGTACATTAAGTACATATAATTGTATGCAACTGTAAAAAGTTACGATAACTAATTGTAACAACAGTAACGGTAAAAACTAGTTATAAACACAAAACGGATATATAGACTTGTGGTAGAGGTATAAAAACTAAGAACTAACTAACTTTACAAGAAGAAGGTCATAGTGTAACACTAACGTAAAAAGTACTCGTAAGGACACATAAAACGTCGTAACTTTGGTAGCTCTTAGGTATATAAATATAGTTTGGTAGCTCTCAAATAATGTGTTTTAATTTATTAAGTTTTTCAGTTTGAAGTATTGAAGTATTTCTACATACATGAACTAACTACAAATACATTTTATTGAATACACGTGTAATACTTAATAATCTTACTGCTTTGTGCCATGAGAATTTCAAACGTCAGTAAACAATTTTAAAATATTCGAATCCGATTTTTGTCGCCGTCCTTTGTTCCTTATTTCAAAACGGGGTAGGGCGAGAAAACAGTGAGGGGCACATTGAGAACTTCCTGCTCAAGGTTTTTAGCGGCAAAGTCGGCAGAAAAACTATTGCTCCATGGACATTGCATTATTGCAGCAAGGAAATCACCACTGGATAAAGAAGCACAATAAAAGTTAATGCATACGCAACAATAAATTACAAGACAAGCTTCATGAAGTACAAATGTAATCAGTTTTTAGTCAAAGCTTATCAATTCTAGTTTCCGATCTCATCAAAATACTCTGCAGTACTGAATTACTTTACGTGACGCATACTTTATATATTTCATATTAAATGTCATTCGTACTCACGACGAGTTTCAAAGAAGTTTCAAAGTTGAGCTTGTATTTTTGTATAAACGTGGATTGCATACAGTGAGTGGATAAAAGTATAGAACACGAGACCAATAAAACTAACTGGCAAGTAAACAAAAGTGATTAAGCGATGTCAGGTTTCATTCTGAAGCTATAAAACATCCGTGCTCGATCGGTAACCTCCAACAAATCAACTTGACATCAAATGACACTACCCAATAATCAGAAATTGCACGAATTGCATGATGCAGAAGTTCGCAAGCCTTGAACAACTTATTATTTGAGCTGTGTCGTAGTTGTTGTGTCGTTGTATGAGCAGAGTAGTGTTCAGTTGTCATGTGTGTACAAAGTACAAACTATATAAAAGAGTAATCATTAGCACAAAAGTACATAAATCTCATTTTTTTGACGAATTTTGATGAAGGTATATAATTACAATGCTCATTCTACTGTGAACTTGAACTGCTCAAATTTCCAAACTTACATAGACTCTCGGATCTAACTTTATGTGATGGAGCTATATAAAGCAATTTGTTAGATAATACCAACACCAACCAATACTGCCGTCTGTACTTCGTTTGTGCCAGTAAGTAATAGTAAGTATGCATACCTTTGTTCCACTCGTCCACTTTAAAGAAGTTTCATTCATTACCATTATTATCATCATGGAGAGGCTTGAACGGCATTTATGCAGAGTATTATATTAATACAGCTAGAGCTAAGTATGTAAAGATAGAAAAATTTACTACTAGGCATTTACTAGGCATTTACTAGTCAGCTTACATCAGCATAGTCAGTCTGTGTCTCTGTGCCTGGAAAAATTATACTAACAATCAGAGAGGTTCTGTGCTTCTGGGTCGTTCGCTAGCAAATTAGATATTAGATATAGATGACTTTACTTTGCTAATTTTGCTGTTTCTTCTGCATAATCTCAGTCAGCAATTACAACTTCAATTTGAATGCATTGCATAAGCATGAGCTGTAATTGTAGGCCTGTATCCAGTTGCAGAATTATATTGAGATAAACTGTAGGCTTTCCTGTCATAAAAAGTTAATGACAAAATATGTAATCCTGGGATTGTTCTTTTTATTGTCAAGCAAAATGTTTAATTATTGACTATTGACACACTTTTAGGCCAGACTAGTCTAAACAATAGTAGACATCCAAGGCGGACATCCGGTTTTGTAGTCATAGGATGCACAAGGAATAATTGAAGGATTGAAGATTGGCTCTATTTATCTGTAAATGCTAAACGGCTTGAGGATTATTGCTAGTAAATTGCTATTATGCTAACCATATGCTGTAAATATTTATTAGTATTAGCATTGAGTCATCGAGTGACTATTTGGCTTCATTAGTACTCATGCTAAAGAATCTAGTAAATTGTATTTACAGTTTAACAAGATGAAGTTTCATATTTCAAGAGGAGACACCGGTAACAAGTCAGCCGTTCCTGTGAAGCATTTATTCTCAGACTGTTGTGTATGTAATTCTCAAAGCCAAGTCATTACATTCCTTTGGACACAATCACTGCTTATATGAATGATATATATGCACTGGCTACCAGAGATGGGTAACTTTTCAAGGGTTTATTTGATGACTAAATATTAAGTAAAAATAAGATAATCTCTGATCCCCTCTTTATGTTGAATAACCACTATACAGAAAGTTCAAATACTCGATCTAGTCTTCTTGAAGGGAGGCCCGACTGTGAGTGATTCTTTTGAGCCATAGTACCAATACCTAACTTGGCTCATTATTGCGAGGTGAAAGCAAAGGTTCGTAAGTCTGTCGTCAATGCTTTCTCAAGTCCATCCGTAATCTGGCTATTCTCACTCGCAGTGTCACTCATCCTCAATAACCTTACTACTATACCGCAGCAGACAGGGAGAGAGTCTCAGGGATGGAGTGAAACGTGGAGATAGGGGCACACCTGCAATCCGCCTGCATGTGCAGCCACTACGACTACGACAAGAGAGTTTCGGAGTATTAATTGAGGTGAGAGATCCACTGAGAAGGTCAGTAGAGTGTTGACGATGGCCCAAGCTAACGGCTCCAACGAAACGGCTTCTTCTCCAGTTGACGACAACCATCCCTTCACCTTCTCCGCCGAAGCGTCTATGGAAAATTGCTTTGCTGCCTTCGACAGAGACGGGTGAGTCCCAACTTTGACTTATTTTAATTTGATAGCCATACGACTTCAAAAAAACATTCATGTGCAGTTTATCATGATTTGGGTTTTTAAAGGCAGAAATGCATAATCTGAATTTTACAATGGTCACGAACAATGTGCCAGAGACTGAGACTTCCAAAATTATAGCAGCCTTTCTTTACTTAAATCGGTTGAAATATTTCATTATTTTATCCAGTTGACTTCAAAAATTCACTTCCAGTTTTCTTCAGTTTCAGTATACTGTCATGATGAAGCAAACGCGGCCATTCTCTCCAAAAAACAGCATTTTTGAAAATGGCCAAATACATCATCATTTTTTTCGTTAATTCTGAGTAGGCAATTTACTTCAAGGTTATTCAAATTCAACCCGTGAACAATTGTGTTCACGAATTTCACAGTTTTATCCTTGAGATGAAGTTCTCACGTCATGAACCTTGTGCATGTATTGTAATTAAGAGCAAGCTACATAGCTTTTTTGAATGAAACAAATTCCATCGTTGACAACGCCTATCCTTTACTTTCCTTTCAGATTACAGGATGGGATTTAATTTTATGGTATAAAACTCGTATAACCACTTAAGTGATGGTCATTTTATTGTCAGCTCTATTTCTACAGTTGACATAGCATGCTGTCTTTAGTTTTGTTCTATTTCGGATATGTTTTAAGGCGTGTTAGGCACTTTTTTTTGTACTTGAATTACCTCGAAATTGTATTCTCTAAAAAATCTTATCTATTCACGATTCGTTAATTCAATCCTGGATCACTTCAAAAGGGATATTTTTTATAAATCAAATAGCATTCTCATTCAACAAATCCAAATAATGGTCATCAGCAACATGAAAGTATATGTATTTTTGAGGTAATGTTTGCAAAAACAAGCAATACATTTAGCAAATGGAAAATGGATCAACACATGAATGTTAATTAAAGTATTGTAATTTGTTAACTTTTATCACATCATGATAGTTGTTATCCGTTTTAACCCACTCAATTATTGACAAAAGACATGCAAGTATAAAAACTATTCTTCGATCAAAATCACATTAAATCTATTCATTTCCTCGCATACAGACATTTCACTAGATATACGTGTCTATGAGGCAGTTTGATCAATACAGCTCAGTATTTTATGAATCCGTTTGCAATTATTTTGCTCCACTGAGCTTTAGAGTTTATCCAGAAGACTGCAACTGAAGGTGCATTAACATAATAATTAACGTACATATGTAGCCACCTTTAAATGTATGTGTCATCATTCCTCATGATATATCTCGCTTCTTGCCTTGTAGCACTGGGTCATAGTCTTAATGGAATACAATATAATTATCTGGTCACTTAAAAGAGTGCAACCTTTTAATCTGAACACGAAAACTCTCAATGGCATGAATTCACTCTCAGCAACTCACTATGCAGCGTTAATTGAATCTTTCTAACTCTTTCTCTATCGGTTTCTGATGTTTAAGGGATGGATGTCTCAACAATCAAGAATTCGGTATACTCTGTCGAGCTTTATTCCGTAACGAGCGGGATAAACCTTACCAAGTGGAACCCAAAAGGTTGAAAGAAATGTTTGACATCTTCGATACAAACCAAGTGAGTTATTATCTTTAACAGACTCATTTATTCCTTAATTCTCTGTCGTGTAAGTTAATTCACTCCGAGCAAGATTCTATGTATTTCACTGAATCGTTATGCATACACTTCCCTTCGCTGATTTCTTTACAACTCAAAACATTCCATCATCATCTTCCCGAGTATCAATGCATGTTCTTATTTTGTATTTTGCTATGAAAGATGTAGCATACAGGAAGCAATGTATTTTGTTTTGTCTCAGCAAACAAACCCTGATTAAGAATAAGGGTGAGGTCTGTCAAAATTAGATACCCGGTTACAACATTTACTACATTGCACATCTCTTTGCGATGTGTTGCTATATGAAATACTTTGTAGTACTTTTTGAAAAACCTCCTATAAATACCTTAATTATATAGTTATAAATACTTTTCCAGTTTAATTACATAGCGTATACAAACAAATCTTTTCTTTGTCGTTTTTAGGATGGATTGATTGACGAGAAGGAGTTTGAATACTGCTGGCAAAAGTGGATTCGAAAGGTAAGGCTAGTCCTACAACTTTCACAAGAACTTTCCCTTGACCTTTTGAACGGAACTTAAACGGAAAAGACACGTATTTAGACAGCCTCGAAGTAATGATAGAAGGAGAACAATGATCGATCCCACCAAACTCAATTTTATCCATTCGTCTTAATAGCTTTTCTTAGTTAGCACACAGTTAGCAATAAGCTCGTAGCATTCATTACTATATCTAGACGAATCTACTACGGGCTCTATAAGCAATTCTTCTGATCGAATTGTCACCAACTTTCTTTAACAAAACTTTCACTGACTACTAAAAATATTAAGCATACTGTTAGAACCAAATTCAGACAGCTCGATAAAGGAGAAAGCACCACCATCCCCCTGCCTACTAACGCCGAACACATACAAACCAGTGAAAGTCACGATGGGGTATTGCGATACACCTTGTACATATACACACACCCAGTTCTCTCCAGTGAGAGATTCAGAACAAATTCGTCATATAATATGCTAGTAAAAAGATTTATGTCGCAATCAATATAGAACTCATATGGTCTTTAACATCATTCATTAACGAGTGCGTACGACTAGACTTTGAATCAAAGAAATCAGCAGCACGGGAGGTATTTAACGACAACTGATGTTACTGTATACTTTTTCCAAAGAGTAATCATCAGCGAAAGTGTGTTGAATGACTTTCTCCTTCCTAATAAAAAACTATACCCCCTCACGATTCACATTATTCCTGTGAATGAGGTGAGTTTTGTGCTTAACAAAATCAGCGACAATGACACAACACAAAAGAGTAATTGGAATTCATGAAAATAGTAAAGTTCAATTGACTAGCCGACTATACAAATTAATATACAGATATAACAAACATCCGTGATAGTCACCTCAGTCACCATTCTATTTGCTGCACGGTTTGTAGTACTCTCGACCTCTTTTCAAGTGGTCTAAAAAGTCCTATTCGCTTGTCATTATTTTCGATTTTTATACCGGATGCCCACTCGTCAATTTCTCGTCATGCACGAAAAAAGAAAGTAAAGCGCGTCTTTGAAAGAACAGAACGGCAATAATGTAAGCGTAGAAATAGCGGCGAATAGTGAAGAAGCAACGCCATCACTTTTTGACTACTTATTCTCGCTTAGTACTTGTAGTAGTTCTTCATTATTACTTACCTTTCACTAAACCACCACCACCACCATTCTTATTACCAACACCTTTCTTCTCGTAGGAAAACACACTGACGTACATATAGATCAGTTCAAATTGCTAGACCAAGCAAAATACTCTCGGTGAATTCAAAGAATAATGAAGACCATTCCGTACCAGGCACTAAACATTGATTCAGGCCATGACATTTCCCTCAAATAACTTTTTCCATGCCTCATGTAATAAAAATATGCCACACTACTACTACACCTCATGACTTCTCGAGCATTCAGCGTACTACTACTTCTCGTGTGTGAACTGGAGTATGGACACTTTCTTCCATTTGTAACATCCCTGAAATGCAGATTTATAGCAACGCTTTCACCAAACGAGTACTCTATTTATACACGTATAGTATGTTAGGATATTCTTAGAACTTCAAATCATCATAATGCATTGTTCTTGTAGGCACTATGCAAAAGTACACATATATCTTCATAAGACTGATTTCTTCATTGCCAGCCAGCCAGTCTTACTGTACTTAACTTTTATTGACAAATGTAACTATACTAGAATGCTTCAAACACCACTTTCATTTCAAACATTGATCGACAAATAACTTGGACTTCAAACATTCTATGTTCTACACAGTATGTAATCATTATAATTATCAAGTAACTTTTCTCATGAAGTTATAAGTTTTTCGTGGACTTCGTATCATTATTTATGTATTTATAGTATTCTCTCATGAAATGTCATCATCCTGTAATTAAACTCACATCGTCACATATCAATCAGCGTAACAGAATTTATCAATTAATGCAATCTGGTTTTAATTAAACTTCATCACAGTCTTATCTGTTAACTTCTTGAAAACTGAAGACCATCGAATGTGGCTAAATGAATTTTCAGTTATATTTCTTGCCAATTTCTCAGTCCCTTCTCATCATATTTTTCATATGAAGCTACTTAAATGAAGCTTATTTACTTTTCTTTTATGTTCCAGATTGTACGGCCAGTAACTGCCTTGGTTGTAGTAGACGTGCAAAATGACTTTATCAGTGGCTCCCTTTCAATATCAAACTGTCCTGCCAAACAAAATGGAGAGGAGGTATGAACGCCGTTCCATTACTGTTTTCCTTGATTTTCCCAAATTGGAACCTGCAATGAAACCTCATTTTGTTTGTTCCTCGTGCAGGTAGTAGAGCCAATCAACAGACTCTTGGATTCAGTAGAATTCGACAGTGTCTACTATACTCTTGATTGGCATCCGGAGAACCATATATCCTTTGTCGATAATGTGTCTACCAGAAGGTTACACAGTTCAAGTCATGTAAGTCCGGAACTGTTCCATCAAACAAATTCATGTACTAATCAGTTAGGCCTCACTCATTTATTTTTGCCCGACCTTGTTTGATGTTTTCACTAGGTAACAAATCCAGAGGATGCAAAGCTATACGACACGGTGATTTTTGAAGGACCTCCTTTAATGGAACAAAAGCTGTGGCCAAGACACTGTGTCCAGAACTCGTGGGGTGCTAAAATACACGAAAATCTTAAAGTATGTCTCTCCAATAGAAAACCATATTTTACGTTCTCATTGGAAATTACAAGTTTTCTCTGACGATGACTAATTTCAGATTGTTGAGGGAAGTCCTTTCATCTACAAAGGAACAAATCCTGAGGTAGACTCCTACTCTGCTTTCTTCGACAATTCAAAAAACTCCAAGACAGCTTTGGTGACTGAGCTCGAGTCGAAAGGAGTAACTGATGTCTACGTATGTGGATTGGCCTATGACGTTTGTGTTGGTTAGTTATCTATACCGAATGCATACAAGTTGTTAATTAGTATCCAGTTTAAAGAATTTTAATTAATTGCATCTGTAGGAGCTACCGCTTTACATGCAGTGGAGTTGGGATATCGCACTATTCTGATTGATGATGCTTGTCGTGGCATCACTTTGGAAGATATTCAAAAGACGAAACAAAAGCTTGAGGAAAAACATGGCGTAGTTGTTCATTCAGAAGAGGTAACTTTGATTACCAGTAAACCTTAAAATCTGTTGAACTCATGTCTTCATTTTGGTTGTTTCTCCTACCCTTAGGTGAAGCCAATGGTTCAAGGGCAAGATCGAAAACCAGAGCTAGGATTTAAATTAGCTTATGAGTTAGAGCAAAAATTGAAAGGATAGACTATTCAGCTACAGAAAAATACGCAATCACAAAGTTATAAAAAGTAAGTCTCGCAACACCACTAATATTTTAGCACAAATTCTCAGGTTCAAACGTTAAGTGCGGATTGTGATCCACTCCAGTTTCTCTCCGCACACGTTAGACTTCATGGTGAAGCTCAGACGTATCATTATACTATTCAGAAATTGATATTATCTCCCAGTTATGTTGTCTCTTATTTTGTTTCACTTGATTAATTTTTATTTCAATGTATTAATGGTTCGTTGTGTTTCAATAGAATAAATGTATTCATCTCATTTATTTGAAATGGTTTTTTATAAAATAATGCTTTCGTCGATATTAAAAAACACTGCGGTAATTTTTATGAAGAATTTAATTAACATAATTTAGTTCGAAGTGACGAAAGGGTAATCATAAAGGTAGACATAACGTTAGAAATACAATTGTGACTGAGTAGACAAGGGATTGTCTTGTGGAGTAGCTAGTACGATCTCGAGTAGAACCGAAAACGTAATCTACTTATCTGCGGCACAAACTGATAGATTTTTAGTTTTGGACGGGTTAAATATGAATTTATTAAGCACTTTAACGTAACAATGTACGCATGCAAAGTAAACAAATATTATATGCATGCATCAATATGTCTACTTTCAATTAAAAAAAACAAAGAAGTAATAGTCGAATCCACCTACACAGCAAGGGAAGATGTAGCAAGAAGACTTCTGTAGAAAATAAAAAGACACATGATATAGGAATGAGTGTACAGGGGTTGAATTTGAAAGCTATGGAAAAATGGAAACTAAATAAAGTGCTATAATATAATAATAGTAAGTTACTAACAGTAAGAGAAAGAATTAGACAAGAAGAATGAAGTCAAACGTCAGTCGGTGTAAACGGCCTTAATTCCGTTGCCTTAAATTAAGGAAAATAAATCAATTTATTATACTGAAACATAATTCTCCTGTCGTTTATTAATCTCTTGCCTTAGTTTAAATCAATCTTACTTTATTTCGGAACTCTGTACAAATAAACTGAGATGCATGGAAAGTACTTCGTTAGTTTACAATTTTTAACACTTTTCAACAATGATTTCTCTCTTTAATAATAAACATAACACAATCGAAATATATCGAAATATAATATATATATATATACATATACGTATATATACGTAACTATAAAATTACATACTGAGGCTACGCAGGTACTCTTTAGACTTCCTCTTTGAGCTTCTCCATAATTCCATCCTTACTACGGTCACTGACAATGACAATAAGTCAGTGTAGATTGTAGAACCTTCGTGAAGGTGAATCAATATCATACACAGGTAACTTCTGCATTCTGAAGCTCAGGTGATAAGCCCCATTTTAACTCACTATACGCATTAAGAATACACATCTCAAACGTGATCAACCTTAATTAGCAATTCCAACATAAAATAGGCAGGATCTGTAAATGCACACTGCTCTTTAAATTTGAATCTGTTCCTTAATATTACATATCACAATTTTAAGCATGCATCATTTTCAGAATGCAGAATTAAAAGCTGGTAATGTGCTGGTTAGTTCTATTTTCTTCATGTGATCTCCCATTTGAAATCTATTCTCTTTCTATTTGTGATAATCCGTACACTGCATTTTGCTGTGTAGCATAATTATCATACAAAAATAAACAGTCAACAGTTCTTAAATTGAAATGCGACACTGACACTGTTTCCAAGACCCACTTACATTACAAGTCCAACGCTACTTGCGACAACAGAAACATCATCAACATCCAGGGAATTTTATTGCTTTATATCTTGACTACTGGAGCTGACCAGCCAGAAAGAAGTGTTTCTCGTTAGTCGTTACGAGTGGCTGCATAATGTTTATATGAAATCGTGCCACAAGTTCTTGAAACCCAAGTAACCTAATGTAGGCTTTTTTTATGGGAGTAGCAATTCCTTTGGAGCTTCAAATGTAATAAGTCTACTTGCGGTAATTGTCAGTGATTTGTGAATATCGGAATATAGATACATTATAATATAATATTTCTAAAGTCTGATCAGTATCCTGTCCTCACACAGCAATTTATATTTACAGATAGGTCATGCCTTCATTCCAACACTCTATTTGAGATTCGAGTTGTGATTAAAGCACAAGCGGTAGTTAAAAAGCATGTCGGTAATATTATGTTGTAGATTTTCGTCTACACGTTGCCAACTATCTTAAAAACTTGAAAGTTGACTCACTTACACTGACTCAGGCAGCCTATCTACAAGATCATACAGGGTGAATCAGCTGAATGTATCGGATTCTTATGGCATTATAACGTTAAATCCGATACATTCAGCTGATTCACCCTATACATGTAATTAAAGACGCTTATTTACAGAGAAAGAAAGCAGATATTATTCAGCCTTTTGTCCTCAACTACTGTTGCGTGCATTTCTGTACAGCTTGCAGTGAAACTCTTCTAGAAAAACAATAATTAACCACGATGATGATGGGTCAATTCGTGATGTATTTTTTAAAGTTCTTCCTCTGCCCAACAGCTTAAAATGTTATGGGCTTATTATCAACTGACGTACGAAAATATATTGAGCTAATTTGTTTTCAACTAAAAGAACAAGTCACTAACACGTCACAATGTGACGTTAACAGGTTTATGAGTTAATCTCTCTAATGAGTGAGCTATAACATAAATTATAAAATGTGAGTTATAAAATACAAACGATGCAGCCGTTTTATACAAAATCGTAACAGCCTCGATCTTTATTTATTAATTTAATAAAAATATTACTTTGATAAAAAAAATCAAAAAGCAATGTTGAATTAATCAAAAGTATCAAAATGGCTTATTCTACGTTCATTTCTACGTTAAACTGTTAGTGTTCGCCATTTCTTTGGAAAGAATTTTGTTGAAGTTTCCGTATGTTAACAATATTCATAGATGTTTCATTATTTTTCTTACTTCCTTTCCTAATAAAATTATGTCTACATCGAGTTATTATTTTACTTAAACTACGATGTCTTAACTTATTCGCCGTAGATACAAATTTTCTTTTAATACACTGTCGAACCCAATGATTCAGGTAAGGCTTTCTACTGAAGATTGTGTTCTTCAAAATATCATCGTACTTCAGTCCTGATTTAGCTACGTTTTGCATTTTGACCAGATTTTTGGACTTCTTTTTCCCAAAATGCTCCAGAGAATGTCTCACACTTTTCACAATTCCTTTTTTATTAAACGCCAGAAACATTGCTACTGTGGAATTCGAGTGAGCAGAGAAAATTCCATCAGGAGGTTGATAATTTTGGGAACTTTTTGCTACAGTTTTCCCAAAATGGCAGTCTTTGTTGAGCCAGCGAGAGCTCCTTCTTTTCCTTCCAGTAATCCGATCACTGCTCAGCTTCCGTTTCTGAACCACAAAAACAATAAACCAATTCATTATTAAACAAATAAAAGGATATCACGTAATACATCTCAACAAAAGTTAACTAATCGACAATCATGATGCATCGGCAAACACTTAATATGCCCATATTTGTCTAAAAAGTTAAGAACACGTAAAATACATCTAGCCCGAACCTCTTTATAAGGCGAAGATAATATAGCCACTGGACTAGTTTGCCCAAGATTCAACCTCTTAAATTTTAATGATGAAATTGTAATTCAACTGCCAGCCGTGTAAATGTCCCTTTCATTTCGTTAGGCATCTTAATACAAATCTGCAATAAATTCTTGACCATGGCCATGCACTTTAGAATATCTATTTTTATTCCTCTAAAAGCCTTCATCTTTATATCCATTCGTATTCATTTATACGCTCGACTTATTCTGTCTAAAAAGCATGTGAAGCGTCCATGTGATTTATAAATTTGGATTGTATTGGAAAACTGACTGACACAAATCATTCGTGGATATTACAAGATAGCATACAGTCAATAAATAAAAATTTCACTGGTGAGTATAATAATTCAATCCGATAGAAAACAAAATGATGACCATTCGAGCTCCATATGGACAATGAAGATTAATCGAGCGTGTGTGTGTGTTTGTGTGTGGGTGTGCCTGACTGACTGAAGAGTGCAAGGATCTCTCCCTTTGTTTGCATCTCTCTATCTTCCTGCAACACTAATATGCAACATTGTTGTATATCTCAATCTCAATACTTCGGACGCAGCAACTTTCAATCAAGCCACCTGAGAGATCACATAAGTCTGTCAAAAGAGTCTGAACATCTATATGTGATAGTATATGTACGCTTGTATCTAACACGAGCTACCCAGAAAATAAACCTGTGTGCAGAAATCATCGCATCATTATGCATTCACACTGTCCCAGTGATGTGTAGGTCGTTTTCCCATTACTTATTGTGAACTTGTCTTTTAAATAGCTTCGCAACTTTTTAGTATAGTTTCGATCTGTGTTGCGTGTGTAGGCGGTCGGCAGATGCATCTCTATATCTTCAGATGAGCAGACTTCTTTTCTGTATCATTTATGTTTTCATTTTTTCAGCATTGGAGCACATTCAGTGATTGCCGAGATTATGTTGTGTATACTTGATGGGTGTTTTTTTAGCTGACGTGTGTCTATAATTCCTAAACTTTTAACATTTGCATCGTGCAAGTTGGATTTAAAAAGGAGAACATGATAAATGTTCATATGCAATGCACATGTGAGGGGGGTAACACCCCCATAATAAGCCGCAGTGGTCAGTCCTCTCGTATTATGTCATGTGTGGGCTTCTGAGGTTGTGCTTAATCTTTTCTAGACGTAATAATGAGCAGAAAATTTGCATTTTCAGTTACAGGGGAGACCAACTATTCGACAGCATAGACACCAGCAGACGAAGAACTCACAAGTCATCTTTAAAAACGCTGATTGATTTATGACTACTCCATCCCTACCTCGTATACTTATCGATCCTAATTGCACCTTAAACCAATAATTTAGACGATACTTATTTGCTCCCTCGTCCCAATTCGCTTTAGTAGCTAATCAACATGACCACACTACTCTAACTACTCCATAAGATCCTTCACTGTAGTTCCATGCAAAGATACAAATTTGCATTCTTTGTATAGTTTGTTGAATAACGGCAACTAGAGTAAGCTCATACCTGAAGTGTATTACTATACACTCTTCTTGACTTATTTCTATCCACATTTTTTATTAATCACATTTCTCCAATGATTTCTTCTCATGGAAAAGGGAATTTTCGAAATAAATCATAAACACACTATGATGTATATATATATACTTACCAGTTCCTCCTTATCTGCTAGATAAACTTTCCCGTACTGATTCATACATATGAACTTTCCAGTGGCCACAGCTTCGATACTGATTGTGGGGAAGTCTTTGTGAGCATATTGCCTACCGGCTACTTTTCTCACTCGAAGAAGATCTGAAAAAACCATGAAACAATTAGCTAAGTTAAACTGAACAGAGAGAAAACTAAATTCGTAATTCCAATTCGTAACATTTTCGTAAGACTTTTGTGTTAGAAACTGATTTTCTACATTGACATATTCATATCGTCCTTTTATATTGCTAGAAGGGCAAGTACAATAAATATCCGTACGTAGGTCAAATGTATGACAATTAGAAAAGGATGATGAGATGACGAAGCCTTATCCTGAGAATATTAATCGAAGGAAGGAAACCCGGAAAAAGGTTGTAGTAGAGATGACCACAACCGCATCCTGATTCACAGGCACAAGCCGTATTTAACTCGCACGCAACTTACTTTCATGCACATCTTTCTCTCCCGAGTCTCCTGCTCATATATATACTCTCATTCACATAATCACACTAACGTAGTTTGAAATACATCAATATTCGTTAAAGTTAACGTCTAAATAAATCGATACATTAATATGATGAATAGACAATCATCCGGTTTATCGAAATCTGACACATGCAACATAATATGCAATGGGCAACGACTTACTGAATAAAGTCGGATTTCCTGTCCTCGCATTCATTTCTCCGTTGATTTTTATCTTTAGACTCATATTTTTCCGTACGTACAACATGTACAAGTCATCTATAGGTGATCCATGTGAAACGACTAAAAGACACACGGATGTCCACAAGACTAGAAAGCATGGGAGAAACTCCATCGATGGAAGTGGAATAAATTTACGCTCATCTAAATCACAACTAGTGCAGGGTAGTCGTATAACTTTAAAAACTTTCCACTCAGATTCTTCCGCGATCAATTTTGCTTTTTGCACAACTTTCTAAAAATCTCTATAGGTTTTATCTTCAAAGTTCTTACTTCAGATTTATAACTCATTTCCATCCTGTGAAGATAAAATAAAGTATTCCTTTTGATATTTCGAATGGTGAAATTCCTACCACCACCACAGTTTCCTCTCATTTTCTTTTTTAAAACTAGATCACAAGAATATTACAAAGTAGTCGTATTTTAACATCTTGAGATATTGTTTCCTTAATTTGAATCCGTAAGTGCTTAGTAGAGATGAGAATAGTGGAATGTAATAAGATGCACTTGAGAGTTTTTGGGCTAAACCCTGTTCTATGCAAAGCGTTTACATAGATTAGAGTAGCTTGTGTTTATGAATGAGTACATGAATCTGTTTAGACTTTCGAGTAGTCGAGATACTTTCACAGTCCTCTGTGCTGAGAGTGAGGCACAATACTAACGAGAAGTGTGAACCGTAACAAGTCTTCAGAGAGACTAATAAAGTTGCCTTGAGCAAGGATAGTGAAAACGATGAAGGAGTCAGCGAGTACAGTCCAAGTAGTCCAAGACAGATCAGTCAGATTAATACACGGCGAATCGGTGCTTCATATAGTAAGTAACTGTACGCAACACTTTTCTTAAACGGTCCATAATGATCTCACAGATCTGCAGAATCACTTCAATGAGAACTCCTTACTAAATCCACTACAATTAGATGAAAAGTTGATCCATATCTCATTAGCACCCACACTCTTTCTTGTACAATGTGCACACTTCGTCTATAAGTAAATTCTGCAAAGCAGATCGAGATTCACGTAACAGCTCTTGAGTTCAAGTTCAAATGCTACTGGGTGACTTTCAGGGAGCTGTGGTCACAGAATTTATGTACCCACGAGACACACATGTATCATACATGGATAAACTCTGAATGTTGTTCATTATTGGAGGAAAGGCATACAAGGTAGGGACCAAAACCGAAGTAAAACTCCAGGGAAATAATGCACAAGCTTATTGGATGCGTATACACTACAGAACTATTAGGTTACAGTATTTTTGTACTTTATTTTTTGGTGACTAATGAATTACACACTATACTTTCTGATTCGCACTGATAGTCGATTATCATTGATATCCGTAAACTTGGATAGGTATAATTTAGTTTTAAGCAGGTTCATTATTAGTTTTAGGGGCATGTTCCTTTAAAGAATCTTGTACAGTATTCGAAATTCTACTTATCTTTAGTCGTCTGGTTAGATATTTTAAGGTCTCGCAAAATGGCAAGAATCAATAACCTCAGTTGATCTACTTGACAAAGCAGATGAAATACAAGGAACGGTGAATACTCTAGAAGCTATTAAAACATCAGTCACGTATGCGTGACAATAATGTTAAAATCTCAATTGTAGGACAACGCCATATGAACATGTAAAAAATTATTGCAGACTTTTTACCTATTGAGTAATACGACACTCGTCATCTTGTCTAAAAAAAAGTCCATTCAATCAAATCCCACATGCCAAAAAGAGTCTTTCTCAGTGAGCCTGAGTCCTAGCTTTCCCCATTGCCTATCCAAAGTAGCAAAGGATTGATACATTTTGAATCAACAGCTCGTACGCTGGCCTGATCAAATTTCTATAAATGCGGAAATAGTTTATGGTTTTGTATCTCAAATGTCACATAACACAACTCTTTTTATATCACAACAATGAATAGACGAAAAATCTTTACAAAACACTCATTGAAAGCATGAAAATGAATGGATGCAACATCCCGGTATGTAGTCTCATCTTTCCGAGAGTCTATTTTAGACTCAAACTGGTAAGTTGTAAGTAGTACAAAATCGTCGCAGTGCTACGGCTTAGAATTCCAATAAAAGTAATAATAATGTTCTTCGTGAACTGTACAATTTCTATTTTATGGAAAAAGATTTCGAGACGCTTTTAGTACTCGTGTACATTTATTAGAACAATCATCATAACCTCCCACTACCGGTTTTTCTTCAAAAGTTTACAGAACTAATAATAATGATACGACTCATTGAATGTGAATAAAAGAGCCTTCACCCTTTCTTCGTAGAAATCAGACGTACAACTGCAACCACAGAATTGTTCATCATTCTACACATCCGTTCTACACTTTTCTTCGATCACATCTCTACTTTCAAATCACTATGAATTTTCAAAAATATTTCCAATAACTAATTACTACTTATTATGAGAGTACATGCGTATTTGTGAGCTAAATAGCCGCTGTTTTTCCTACAGCAAACCAAATAACTGATTTTGTCAATGAAATGATGATGAATAATCCATCTGGTTATGTGATTATGAGAGTATGAGACTATATATATAGGTGTATGATTTCTGGAAAGTTTGGCATCTTTCAGTAGACTTCATCTCCTGACGGGTCGCCGCTGCTTGTTCCTTTACCTTTGATTGTTCAAGTGTTTGAAATTCCAGGGAGCATATTGTCCGTGGAAATAATAATGTGTATTCACTCACAAAGGTGAGTCTTCAATATCCTGGGGCGTGACTAAACCACAAGTAATGAATGGGGAAAGCTACTTCCGAAAACAGATGCTGATTTTAAACAGAAATTATTAAGGTTCGATCAAGCTTTTTCAGCTTGTCTCCATTAGAGGACTTCAAATTCATAATATATAATATTTATTAAAATTTCTCTTCTAAAACTCTCAAGTAATTAATTAACAACACACGGCAAAGATTTAGAACTCATCCGTACAACCCCGAATGAGTAAATAACAAAAGTGGATTGTATAATGGGTCTTGGGTTCATTCTCTGTGAAGATGTAGAAAAGTGGACGATGCGATAGTATAGTTCGTGTAGTAACATTCATAGAGGCTTTGTGATTGTTTAAAACGGAAAATCGTGTATTGTGCAACACAATAGAACTAGCTGTAATATTTGTACAAACTGCTTCTTTAGGATACTCCAGATTTCATTCGACTGTGTCTGATCTCAACAGACCTTTCAAGTAGCAGTCGGTCTGATAACGTCGTCAACTTGTAGTGTCTCTCATCTCGAGAATAGCAGAATGGTTCACATATATAGAACACAGACGAGATTCATAAACTCTGCTAAGATGCTTGAATTCATGTGATCTCCTTCTAAAATCAAGAATATGCCCAAAATAACAAAGAATGTACATTTTTAAACCAACATCCATCCAAGCATTAAACATCATCGGCTCCTGAATAGTATCGTGTATATTTTCACAGGAAGCTGTATTGCAGTTGATTGTCACTATGCCTTCTACTAAATCTATTCATATCACCATTAATTCCATAACTATCAGAACATCGCATAAATGTTATCCACGATGCCTAGTATGCCCACTCATTGTCGACTTTGCATTCCTAAAAACAGAAATTTCTATTTTGTAAAGCCAACTTAAAACGTACTTTGTAAAGTACTTTAAACACAGTGTCTCACCCTTATAATATAAAAATTGATCTCACATAATTACAATTGATGTCGCCTTTCGTTTAGTTCTGTAACTATTCAATAAATAAACTGTAATAGTACAAAGTTACCCTATGCTCAACATGAAATACAGGTCGAGATATTTAACCACCAATGTTTGCTAAAGTAAGTAGTTTCTAACAAGGTAATAAAGACCCCATAAGAAGTTATTTGACATTTGAGCTTAATCTATTTAATAATACCATTTACAGCATTAATGAAGTAGACATTGTAACAAATATCATCATCAGTACAACTAGTCAAGCCAAGTAAAAGCACATTTATCATGTACCTGATACCTGAGCTCGACAATCAAACAAGAGACAAATAAGAAAACATGCTTAGTATAGAGTAGGGGAAGGAGATTCCCGAGTTGCACTTGGGGTAAGTTGAGAAATCCATTGTAAATGATCGTTTAGAGCAAGACAGACCTGCAACAACAATCATAATATTAGAGAATCGAGCTAGCTGACAATAAAGATTCTAACGCGATCCGAGACAAGTGTTTAAAGTGAGATCACAGATGTAACAGAGATAAGCTTGAATCACTCAATTAAGATAAGCGTTGAGAGTGACTTCAATAAAGATAGGCAAAAGTCTCGATTAAGTTGGATCCATAAAAGGATCTTCTTCAAGTTGGATACGTTTCTACTTGGTCAATCCGTTTCAACACAAGTTTATATGATTCATCTTCAACAATTACACAACCAAGGGATCGTTTATTGTTGGATGATTAAGATTATGGGATCCGGGATATTCGCACGAGAATAGCCATCATGCAAACAATATATATATATATAAACAAGGCTGGGTGTGGTGTCTGTGCACATTTTGAATATTTTGATGCTCTGATATTTATACCGATGTCGTCAGGTGTGAGAGTACATTAGCCTTTCTACCAACACTCGTGCTAAAAAATGGACACTCTATCAATTATTCTTCCATGACCTTACTTAGTTTTTCTAGCTCGACATCACACATTGCACATATAAGCATATATATTTATATTTGTCTCCGTCAGGTTGTTTCTGTTTTCCTTCCCATTATCCTTATTATTGCATTTTCTCTATTTTTCATCTCTTTTGTCTCAACACAAATCTCTAGATTTTGAATCGATTTCCAAAAAACATTGAAGCGAGTTACTAATTTTTACCTATTAACAAGGATGCGTTACTTTTATCTCGAAAAGAAAGACCGAGAGACGATTATATTGATTTGTGCAAACTGCATTTCCTCTCGTCACAGCATGCAAAACTGCAACTGCACAAATTCTTATAAATGCGTACACAGTTCGTTTGGTGTAAGTGGATTTAAGTTTCGCAATTCCTAAACTGATTGATTACCTGCTTGATGCATGAAATCCGAAATATGCAATAAATAATTTACATTTTAGAATACGTATTTAGTTTATGGAATAACACTTTTAAGTTAAAAGTTAGAGTTATTTAAAGATCAGGAGTGCAACACGCCAGCACAAATGCACAATAATAGAACATGATTTTAAGTCTTGGGGCAATCAAACACGTACAAGTTCGCAAAAGCTATTTATATTTATACTCGTCATTTATAAGATTAAGTTTGTGGCTTTTTATGTTAAAGGACGTGCATTTTAGACACACTTCATTTCATTTATCCACTTCTCGTATGAACAATAAACTCTACATAAAATGCGAATAGAATAGGTGTCATCCTCAGTCTGGTTATGTAATCTTAGTCTGAATCTTCAAAGTTTGATTGAATGCTTAATACAAACATGCCTGAGCTACATGAAGATGTTATCAGTGGAGGCAAGCAAAAAACTTTGATTTACCTGTGTACTTATCGATAGGAGGGAGAGAGTAGACAATAAATATACAGATCACAGACAGAGCTAAGCGATATATTTATGAGCATGCATCTCACACACAAAATGTTCACAATGTGAATGTATATTATTCAAAATCCACATTTGTTTAGTGCCAGTATCAAAATGCATCTAATTGTGGAGACAAGCAGGCTGGCTTAACTCGCCAGTAAAAGAGTTGAGATGAGATTTGGGATGATGATACTTCTTAGCTACAGAAAACAAACTCTGCCAACAAGAGCCACACACGAAGCAGTCTTAATGAAAGTTCACGAATACTTTATGGTCTTTCTCTAAACATATATAAAAAGGAGGTTATCATTATCCACGATTTATAAAAGGTACACATAATACGTCATCTCCCAATTTTGCTTGTGATCTCCCTTTCCTTCCATCAAGCTAAAAAGTATACTATACTAGATGGCTGCGCATGAAATTCATACGAAATGATTAAACCACATAAAGGAAAGGAAATTTTAAGAATGTTAAAATACCTAGGCATAAAAACGTGTATAATTCGAGGTCATATGTAGTGGCAGAGCTAGTGTAAGGTGGCTAATGAGGAGGATAGTGGGGGGAATAGCGGGGAGGAGGAGGATAGCAAGGAGTAAAGTGTGGAGGATCATGAGGAGGCTAGGGAATAGACGTGAAGAATACCGTATTCCGAATATAGGAATGTCTCAAGTCCCTGTTTGACCCTGAAGGAAAGGTGAAAGGATCATCTTGGAACTTTCGCGTTGGGAAGAAGATGAAACTGCGATCCTATGTACGAGTACTCACAATCAGTTTGCTGTAAGATGTGCCGTTCAGGAGGAGTAGCGTTCCATATACCAAATAATTGGCCCGTATAATAAAGATAGGTTTCTATTTCTATGATGTAGTTGCGTATTCAGGCAGATCATAAAAAGTCTCGATTGCGATTACCACGCAAAGCACTACTACTACAAGTTGTAGATATAAAGATGAGTCAAAAAGAGGAACAATAAAGTCGTTTAAGCTATTACTCTATCCGCTTTGAATCAAACTTTTCTTTATGTACACAATTCTATCAAATTCTCCTGTTGACTTGCATTTATGCTCGGAAAGCAGTGAACTTTTCGTACAAAAAATGCCCAAGATATTCCCTGTAATGATTAAGTTTGAAATATTTAAATACTTTGAACACAGCAAATCATCTCAATGGAAATTCCGTTTTTTCGCCTCAAGTCAATTTCCAGAGTAGATGAGCTAATGCTTCTCGGCTTTTATTGTCTCAGTCTACGTGTCTGACAAAATGAACAACAGAAAGGCGTAAATTGTACGAGTCATTTGACACAGAATGATTTCATTTAGTTGTTCATCAAAACCTTTCAACTATCTCATTCATCTTAAACGTAGTTAGCTTAGTGCAAACCTACATGGTAAATGTATGCTGCTCAGTCTACTATTCCCTATTCCTTTTGAAATACATTACTACACACCTTATAATCTCGCTCGTTGTGTCTAGGATCCAATAGCAAAGTCGTGCATCTCTTACATATATCTATTTTAAATATTGATGCATTGATTGTCTATGTCGGGATTCTTTGGACTTACCCACAACCTAAAAAATGGATCATAATGAGTGATGATAAACGCAACTGCACTTTTATTTCCACCTGCGTCAGTACAAGCAAGATTGCTAAGAAATCCAGCACATAGTATAACTCATAATTCTGCAGTGAAGCTTACGAACGACAGTAGTTGTTGTTGTATAATTAATGTCATCTCATATTGTGAATTTTGTTTATACTTTTCAGTTAGTTGTAAGTAGGCAATTAGATCTTGAATGTAATTAAATTAATTTAATGGGGTTCAGTCTAAATAATATATGTAACAGATCTTAGCATATTCAAGTCTCAGCTATGACAAGTTCCTTTAATAGATTAAAAGGTTAATGCAAATGTCGTTGGTTACACTTTGTATCACATTTGCAAGTGCATTCTCGTATTATACTTTAAATCATTAAATGCTACTAATTAAACTCATACAACTGTAAAATGCATTTGCAATTATTAGTATGAGCACTTGAGAGCTATAAAATATGCAAGATGCAACTGATGACCGTGTCTGGTAACAGAATTATTAATTTGAATTACATTTAGCATGAAATAAAACCAGCTTTGTTTAAAGGGTTAATTGAGGAAGCGGAGTTTTATTATTAGCTGCCCTGGATAGTCTTGTCGTACTGTGACTGGAGTGCGTTCCAGTATATAAGTATACTACCTATATCAGTCTGCCATTTAGTCCAATTACATTAATTAAGCAATAAGTAAATTCTTGGATATGTAAATTCTTGGTATGATTTTTGCTAATCATATCAGATGATTATAAAAATGCAGACTGTTCGAGGAAACAACAATTTTATTATTTTATATCAACAGACTTTATTCTGTTTCTTATTTCTAGTTCCCATATACCATGTGTCAAAAATTATCCGAGACACAATCAACAATAGTTTAGTAAAGATCTAATTTGATAAAGGATTTTTCAGTTTCAGGCACACACACGAGCTTGAGCAATTTTTAGAACAGCAGAGAAAGTATTACAAAATGAGCTTGTATCAGAAACGCTCACACCTTCAGTACATATGGACACAGTGACGTATTCTTTTCCTTCTCATTTGAATTAAAATCCGGTCAGCAATTTAATTCAACAAAGATTTGGCCTGCGAGAAAAATACACAATCCTAATCCATTAAATCCTTAATGATCACCTCACACACATTACATGGTATGGATGAAAATAATATTTTAACAAGACGCTGACGCATGCATTCCGAATCCAGTAAATGCCATTCGATTCTTTTTCTTTCCACAGACAAATTAAATCAAATACATGACCTTGTGACTTCTAAAATTGCTGTTTGGCATTTCCGTCCCTACCTATAGAAATGGAATGGAAATTTTCCACTTACAAAACACCTACCCACAATTGGAGATATGTATCACACTGCTAGATTCCGCATTTTAGAATGAACATGAATGAACTGTAGATCTTAGAAGTAAGAAGAGTAGATTTTTTTGAACTCTTGGAAATCTCGTATGTCTTTTTGAATAATTATTACTCGCACCCACCAAATTATCACATTGCCCAAACAAACTTACAAAAATGTTCACTTACTGACTGCGATCAACCACTGGCAATTTTAACATCTGGCCCTGATATGGCCCTTATCTGGCCCCGATGTGGCCCTTATCTGGCCCCGATGTGGCCCTTATCTGGCCCCGATGTGGCCCTTATCTGGTCATCATATGGCCCCGATGTGGCCCTGATATGGCCCTGATGTGGCCCCGATGTGGCCCTTATCTGGTCATCATATGGCCCCGATGTGGCCCTGATATGGCCCTGATGTGGCCCTGATATGGCCCTGATGTGGCCCTGATATGGCCCTGATGTGGCCCTGATATGGCCCTGATGTGGCCCTGATATGGCCCTGATGTGG
>Ga0194135_10000373_pt1 | contig 26271 bp, 18 predicted proteins | sample LitLau_LLRF_2013_FD_134024 | JGI IMG/M metagenome (GOLD analysis project Ga0194135, IMG submission 134024) | Freshwater sediment microbial communities in response to fracking from North America - Little Laurel Run_MetaG_LLRF_2013 (version 2) | ecosystem: Environmental > Aquatic > Freshwater >... | reverse complement strand
GGCCCGGGCCAGGCGCTTGAGGGGCCGGCTCTGCCAGTGCACCAAGAGGCCGATGAACAGCAGCAGAAAACCACTGGTGAGCAGGATGAACCACACCTGCTGCGCCGGCAGGCCCTGTTCTTCGAGACTGGTGTAGGGCTCGGGCAGCAGCGAGGCGATATACAGCCATTCCCCCGGGGCCATCTGGATCTGGGTCACCAGCACCGGCGGGTTCACCGGCTCCAGGGTCAGGGCGTAATGGGCCCAGGAGCGCGGCAACTCGTCGAGCTTGAGGCCGCCATTGAAGATCCGCAGGTCATCGGGGCTGACAAAGGTCACCGAGAGATCCGCGTCGTTGCCCAGGGACTGGCGCAGCACCTGTTCCACCGCCTGCAGCACCGCTTCTTTGCGTGGGGTGGCGGGCAGCACCTGCATGCCCAGGGGCTTGTCGTTGAGGGTCACGACAAAACGGGTGCCGCCCATGCTGCGCAACTGGTCGAGCACCAGGGGCCGGTACGCCACCGGCAACGAACGCAAGTAACTGACGCTGGCGGTCATCGAATGGGCCAGGCTGCGGGCGCTGGTCACCAGGCCTTCGAGCTGGGTGGCGCGCAACTGCGAAACCCAGATCACGCTGGACAGCGCCTGGGCGAACAACACCGCGAGCAAGGTCAACAGCAGCATGCGGCCCAGCAGGGAACGGGGCACCGGCACCCGCCGCAGCAGACCGCGCACGGCCTCAGAGAGCATTGCCGGCAACCACATTGGCTGCCAACTGATAGCCGCTGCCACGCACGGTGCGGATCAGCCGCGGCGGTTTTTCGGTGTCCCGCAGGCGCTGACGCAGGCGGCTGACCGCCATGTCGACGATGCGGTCCAGGGGCATCAGTTCGCGGCCGCGGGTGGCATTGCCGATGGTGTCGCGGTCGAGGATTTCCTGGGGATGGTCGAGGAACAGCTTGAGCAGGGCGAAATCGGCACCGGAGAGAATCACCTCCTCGCCGTCGTTGTGGAACAGCCGGTGACTGATCACGTCCAGGCGCCACTCGTCGAAGCACAAGACTTCACCGGCGACCCGCTCCTGGGCGAACTGCACCCGGCGCAGCAGCGCCTTGATCCGCGCCTGCAACTCCCGGGGGCTGAAGGGCTTGCCCAGGTAGTCGTCGGCCCCCAGCTCCAGGCCGATGACCCGGTCGGCTTCGTCGGAGCTGGCGGTGAGCATGATGATCGGCACCTGACTGCGCCGTGGGTGCTGGCGAATCCAGCGGCACAGGCTGAAGCCGTCTTCGTCGGGCAGCATCACGTCGAGGATCACCAGGTCGCTGGGCGCCTCGTTCAGGGCCTGACGAAAGCCGGCGCCATCGGCGGTCGTGCGCACCTGGAAACCGCAACGGCTGAGGTAGGTTTCCAGCAGCTCGCGAATTTCCTGATCGTCGTCAACCAACAAGATCGACTTACTGACTGAACTCACCGGGGCCGTCCTCATTGTTGGGCAGGGAGCGCGATTATGCCTGATGGCGGGAGGCCTGTTACGGCCTCTTCGCCGGCAAGCCGGCTCCTGCGCCATGCGGCTCGGTGTCAGCCCTGGGCTTGCTCCAGGGCCACGCCGGCACCGGTCAGCCCGGAGTAGGGCGCGGTGACCAGCCATACCGGAATGCCCTTGAAGTAATCGCTCATGCAGCCCTTGTCGGCAAAACTCTTGGCAAAGCCACTCTGGATAAAGAAATCGGCAAAGCGTGGAATCACCCCGCCGACGATGTACACCCCGCCCCGCGCGCCCGTGGTCAGCACGTTGTTGCCCGCCACCCGACCCAGCCAGCAGCTGAACTGCTCCAGCACTTCCCGGGCAATCGGATCGCCGGCCAGACCGGCCGCGGTGATGGCTTCGGGGGTGTCCAGACGCGGTTCATGGCCGTCCACCGCACAGATCGCCCGGTACACCCGGGGCAAGCCGCTGCCGCTCAAGGCCGTCTCGGCGCTGACATGGCCGATCTCGGCGTGGATGTGTTGCCAGAGTTGGGTTTCCCGCGGGCTGCTCAAGGGCAGGTCGACGTGGCCACCCTCCCCCGGCAAGGCCATGTAGCGGCCATCGCCGAAGTTCAACAGGGTACCGACGCCAAGGCCGGTGCCCGGGCCGATCACCACCGCCGGACGCAAGGGCTCGGCGACGCCTTCGCAAACCACGCGAAACTCATCGGGCTGCAGACGGGTCATGCCCAGGGCCATGGCCGAGAAATCGTTGACCAGCAGCAGGCGCTCCACTTGCAGCGCCTGGCAGAACGCCTGGCGGCTCAGGCGCCAGTGGTTGTTGGTGAAACGGAACTCATCGCCGCTGACCGGACCGGCCACCGACAGGCACACTGAACCGATGGCGCCCGGGGCCAGGCCCTGGGCGTGCAGATAGGCCAGGATGGCGTCTTCCGGGCAGCGGTAGTCCGCCGTTGCCAGCACCTGGATCGCGTCCAGCTGCTGATCCTTCCACAACGCGAACCGCGCGTTGGTCCCACCGATGTCACCGACCAGGGCCAGTTTCAATTAAGCGTCTCCAGTGCAGAGGTAAAGGCGCTGGCGCCCTGCTCTGCCGAGCTGAAGGCCATGCGCATGAAAGCGAAGAGTTCGCGGCCGGTGCCGACGTTGTTGCCCAGCAGCCCCTTGGCCGGTTCCCGGGCGGCGAATTCGGCGGCGTCGACCTTGAGTTCCAGGGTGCCCTTGACCCCGTCCACGCGAATGATGTCGCCGTCCAGCACCCGGGCCAGCGCACCGCCGACCTGGGCCTCGGGGCTGACATGAATCGCCGCCGGAATCTTGCCCGAGGCACCGGACATACGTCCATCGGTCACCAGCGCCACCTTGAAGCCGCGGTCCTGCAGCACCCCGAGGAAGGGGGTCATCTTGTGCAGTTCGGGCATGCCGTTGGAGCGCGGGCCCTGGAAGCGCATCACCGCGACGAAGTCTTTCTCCAGCAGACCGGCCTTGAACGCATCGGCCAGGTCCTGCTGGTCCTGGAACACCACGGCCGGGGCCTCGACGATCTGGTGCTCCGGGGCCACCGCGGAAACCTTCATCACCCCGCGACCGAGGTTGCCTTGCATGACCCGCAAGCCGCCCTCCGGAGAGAACGCCCGGGCCACCGGCCGCAGGATGTTTTCGTCGAGGCTTTCAATCGGGCCGTCGCGCCACACCAGCTTGCCGTTGTCGAGGAACGGCTCCTGGGTGTAGCGGCTCAGGCCGCGGCCGGCCACAGTGTTGACGTCTTCATGCAGCAGGCCGGCTTCCAGCAGTTCGCGGATCAGGAACGACATGCCCCCTGCGGCCTGGAAGTGGTTGATGTCGGCCTTGCCGTTGGGATAGACGTGGGACAGGGTCGGCACCACCTCGGACAGGTCGGCCATGTCCTGCCAGGTCAGCTGGATGCCCGCCGCCTGGGCGATGGCCGGCATGTGCAGGGTGTGGTTGGTGGAACCGCCGGTGGCGTGCAGGGCGACGATGGAGTTGACCAGGCAACGCTCGTCGACGATTTCGCCGATGGGCATGAAGCTGCCGCTCTGCTTGGTCAGGCGCGTAACCTGCTGCGCCGCCTCATGGGTCAGGGCGTCGCGCAGCGGCGTGTTGGGGTTGACGAAGGAGGCGCCCGGCAGGTGCAGGCCCATGACTTCCATCAGCAACTGGTTAGTGTTGGCGGTGCCGTAAAAGGTGCAGGTGCCGGGGCTGTGGTAGGACTTCATTTCCGACTCCAGCAGCTCCTCGCGGCTGGCCTTGCCTTCGGCATAGCGCTGGCGCACATCGGCCTTCTGCTTGTTGGAAATCCCCGACACCATCGGCCCGCCCGGGACGAAGACCATCGGCAGATGACCAAAGCGCAGGGCGCCCATCATCAGGCCCGGAACGATCTTGTCGCAGATCCCCAGCATCAGCGCGGCGTCGAACATGTTGTGCGACAGCGCCACAGCGGTGGACAGCGCGATCACCTCACGGCTCGGCAGGCTCAGTTCCATGCCGGCCTCGCCCTGGGTCACGCCATCGCACATGGCCGGGGTGCCACCGGCGAACTGCCCCACCGAACCGATCTCGCGCAGGGCTTTCTTGATCTGCTCGGGAAAACGTTCGTAAGGCTGGTGGGCCGACAACATGTCGTTATATGACGAAACAATTGCCACGTTGGCCGCGTTCATCATCCGCAGGCTGTGCTTGTCTTCGGCGCCGCAACCGGCCACGCCGTGGGCGAAGTTCGCGCACTGCAGCTTGCCGCGCTGCGGCCCATCGCTGGCGGCACCGCGGATCAACGCCAGATAGGCCTGGCGAGTGGCGCGACTGCGAGCGATAAGCCGTTCGGTGACCTCAAGAACGCGGGGATGCATATGTAGAACTCCAGGCTAACGGATGTGGCGACCTGTTTGTCTATGCTGATCAGACGCCCCGCCACTCAGAGACAGCGGAGGAGTTTCTGACCATTTGGACCAGTTGATTCAGGTCACTCGTTGTAGATAAAACAAAATATTGCCACTAAAAAGGCTTGTTTTCTATTTCTATGCGAATAATCTTGTAATTCCAACAACAAATTCAACGACAGGCGCTTGCACATGACTCTTCGAATCGCAATCAACGGTTTTGGCCGTATTGGCCGTAACGTCCTGCGCGCACTCTATACCCAAGGCTATCGTCAGGATCTGCAGATCGTCGCCATCAACGATCTGGGGGACAGCGCGATCAATGCCCACCTGCTGAAATACGACACCGTGCACGGCACTTTCGACGCCGAGGTCCAGCACGATCAGGAAAGCCTGACCGTCAATGGCGACCGCATCGCCGTCAGCGCCATCCGCAACCCGGCCGAACTGCCCTGGGCCGCGGAAAAGATCGACGTAGTCTTCGAATGCACCGGCCTGTTCACCGACCGCGCCAAGGCCGCCGCCCATCTTACTGCCGGCGCCCGCAAAGTGATCATCTCGGCCCCGGCCAAGGGCGCCGATGCCACCGTGGTCTACGGGGTCAACCACGACATCCTGCGCCAGTCGCACCAGGTCATTTCCAACGCCTCGTGCACCACCAACTGCCTGGCCCCGGTGGCCCAGGTGCTGCACCGCGAGCTGGGCATCGACAACGGCCTGATGACCACCATCCACGCCTACACCAACGACCAGAACCTCACCGACGTCTACCACCGCGACCCGTACCGCGCCCGTTCGGCCACCCAGAACATGATCCCGAGCAAGACCGGCGCCGCCGAAGCCGTGGGCCTGGTGCTGCCGGAACTGGCGGGCAAGCTGACCGGCATGGCGGTGCGCGTGCCGGTGATCAACGTATCCCTGGTGGACCTGACCGTGACCCTCAAGCGCGACACCACCGCCGAAGAGGTCAACGCCCTGCTCAAGAGCGCCAGCCAGCATTCGAAGATCCTCGGCTACAACACCCTGCCGCTGGTTTCCAGCGACTTCAATCACAACCCGCTGTCGTCGATCTTCGACGCCAACCACACCAAGGTCAGCGGCGGTCGCCTGCTCAAGGTGCTGGCCTGGTACGACAACGAGTGGGGCTTCTCCAACCGCATGCTGGATAACTGCCTGGCCCTGTGCAACGCGGAATAAAACGGATATTCGTCGATGATCGGTATCAGTTTCACGCAAAAGACCATGGCGGCGCGCAAGCGCATCGCCCTGGTCGCGCATGACCACTGCAAGGTCTTTCTGCTGGACTGGGCCGAGCGACAGAAGTCACGCCTGGCCGAACATGAACTGCTGGCCACCGGCACCACCGGGCTGCTGCTGAGCAAACGCCTGGGGCTGCCGGTGCAAAGCATGATCAGCGGCCCTCTGGGCGGCGATCAGCAACTGGGGGCGCAGATCGCCGAACAACGGGTCGACCTGCTGGTGTTCTTCTGGGACCCCTTCGAACCCCAGCCTCACGATCCGGATATCAAGGCCCTGCTGCGGGTGGCGGCGGTGTGGAACATTCCGGTGGCCTGCAACGAATGCAGCGCCGACTACCTGCTCAGCAGTCCGCTGATGAACCAGGCCCACGAGCACCGGATTCCCGACTACCAGGCCTACCTGGCCGGCCGGGGATAATTCACACAAGGCTTGACCATTGACGCAGATGACAATCATTATCATCCGCTGAAAAAATGGATCAGGCCTTGCCGTGAGTCAATCGCACTTCAACCACGTCTTCCTCACCCAGCGCATTTCCCTGCTGCGGACCCTGGAGCGGATGGTCAACAACCACAGCACCGCCGAAGACCTGCTGCAGGAAACCTACCTGCGGGTGACCCGAGCCCTCAGCGAGCGGCCGATCACCCACCTCGAACCCTTCGTGTTCCAGACCGCGCGCAACCTCGCCCTCGATCACCTGCGGGCCCGGCGCATCCAGGGCCGCACCCTGCTCGAAGACGTGCCTGCCGAGGTGCTGGAGAGCGTCGCCGCCCCTGTCAGCAGCGCCGAGGACGCAGCCCACGCCGAGCAACTGCTCGAACGCCTGAACCTCAGCCTCGGCCAGCTCAGCCCGCGCCAGCAGCAGATCTTCATCCTCAGCCGCCTGCACGGCCACAGCTATCAGGAGATCGCCGACGAACTCGGGGTTTCGCTGAGCACGGTACAAAAGGAATTGAAATTGATCATGGCCATCTGCGTCGGCGTCGCCGAACGTCTCGACGGCCAGTGAGTCTCAACCGCTGAGCACAATGACTGCGTCAGCCCCGGGCCTTTGTTAACCTTGGCCGGCTTTCGCTCTCTCTTGAAAAAACAGCTGCGCACAGACGCCGCCGAGGAACACCCGTGACGGATTTTCACAGCGCCGAGCCGCCCAACCCCGCCGACCCGCACTCAAGCACCCTGGCCATGGATCAGGCACTGGATTGGCTGATCGAGCTGGAACATCCGAACGAAGAACAACTGCGCCGGTTTCATCAGTGGCTGGCGGCCTCACCGCTCAATGCCCAGGCCTTTGAAAAGGCCCGGGCGATCTGGGACGGGCCGCAAGTGGCGCAATGCGCCCTGACCCTGGCGACACCGCCGAAAGTCTCGCGCCTGGCACGCCTGCGCCCGCACTGGAAACCCCTGGCCACCGCCGCGGTGCTGCTGCTCGGGCTGTTCAGCTTCAGCAACCTGCCGCTGCGCCTGCAGGCCGACCACCTGACCCAGGTCGGCGAACGCCAGCGCCTGCAACTGGAAGACGGCTCCAAGGTGCTGCTCAACACCAACTCGGCGTTTTCCAGCGACATCAACGATCACCGGCGCGTGGCGCGGCTGTACCAGGGCGAAGCCTTCTTCGAGATCCCCGGCACCCCGGGCCTGCCCCTGGAGCTGGACGCCGGCCCGGTCAAGGCCAGCGTGGCCGACACCGCCTTCGCCGTGCGCTACCTGGACGGCATCGCCCAGGTCCAGGTGCAGCGCGGCGATATCGACCTGCGCGCCACCCACGCCGACCAGCGCATTCGCCTGAGCGCCGGCGAAAGCGTTCGCGTCGGCCCCGAAGGCTTCGGCCCACCGGCCCGACTCGATGCCGGCAAGGACCTGGCCTGGATCGACGGCCGCCTGGTGTTCGAGAACTGCCCCTTGAGCCAGGTGCTGGCGGAACTGCGGCGCTATTACCCGGGCTGGATCGTCAACAACAACCAGCAGTTGGCGAATGTCGCGGTCACCGGCAACTACCGCCTGGACCAACCCCTGGACGTGCTGCGCTCCCTGGCCCACATCACCTCGGCACGCCTCTCGGAATACCCGGCCCTGGTCATTCTCAACTGAGAATAATTATTTTTACGCGATTGCCGCAGGTCGAACGTCTCGTTATAGCCAATGCAACTGATTCGCATTTTTGAATGCGCATCTGCACCTATAAAAGATTCGTGCGACCCGGAGCGCTCTCGATGTCCCCTCGCCTCAACAGCCGATCCTCTGTTCCCTGTGCCCGCCTGCAACACTGCACCCTGTCGCTGCTGACCGCGGCGATCCTGCTGGCCGGCGCCCAAGCCACGCCAGTGATGGCCGCCGACGCCCCGGCCTCCTCCAGCCAGCGCATGGGCCACTACAACTTCGCCATCGCCCAGCAACCGCTGGTCTCGGCGCTCAACGCCTTTACCGCGGTCACCGGTTGGCAAGTCGGGCTGCCGGCCGAGCTGGGCAGCGGGGTTTCGTCACCGGGCGTGCGCGGCTCGCTGCCCCCGGAACAGGCCCTGGAGCGCCTGCTCGGCGGCACCCAACTGAGCTACCGCAAACTGGGCAACCACAACATCGTCCTGGAACGGCGCAGCACCGCCAACGCGGTGAACCTGCAACAGGTGACCGTCAGCGCCACCCGCCAGGAGCAGAACATCAATGCGGTGCCCAGCACCGTGAGCGTGCAGACCCGGGAAGAACTGGACCGCCAGAACGTCAACACCATCAAGGAACTGGTGCGCTACGAGCCCGGCGTTTCCGTCGGCGGTGCCGGCCAGCGCGCGGGACTCAGCGGCTACAACATCCGCGGCATCGACAGCGACCGGATTCTCACCCAGGTCGATGGCGTGGAAGTGCCGGATCACTTCTTCAGCGGCCCCTACGCCAAGACCAACCGCAACTATGTCGACCCGGAAATCGTCAAGCGCGTGGAAATCCTCCGTGGCCCGGCCTCGGTGCTCTACGGCAGCAGCGCCATCGGCGGCGCCGTCAGCTACTACACCCTGGACGCCGACGACATCATCAAGCCCGGCCAGGACGTTGGCGCGCGCCTGAAGAGCGGCTACAGCTCGGCTGACGAAAGCTGGCTGAAATCCGCCACCGTCGCCGGACGGGCCAGCGACTTCGACGCCCTGCTGCACCTGAGCCGGCGTGACGGCCACGAAACCGAGTCCTACGGCAGCAACAACGGCACCGGCCTCAACCGCACCGCCGCCAACCCGGAAGACGCCCGCACCACCAACGTCCTGGCCAAGCTCGGCTGGAACTATGCGCCGGATGCCCGCCTGGGCCTGACCTACGAAAAGTACAAGGACGACCGCGACACCAACCAGAAAAGCGCGGTAGGCGGCCTGTTTCTCAACGGCGTCGGGCAGAACTGGTATCGCTCCCGTGTCGGCAACGACACCATCACCCGGGAACGCTTCGGCCTGGAAAACAGCTTTGCCCTGGAGTCGCCGATCGCCGACCGGATCAAGTGGAGCCTGAACTACCAGATCGCCAAGACCGACCAGACCACCTCCGAGCGCTACAACCCGGTCTCGGCGTTCTCGCCCAACGCCCGCGACGTGCTGCGTGAACGGCAAACCCTGTACCAGGAAAAACAATGGGTCTTGGACGCGCAACTGGACAAGGCTTTCACCCTCGGTGAAACCGAGCATCAATTGACCTACGGCACCACCCTCAAGCAGCAGAAGGTCACCGGCTCACGCTATGGCACCGCCACCTGCCTGAAGGTCGGTGCCGGTTGCACCGCCATCGGCGCGCCAAGCCCTAACGCCGGCGACAGCGTGAAAAAATCCAGCGACTTCCCGGATCCCACCGTCAGCACCTACAGCCTGTTCGCCCAGGACCAGATCAGCTGGAACGCCTGGACCTTCACCCCAGGCCTGCGCTACGACTACACCCAGCTCAAGCCGAAACTGACCCAGGAATTCCTCAATGTCGCCAACCCCAACGGCACCTTTCCCGTCAGCGACGACAAGAAGACCTGGCACCGGGTTTCGCCCAAGTTCGGCCTGACCTACGCCTTCGACGAGCACTACACGGCCTACGGTCAATACTCCGAGGGCTTCCGCACGCCGTCGGCCAAGGCGCTCTACGGCCGCTTCGAAAACCTCGCCACCGGCTACGTGGTCGAGCCCAACTCCAACCTCAAGCCGGAAACCAGCAAAGGCTATGAAACCGGCCTGCGCGGCAACTTCGACGCGGGCTCCTTCGATGTCTCGGTGTTCTACAACCAGTACCGCGACTTCATCAACGAAGACGCCATCACCGCCGGCGCGCTGCAGTCGGTGATCCAGAGCAACAACATCAAGCACGCCACCATCAAGGGCGCCGAAGCCCGCGGCCGCCTGAACCTCGATGCCTTCGGCGCGCCCCAGGGCCTGTACAGCATCGGCTCGCTGGCCTACGCCTACGGTCGCAACAATGACAACGGCGAGCCGATCAACAGCGTCAACCCGCTCAAGGGCGTGTTCGGCCTCGGCTACGACCAGGACACCTACGGCGCGCTGCTGAGCTGGACCCTGGTCAAGCGCAAGGACCGGGTCGACGACAGCACCTTCAAGGCTCCGGACGGCCGCACCACCAGCGGCCAGTTCAAGACCCCGGGCTACGGCATCCTCGATCTCAGTGGCTTCTACAAGGTCACCGACGACCTGACCCTGAACGCCGGCCTGTACAACCTGACCGACAAGAAATACTGGAACTGGGACGACGTGCGCGGCTACGACAGTGTCGGCGAGGCCGGGCAGACCGCACCCGCCAACCTCGACCGCCTGACCCAGCCGGGCCGCAACTTCTCGGTCAATCTGGTCTGGGATATCTGACGCCCAAGCACCTCACTGCCCTTTTTCAGCCGGGGCAGTGAGGATTTTTTACGGTGTCGCGTCTTCTTGTTCGTCTAGTTACTAACTGCCTCTCATTCTCAAGGACATCAGCATGAGCTCCCAGGATTCCTCCCAGCGTCATCACCTGCGTTCGCAACGCCTGAACCAGATCACCCACGAACCCCATGCCAAGCTCGACGCCCTGGTCAAGGCCCACGCACCGTTCGAGACGCAGGGCGCCTTCGCCCGCTTCGTGGTCGCCCAGTACCTGTTCCAGTCGGAACTGGTGGACCTGTACAACGACGCCGAACTGAATCGGATCGTGCCTGACCTGGCCCAACGCTGCCGCGCCGAAGCGGCCAAGGCCGACCTCGCCGACCTGGACACCGAAGTCCCGGCCCCGGTGGCCGGCGCAGTGCGCAACCCGAGCCAGGCCGAAGCCCTGGGCTGGATCTTCGTTTCCGAGGGTTCCAAGCTCGGCGCCGCGTTCCTGATCAAGCGCGCCGTGGGCCTGGGCCTGAGCGAAACCTTCGGCGCCCGGCACCTGGGCGAACCGGCCGGTGGCCGCGCCGAAGGCTGGAAGACCTTCACCCGCATCCTCGATGGCCTGGAGTTCACCGCCGAAGAAGAAGCCGCGGCGGAAAAAGGCGCGCTGGATGCCTTCAACCGCTTCACCGTGTTGCTGGAACAGGCTTACGCCAGCGCCGCACAACCAGCCTGACCCCGTCGTTGCGGGCCCGTGGCGAGCGTTTGCGCCGCGGGCCCGCAACGGTATTTTGTCGGCCGACGTGCTCTGCAGATTGAGCCGCAAGGCGTGTTACCTCATCATCGAAACCATGACCCCCACTCGCCCCTCCTCGTCGAAAATTTCCCGCCTGCTGTTCGGCGCGCTGGCCTATGTCAGCCTGGCCATCGGCCTGATCGCCATCGTCGTACCGGGCTTGCCGACCACCGAGTTCATCCTCCTGGCCGCCTGGGCCGCCACCAAGAGCTCGCCCCGCCTCAGCGCCTGGATGGAGAACCATCGCCTGTTCGGCCCGATCCTCTGCAACTGGCGCAACGGCCGGATCGTCAGCCGCAAGGCCAAGATCAGCGCCACCGTCAGCATGCTGCTGTGCGCCGTCCTGATGCTGACCTTGCTCAACCATCACTGGACCATGTACGCCGCGATTGCCGGCATGGCCCTGGGCAACCTGTGGATCTGGTCGCGCCCCGAAGCCCTGCCGCAAACCTCCTGATTGACGTTCTCTGGCAGCTATGCCCTCGACCCCGAGGCCACATATGTCAAGCACATGACCGTTCGTCGGCACTCCCTCACGCAAAGGCCGCCCAAGCCGATGTTCCGGGCATAGCGCTGAATGGACTTGGCGAACGGAGTCATCCGATTCCGTGCTTTCCATCCGTCCTTTAGCGAGATCGCCCCATGCTCGACTCTCTCTCCATCCGCCTGAAAATAGTGCTGTTGTCCGGACTGTGCCTGTTGGGCGTGGTGGCGCTGATCGTCGGCATGAATCTCTACCAGAGCCAGCAGAACAACCAGCTGGTCAATACCTCCAGCTCGCGGATGCTCACCGCCGGGGTTGAAGAGTTGCTACAGGCCAAGGCCGCCGACCAGGCGGTACGGGTGCAGAAAACCTTCGGTGAAAGCAACCTGGTGATCACCGCCCTGGCCGATCAGGTGCGCGACCTGCGCGACCTGGCAAGCAAACGTGGCCTGGACGCCGCGGCCCTGCGCGAGGAGCTCAACCACAGCCTGAAGACCGCCTTCGAGCGCAATCCCAAGGTGCTCGGCATCTGGCTGGCCTATGAGCCCAATGCCCTGGATGGCAAGGACAGCGAGTTTCTCAACGACGCGGGCCACGCCTCCAACGAACGCGGGCGCTTTGCCACCTACTGGAGCCGCTCCGGTGGCCAGCAGTTGAACACCGTGATGGTGGAAGACGACCTGACCAAGACCACCCTCAACCTCAGCGGCACCCCCTACAACATCTGGTACACCTGCCCCCGCGACAGCCGCCGCACCTGCCTGCTCGACCCTTATGCCGACACCATCGGTGAAGACAAGAAACAGGTGCTGATGACCACCATCTCTCTGCCGCTGCTGGTGGACGGCAAAGTGATCGGGGTGATCGGCGTCGATATCGCCCTGGACTCCCTGCAAGCCGCCGCCGGTGAATCCCAGCGTTTCCTGTTCAACGGCGCCGGGCACATGATGATCGTCGCCGGCAGCGGTCTGCTGGCGGCCGTGGGCGCCGATGCCAGCCAGGTCGGCAAGAACATCAATGAAACCCTCGGCACCCAGGGCAAGGACATCCTGGCGGTGCTCGCCGGCAGCCAGAGCAAAGTCCTGCAACAGGGTGAGCTGATCCGTGCGGTCTACCCCTTCAGCCCGATTGCCGATGCCAAGCCCTGGGGCGTGACCATCGACCTGCCGCAACAGGTGCTGCTGGCGGACTCGGTCAAACTGCAGAACCTGCTGGATGAGGCCCAGACCAGCGGCACGCTGAAAACCGTGCTGGTGGCGATCGGCGCCGGCCTGCTGGGCCTGCTGCTGATCTGGCTCAGCGCCTCGGGCGTGACCCGGCCGATCAACAGCGTGGCGCAGATGCTCAAGGCCATCGCCAGCGGCGACGGCGACCTGACCCAGCGCCTGAACTACAGCAAGAAGGATGAACTGGGCGAGCTGGTGAGCTGGTTCAACCGTTTCCTCGACAAGCTGCAACCGACCATCGCCCAGATCAAGCAGAGCATCATCGAGGCCCGCGGCACCGCCGACCAGTCTTCGGAGATCGCCCGCCAGACCAGCGAAGGCATGCAGGTGCAGTTCCGCGAGATCGACCAGGTGGCCACCGCCTCCAATGAAATGAGCGCCACCGCCCACGACGTCGCCAACAGTGCTTCCAACGCCGCCCAGGCCGCCCGTGGCGCCGACCAGTCGGCCAAGGACGGCATGACCATCATCGAGCGCAGCACCCGGGACATCAGCCTGCTGGCCGACGAAGTGAGCAAGGCCGTGGGCGAAGTCGAGGCCCTGGCGGTGAGCAGCGAACAGATCGGCTCGGTGCTGGAAGTGATCCGCAGCATCGCCGAACAGACCAACCTGCTGGCCCTCAATGCCGCCATCGAGGCGGCCCGCGCCGGCGAAAGCGGCCGCGGCTTCGCGGTGGTGGCCGATGAAGTGCGCAACCTGGCCAAACGCACCCAGGACTCGGTGGAGGAAATCCGCGTGGTCATCGAGCGCATCCAGAACGGCACCCGCGATGTGGTCAACACCATGCACGCCAGCCAGAGCCAGGCGCAGAACAACGCCGGACAGATCCAGCAGGCGGTCCAGGCCCTGGGCAAGATCAGCGACGCGGTCACCGTGATCAGCGACATGAACCTGCAGATCGCCAGCGCCGCCGAACAGCAGAGCGCCGTCGCCGAAGAGGTCAACCGCAACGTCTCGGCGATCCGTAGCGTGACCGAAACCCTCACCGAGCAAGCCAGCGAGTCGGCCCAGGTCAGCAGCCAGCTCAATGCCCTGGCCACCCAGCAGATGAAACTGATGGACCAGTTCCGGGTATAAGCGCAGGTTCTCGCCACCCCGGCCGCCCGCCGCGGCCGATGACCGGAGGTGATCGACAGGGGCGGCGATTTCAAGGTGCAATGCCCTCCTCTGAACCGGGGAGTGCGTCATGACCGAACTACTGGCAACCCTCCAGGCCGCGCTGGGCCTGGCGCCCGCAAGCGTCCGACAAACCGGCCAGGGCGCCCTGCCCTCGGCCTTCGCCGTGACCGACCTGGCCTGCGCCAGCATCGCCGCCGCAGGGCAAGCCCTGGCCGAACTCCTGTACAGCCAGACCGGACGCCGGCCAGAGGTCAGCGTCGACCGGCGCCTGGCCTCGTTCTGGTTCGCCGGTTCAATCCGCCCGCAAGGCTGGAGCCTGCCCTCTCCCTGGGACCCGATAGCCGGGGATTACCCCAGCCGCGACGGCTGGATTCGCCTGCACACCAACGCGCCCCACCACCGCGCCGCCGCCGAACGGGTGCTGGGCGCGGTGACCGGGCGCGACGCCATGGCCGCCCGAGTGGCCACCTGGGACGCGCTGGAGCTGGAACAAGCCATCGTCGACCAAGGCGGTTGCGCCGCGCAGATGCGCAGTTGGGCACAGTGGCAGGCGCACCCGCAGGGTCAGGCGGTCAACGCCGAACCCCTGGTGCACTGGCTGCCGCACAGCGGCTCGCGGCCGAGCACCTGGAGCGGTTCCAGCGCCCGGCCCCTGGCCGGACTGAAGGTGCTGGACCTGACCCGGGTCCTGGCCGGCCCCGTGGCCAGCCGCCTGCTGGCGGGGCTGGGCGCCGAGGTACTGCGCATCGACCCGCCGGGCTGGAACGAACCGGCCCTGGAGCCCGAGGTGACCCTGGGCAAGCGCTGCGCACGCCTGGACCTGCACGACCTTGAACAGCGCGCGGTATTCGAGGGCCTGCTGGCCGACGCCGACCTGCTGCTGCACGGCTACCGCGCCGATGCCCTGGAACACCTGGGTTACCACGCCGAGGCACGCCAGCGCATCGCCCCGGGGCTGATCGAGGTCAGCCTCAACGCCTATGGCTGGAGCGGCCCCTGGCGCAACCGCCGGGGCTTCGACAGCCTGGTACAGATGAGCGCCGGCATCGCCGCAGCCGGCATGCACTGGAAAGCTGCGGACCAACCGCTGCCGCTGCCGGTCCAGGCCCTGGATCACGCCACCGGCTACCTGATGGCCGCCAGCGCTCTGCGCGCCCTGAACCTGTCCTTGAGCGGCGGCCAGGGCCGCTCGGCACGCCTGTCCCTGGCGCGCACCGCCAAACTGCTGGTTGAGCATCCTCCGTCAGCGGCAAACGCAACGCCGCTGCGCCCGGAAGAGGCTGACGATCAGGGGCTGGTTCAGGAACAGACCCCTTGGGGACCGGCCCGACGCCTGCGGGTGCCGTTGCATATCACAGGAACCCCCGTGCAGTGGGATTGCCCCGCCGGCACCCTGGGCGCCCATCGCCCCCGATGGTGGTGAGCCCTCGATCACAGCGCCAGCAGACCGCTGTACAGGCCATAAGCCGCCAGCGAGGCACCGATGATCACGGCACTGAAGATCAGTTTTTCCAGCGGGGTGAACAGCGGCTGGCCCTGCTCGCGCTTGGCCTGGGCAAACAGAATCACCCCGGGCGCATAGAGCAGCGCCGAAAGCAGCAGGTACTTCAAGCCACCGGCGTACAACAGCCAGATGGCGTAGCTCAGGGCCACCACCGCGATGCACAGGTCCTTCAGTCGCTCACGGGACGCCTGCTCGTAGGTTTCCCCTCGGCCGCTGAGCAGCACCGCATAGGCCGCCGACCACAGGTAGGGCACCAGGATCATTGACGAGGCGAGGTAGATCAGGTTGGTGTAGGTGCCGGCGGAGAACAGGGTGATCAGCAGGAAGATCTGGATCATGACGTTGGTCAGCCACAAGGCATTGACCGGCACATGGTTAGCGTTTTCCTTCTTCAGGAAAGCCGGCATGGTCCGGTCCCGGGCAGTGGCGTAAAGGATCTCGGCGCACAGCAGGGCCCAGGACAGCAAGGCCCCCAGCAGGGAAACCGCCAGGCCAATGCTGATCAGCAAGGCGCCCCAGGGGCCGACGATATGCTCCAGCACCGCCGCCAGGGACGGATTCTGCAGCTTGGCCAGCTCCGGCTGGCTCATGATCCCCAGGGACAAGACGTTGACCAGCACCAGCAGCGCCAGCACCCCGAGAAAACCGATCACCGTGGCCCGCCCGACATCGGCGCGCTTCTGCGCCCGGGCCGAGTAGACGCTGGCGCCCTCGATGCCGATGAACACGAACACCGTGACCAGCATCATGTTGCGCACCTGGTCCATCACCCCGCCGAAGTTCGGGTTGCTGCGCCCCCAGATATCCCGGGTAAAGATCTCCGCCTTGAACGCCACGGCGGCGATGACGATGAACATCACCAGCGGCACGATCTTCGCCACCGTGGTCAGCTGGTTGATGAAGGTGGCCTCCTTGATCCCCCGCAGCACCAGAAAATGCACGGCCCACAGCAGCAAGGACGCGCAGCCGATGGCGACCGGGGTATTGCCCTGGCCAAACACCGGAAAGAAATAGCCCAGGGTGCTGAACAGCAGGACGAAGTAGCCGACATTGCCCAGCCAGGCACTGATCCAGTAGCCCCAGGCCGATGAAAAACCCATGTAGTCGCCGAAGCCGGCCTTGGCGTAGGCATAGACCCCGGAGTCCAGCTCCGGCTTGCGGTTGGCCAGGGTCTGGAAGACGAACGCCAGGGTCAGCATGCCCACCGCCGTGATGCCCCAGCCAATGAGCACGGCCCCGGCATCGGCCCGGGCCGCCATGTTCTGCGGCAGCGAGAAAATCCCGCCACCAATCATCGAGCCCACGACCAGAGCGATCAGTGCACCGAGTTGAAGCTTCTGCGCCGGTTGTGACATTCCTACCTCTGCTTCAGTGAGTCGATGGGGCAATAAGACGATAGGTCATTAATCAACTTCCAGAAATGTGCATCCAATAGTAACAGTCAATTAAACAGCCTTTATGAACGGATCTCGGAATAGCCTTCAGAAGGCACTGAATAACCGACTGTTTTGTTAAATATATGTACTAAGTGCCATCACTGGCTGGTTATTAGTTAACCACCTTAGTGGATTTGCACATTCGTCAAAAGGGTCTAGTTTCAAACGACACCAACAATCCCAACAATCACTAAAAGGTAGTTCAAAGCCTCTGGAATGGCCCTCTCAGGGCAGCATTCTACCTTCCGCAATAAATCTTAAGTCATTCATTCACAACGGAATACCGCAATGAACTGATCTAAGTCAGCTGTTCGGATTGCCAGCGGATTTACTCTGACGTCTCTCTTCTCCTGCATTGGAGTCATGCAATGTCTGAATCTCCCGGAAAACTAAGACTGGGCGCCTTAGTCGCCTTGGTAGTGGGTTCCATGATTGGCGGAGGGATCTTTTCCTTACCGCAAAACATGGCGGCCAGCGCCGATGTTGGTGCAGTTCTTATTGGTTGGGCGATTACCGCTGTCGGCATGTTGACCTTGGCATTCGTCTTTCAAACCCTGGCCAATCGCAAACCGGATCTGGACGGCGGCGTCTACGCCTACGCCAAGGCCGGTTTCGGCGACTACATGGGCTTTTCATCGGCCTGGGGCTACTGGATCAGTGCCTGGCTGGGCAACGTCGGCTACTTCGTCCTGCTGTTCAGCACCCTGGGCTACTTTTTTCCGATCTTCGGGGAGGGCAACACCCCGGCCGCGGTGATCGGTGCCTCGGTGCTGCTCTGGGCCGTGCATTTTCTGGTGCTGCGCGGCATCAAGGAAGCCGCCTTCATCAACCTGGTGACCACGGTCGCCAAGGTCGTACCGCTGCTGCTGTTCGTGCTGATTGCCCTGTTCGCCTTCAAGCTGGACATCTTCACCGCCGACATCTGGGGCGTGAAAAACCCGGACCTGGGCAGCGTGATGAACCAGGTGCGCAACATGATGCTGGTCACCGTGTGGGTGTTCATCGGTATCGAGGGCGCGAGCATCTTCTCGTCCCGGGCGGAAAAACGCTCGGACGTGGGCAAGGCCACCGTCATCGGCTTCATCACCGTGCTGCTGTTCCTGGTGCTGGTCAACGTCCTGTCCCTGGGGATCATGACCCAGCCGGAACTGGCCAAGCTGCAGAACCCGTCCATGGCGGCCGTGCTGGAGCATGTGGTGGGCCACTGGGGCGCGGTGCTGATCAGCGTCGGCCTGATCATTTCGCTGCTGGGGGCGCTGCTGTCCTGGGTGCTGCTGTGCGCGGAGATCATGTTCGCCGCGGCCAAGGACCACACCATGCCGGAGTTCCTGCGCCGCGAGAACGCCAACCACGTACCGGCCAACGCCCTGTGGCTGACCAACGCCATGGTGCAGATCTTCCTGATCATCACCCTGTTCTCGGCCAGCACCTACCTGTCACTGATCTACCTCGCCACCTCGATGATCCTGGTGCCCTACCTGTGGTCGGCGGCCTATGCGGTGCTGCTGGCGGTGCGCGGCGAAAGCTACGAACAGGCCCTGGCCGAACGCAAGAAGGACCTGATCATCGGCGGCATCGCCCTGCTCTACGCGATCTGGCTGCTGTACGCCGGCGGGGTCAAGTACCTGCTGCTCTCGGCCCTGCTCTACGCCCCCGGCGTGGTGCTGTTCGCCAAGGCCAAGATGGAACTGCACAAACCGATTTTCACCAACGTCGAGAAGCTGATTTTTGCCGCGGTGGTCATAGGCGCCCTGGTGGCGGCCTACGGACTCTACGACGGCTTCCTGACCCTGTAGCACTGCCTTTGAAGCAACACCCCGATTGTTTTGTCTCTGGAGGATCACAGTAATGACCACGGAAAAAGTTAAGTACGGCGTCCATTCCGAAGCCGGCAAACTGCGCAAAGTCATGGTTTGCTCCCCAGGCCTGGCCCATCAGCGGCTGACCCCGAACAACTGCGATGAACTGCTGTTCGACGATGTGCTGTGGGTGGCCCAGGCCAAACGCGACCACTTCGACTTCGTCACCAAGATGCGCGAGCGGGATATTGATGTGCTGGAAATGCACAACCTGCTGACCGACATCGTCGCCATGCCCGAAGCCCTGGACTGGATCCTGGAGCGCAAGATCACCGCCAACCAGGTCGGCCTGGGCCTGGTCAACGAAGTCGGTTCGTGGCTGCGCAGCCTGGAGCCGCGCAAGGTCGCCGAGTACCTGATCGGTGGCGTATCCGCCGATGACCTGCCCACCAGCTTCGGTGGCAAGACCATCGAGATGTTCCGCGACTTCCTCGGCCACTCCAGCTTCATCCTGCCGCCGCTGCCCAACACCCAGTTCACCCGCGACACCACTTGCTGGATCTACGGCGGCGTGACGCTCAACCCGATGTACTGGCCGGCGCGCCGCCAGGAAACCCTGCTGGCCAGCGCCATCTATAAATTCCACCCGGAATTCGTCAATGCCGACTTCCAGGTCTGGTACGGCGACCCGGACCAGGAACACGGCAACGCCACCCTGGAAGGCGGCGACGTGATGCCGATCGGCAACGGTGTGGTGCTGATCGGCATGGGCGAGCGCTCCTCGCGCCAGGCCATCGGCCAACTGGCGCTGAACCTGTTCAAGCACAAGGCCGTGGAACGGGTGATCGTCGCCGGCCTGCCCAAATCCCGCGCGGCGATGCACCTGGACACCGTGTTCAGCTTCTGCGACCGCGACCTGGTGACGATCTTCCCGGAAGTGGTGAGCCAGATCGTCGCCTTCAGCCTGCGCCCTGACGAAAGCAAGCCAGGCGGCATCGACGTGCGCCGCGAGGAAAGCAGCTTCCTCGACACCGTGGCCAAGGCCCTCAACCTCAAGGCCCTGCGCGTGGTGGAAACCGGTGGCAACAGCTTCGCCGCCGAGCGCGAGCAATGGGACGACGGCAACAACGTGGTGGCCGTGGAGCCGGGCGTGGTCATCGGCTACGACCGCAACACCTACACCAACACCCTGCTGCGCAAGGCCGGGGTCGAGGTCATCACCATCAGCGCCGGCGAACTGGGCCGGGGCCGTGGCGGCGGCCACTGCATGACCTGCCCGATCATCCGCGACCCGATCGACTACTAAGCCTTTAGACGACCAGCAGTCCGACCGCGCCTATCCGGCGCCGGTCGGGCCGATTACCGAATCCAAGGAGAATCATCATGGCGTTCAACATCCACAACCGTAACCTGCTGAGCCTGGAACACCACACCCCACGTGAGCTGCGCTACCTGCTGGACCTGTCCCGCGACCTCAAGCGCGCCAAGTACACCGGCACCGAGCAGCAGCACCTCAAGGGCAACAACATCGCCCTGATCTTCGAAAAGACCTCGACCCGTACCCGTTGCGCCTTCGAAGTGGCGGCCTATGACCAGGGCGCCAACGTCACCTACATCGATCCCAACTCGTCGCAGATCGGCCACAAGGAGAGCATGAAGGACACCGCCCGGGTGCTGGGGCGCATGTACGACGCCATCGAGTACCGCGGCTTCAAGCAGGAAATCGTCGAGGAACTGGCGAAATTTGCCGGGGTTCCGGTGTTCAACGGCCTGACCGATGAATATCACCCGACCCAGATGATCGCCGACGTGCTGACCATGCGTGAGCATGCCGACAAGCCGATCCACGAGATCAGCTACGCCTACCTGGGCGACGCCCGCAACAACATGGGCAACTCGCTGCTGTTGGTGGGCGCCAAGCTCGGCATGGACGTGCGCATCTGCGCGCCCAAGGCGCTGTGGCCCCATGACGACCTGGTGGGCCGCTGCAAGAAATATGCAGAGGAAAGCGGCGCGCGCATCACCCTCACCGAGGATCCGAAAGCTGCGGTCAAGGGCGTGGACTTCATCCACACCGACGTCTGGGTCTCCATGGGCGAGCCGGTTGAAGCCTGGGCCGAGCGCATCGAGCAACTGCTGCCGTACCAGGTCAACGCCGAGCTGATGAAAGCCACCGGCAACCCGCGGACCAAGTTCATGCACTGCCTGCCGGCCTTCCACAACAGCGATACCAAGGTCGGCAAGCAGATCGCCGAGCAGTATCCGCACCTGGCCAACGGTATCGAGGTGACCGACGACGTGTTCGAATCGCCAGCCTGCATCGCCTTCGAACAAGCGGAAAACCGCATGCACACCATCAAGGCGATCCTGGTTTCGACCCTGGCCGACCTCTAACCCGCCTCTGCCTGTCGGGGCTGGTTGGTCGGCGAACCGCTGTTCGCCGGCAAGCCGGCTCCCCCAGAGCCTCTAGAAGGACTGCATTATGCGTATCGTCGTTGCACTGGGCGGTAACGCCCTGCTCCGCCGTGGTGAACCCATGACCGCGGACAACCAACGCGCCAATATCCGCATCGCCACCGAACAGATCGCCAAGATCCATCCCGGCAACCAGTTGGTGATTGCTCACGGCAATGGCCCGCAGGTGGGCCTGCTGTCGCTGCAGGCGGCGGCCTATACCCAGGTTTCGCCCTACCCGCTGGATGTGCTCGGTGCCGAAACCGAAGGCATGATCGGCTACATCATCGAACAGGAACTGGGCAACCTGCTGGACTTCGAAGTGCCCTTCGCCACCTTGCTGACCCAGGTGGAAGTGGACGCCAAGGACCCGGCCTTCAAGAACCCGACCAAACCCATCGGCCCGGTCTACAGCCAGGCAGAGGCCGAGAAGCTGGCCAAGGAAAAAGGCTGGGCCATCGCCCCGGATGGCGACAAGTACCGCCGGGTGGTGGCCAGCCCGAAACCCAAGCGCATCTTCGAGATCCGCCCGATCAAGTGGCTGCTGGAAAAGAGCAGCATCGTGATCTGCGCCGGCGGTGGCGGCATTCCGACCATGTACGGCGAGGACGGCAAGCTCAAGGGCATCGAGGCGGTGATCGACAAGGACCTGTGTTCGGCGCTGCTGGCCGAGCAGCTGGAGGCGGACCTGCTGGTGATCGCCACCGACGTCAACGCGGCGTTCATCGACTTCGGCAAGCCGACCCAGAAGGCCATTGCCCAGGCCCATCCGGATGAAATGGACAAGCTGGGTTTTGCCGCCGGCTCCATGGGCCCCAAGGTCCAGGCCGCCTGCGAATTTGCCCGGCACACTGGCAAAGTCGCGGTGATCGGTTCACTCTCGGACATCGAAGCGATCGTCCAGGGCAAGGCCGGCACCCGCATCAGCACGGCACAGCCCGGCATCCGCTACCTGTAAGACGCTTGCTGTAAGAACTCGGGGCAGGCCCGGCGCCTGCCCTCCCGTCAAAGCCCTGGAGGAGAGACGCCTATGGCCATGTTTGAGCCCGGTCACCTGCATATCGAGCGCCATGCGCTGAGCAAGGACGACTTCAGCTACAACCTGTGCATCGACTACGAACTGGCCCAGGACCCCAAGGAGGGTCACGGCATGCTGTTCACCCTGCACGGCACCATCGAAGGCAAATCCTTGAAAGAGCAGTTCTTCCTGGCCAAGGACCTGGCCTTCGACTTTGCCCGTCACGCCACCCGCATCGCCCAGCAGTACGGTTTGCCCAAGAGCGCCAGCATTGCCTCCATGCACAAGTACTACGACGAGATGTTCGAAGACGTGCGCAAGCAACTGAACGTCAAGCCCGGCGACCCGATCAACCCCGAACACCTGGCATGACCCCTCTTCTGTAGGAGCCGGCCGGCCGGCGAAATGACCACCGCCGTGCCCGGGTGCCTGGTCCGCCTTCGCCGGCAAGCCGGCTCCTACGACAGCTCCAGCGATTTCGACTAAGGCTCTCGCCCAAGGCATACTGGCGCCCTTCAGTGTTCCAGAAGCCTCTGTCGCCTCATGCGTATCCACGTCAGCTTCATCGACCGCGTCGGCATCACCCAGGAAGTCCTGGCCCTGCTGGGCGGACGCAATCTCAACCTGGATGCGGTGGAAATGGTGCCGCCCAACGTCTATATCGACGCCCCGACCCTGAGCCCCCAAGTTCTGGAAGAGTTGCGCGACGCGCTGTTCAACGTGCGCGGCGTGCAGGCGGTGACGGTGGTCGACATCCTCCCCGGCCAGCGCCGGCACTTGCAGTTGGACGCCTTACTGGCGGCCATGACCGATCCGGTGCTGGCCCTGGACAGCGCCGGCAAGGTACTGCTGGCCAACCCGGCGCTGATCGCCCTGTATGGCCGCGAGCCGGCCGGGGAAAGCGTCGCCGAACTGTTTGCCGATCCCGCGCTGCTGGAGGCCCTGCTGGAAAACGGCTTTCGCCTGCCACTGCGGGAAATCATGGTCAATGGCCAGACCCTGCTGTTGGACGCCACACCCATTACCGATGCCGGCGCGCTGCTGACCCTGTACCAGCCCAACCGCATCGGCGAGCGGCTGTCGGCCCTGCACCACGATCACGCCGAGGGCTTCGATGCCCTGCTCGGCGAATCCCCGGCGATCCGTACCCTCAAGGCCCGGGCGCAACGGGTGGCAGCGCTGGATGCGCCGCTGCTGATCCAGGGTGAAACCGGCACCGGCAAGGAGCTGGTGGCCCGCGCCTGCCACGCCATCAGCGCCCGGCACAGCGCGCCATTCCTGGCCCTGAACTGCGCGGCGCTGCCGGAGAACCTGGCCGAGAGCGAACTGTTCGGCTATGCCCCCGGCGCCTTTACCGGGGCCCAGCGCGGCGGCAAGCCGGGGCTGATGGAGCTGGCCAACCAGGGCACGGTGTTTCTCGATGAAATCGGCGAGATGTCGCCTTACCTGCAAGCCAAGCTGCTGCGCTTTCTCAATGACGGCAGCTTTCGCCGGGTCGGTGGTGATCGCGAGATCAAGGTCAATGTGCGCATCCTCAGCGCCACCCACCGCGACCTGGAGAAGATGGTCAGCGAAGGCAGCTTCCGCGAAGACCTGTTCTATCGCCTCAACGTCCTGAACGTGGAAGTGCCGCCGCTGCGCGAGCGCGGCCAGGACATCCTGCTGCTGGCCCGCTACTTCATGCAGCAGGCCTGCGCGCAGATCCAGCGCCCGGTGTGCCGCCTGACCCCGGGCACCTACCCGGCGCTGTTGAGCAACCGCTGGCCGGGCAACGTGCGCCAGTTGCAGAACGTGATCTTTCGCGCGGCGGCCATCTGCGAAAGCAACCTGGTGGACATCGGCGATCTGGACATCGCCGGCACCTCGGTGGCGCGGCAGAACGACACCGAAGTCGAAAGCCTGGAACAGGCCGTGGAAGCCTTCGAGAAACAGCTGCTGGAAAACCTCTACGTCCACTACCCTTCGACCCGGCAACTGGCCAACCGCCTGCAGACCTCCCACACCGCCATCGCCCATCGCCTGCGCAAGTACGGCATTCCGGGCAAGGCCTGAGCTGCCCGCTGATCCGTAGGAGCCGGCTCGCCCTTGAGAGCCCCTCAAGCCCTGTGTCGCTCTCAAGGGCGCTTTCGCTGGCAAGCCAGCTCCTACTTCCCGCCGCGCCTACCGTTCCAGAAGCGACCTGCAACTGTACTGAAAGCGCTACAGCGGAACGATTTCGCTACACCGCCTTGTAATCGCTGCCGTGCAAGGCTTTGATCCTCAAAGCCTTTTCTCCACGCCGCCAGCTGTAGCGATTTCGCTACAGGCGAACACTGCCAGCGCTCGGTAAAGATACTTAAGCCATTGATTTTAAAGGATTAACTATTTATTGGCCGCATTCTTGCTATGGGTATTGCCATCCGGCTCGGCCCCGCACGAGCATTCAATCGCGTCCACCAGACGAGTCTGGCCCCTGAGGAGTTTCCATGAGCGAGTTGCGTTTTACTGAAGATCACGAATGGCTGCGTAGCGAAGCGGATGGCAGTGTCACCGTCGGCATCACGGCTTTCGCCCAGAACGCCCTGGGTGATGTGGTGTTTGTGCAACTGCCGGAGCTGCAGAGCTACGAAAAGGGTGCCGAAGCCGCCACCGTGGAATCGGTCAAGGCCGCCAGCGGCGTGTACATGCCGCTGGACGGTGAGGTGGTCGCCACCAACCCGGCCCTGGAAGACAGCCCGGAGCTGGTCAACGAAGACCCGCTGGGCGAAGGCTGGTTCTTCCGCTTCATTCCCGCCGATGCCGCCGCCGTTGGCCAACTGCTGGATCAGGACGCCTACGATCGCCTGATCAAAGCCAGCGCCGAAGCCTGAGGAGCCCGTCATGACCGTCAACCTGACTACCGCCAACGAATTCATCGCGCGCCACATCGGCCCGCGCCAGGCCGATGAGCAAGCCATGCTCAACAGCCTGGGCTTCGACTCCCTGGAAGCCCTGAGCGCCAGCGTGATTCCCGAGAGCATCAAGGGCACCAGCGTGCTGGACCTGGGCCAGGGCCAGAGCGAAGCCCAGGCCCTGGCCTCGATCAAGGCCATCGCCGCCAAGAACCAGCTGTTCAAGACCTACATCGGCCAGGGCTACTACAGCTGTCACACGCCTTCGCCGATTCTGCGCAACCTTCTGGAAAACCCGGCCTGGTACACCGCCTACACCCCCTACCAGCCAGAAATCTCCCAGGGCCGCCTGGAAGCCCTGCTGAACTTCCAGACCCTGATCAGCGACCTGACCGGCCTGCCGATCGCCAACGCCTCGCTGCTCGACGAAGGCACCGCCGCCGCCGAAGCCATGACCTTCTGCAAGCGCCTGAGCAAGAACAAGGGCAGCCACGCCTTCTTCGCTTCCGTGCATTGCCACCCGCAAACCCTGGACGTACTGCGCACCCGTGCCGAACCCTTGGGAATCAACGTGGTGGTGGGCGATGAGCGCCAGCTGACCGACGTCAGCCCGTTCTTCGGTGCCCTGCTGCAATACCCGGCGAGCAACGGCGATCTGTTCGACTATCGCGAACTGGCCGAGCGCTTCCACGCCGCCAACGCCCTGGTGGCCGTGGCCGCAGACCTGCTGGCTCTGACCCTGCTGACCCCACCGGGCGAATTCGGCGCCGACGTGGCCATCGGCAGCGCCCAGCGCTTCGGTGTACCGCTGGGCTTCGGTGGCCCGCATGCGGCCTATTTCTCCACCCGCGATGCGTTCAAGCGCGACATGCCGGGCCGTCTGGTCGGCGTCTCGGTAGACCGTTTCGGCAAGCCGGCCCTGCGCCTGGCCATGCAGACCCGCGAGCAGCATATCCGCCGCGAAAAGGCCACCAGCAACATCTGCACCGCCCAGGTCCTGCTGGCCAACATCGCCAGCATGTATGCCGTGTATCACGGTCCCAAGGGCCTGATTCAGATTGCCCAGCGCATCCACCAGCTGACCGCGATCCTGGCCAAGGGCCTGAAGGATCTGGGGCTGG
>Ga0194135_10000372_pt1 | contig 26284 bp, 19 predicted proteins | sample LitLau_LLRF_2013_FD_134024 | JGI IMG/M metagenome (GOLD analysis project Ga0194135, IMG submission 134024) | Freshwater sediment microbial communities in response to fracking from North America - Little Laurel Run_MetaG_LLRF_2013 (version 2) | ecosystem: Environmental > Aquatic > Freshwater >... | reverse complement strand
GTGGTGGAGGAGGAGACAGACAAAAGATTCCTCAGCCGAAAGTTCAACACATGAATGACGGGATGAATTCTGCTATCACGCATAATAGTGGGATTGTTGGGGTCCAAAATAAACGACCAGTGCGAAGATATCTTCCTAATAAACGATTCCTTCCGTGAGTCGAAGTTGTTTTCGTGTAAATTCAACCATGATTTGTTGCATCTCTTTCTAATTTTTTGGTATGATTTTGTAATTAGGAATGAGGAAGTTGAGTCGAATGATATTGCGAGAACACAAGCACATGCCCAAGCTCAACATCAAACTCAATTACATTCCATGGCTCAAGTAAAAAAGATGCCAAGACTTATCGACTCTCATGGCAAATCTCATTTCCCACCAATTAAGACTGAAATTGCGGATACGTAAGTTGTTTTTAATCAATCGAAATATATATAGGTTTTTATCGAGACTTTTAATTTTGAGTGGTTTATTATGTACAGGTCGTTTAGTGATCAGTTGCTCGTAGATCTTCCGGGATTATCAAACAACATGATGGGTGCTGATGGTATGCTAACACCAAAGTCACCAAAGCTCTATCGCTGCGACTATGAAGGGTGCATGAAAAGCTATATCAAGAGTTCTCATCTGGTTGCTCACAAACGAACTCACACAGGTAAAAGATAAAATTGTTTGAAGCAAATAAACTCACTCCTTGTGTAGTTGTGTACTATAATTTGAATTACTTTTCATTAAAAATTCTTTAAATTGTGGTTTTTTAGGCGAAAAACCATATCCTTGTACATGGGAGGGCTGTACGTGGAAATTCGAAAGAAAGGACAAATTAACTAGACATTTCCGAACTCATACGGGAGATAAACCCTTTACGTGCCAGTATTGTCCTAGCGCTTTCTATCGCTCGGATCATCTTACGAAGCATGTCAAGCGGCTACACGAACTTCCTAATAATCCAACCATGAAAATAGATCCCAACCATTTCTACCAGGTTTAAACCATTCATCGTTGTAATCGAATTAGTCATTTTGTTATTATTATTTTGTTTTTGTTACTACGTAGGATTGGTGATACAGTTGTAATATATAAATTACCTATCCAGAAATGTTACAGGACGTATACCGTGTGAAAATTGATGTTCAACAGTCGTTAAATATTATTCGTAGAGAGGATGTAGAAGAGGATTTTGACTATTTGAGGCTTGGCTAGACTCGGATCCCTATCCGTGAAATGGTATTTAGTGATTCAGTCAATAATGTCAATATCGTAATTCGAACAACAATTTTAAGGATTCTAGGCAGGACTCAAGTACATAAAAGCCTCTTCTTTCTCTTCTTTCCGTTCCAGGAATATTAATTATTGTTTAAAGCGAAGCAGAAGAAGACTCACCGCACTTGGTGATGGAGAACAGACCAGACTTTTATTATAATTATAATTATGATTATTCAAGATAAACTTACCGAATATGAGTACCTTTAGAAAATACCGTCGAAGATCAAGATTCAGTACCTAGGATCACCTTATTTTTAAGGGCTAGCTTACGTTCATTACTGATTTAGGTTCTTAATTATTCAATGTAAGCCTTATTGCATCAGAAGGATGTGAAATATTAATATCTTTGTTTTTGTTACTATTTTAAAAAGTTTAATCTGTGTAAGTGTTTCGCTCATATAAAAATATTGTTGTATGACGAGCACCTATCGTTTGAATAAACAAACTATAAGAATTTCCCTGATAATATAGAAAAAAATGACCCATATATTGAATATTATATTGTCCAATCGATCCCTTAATGTGAAACATAACCTTTAGAAATAGTTATCAAATTTACTACAAATTCTCTATAATGAACTACAACTCCAAATTGATATTTTAGAAAGGAGCTTATATAATGTATTATTAATATCATCTGTTTCTGCTTAGTTCTTCTGACGCATGCAATAAATCTATAGTCGATTTTTGGAATCGTTAATAATAACCTGTGGAACACTCTTAATGTACTTGTTGATTATTCATTGTAGAAGTTCATTCTAGGCTTAATTGATTGATTGTGTTGCCGTCGATTGAGATTCAGAATTCTGCATAATTTACATTTGCTATCGACGTTTACCATTTCTTTCAAAAAAACTTTCGAAAACTACTCGCATACATTTCAGGGGTACAATGAGACGACCAGTGTAGTCATAATCCTTTTGGCCTCCGGGAAAGGCACGAGCTGAAATTGTGACTAGAGAATCTCCGAATTCGGAGGCTTGTTTTATTTCGTCCGCTGTTGACAGCTGGAGTTGCACGAGAAACATAAAAAGCGGGTGACTTCTCTCTTGCAACTGCAACTTCCTTGTTTACCAAGAAACAAGTAGTTTTATCCCATCACAGGAAATCTGGTTGTAGACCTGTGCGTTCTTCTAAACGTTTCCAGTAAGAGGTTTCACTGTTATTAATCGCTGTTTCCATTATTAAGTCATAAAATTCATGGAAATAAGCCCGTGCTGTGTGGTATGGTCTACAGTTGTCGCTAGTTAATTGGACTGTAAGTCATCACTTCATTACTGGTGACCGCCGTAATCCTGTGATTTTGACATGGAAGAAAATCTGCTGTCAAGTTTGGAAGGAGTGAAGACTTCCGTTTACCAAACTGAATCTCAGATTCTAGAGTTCACTGAATCGTTGCTGGTTGCTTTCCTTAGTGGATCTGGTAAATAAGGAGATTTTATTATTATTAAAAGAACTTAACAGTGTATGTCGATGATGTTAGATCAATGGTTGTAGCTTGGCTATTAAGTCTTGTTTGTTTCTTAAGGAGTTGATGGTGATCTTGAAGATGAAGTCACTAGACTGACTGCAGCAGTACGGCAGCTCAAAGAAATCGTCTTAGATGTCGAAAGGAAAGTACATCTTCAGACTTCCTTGAAGGAAGGCCACAGCAGTCCTTTAAATATAAAAGTTGAAGTTGATTGTGAAGACGACGTAGCTGACCCACTTGAAGAAGCAAATGAGTTGGACTTTGAGTGTAAGATTTTGAATACTATTGTAATTATCAAATTATCAAATGACTTGTCCCGTAACTGAATAATAGCTCGCTCATCCAGGTCAAAGTGAAGTCGACGGTAGTAGCCCCATTGAGTCACTTAACAAGATCCGAAAAAGAAGAAAATTATGTAAAACAAGTAAAAGTAAGAGACCAACTCGTGGAATTCGTAAATCGATGTGAGTTAAACTAATTAGTGTAAACGTAACTATTCTAATTTGATATTTGCAGTAATATATCCACGTTGAGGTGCTGGTAACATTAGACATGCTAATCGTTCATGTATGCTTATCAACCTGTTTAGAGATACTGATGATGTATACGAGGATGTCAAGTTATTTCCTGCAGCAGATTCTGATCAACGGATGCTGAAGAAGAATGTCAAAATATCCCTAAATCGCTTAAGCGATCGAGAGTCGAATAATATTTCAAGCAACGAAGAGGATACTCATGCATTTAGTCGCGAAAAGAGAGCAGCCGCTCAGCAGGCGGCTCAAAAGCTTAGCCGGTTAAAATCTGAAGATACGGAAACTAGTTCTGATTCTGATGCAGGATTGGACGAGGATTGGACCTCAGAAATTGGTACTAGTAAACCCAATTTCTTCTAGTACAATTTGAAAATTTCTCTCAGAAAGACTAAACTAATTAATTTGCGATTATTTAGAAACAGATAATCTGGCCTCATCAGTTCACGACAATAAAGACTCTTCAAATGGCACACAAACGAAAAGGAAGAAAAATCGAAAATCTAGGAAAGGTCAAGGGTCCAAAAAATCTACTTGTCCCAAATGTGGAATGATCTATTTCACAAAGGAATACTTGATCAATCACCTCAAGCAGCATGAAGATCCTAACCTTGTTCCATTCACATGCACTGTATGCTCAGCTCAGTTTGTTCGAGAAGGACATTTAATGATTCATCGTCGATCTCATGGCGAATGCTTTGAATGCCCTCATTGCAAACGGACGTATTCCAGTCTGCACACAATGAAAGCTCACGTGAAAGATAAACATACTATTAAATTTCCGACCGCTGTAATAGAACAATGCCCCTACTGCTTAAAAGAAAAAACGTACGAGAACATTCGACACTTCTACGACCATCGACGCCGATGCATTCGGTCATTCGGAAACCCAAGTAATCCCAAAAACGGCCCGTGGAGCTGCCCAAAGCCGGCTTGTGCAGGAAGTTCACCATTCTCAGATTTAAACAAGTTTAAGATGCACATGAAAATTGGAGTACACCCTTGCACTCCAGAAGAAATGGATGAACGAATTAATGCCAAGAAAGAATTCTTCCAATGTCCAAAATGCACAGAATCTTTCGAATCGAAATATTTTCGAAGCCACATAAAAAATTGTGTTTGCGAGGGACAGCAAAGTAAAGCGATGCCGTGCCCTATATGCAAAAAGGAATATAAGACGCTTTTTACTCTCGTTGACCACATAAAACTCCATCAAATAAAAGAAACTCTGAACTCTGAACGCCCATTTCAGTGTCCAAAGTGTTCAAGCACTTTTGCAATGGAAAGATATCTTAAAAACCATCTGGAAATGTTTCACAAAACTATCAAGGCATTCTTATGCAGCCAATGTCCTGAGAGATTCAAATGGAAGAGCAGTTTCGATAAGCATATGCGGAACAAGCATTCAGAAGGTCCTCCTCGTGAAAGATTCGTTTGTGATCAGTGTGGACTGTCTTTTAGGGAGAATGGTATTCTTGGAAAGCATAAAGCCTCAGTCCACCAAGGAATTCGCCCGTATGCCTGTGACTTGTGTGACAAAAGTTTCAAGCAGAAAAGTCACGTGGATTATCACAGAAAAACTCACAGCAATCCTCATGGCAGACAACGATCTTACAATAAACCAAAGGTGGATCCTTCATCTCAAGCTCTAAATCCCAGTAGAGACTCAGGTACTAATATCTCTGTCACTGCACCGGTTGAAATTGCTTCGCAGGGCCCATTGACGTTTACTCCCAACTTGCCAAGTTCTTGCAATGACTCCGGTTATTACTGTTGATTTTAATAATATGCTTAAGTTTTGCCCCTTGCAGAAAGAAAAAAGTTGTGTTGGTTTGTGAATTTTGTCAAAGAAATTGGTTAAAGTACAAATAGCATCACTGTGGTCATAATTTATATTTCGGTTCTTATTCTTTATATTGCATTACTAATTGCTTTAAATAAAAAAAATTGTCAACCTTAAATGACACAATAGCTCATATTTTAAAAACTGGCAAACTTGGCACATATCTCACTTGCGGGCTTTGGATTTAACCTCCACAATTACGACATGATTTCTCTTTCTTTTGACTTTCTGAAGACGCAACTTGAGCATTACGAAATTCCCCAAAAGAAATATACCCATCTTGATTCACATCATAATCTAAAACTTGATCTACTACTGTGGCAAGCCCGTCATCCGTGAGTACATTTAACTTTCTGTCGCCGTTGTCTTCCTTCGATTTATCTTCATCGTCGGCGTTTTCATGTTCTGTAGGAAAGATGTAAAATTTCATTATAACAAAAGCTATAACTTTATCGAATCAATTAGTTAAAAATTATTTTGTAAGCAAAAATCATGTACACAAAATCAATCGTATAAAAACCGGACCCAGCCTCAAAATGTTTATTTATTTTTCTTTTTGTGTCAAAACTTTTGTATCCATAAAATATCTTGTCTTTGGGTAAAGTCAATCAGTTCATTGATGTAAAATGTAAGGTTTGATTTAAAATAAAAGTACAGTCGGTTAAGATACACATCTTGAAAAATGTTTTCCATCCATCCAATATTTAAAAAGACAAAACACACTGGAAGAAAATGGTAGTTTGACGGCTCTACAGCATGACGGATGATGATAATGATTTCTCGTTTGAAGAAACAATTAGCAGCTGTAGAATTATTATTAGGTATCCTCTGGCCAGTGATTTTGTATGGGGTGCTTATTGCTGATGCTGTTTCGCCTTGGCTGCAGCTGAGGCTTGAGCCTAATCAAAGACAGTAAAGAAGTGTTTTGTTATACGACCACAACCAAAGTTTATAGTGAAAGGAAGTTCAGTCTATATCGCTGTCAACTAACCAAGCTAAATTCAGCATAGTCGATGAATCCATCTCCATTCTTGTCGTCGTTTTTGAGTATGGGGTCTATCATATTGACGAGCTCATCGTCGTTAAAGATCTTTGCTTCAGGAATGGGTTGTCCTCCTTTAGGATCATGATTGGCTTGGTCTAGAATAAGTATTTACAAAGTTGACAGATGCAAAGAAGAATCTTAAGAAATGATAGAATGATTGAAGGTAAAGACAGTTTAACTCTGGAGAATTAATATTAGTGAGAGCAAGCAATAAGATTAGTAACAATTAAAACTCTAGTTGGACTTCTTCAGACTTACCATGCCAGTGAATAAGAGACTTAACAAGTTCACAACCATCCAACTTATTATTATTATCAGCATCGTGCATTTTGAAATAATGGAACTGGAGCTCTTGTTCTGACATTTGCGAAGTGTCAATAGGAACATCCATGTGTTCTTGAATATGTCTGTAATCAATTATCATAGTCCCAGTTAGAACAAGAAATAACCTCTAGCCATCCACATATATATTTATTTAATAACTCATCGCGGTACTCACTGTCTCTCGTTGCCTAGATTGGAAGTGTCCAGCAGCTGCTGAGCCCCATGATGGCCATGAGACGGATGACCATGACCATGTCCAACTTGCTGAACCGGCGGCACATGTCCTTGAGGCGGAGGTGGCTGTTGGAACTGTTGCTGTTGATGTTGAATAGGCTGGGCAAACTGTTGTTGTTGCTGTTGTGGAGGAGGAGGATGTCCCTGAAACTAAATAAATTTCCAATAAGTACAAAATTTCTAAAGCACTTTTACAATTCCTACAAACCTGTTGTTGTTGCTGGAACTGCTGGTGCTGAGGTGGGGGCTGTTGGAAATGCTGTTGTTGTGGTGGTGGCTGCTGGTACTGCTGTGGAGGGACACCTGGAGCCACACGAACTTGCTGCTGAGCAGCCGTCCTTATGACAAACACATCGCTGTCGATAAGCGACACAATGACCAACACGACCAGCGAAGGAGCTCCCGACCTCATCGTCGTCGTCGTCTTCCAGATATCCCGAGACAATATATAACTATTATTATTGCGCCACACTACACTATTAACGGACTTGGTGGGGAACCTGTGGACAGACAATGGCTAATTGTTTTGTAGGAACTAGTATTGTAATAAGTATTAAGAAGGAGAGATGGTGAACAGGTGAGGAGATCTTCATTATATTCAAGTGCACCTCCAATTGAAAGTTGTCTGTGTGCTCTCTTCGCCACAGAGCAACGTGGCACTCTCTCTCTCTCTCACGTTTAATAGGCATCATCCCACAATTCATACTATGCATTTTTCTATGAAAATACCGAAAATACACATCTCCCTAGTACTCTCTTGTACACTGATCTCCTCATAATTGTCCTGTATGAATTCATCGCTTCAACAATAAACAGTATGATATGTAAAGTGTAAGAATAACTAAAAGACTTGACACTACAGAATCTGTATTATGAAGACTATTGTAGTCCACCTTGTTGTTCACTGGAGTAGAAATAATAATAAAAAATAAGATCAAATTACTCAAATGCTTTAAAGAATGAACGAAGGAAAGAATCCAAAAGCGTTTGTGTGCGTGGATTTTAATATAAATTGATTTGGGTGTGCTTAGAAGAGACAGATTGCAATCATTGCATTGCAATGTTTGCAATGTATTATGGACTTGAAACAAATGAAAAGCTGGAAGATTTAGAAGAACTGTGGTGCAGTGAAATGCTGGATGATTGAAAACTTAATTGTAATTGCAAAGTTGTGATGTAAACTTCATGCATATGAATTCATAGAGATTAGGAATAAGGATGATGGTGATATGTGTTAACTCATGATGATGATAATGATGATGGTGCATTGTGCGTGATTTATTTTCAAGTAAATTGGCTTGTGGACTTGGGACCTTGTCAAGTTCAATCAAACTAATAATAACAACAACGCTTCACTTAAAGTCAACATGTCTTGTGAGCAAGTGACCAGTGTGTGTGTGTGTTATCTCGTGCGAACTAATAAAGATTACATAACCTAATATTATATATGATGATATTGCAGTTATGTTGGCAGCATCCAAATATACATATATAAATATAAATGCTTTCATATGACACTATAATATTTGTTCTTGAGGAAATTTCACTTTCAGTTCTTTGCACAGTTCTTTGCACAGCATTAATCAAAAGACATCTTACTATTACAGACTTGAACACTCTATATAGAATTCTCGGGAAAATTAACAAATTCCCCAGGCTTATTTACATAAAGAAGCGACGCTAAGATACTTTAGATTAGCACTTTTCAAATCAGTAGTAGTAATTATCACGTAGAGTATTTTATATGCAAACCTTTGACAAAAAAATGCCCAGTGGCTTGACCAGTGACATGAAATAACTTAATTTACAAGAGTAGACGCACGAACGCACAACGCCAAGAAACCTCACTGTCATTAAAATATTCACACACGTGCATTTGGGGTGCATCAAAACGGAATCGAACATTTTTTTATTATTGAACTCGGCTATTGAGCCTCAAATCGATAATCACTCAAACGAGAGAGAGAGTGTCTCATCATCACGAACTACTTTTTATTTACTCTCCTCTGTTATCCAACAAGTGTGTTTATCTTTCCCCATAAACTGGCATAAACATTGATAATCTGCATCCTGGAATCATCACTGGAATCCTCGCTCTCAGGTCTTTTTATTCGGTGATAGTGCTTGTGTGCAGTTTTGCAGTTGATTCTGTGGTTGGGCATCGTACTGTGGAATTATTGCATTGAAAAGAGCATTGTGTCCTATTCTACTCCTGTGCGTTTTTACTTTTGACATACTTTTACTGGGGAAGCAATTTGAAGATATTTCAAACAATTTCTGCCTTGATTTAATAACTTGTATTTAAAGTGAGTTAAAGACTTTTTAGCCATTTATCGTTAAAAGTTAAAAAGTTGGAGTCGAGTGGTCATACAGATTTTTAGTCCAAGAGTCTTCTGGCATGATTGAAAATTCATTCAAGAGTTTTCTCATCAATAATTCATCATGTTCATTGAGCTCCTTCTTGTCCTTCTTGGGCTGTTTTTTCTGGCTTGCCACATTGTAAAGCGACCACCCAACGCTCCTCCAGGTAATAAAATGCAAATGTGCAAATGTTCATCAAACGCAGTCCGGAATTACCGGACAAGGAAGCGCATGCAAAAAGTTTATGGAAATATAATAATACATTGTCCCATGCCTTGAAGGACCCAGGCCATATCCTATTGTTGGAAATATCGTGCAAATAGCTATGAGAAGCAAAATACCTTATCACGCATTCGATAAGCTTGCTGAAGAATATGGAGATATCTTTAGCATTAGACTCGGCTCAAAAGACCTCGGTATTAATCACAATTTAAAATCATACTGCCTGCTAAACTTTGAATGCTGCTACACTCTATACTTTTGGACCCAGTCATGCAAATGTGCCATCTCATTTTTCAGTGGTACTCACGAGTTTCGAGGCGATGAGAGACACACTGACCAAGGAAGAATGGAGTGGAAGAATCTGGGATGAGTTCATGCAAAATCGTTATATGAACCAGAGATTGGGTGCTTAAATGATCTTATAAAAGCATAATATCACAATAACTTTTTATTGTTGGATGACTTAAATAGTTTGATGATTAACAATTTCAGGGATGATTTTTATTCAGGGAGAAGCGTGGAAAGAACAAAGACGCTTTTCTATTCGACACTTGAGAGACTTTGGGTTCGGGAAACAAGCGAAAATGGAAAGTATCATTCATGAAGAACTCAACGAACTAATGTCCCGACTGCGCCAGAACATGGCCGATGGACGACAATGCGTCATTTATATGCACAGTTTCTTCAACCTGAGTGTCTTGAATGTGCTTTGGACGATGATGGCCGGAGTTAGGTACTCTCACGACGACCCTATCCTTGGAACTCTTATTGAGAAAACTAACGACTTATTTCAGTCTCAGAAAATTGTTTCAATCTCATCTGCAATCTTTCCGTTTATGCGGAAGTATTTCCCGAACTATACTGGCGAAACTGGCCAAGTGGAATTTTACAAGGGTCTTCAAATTTTTTTCAAAGTATACTTTCTTATTATTAGTTTTGATATGTGTCATTTCAGGTTTCTAATTGGCTTCGTCCTATTTTTGCTAGGAAGAAATTGCTAAGCACAGAAAAAATGAGTCTTTCGGGTCTTCTGCGCATTTCATGGATGTCTTTCTTCAAGAAGTTGACAAAGGCGACCCTAACACGCTTTACACAGGTAAACTTAGCTTTGGTTTGAAGTGTGGATGTTGAGTAATTGCTTGATTGATGATTGTATCCGTGATTCGACATTAGAGGACCAGCTGGTATGCCTCCTCATGGACTTCTTCGTTGCCGGAAGTGAGACTACAGCAAATACATTAGCATTTGGTATTCTTTACATGATACTTAACCCAGAAATACAAGAAAAGGTGTACAAAGAAATCATACAAGTCGTAGGTGAAAAAGGAGCTCCTATCTTAGAGCATCGATCACAGTAACAACCTCCAAATTGCGTATAATGTTTCAACTTTCCTTTGTAAACCTTGATACCAAATATTATGAATATTATTTACATCTAGGTTACCCTACACGGAGGCAGTTATAATGGAAATACTACGGAAGTCTTCCATAGCCCCTCTCCTACCTCCTCATCTAACTCTCACCGATGCAACGTACAAAGGATTCACAATTCCTAAGGTAGATGAAACGATCATGATCGATTGAACCTACGTATATATGAACTTCATTAGTACATCACCTTCATTCTACGTTGTATTTTGTACTGCTTTTCAGAATACTCCTGTCCTTGTTAATATGTACTCTGTCAATAGCAGTAAAGCTTATTGGGGAGATCCAGAAGTGTTCCGGCCACAGAGATTCTTGGATTCACATGGTCATCTCATCAAAGACGAGAGATTGATTCCATTTGGCATTGGAAAGCGTGCTTGCCTCGGGGAATCTTTGGCAAAAATGTCCCTCTTTTTATACTTCACCACTTTGATAAAAAACTTTCTGTTCGAAACTGTACCCGGTCATGTAGATCCTTCATCTGAACCTCGAGATGGCCTTACACTTTCTCCAAAACCGTACAACGTAGTTGTGACTATTAGACCCCGACAATATTAATAATAAAACATTGGACACGCGAACTAAACAGTTTTTAAAGAGTAGCCTGTTTGAGCTCGAAATCTAGCATCACCAATGAATTAAAGCTATACGGCATATACTATGCTACAATTTCATTCATATTGCATTACTTCGGAGCAGAAAAGAAAACAAAGCAAACCAATTTGTTGAATATGACCCTTGGTAGCAATTTCGTTCAGCACGGAGGATTTTTAATTGGATAAAAGTAAACTCTTTGACTGCTAGCTAACCTTATAGGAAAGTAGAATAATGTCCTGCGTGTATTATAGATTGACTCATCCTGCATTTATAATCAATGCTCGCCAAACCATGAAAACTTTCAAGATTTTTACAAGTGAACTCCATAAAGGCCTATCTACACAGCTTGACTTTTTCGTTCCTTGAGTTCTACTACTTCCTTTCTTCAAGTATCAGCTTAAAAAGTCAGAAAGCTTTTACTGTGCCTATGTGTGTGCTTTTCTAAGAGTTGAGATATTTCCCCTTTGAAGCTCAGAACGTTTGCATTTCATTTCCCATTGAATTTTATGAAAATACTCCATATTCCGCAGTAACAAAAATCTCGATCAGTTTTAATTTAGTGCATTTGTGTGTACATAATGAAAGTTAAATATGGTTCTTGTTCTCATGTGGTTTTCCATTTGAGCTTATTCTAATAATGTTGAAGTCGATCCTCACAATCAGTTTTCCCCATTTATTACATCAATAATCTTTAATGGAAGTAAAGTGCCCTCTTTATATTTCGAGACTTTGTTCATTTAATTAAGTAAAAGCTTAGCAGACAAGCTTGAGGTTACACACGCAATTCTATCCATACGACCTACTACACACGTGGTCAGAATCAACCTCCCCTTTTCATAACTAACTGGCATAAATCGAAATACCAAATCAAAACTTTGCATGATTAAATGATGAAAACACAAAATCCGCTCTAGTTAAGGTAAATAAATAGGTAAAAAGTCAAGTGAACTACATATACATAGGTACTGTGTTTCAAGGCTCTAGTGAGCTTCATATAAATAAACCAGATAGACAATCCTAATTCAGCCCTATGAAACAATAGCGTATACAGAAGCTTGTGTAAATCCCAATTGGACTAAAGTACATTATGTTGATTGATAAAATGCGAACTACAGAGTGTGATACTGTAAGTATACAGGGACGGAGTTCCCATTAATCATCACAGACTCCCATTATTAATTCCAGAAAATCCTCTCGCGACAAAGTTGTCTCTACAACCAGTGCCACCCATCTCTCTCCCATATATTTCTAAAGTTAAAGATGAGGCTCTTTCCTGTGTTCCTCGCACAACATTGAGTGAAAAGTTGGTTATTCCACTAGAACTTTTGGTAATTGATTCAAGTGAAGGACAAACTCACATGCACACGTTTCTGAAAACTTTCCTTTTAGAAGTGTCCGTCATTCATAATAAGTTCAACAGTTCAAGTGGCTTTTAATAAGGGAAAGAAGTCTGAAATAAAATGCTCCATAGACATACATAAACTCTCATTCTGATGAAGAATGATGGTTGTTTGACTTTCTCCCTTGTGTCGTGACTCATCCAAAATCTAAACTTCCACACCCACACGAAAACTTTCTCCTCATAATTCTTGATTCACTCTCTCGTTCCGGATTGATACTAACACAATTCTCCAAACTGAATTGTTTCTCTTTTATGCCAATTAATCTGTTGGCCTTTTGAAACTAACTTTCCCCAATTGTCAACACCTCCGAACAAGTTTTTGTGGAGTATTCACATAATCCTTGTGACGTTCTTGTGACCAAGAAGGGTAGATGAGTAGAAAGCGATTTCCTGTTTTTTATTTTGAATATTTCGCTCAGCTTATTCCCTTTGCTGATTTCTGAGTCAAAATTTCTGGAACTCATTTATTTCTCCAAAATCTACTCGCAACCAGTCATCCTGTCTTCATTGAAATTTACGTGCCCACTCACCACAACTATAATAATAATCCTCTCATTGTTTAATCAACCGTGGGGGAGTTAATACTTACTTGAGCTTCATTTTCTAATTTATTTGACAGCCCCTGTCGAAAGTTCAATTAGACGAGATTGAAGGTCTTCCATGTGAGTGATTGCAAAATCATAATTCTAAAATTAATCCTCTTTTCCTTCGTCCTTCTGCATTTTTTGTCATTTATCTTGTGTCTTGAGACTTATGGGAATTTTTATACGTGTAAGCAGTGACAAGACTGACACAAGCGAGTATGGGAATCGAGAAAAGGTTCTTGGTACGTTACACACCAGTTCCAAAATAAATGGCTTCATTTTGCATGGCACACGAATAAGTTTTAACGAAATTCAAAATCATTTGTCATGGCATAAGCTTTAAGATCTTTAATTCCATCAGTTGGGACGTAAAGTTCGAGTTGGAATTTTACCTTTTATAAGCCCCAAAGGTAATTTTTTAATGTACACTTTCAGATGTAACAAGTAATCTAAAAAGAAGCAGTTCATGTATAGAGGAATAACTTTCAGTGGAGAGTGTATCTGTGAGAAGGTATCGACGAGTACATTGCATCTCCGTAGGATTTCATCGAGATGATAAGTAACTCGGGAAGTATAGAAGGTAGAGCGATGTAGAAATGGTCCGTGATTAGATTTACATTCGAGCTTTGGCCATAAAAGAGACAAATGAGATTGGGAGTTGCATAGAATTTCAATCTTTGTATTTTTATCTGCTTGAAGTGAATGAATGAATACTTTCTCCGTCCCATGTCGACCGACTGCTTTCAACTTTTGAAGACAACATGAGATCGTATTTCCCCTCTCAAACCTGAGAGCACTGCTGTTTGCGCAAAGTATACTAAATTACACCAATAAAGGACTATGAAGCCTAAACATTGCACACTGAATTTCACAAGAATTTAGTTGTACAGCTCAAATGTAAATTACTACTTTACTACTTTCTCATATCTGGAATGAGTTTAACAGGCTTTTAGTATTACTCTTGTAACATGGCGTTTGCATGATAAAGACAAATAATGATAAGCACATTAAATCACTCTCTTTTGGAATCTCCATCTTTAACATCTCCGCTACTTGCTGGAAGAAAGTAAATATATGTTTACATGCACATAAAGTGTATAAATCCATACATGAATATAATGCTGATTGATGGGAATCTGCACTTTCTCTCAAGAATGCAAATGAGGTAATAGGCAGTTGCACTCAGTCAATCTGGATTTCACTTCTGAGCTGAACTGATGGTAGGCGAGAACCTTAGAACGCTCAGCGGGTTATCAATTACGACACTTTCTCTGGTGCATGCAACATCAGTAGAATTCAAATAGTGGAATGATTTACATTTCCAAAAAGCAGTAAAAGAGTATATATAACCTTGGCTTGAAATAGGCAGCACGGATTGCTCAGCGGAAATGGAATTTGCTTGTTTTATCAAAATACGGCCCCATGAAGTTAAGCACAGCTTGCAAAGTGAAAGAAAGTCTGCGAGGAAGATAAGCCAACCCGGAATGGTTGCATGTCTGAAAGGCGTATGTATTTACGACAGGTAATGTCCCACACACAACTTTGTTGGCTTCTCAGACAACCTGTCACTTCCATATCTCGGGGGCGAATCGCACATGACTTGGCTTTCTAAGCATTTCCTCCAACCGACTTTCATTCATACGACCACCACTCCGTCTCTAATATATCTCCGAGCAAACATGAAAAAATGGCCCAACTTGCTGCTGACCTTCTTCCACTCTGCGTGAAGAAATTACACATTCTGATATTTTTTATGTGCGATTAAGCTCACAGTTTCCCTCCTGCCCACTGGCTTTCATCAAGTCTACACATGTAATAGGAATTTTATGCTTTACTGTGTTAATAAAATTTGGTAGCACACGTATCTGCAGATTCATTTGCGTCAACTTCGTAAACCACCAGTTCCTTCCGGTCTGTCGGGATTATTTATTTTATTTCAGCGCCAGGTTCTTAGCAATAATAAGAACTACACCACCAATATCGCACATTCCGTCACGATCTGAAATCCTCATGATGATGCATTGTGTGGCTTGCGTTAGAACAGAAAAACAGACCACGAGACCTGCAAATATATTCTACAGCCTCACAAGAAGAAGAGTGGCATAAAAAACTAAAGTAAGGAACGGTTCTTGTCTGTCCAGAACATGTTTGCAAACACAGAAGATGCTCATCCCGCAACCTACCATACATACCACCCTTCCCGAGTCACGAACTCTACAAATATGAATGCAAAGAGATAAATGGAACAACCACAAACGTGTCTCACATCCCATAAGTTTACTGGAGGAGATGTTAAATGTTTTCTGAAACTATGCACACGTACAACCACAACATAGTTTGCAGAAAAAGGTATGCTTTTTTATACTTACTTTCATGTGTGTGTTACATATATTATGTGGATGTGACCACTCTGCACATCTGCTCTGTAGTTTCAACCAAAACTTCACAGTTTAAAAGACGTGACCATTCACACAAATTCAGGATATGTTTACTACAAGATACATAACTTGAACTTGTGTGTGTGTATGTGTGAGTTGTTTCTAATATTACCGTAAATATAAAGTACATAAATAAACACAAAAAATGGGAGACGCTGCTAAGACATACATAAGGTCCTCATCAATGCCTTTTTAACACAAGGTATTATTTGTTGCTTTTACCAAACATGAATTCCAAAAGAGTTTTTGTTCTTCCCAAGAAGAAGGAAAGATCTTCTGAAATATTGCAAAAGAAAAGCCATTTAGACAAAAGATTGTCTTGTTTAGAGATGTACAAACAAAATGTGTAGTTTAAAATGGTGAAAGTTTGTGTGGAAAGTAAAGGACATCTGAGATTTCTCGTGTGTGGAAGTGAGAAAAACATTTGTACGCACAAAAAGTGGAAATAAGTACGACGGAAAGGGTTGATTCACTTTCTCACACGTAGAAATAGTAATAAAGGAAGCTGAGGGGAAAGTGTGTGCGTTCACTCTCATCTTATTCCTTAACCTTGTCTTTCGAGAACTTGTAGTGAAATGTTGTGAGACTTTAGTGAAAGGGTGTAAAATTCTGGACAAATAGAAAGTACACAATCAGAATCCCTGTATCTTGAGACATACATGTGTATAGTCTAGCAATCTGTATAGACCTATATCGCGTTGGTTGAAGAAACATGACTTTTATTATTATACTACACTGAAGTTGGAGGAGGACTTAAAAACATGTAGAACTTTCTCTCCTCCTTTTAAATCCTTACCTTGAGCTGTGTGGATTTATATTTTATTGTTATTTATGCTTCCCTATTTATTTTATTGGTATTTTGTTTTCTCTTAACTTTTTCCTAGTCGAAGTTAAGTAGACAAGGAACTTAAGCGAGGCTCAAGAAAGTTTAAAACATTTCTTGTGCAGTGTTATTTACAAGCTTTCTTTTGCTATTCCCAAAGTTTAAGTAACAGAGCTAGCTGAAAGGTAACATTATTATGCATATTGGATTATTCCTCCTGTCTTTTCGCACTCATCTTCTTAGCTTCCCGTTTCATATGATTTTAATTCGTTTTCGTAAAAGTCGTAACTTTCGTAACGTTTTCGAGAGGGAGACAAATCTGTTTTTCACGTGAAGATGATTCCATCACAAAATTCTTTTGTGGGTCATTGGAAACATGAAAAATTAACTCATCATGTACGAAATACGGCATGTAGTGTGCTCATACGTGTATGTTATTACTGCGAGCTACAATAGAGCACCACGTATGTTTTGTCTTACATCTTTTCGTACCTAGTGCACGTTTTCAGACGCAAAAGATGAAGTGTACCGGAAAGAATTTGATACGACTCCATCCATCCGTCCCATATCAATGTACATGGAAGCTCGAGAAGACATGAGAAAGTATCGGAGAGAAAGCAGGAGGGAAACAAACGGAGAGTCTTATTTCACAATGCACCAACCATTAAGAGAAAGCAAGTACAAGTCTCCCACACAATAACAACTGGAGAGCACGCCAAGCACATTTGGATTTCGCAAGGGCAGCAAAACTACAATATTGGCCAACAGCCGAAGAAGACCTGCTGCCTACAAAACTTATCATTCCACCACCGTCACCTGAATATGCCTTATACATTCTTTCTCCTTCCAACAATGGAATGAGACAGGAAAGAGGAGGAAAGTGTTACTACAGTTGTTCCTTCCAAAGATGATCACCACGAAAGTCTCAATACACACTCCAATTCCCTTAGTGGAGTTTTACGGCATTCAAAATAGCTGAGCAAACACCGTCATTTGACTACACAAGTGAATGTTCTTTATTACAAAATGACCTTAATTCTTCACTCTCTCTTCCCGTGGACTATGCGATTGTCTGGTTATGCAGGAGCAATGAGAGCAGGCGGAATCTTGTGTGACTGCGAAAGATGTCTTGAAGCAGAATAAGAAGACCCTCGGAGTTGTTTTAGCCAAAGTTGGGCCAAGTATTTGTGGATGGGAGGAGTAGTGGTGGATTCCAATCGGAAGAATGACTTCCAGATTTTTGCTGAAGAAGGAGCAGGGAGAGTGTAGTCCGTGATCCGAATAGAAAAGTGACTTTAATCATATCAAATGGCAATAGTCCTTCTTTCTACTTTCTAGTTGAATCTCCGCAATATACCTTTCGCAAACTGGGTATTAGTATCGCAACTACTAATAGGAGGAGCAGTATAGAGAACCGTTGGCCAACCACTTTACAAAAGTAGTAGAGGAGTTCCCAACCTTGTAGTATATTTATAGGGAGGCTTCCTCGTTTCCCCATTACGTGAAGGAAGAAAGGCTTTTATTATTGTATACCACCGAAGAAGACAACGACGACGAGAGAAAGCGATCCCCTATTTCTTTTCTGTTACACACACACTTACATACTTACCCCAAATGGAAATAAACCTTCTCTGCTCCCCTCCAGCCAAGAACATTTCTGCAATTTGGATCTTAGCTGACTTACAGATCGTAGATTCGTAGATAATCGTGAACTTGCACCACCATTCTCTTACCTAGCACTACTACTTTGATACTGATACGAAATCGCTTGTAAATTTCTAGCTCCCTGTGACACAAACACGGTTAGACTACTAAAACTTTCATGACAAATTGTTACACTCCTTCATTCTCTATACAAATGTGTGAGTAAACATCCTAAATCTCACTCGACCTAATCCCTATGCTTCATCCTTATCTGCAACATGGATAATGATCTTGATAACCTCTTGACCTCCATGTACGTATACAGTGTACTGAGGAGGGAATTATTGTTGGTCTTGTGGCCTACTTCGCTGCTACACACCACCCGAAAGCTGTTGTTCCAACAACAACATCTCGACGTATGTTATCCTTTCAAACCCGGTTCTGAGTAAAGAAAGTGACAAGTGTGTAATCTAATCTGGTACTTGGAATAATACACGATGCTATTCTTATCCAGTCTGCCCGCACTTTTCCTACTTCAGGAACTGGAATTGTACACACACATACATATAAAGCTACTACCTCAAGTCTCTCTCGCACACACAGTATATTTATTTGCTGTTTCTTGAGCAAACTTTCTCCAAATTGAAATAACACCATCTTGAGTGTAGGTATATATATGGATGTGGTCTCAAAGTTGCTTTCCTCCTGTCGTATTCAATTCGCCATTTGTTATTTGTACGCTAGGACGATGGATCTCTCTCTATACGTGTATTCCAGGCCTCTGCTGCCAGAGAACTGCAAAGAATCATTGATCTACTTAATATATACTTACCGACATCTTTTTGGGAGTAAGATGGAGTGAATAAGGTGTATGGAAGCAGAAATAGAGAATTAGGTTACTCCATTTCTCTCGAACGATTCCCCTTGTGAATTGTAAATCTCTAGGAAGACGAAGAAGAAGAAAAGGGACTGTTTAATCATTCTAGATTCTTGCTTGAGTTGGTCTACTTTGGAATTAGGAAATATCATTATTCTTAATTCCTCCTGATCTTAAGCAAAAATAATACTATAATACGCAGTTCATCCATCTTTTGGAAACCAGAAAAGTGTGAAAGGTTGAAGTCATTTCATGCCTGACAATGCCTCCTCCCTCCTTGCTTCCTTATATATATTAGAATTAGAATTCAACACACTTGCGACGCTGATAGAATCTGAAACTCTCTCGTGTTCAACTTGGGTGAAAGTCTTATGGTGGTGCCTTAGCAGTTGATCTTGAGCTGCATCACGGGCTGTGGGGCTCTGTGGATGGTGGCAGATCATAAAAAGACACCCACTGAATGCAAAACATGCCTCAATTTAAGGACAATTTATGTAGTGGTGGTAGGAGGAGTATTGTATTTGCCAAGCAGACTTTGATGCATTATCCTCGTACAAGTATGCATTAACTGAGATTATGAATTCAAACAAGCCATTAAATATTCAGTAGAGTAACATTAAAGCACACACACAACCATACATGCTGGGAACTCGGGAAGGATGATCATAAAGACGACTTCACAGATTCCACGAAATGCCATTCCTTCAACCAGCACAATCACAGCATTCTCTAAGAAGACTCAAATGATCCTATTTGCATTCTGTCCATTTCTTACTCAATTTGCACCCCCTGCACAACTTGAACCACTGACGAACAGCGAAAGCTATTCTTGTACTTTTAGTTACTCTCTCTCTCAGTTCCTCCCCCACCTCATCGTCCATTGCTACCATACTACACTTAACAAATTTCGTATCGGCGTATGGTTCAAGATGTTTCATATTTTAAGGCATGCCCAACGGCTATACATACGAAGAAGAAGAAGAAGAAGATAACTCCAACAGACGTGAGAAATGAGAGATCAACTGAGTTGCGAAGTGAACTCTCTCTGCTGCGTCCCAAAGTGTGCAATGAGTTTATCGAGTGATAGACTATTTCCAAGCCCAAAGGATACATACACATCACATCAGATCTAAGGTTACGGAGCAGCGAATGTTGCACAGCTTCCTTCCTTCCTAAGTAACTTTTAGCATTCTTGACAGGACTTAATGGAGCAGGCAGGAGGAAGGAAGGGAGACTTTCTTCAGAGTGCACTTTCACCTCCCTCCACTCCACGTGCTTATTTACTACTAACTAGACTAACTACTGCAATAATGTATGGTTGAGTGTGAGCCTCTGTGTTTCTCCTTCATTCGATTAAAGGATGATAAACTTGGCTGCACAGTTGGTACTAATTGTAGCCTCAAAAGTCTCAATAATAAACCTAAGAGGTGCAAGGCGATGACTCTATATAAGTACAAGTAGAGATGAGTGTACGTATAATGTATGTAGGCCTACACAAAACTTCAGTGTATGTGTATATTAGACAAACCACTAACCAATGTGTTGGTGAAAGTGAAGAGAGATGAACCACTGGGGTGGAACAAGAAACTCCACAAAGCATTATCCCTTTACTTCCTGTTATAGTCCTAGTTGACTTAACCAACCGTAGTAAACCAATCTTTCCCTCTGTTCTTTCCTTTCATTTGTTCTACTACTGCTACCCATCCATCGAAGATATTGCACACTCACACACACACAGAATCAGATTAACTTTTGTAAGTAAAATGTGTTGTTTGGGTTGGGTAATCCAATTTCAAAGGATTGAGCTTCATATATGACGATATACACAGAGATAGACAGTCGACAGGGAGTATATAGGCTCATATATGTATCCGGTTAAATCCATTATTGGAAACTAAATGGTGAGGGAAAGGTGTGAATCGCTCACTCTATCTCCTGTCACAATCCTTTCAAAATAATCCACTTGCTCTACTCAGGTTAGTAATTAGATGTGACAGTTCAGGTAAAAGTACCTCTAAGTAGGTGTGCTTATCACTGAAGCATAATTCGAGGGGAAAGTGGATTTGCGATGCCTTAAGCTCTTCATCCCATTACACCATCACACGTATGGATTCGTATGGAAGTATGGTTATGCAATTAAGTACTAAACAAGGATTTGTATGGGACTTCAGTGTGGTCAGAGCATTAGACTTTAGAGAAGTAGCGAGTTTGAAATAGGCTGAAAATAGAGATAATCTTCATTCATAGAGATAGCTAGTCTTCACTCCTACATTTGTTTATGCAATCACTTATAAAGTATCTTCATTTTCTAATCGCTTATTATAAATATTTCCTGCTACATGTTCATGCATATCCGTGTCTTTGCGTTCAATTTTAGAAATGGAGTTCTTTGGAAATTTTATCAATTTTCGAAACGATTGTACCCTTAAGATGCATTTATCCTCGAGTATACTCTTTCATTGTATCAAAGACTTTCTCCTCGTTTTCCCCTGCACTCATCCGAGCTATTCTTTCCCCTTCAATGATATTTCAATTCAAGTGAATTCGTCTTTGAGGAAATCTTGTAAAAGAACTATATGTGGATTGTGTAAGAAAAATTGTATTACGTAATGGAAGTTGGTCGAGGTATTTCAAGCAGGAAAAACCTCAAAGAGTGTCTCTCAGGCCAGGTCGTACATATATATCTGCATCCTGGTCGCTATCTGTTTCTCTTTACGAGTATATCAAGCTGTGTATTTCTAAGAATAGTGATGTTTTAACTTCCTGGTACAAACGAGAGTGTACATTTTTACAGAAGGCTAAAAGAGTCTCTGTGGATTTACAAAATCTTTTGAATTTTTGTGAAACTTGTGTGTAGAGAGAGAGACACCATATCACTTTGTATATCTTTTTTACACAAGGTTATAAGTAGGTACAATGAAGTTCTACTACGGTGGTGTCTGAATGACGTCCGACCAGAAAACATCCAGGTACATCTAATTCTTCGTCCTCTCCTCCGCTAACTTCTTATCAATATTTCAGGAATAAAATCTACGTTTAAAAAGTACACACAGACCGTTTGTGTGCCCAGAAGGAAGACTGCCTGGTGGTAGGCACACTTACTTATTGTGCTTATGCGAACGTGAAAGAAATTGCCTAGAGCAAGCTCCACGCTTTCTCTTGTGATACTGTCCTCTAACTCATTGTTCTCTGACGAGGACTCGTAGCTACTTCTTCTAAATACGAAGACGGTGAAGAAGAAGTTAAGGAGACTCCTTGGCTTTGCCTATTATTCCATTGCAACTACACTGCTTCCTTGTTCCATCAGCCACTACCAAAATTATACCCACAGTCAGTGTGAGTAAGCAGGCGTCCTTTTCGTTGTTGGATTCCTATCTCTTTTACTGGAGCTGCTGCCTCAAAAGGACTTTCTCTCCAGGACCCGAGCTCATTTTCTCCAGTAACAGATTGCACCTTGTCCCGTTCACATGTCACCCGAATTCAATGGATTTCCTCTCCTAGATAAACGAACTTGCCCCATTGACTAAATCAATTCTTTCTCTAGAATCCACGCAGCCATTCAGGTTTGTCTTGCTATCACTCATTTCCAGGCATTTCCTCCGTTAATAGACCGAACGAAGAAGACACACTCACTCTCTCTCTCTCTCTATGCGATTCTATACTTAAAATTAGTCCATTGACAGTTAATTGAAAATCCACCCAGTCAAGCATTCCACGGCTTGAAATAGCTTTCTCTCACTCTCTCATTTGTGTCCAGATTGATTTAGCAATTTACTCGCAAAAGGTTTTCCCACTTAATTATCTGCAGCATTGGTGACCAGCACGATACGAAATATATATATATCTATATTCTATTGGAACAGGAACAGGCTAACAACCAGTAATTACCTCTTCTGGTGTATTTACTGCTCCTCCAGTATTTTCTGCAATAACTCTTATAACATATTAGGAACTTAATCATTATTACTACCTGCGAAGTTTGATTGTTGTGAAGTAAGAATAATGAACTGCACAAGGACGACTGCTCTCAGATATGAAGGAGTTGCTTTTCAGAAATTTTTGATATCGTGGTGAGTTGACATTCAGCTATTTATTTCGTTCCTTTCATGACAAGTGGAGTTGAATGGAGTGTGTGTCTATTTGATTAAACTCCTTTCACCAATATAATAACCAGTAGCAGACCCAATATAAGACACCAATACATTTCTCTGCTCCCTTCACTTGCAGCATCGATACACATAAACACTTCACCCTTCTCCTCTTTATTTCCTTCTATCCGCCGAAGAAAGTTCTTGGCAGTATTATTGCAGTATAGAAGGTGACAACAAAAGTGCGAGTGGGACTAAATAAAGTGTAAGTTATTGGACAAACAAGTGGATATTAAATAAAAGTTCATCTCAAATAATCAAGACAACTTTCTTTACAATATTTCAAAGGAACCCCTTTGATCTCTCACCTTTCTCGTCCTTTGCGGAGTCGAGTGCATTTTGATCTCATTTTTAGAACCTCGCCATTCCTTCAAAGGAACAAAAATTCATACCATCGCAGATTAAGCCAAGAAGAGAGAAAGCTTCTCCAAAATGTCAAACGATGCTAATTCAGATCACCAGCTTTACATGGGAACTCTCATGGGAAGAAAGAGGTACGTGTGCCTTTCCATATTTTAAAATATGTATTCCTGTCTTATCTTTTGATCTCTCGGAACAAAACAGATTTATGGTCAAAACAAGCTTGAATTCTCTCGAATAAAAAGGATTATGATGATGTTTTCGAATTGCAAAAACGCTCTTACTTTAAAGAAGCTTCGCGCTTTGGAATTCACTGAAATTTATTTCGAGCCTGTTTATATTGCGCAAATGATTTTCAGAATATTCAGCAGGCTTTTATTTTATGTTGCGTTCAGAGTATGAACAACAAACAGCACTTATGGAAAACACGTATGCAAATAAGGAAGTCCTGCATACACACAACACTTAAGGGATAAATATATACAAGATGCAGGTGTAGGCGAAGGGTTCGCCAATATGTTGTCATTCAAAGGTAGATTTATGACGATCGCGATCCGCGATCTGTAATGGATGAAGCAGTCGTAGCTCCAAAGATGAGAAAGATTTGTGAGTCCTTTTATTCCAAAGGAATTTCTATATATATAGACTTGAGGTTCCTTCATCTGCTCTTTGTCCTAACCAATCGAATTGAAAACAACTGGCCCAGAGAGTTTCGATTCGGCTATAGTTGAGTTATACATAAAGAGCCAAGTCTGCATTAATAAGACAACACGATATCCACAATAATATATGTACTATAGGTGTGTTGTGTAATCTTCTTCCCGTTGTTTTATGCATTTTATTGTGATATAAAGGAGGGACAAAATTGTCATAAATTATTCTACAGTAGTGTTGTCCATAAAACAGGGTGGACTGCTAGTCGACCATCTCATATAGAGCACGGTTGACTTTTACTGCTCCTCTCCTGTCTTTATATATTCTGAAGTAAAAAGAAACAGCATAACAAAAAAAACTCAAATGCACTTTAGACACAGAAGACAAGTTCCATATTCTTTTATACAACTTTCTCCACTTCATCCTTCAGTTGCATTATAATACACACACACACACAAACACAGCTGCAGAAGTCATTCCTGCAATACACGACTCCTACGAAATTCTACAGAAAACATATTATTCTTCTGTACAGGAGATGAACTAGTAGTCGTAAACGTAAGAACACAGTTTGCGTTGGATGTGAGCTGGTAGGAAGATGAAAGCATTTTTTACTTACTTCACTTCCTCACATCATCCTTTATTTGGAAAGATTAAGGAATCTATCATCTTGATGCTCATGCACACAAATCTCTTTTGAATTCACGACCAACCTCATTTCTCTCCCCTTGCAGTAAGGACTATAAGGATATGCGATGGTGGTAAAGGGTGTGTGTGTGTGTGTGTGCATGTCCCAATTTCTTAAATTACTCTCACATCGGGAAATATTTATTTTTGCATCCATCTTCCCTCGACCATCTCTCAACTTCAATCCAAACTAATAATAACAACATCAACACGTGAACTCTGGGACCGTTGGGAAATACATAAACAGAATTTTATACAACTTTTCCCTCAAATAAGACAAGGGAAGAGGAAATTTCATTCAATCTTATTTTTATTCAAAAAACTACTTTTCTATTCCAACTTATTATGAATTCTTCCCTTCGTTCCACCAATAATAATAATATCCCTTCTCCTCATGAAGAATAAAATGTGTCGGAATAAATTAATTTTCATAATAAAAGACCAACTTTTTCTACTCACAATGAAAATAATCCAAGAATTCTTGAAGAAAAGTTATCTGCTCCTGTGGCTGACTCTGTATATACTATATACACACAGCTATGCACAGTTTTGGTTCTTCTTCTAGTAGACTTTAGACTCGCATGAATTGTGGTTGATTATGATGAAATATATAAGAAGCAGAACTTCTCCAGCCGCTTCATGGGAAAAGACAGATTGGCAAGAGAATTGTCTAAAATGTAATTACGATTCTAAAGGCAAAAGGAAAGAAGAAGAATCTTGTAAAGGGAATCATTCGTTCGCTTTCTCTCTACATTCTCGTGGTTTGGTTAGTCTTGGTCGTCGGAGAGAGTGCGGGGCTGCATTAATATAGAATGTGGGATTTGGTTTTAAATCTCCTTAATTAAGTTTTGATGTTTCCCTCATGCCACATATACACGTAAAGCATCTCTCCTTTCTACATATCCACCACACACGGAACTTCAGTTTATACACAGAGAAATCGCAAAACTAAATACTCTTATGGTCGTGTTCCTTGGATCAAGTAGTAGCAGGTTTAATTAAGATATGGACCAAATCGTCGAGCATTTTATCACCCACATGCTTTTTTCCGTATTACTCATCTGCAGCAGTATTGTATGTATTTTGAGTATAGTGTGTGTGAATGTGTGTTTTAATCCTCACTCCAACTAAACTATACTTCCTCCGTCTCTTTTATGGAGAGAAAGTCAGTTTTGCCATCACATAAGTCTGTGTTTGACAGCCTCAATGGCTCCCTTTTAGCTCTCGTTCTAATTGAGATTGCTAGCTATTTATTTTGCCAGACTTCTCGATGATTTAGTCTTCGTATGTGCTTCTATTAGTTTCATATCTCTTTTCCTAGTCATTAGCACACAATTTCACAATCACTG
>Ga0194135_10000371_pt1 | contig 26305 bp, 23 predicted proteins | sample LitLau_LLRF_2013_FD_134024 | JGI IMG/M metagenome (GOLD analysis project Ga0194135, IMG submission 134024) | Freshwater sediment microbial communities in response to fracking from North America - Little Laurel Run_MetaG_LLRF_2013 (version 2) | ecosystem: Environmental > Aquatic > Freshwater >... | reverse complement strand
TTCTGGTTGTATGTTGAGAGTACAAATCCTTCTTGGATATTCATATTATTAAATTAAAGCTATCAAGATAGAATCTATGGTGCATTCCTTAATAATTGCTATGAACTAATCGAAATGTTATCCTCGAAATACTTTAACTAATTTTAATCAATCCAATAAAGTTTAACTAATGTGGTAAAGAATGTAGGAACTGAACCGAAGGCACCGAATAGTTTGTTATAAGCTGTTTAAATTCATCGGATGACACGAGCTTGTTTGAATTTTTTTTATTACGGAAGCCTTATTAGTTCAGGACAGGAGTGAGAGATATTTGTACATTGAGATATTTGATTGTGCAATCATATTTTTATTTCCGATTGTTTCTAATTTACTCATAATCTTTCAGTCTCCAGTGTACTTAAAACTGTCTCACTTTGCCTCATATCTCTGTCTTGGTCTTCTTCCGTCCGATCCTTTCCATTCGGACAACTGTAAACTCGTTGTCTCTCATAATTTTGTTTTTACCAACCATGTCTTCAATATGCACAAACGGTATTTAACTGCTGTCACTTATTGACGAATATTTTAATTTGCAAATTTAAGGTGCAAGAGTCTTCCCAAAGAGTATCTGGGCCACATTCCAGCAGAATGGATTCCAGGAGAGGCAAAGGGAGGACAGGATGGCCACAGCACGTGTGGGCTATGGAACTGCAACAGTAGTGAGCAATGTCGATGTCAAAAACCAAAGTCATCATCAATTGACACTAACAATCTTGGATAAGTAGCATTTATAATATATGTGTGCTTTAATAAGAAGTGCATAGATCGTATTAAAGTCCATATTATAATTGTTTGACTTGTATAAAATATTAAGCGAGTATACAGGTAGGAATTTCAGATAATTTAAGACGTATAATTGTGCCAGTATAATTACTTCGTGTAGCTAGTTAGCAATAGGTATCGCAAATTAGTTTTGTAAAATGTCATTTTCAATATTTACATATTTACTTAAATTCTGTTTCATGTTGTCTTTGATGTTTTCTTGTGTTCGTGTTAACGAGTTGATATGTATTTCCACTGCATAAATGACAAACATGCATTTGGCACTTACAAGTATACATATCTGATTACAACATCGAAATGCGAGTTAAATAAATCATGAAAAAATCTTCTTACCTACCTTCTTATCTGAACTTTTACGACTTTAAATTCTAATCGAAGTCAATAGTGTTGGAAACATCAAACTGGAGACACAATTAGGATTATATATTGATTAGTTGGAATAAAACTGGATGCAAATCTGGACAACAATGATATGAACATGCGTTGAAAATATATAAAACATACATAAACATATATCACAATTCTGATTTGATTTCGACTTTATTTGTAATTGCACTCGATCCATAAAAGTTATATTTCTAGATTTAACATCTTGGTTAACTACACTGGAATTCATCATATACGCCTAGATAGTTGAAGACAAAACACAAAATCCCTAGATGATTCTCATAATCAAAGATGTTATCTTTCTTTGATGGAAATCTGCAGAAAATTATAATTTATAGTGCAGAACAAGACTGTGATGTTATTATGTAATCCCTTTCGGAGAACAGAAAATTCAATCCGCATTACATTCGATTTTATAAGGTAGCACACCCACCACAGTTGATTACGACAGCATTACTATGAGCATACAACATACACACATTTCCATCCAACTAAACATCGAGAACATAATATTACACAGATAACCGCTGACATGGTGTGAATACAAGAGAACAGAAAAAGTTAATCTACAGCAATTAATTTAATGTAAGTCAACAACACTCGCATTGTTAGGCACGATATATTCATCACCCTTGCTTCTCATTATATCAACCCAACACCTGTCGTTTGTCTTCCTACATCTTCACAATTACTTTCCCTCATTAACTATAACTTAGGAATTCATAAACGGCAAATGAAGGCTCCACTCAACAATTCATGATGTATAACTTATCACTGGTATGTTGCAAGCTGCAATAACACAGGCTACAGTGTATATATGTGGGAGCGTATTTTAGTTAATTTTACTGATGCGCGATTCTATAGAGCTCCAGATGTGATGACGTCTCAGGATCAGGTACACACAATTTCTACATCACGATACCATGAAAATATTTGCTTTCACTAATACACAAGAAAATAACGCTAACTAAATCCGTCTTCTGGTTTTTTTATATCATTGAATATGATTGGATTTGCCTTTTCTGACTTCCCAGTGAGTGTCGTTTCATTATACACAGAGCTGGAGCTTTTTGAGGTATCGTCTATATACTCTTTGACGTAAGACGTTTAACGGTACTGATTGCAACGACAAGCAGTGTTTACCTCATTTGGTAATACTGCATGACCAGAAAGAATTATATATATTTATACGTAGCGACAAGCTTAACGGGAACAAGAGAACCTTTTATAATTGTTGTAGTGCGGACAAATCCATAGTTTTTGAATAAATTGTTTTATAAATGCTCTGAATTAGTGTTTATTAAGGCAGGTGGCTTGATAAGTGAACTTTCAGACGAATCGTAACCCGATGAAGTCGCTAACTGCTCACCACTTTCGGATCCTAGTTGTACAGAGTCCGATATAGGTTCTGATACGCCTATGTTCTCTTTATTAGAGTCGCTCACAAGGTAGTCGTCCATGTCTTTGCTTCTTAGTTTCATCGCCAACGAGAGATCCTGTACAAAAATTCATCAATTAATATCAACTCACGCTTAAATGTATTTTTGAAATTTACAACAAAGTACCTCTAAAATTTCAGTTTCCTTATCTTCTACTAGTTTGAAGGTTTCATTAAATATCATGAAATGCGCGAACACGCAATTAAGGTGAGCGTGAAGGCTAAGGAGAACAACTTCTTTAAAATGACAATGGTAGATGTGTGCTATAACGTGGAAAAGTAGGCGACAGATCTTTTTTACAATCGGCTTAAATGACGGAGGAAACGCGTTAGCTGTAAAGACAAACATAACATTCATAAGCTTATGAGTCCCCTACGATCAACTAGCAATAAATTGAATCCTGAGCTTACTAGTTTTCGTAGGGAATACACATTCATCGTTGATTGTTTTTTGGATAAAAGTCATCACGTAATCGATATACTGTGGGGCGGCTACTTTCACTTTCTTCCCTTTCTCATCAAACCACAGGTAAGTCCTGGAGAAAACAATGAATTAAACCAACACGAATATAAATTTACAGTCACTTAACCAAGAAAATGGTAATTTGAAACCAGTGAAGCCTCTTTAATTACCTCGAGCACGGACCATTCATATCTGGGCAACTCGTGGACGTGCAGAATTCTGATATGGTTCCATAAATTAGGTTAACATGTTCGAACAGAGCTATGGCTATAAACACACAATCACACAATAGTTAAAAATACTTTTATGCTGCTTAATGGTACGCGATAGAGGTTTTAAATTTCAATAGTTGGCGACTAACTGTGAGAAGCCATCCATTCATTTTCCTCCAACCCAGCCGGCATGTCTACCAGTCGCTTCAAATCAGTCTCATTAAGATGTCTTTCCAGAAGTGCGGACTCAAGGTAAAGCTTCCCCTCGTCTGCTCCGAAGCCACTCGACCCCGACACACCATACCCAACGCCTGAGACAGGTGGTCCCGATGTCGAATCCTTGTCTTTCCGACGCGCTTTCCTGCACAGATTCACATCCAACAACGTCATATACATTAAAGCCATTGAAACATTATCCGCAATACTTAAACTTAATCTGCAGTCTCTCGAAACTCTCGATACACACTCCAACAACTAATCCTAATTTATCATGACCATGACTGTCTCTAGCTCTATGTAATATCTCTAGTACTTACAGTACTTGACGAATGCTCAACTTAATTGTCAACTGTGACTCTCAACCGCCTAATCGAATAACTTGTGAAGTCTCTCAAGTAAATTAAACATGCCTCTGACACTTTTTTGGCCTTGGTCAACTTACTCAGCCACTTTATAGTTATATGAACAATCATTATTATCTTACAAGTCATGTCATTTGAGATATATTTCCATCAACGAAAATTCACTTTCACCTCCACTAAAATTCCAATAAAAAACAGTACTGGAAAACAATCCCTCTAATCGACCTTCACTTATACTGTACTCACTCACTGTACTGATCACATATCTTTATGCTTCTACGTATTATCCCTTCAAATTTATCGTCATATTAGTCACCTCAAAGTAATTTAATCTTTAATCATCATCCTTATTATTATTCGCATGGATCTCTCTCTCTCTCTCTCTCTCTCCATGTTCCATATATGTACTCCATAGTCACATCCTAATTAGGTCGAATAAATTACCATTGATTATGAAAGACTTAAAACACAACAACAGAACCTACAGATATATATTGTAGTATTAGTAATACGTGATCTCCTCACTTATGTACGAATAATAATCTCCCCCATGTAATCTGTACGCAATCGAAAGGTAATTATATTCTGGAAGTGGCCTTCACATGATCACACTTACCCCATAAACCAATCCACGGTGTCGCGGAGGTATTCTGGTAACCTATCCAGCTTGAAATAAATGAGTAGTCGAGGTAATCACAAATGAAAATGGTGAATAATGGATACTTCGCTGTGGTTTTTGTTGGTGAGACGAAGAGAAATCATCGCCATCCACCTTCGCCGCTCGGCAACCCCACTTCTGACCACCACCACCACCTCCTCCTCCTCCTCCTTCCCTTCCTCCTCCCCCTCAATCACAAGAACAACGAAGTCGAAACAACGACGACCACAACGACGACTGGACTACGGTACACTGGTGACCAACACCAACACCTTAGCAGCAGGTCACACCACCAGGAGGGTCGTCAATTCGTCAGAGAACAATTTATATCTTTAAAGCTTTTACTATGAAAAACTCCAATTTACACTCTGATCATTCTGCGACCTCTGCAACAACAATTCCTCTAGGAAATGATAATGAAACTATATTTTTTTAGGTATAGTAGTAGTCGACGTGTCAAATAAGTCTCACAAAATGACTTAATGTACTTGTACTAATGTATAATATATATAAGATGACGACGACAAGTAGCAGCAGCAGCAACGGAACTTGTTCCAACAACAACAACTTCCGGGGTATGAGACCGAGAATGAGATGACAGAGCAGACACTGTAGTATAATATGTGTCTTGTTAATGTTCGTGATGATGAAAAGATTCGAAACTCATCAATCTGCGAGGTGCACTTTTGTGTATTAAAACGAAACTGAAACTCTCCAATATATAACTTCGAGTAGGAGCAGCAGCAGTAGCGGTGGTGGTATTGAAAGAAAGTAACTCTTATTATTATTAAATATACAGAGATCTTTCTCTGCGATAGACCCACAAGAACCAGAGATCATGAACTCCTCTGGACTGTATACGTAGAGAACTTTGATGAGAGTTAGTTTTTTAAAAACGGGTGGCTGTGTGTTTTACTTTAACGATGTCATAAACTCGTAACTTTTATATTAACTCTGGTTTTGGTTTGAAAATGCAATATGTGTATTGTATAATGTATGTGTGTGTGTGTTGTACTAATATAATATTAATATAATATATATATATGTGTGGGCTTGACTTCTGTCTAAAGTCTATTTAAAGGGGGGTACTTATCAAATCCGATATCCGATTCTTGTTTATGATTATATTCTTCTCTGGAGGAATCGTGTGTGTGTGTGTGTGTGTTTAATAAGTGCAATGTGTATTATATATTGTTGTTTTTTAAAGCCTGAGATATTATTTATTATACGTGTGAGTGTGTGTTGCGTTTAAATCGTTTTAAACTTTATATATACGTACTGTGCAATATGCAAAATAAGAGACTAGAGAAAATTAAATCGGTAAGTCACAAAATTCTTCTTTTAAAGTCTTCTTGTTTAAATGTTGGTGGTAGTAGTAGATGCAGATATGATGTCGAAAGGAAAGTGACTTGTACTAATAATAATGAGACTGATGCTGGTGATACTTCTGCTGCTGCTGTAGTGGCTGTTGTGGCTCATCATCTGTGTGTGTGAGAGATATACAAGTTATTATCTAATTTAATGCTAAAGTCCGATTGGAAACAAGTGTGTGTGTGTGTGTGTATTTGGTTTTGTATGGGAGAGAGAGAGAGAAAGTCAGGTCTAATTTATATTATATATATATACGTAGTTAAGTTAGTCTACAACAACAGTGTATGGTGGTGGTGGATGTTCATTAGTGTACTACTGTGTGACTGACTGATGACGATATGAGACAAATTCAACACAGTTGAACCATATCTTCTTCTTCTTTTTCTAGTGTGTGTGTGTGTGTGTGCAGTTGGATAAAAGTTCAGATGAAGCAGCAGCAGAGTTCTTTCTTACGTAGATACATAATAATAATATGAGAGAGAGACACAAGCACAAGTAAAGGCAAAGGCTACGTATTATTATTATACGGAGAGAGAAGAACTGCACCAAAGAAGAAGTCTTTTGAGTGTAGTACGAACACTCTGTATATTATAGAGCTGAAAGTTCGGTGGTGGTGGTGGTGGTTCTTAGTAAGTCTGAAGATATAGTTTGCAGCAGTGTAGAGATGGTAGTGGTGGTATGGACTCAGTTGACTGCTCTTAGAGCTCTTTTAGTAGTAGTAGTACTTTCATCAAGTGCATTTTGTTTCTTTTTTGGTGCTCTACAAAATTATCGTGTGTGCAGTAAATATGTATATGGACCTTGTTGTGCCACCACAGCGCTACTTGAAAGCTTCAAAATACTTGAAGAATGAAGGCAGCACCTAATCATCATCGTATGACTTGGCGTATTATGTAAAAAGGATGATGATGATGCTTCATATGGTGTATGGAAGTAGGAGAGTTTGGTGGTGGTGGTGGTTTCAGCGTAATATGATGTGGTGTGGTGCTCAATCCTTTAAACTTCTTTCCCTGAGAGTTTTGTCATAGTGGGTTTTTCACACAAGTTCTTCTAGTGCTTCAGTCATGTAGTATGTGTAGACATGCGCTGCCTTCTTTCTCCATCTACTAATCCCTAAGTAGTAGTGGATATGACTGTCTAGAATATGTACGTGTAGTATATATATTGTGGAGGACTGTGAGTCACAATCGAATTAATACACCTTCCTGCTCTCCTCTCTCTCAGATTCATCTCACGCGTCCTCTACTTAAACTTATTCCTTTGTTCACATATATCTCCTTCAGGTGACTTCTTTCAATCGTACCACCACCACCACATCAATACCACCATTATTACTACTAGTACAAGCTTATGATTCATCCTTTCTTTTCCCTCTTCAATGGACAATTGAAATCTTTTTGTTAGATGATGATGAGATGGTACAAGAGTACTTTGATTCTGCTAGCTTGCTCTTTCAATTATTTGGAGAATTGCTTAAGACACTACCTATGAGGAAAATGCGTGGTGGTGGTGGTACATGGGATGGGAGATTAGTTAGGGAGGGACTGAGCTACTACTACTGGTTTAGAGTGTAGAATGGATTTACACGTAATTTATGCAAGGTCAGGATTATCAGGAACATGAAAAGATTATTGACAAATCCGATTTTATTACACAAAGATTATCTATTAGATTTCATCAGACCGATGAGTCCACCACTTGTCGCTTGGTTTTTATAGTTAAGTAATTAGTAAATCGTAGATTATTACAAAGTCAATGGTTAATCGATTGCAAGTTGATCGGATGTTTGTTGTCTCTGAATTCAAATTTTCGATTGTTTTTCCTTTTAAGACTGAATGATGATTACTCATCGTCTGATTCAGCTTCGGATTCATTCGCTTCTTCGAGTAGTTGAAGCCACTGGTTCACCTGAAAGAGAGCTTGTCCTTTTCCGGGAAACTCATCTCGAATGTCTTCCTTCCATTTCAAGTAGGCGTCTTCTTCGATTATATCCAACTCATAGAGGTTCATAAACCAACGGAGAAGTACGACTGGAATTCATTTTTGAAAAAACTTTATTCTTTTCAGTCAAAAGAATAAATTGTTAAGTGAAGTGTGTACCTTTTGGAGAACCCATAGCAAACCAGGATGCTTGCAGAGCATAGATCGCAATTATTTGCAGGTCCACATGATCATGGAGAAACTCATTAAAAATTGGTTTGTATTTCATCAAAAACTCCTTTTCTTTCTCCTTTGCTAACTTTTCGTTAGTTTGAGTGGGGGTCCCATCTGCTCCGTTACTTTGAGAAGCCTCCTGATTCATTATGATCAGAATTAAAACTTTAGACCGTAGTATACATACAAACAATTTTCAATAAATTCTTACCGAGTACACAAATTTAAACACTACGGTCATCAGGGCACTGATGAATCCCTGGGAGGAATGATATGTTGAATCTACGTTTTGCTTGATCCAGGAAAAGAAATCTTGTGCATCAGAGCTGGTCTATAAATTTCATGATTAAAAAAACACATTAGTATATATTTGACAACCTGGAATAGAAATTGACAAATATCGGACGTAAAAAGTATGACAAAGAAAATTTTACCTGGAGCTGCTTGGACATATCTTGCTGGATTTTCAACAATGGAAATAGGAATGACAGTTCCCGTTCTTCAAGAATCTCAGTTAAGCGATCCTTAGTTCGATCGCACTTGGGTAAAGTGTGCAACAAATTGACCTTTACACAACAAAATAAAAGTCTTTAGAACCATTAAAAAAATTGTTTAAAAATTTAATAATCAAAGCACATCATGCATACCTTGCTGTCATCGAAAAGACGACATAGCTTGTGCTTGTCCATAGTTTTCCCGAGCTGTTGGAGTACAAGAAGCAAAAATGGAAAATGTCTTCCATCGTCAGTGAATTCCGCGATTTCAGCGAGGGAAATTGCTTCTTCGCAAACTGATCGAGCAGCAAACGCTGCAACATACGACTTTATTCTTGGGATTGTAGCTTCTTTTTCTTCCATATCGTCGAGGGTGCTGCGGAAGCAGTCAAGAAAGTGGGCATGGCTGAAGAATTCCTCTTTCACCAAGTTAATTATTAGGCCATACAGCATCACTCTCTGCTCATCTATAACAATAAAAAACCATTGAAATGCAAATACAAAATGTTGCCACATGCTTGAACAACTGAAAGAAATAACAGCTGCTGCCAATTTTTATCTAGACGATCTAACCCACCATTGCGATCCATTGCTTTATTGAGGAGGTTGCATAAAACATCGGTGAAATATTTTTCTTGGATTTTTAGTTCTTTCATAGAGTCTATTACACCTTCAATATTCGCTTTGTTGCAAGACTCCTCTATTATCTCATCGATCGAAGTCAAGAGTTCTTCCTTTCCAAGACCCTATTCAAAAAGTAGATATTTTAACAGATACTACAAACAAAGGATCAGCAACTTTTTTGAATTTGCACGCGAAATTTACCTTTTCTTTTTTTTTCTTGTCAGATGCATTCTTATTGTTCTCCAGTGCAATTGGTTCAGACAATGGGCTCATTATTGGATGAGGTGGTGAAGGCTGATTCATCCTTCCGGTGTCATTCATGGATGGTCCAAAGGTGTTTCCTTTGAACGGCATAGGCGGCATTCGCTTAATTATTGAGTTAGGAGGCGGCCGTAAAGACAGCTCTTCGTTGGACGCGTTTGGAGGCATCTGGATTCCGGCGGTGGCCATTGGATGCATTTGAGTCTGTTTCATGAATCTTGGAGCAACCGGAGCTTTTTCATATCCTAGTCCTGATTCAAAATTTCCAAATTTAAAATATTAGTAAAATAGAATATATTACCTTTAACGCACTCATCAGTCTACATCGTGCAACTGTCAAAATTAATATCTAATTTAAGACTTACCGTTGTTAATATTTTGAGCCGCAGCATGATTTACGTGATTGTTTCTTCCCGGGTGGTGGTGATGGTGTTGTTGTTGCGGATTGTTGTAATCATATTGATTCGGTGCATGATTCATTTTATTGTTCTTCTGATGGTGATGCATCATTGGAGCATTTCCTGCTTGCATGTTATTCTGCATATTGTTGTAATTGCGCATTCCCCCTGATGGGCGGTAATGATTCGGGTTATGGTGGTTGTGAGCATTCATTCGATGGTGAAAGCCATTGCTATCAACTCTGCAAAAATAAGTTGCAAAATAGATTAATTTTAGCGACCGGCAAGAGTATTATTATTAAGTGAAACATGCAATTATGGTTAGTTAATGTACCCTCCAGGCTTATCCACGGGTGTGATGACGCCTGGGCCTGTTCCCAAACTAGTCATCGTCAAGGGTGCTGGGGCAAACACATCTTCCATGCCCTTAATGTTTTTCTTCTGGCCTCGCATTCGGCCTTGAAGTCTTGAGTCTGTTTCATATGAAGACATACAACATTAGATTTACAGACACAAGCGCATTATACATTTTAGCAATAACTGATGCAGCAAAAAAACTTTACTGGTGCTTCATATATTGTCGCAGTTTCTATACTCACCTAGCATGAGATAATCAGCTGAATTTTTCGAATTATCCATCATGCCTTGGTCTTCGTGCGCTTCTCTTCGGATTTCCTGGATTGGTTTTGGACTCTCCTTCAAAGAAGTGGTCTGCCTTGGAATCCAGCTATTTTCTCTTAATTCAATAACATCCTGAAGCATGAAGCGAATTCGGGCCGGGAGCTTTTCATAAATGGTAAGCTCAGTCATGCGAGTGAAGTACTGGTTCATAAGGTATTTCCCCTTATCGTTGTCTAGAAGGTGACCAGTGGTTCTCATTATTTGACACAAGCACTCCAGATCTTCCGCCTTCGTCTTCTTGACGAGCTCCTCGCAACACTTATGCAGGATTGAATGCGTAAGCATCTCAAGCTTTCCGAGCTCTCCGATGAATTTGATATTGCCAAGCATTTTGCGTTTAACCATGTGCTTCTCCTCCTCCTCCTCTGGAGTAAGGCGATCAGTCCTCTGGTCATACATCGCTGAGGCACGAGCTCTGTTTGTGTACTCATCTTGACACTTATTTAGCAGTAGTCGGCGAAAAGTTGTCACACTGTCTGGGTTGGGAGGATCAAAATTTGGAACTTTCTTCGATAGCTTCTTACATAGCTGAGCGTACATAGACACGTACTTTGGCTCTTGAAGGGCTTTTTCAAAGATCTAAAAAAAACACACTTTAACACATGAGTATAATTTTCTCACAAAAATCCTCAATAATCACACGAACTCACCAGAAGGATAACACCTTTTAGGAGAGCAGGTGAATCCAAGCCAACACCGATAAGTTCATCACTTAAACGGTCAAATGTCTGGGGAGTAAGTTTATTGAGAATTCCACGGACCTACAAACAAAAAATAAACAAACATTGTATTGTTAATTTTTATTTTCCCTTGTTTGTTTTAGTTAATTTAAAATCTCTTTTCAACTGCGCACTTATAGTTTACACAAATAAACCATAAAAAACCAATCATCAACTTACTTTCCTGAATTTAACATCATCGCAGTTTTCTGGAAGTGCATCTCGTTTAAAAGCAGAAGGAGGAATCCATTTATCACTCTTGCTGGATTGGGAACGCTGCTCGTCCCTAAACGTAAGCCCCATCAAACACATTTTTAGTTTTTAGTATCATAAAAATGTAAATTTCCGTATAAAGAATCCCGAAAAACAAAATCAAACGAAAGTGCGTCGTTTGTTTAAAGTCACCAACCTGCCTCCTAAACCACGAGAAGCACCTCCTATTACTTTCGGCCCTTCCGTTGTTGTTTTCTTGGACAAAAATAAGGGAGAAGTAGATGGCTGGGACACTCTCTCAGATGTCGGTTGTATGATGCCAGAGTTCTGTATACTCTTTCCTTTGTCGTTTCGAAGTTGAACTGAAATCACACCATCAGAATCCATATTATTATTATGATTTTTACCAAGTAATAACAACAATGGCAGGAGCAGCACGAGGTGCGTACTAATCCCGAACCATGTCCCAGGGAAGAATAAGTGGACAGCTTACTTTTCGGTGCAGATTTTTCCACGAAATACACCATAAAAACGACTTAAGTTGACAACTTTCCAGGAAAAATGATACCTGCAATTGAAAAATAATATGATTTTAATTGGATTTCTAAACTACAGACTACCCAACAATTAAGATTAAAATGGAGGCGGCGGAGGCAATTTTGATTTCAAAAATCAAAACGTAAACAACTTTCAAATTGAATAGAGACTGAAGTCGGCTTTTTTGCTCCACTATGTATTCTATAGTCATGTGCAAGAACAAACTGCGCAACAATTTTATAATGAAAGACACTGCTTTATGCGTTCAATTGTACAACAAAGGTGTAGAATCATATTATGCACTATGCACAATTGAAGTCTCAATATATCTATGAAATACTATTTTACATTTTAGTCCAGAGTACGGCAATATACGAACTCGTCTATGTATACCATGATTTAAATAGCTTGTATTATTGAGATTAAGAAGCTTTCGAAAGCAAGTGATGATGGAAATCGAAATTCAGAAAAAATGTTACTAACAATGGCACCATAGGGTTTGTTCATTTGTTACAATTGTTGTCCCTTCTCTGAATTTCCTGAATGTTTCTAGTTTCTAGAAAGCCAAGTTTACTAAACAAAACTACCAATCAAATTCTGAATTATATGTCACAATTAGAAGTCCCGAGAAAGGCATGTTTAATATATATACAAGCATTTCCATGTAACTGAAACCGACTTACTATATGTACAGATAACAAAATTGTTGATAGCTAACTATTTTAATATTAAATTAAATATAGGAATGCAAATGGGGTATATAATTTCATGGAATCAAACTTACTTCCTACTCTAAAACTACTTGAATGCATGTGTATGATCTATTTTAATGCATACAAATTGAAAAACTCGACGTGAATGTAAATGTTAAGTTCTGTTTCTGTTCTGTTCAGATCAGAATATGAAGGAATATTATTAGCGTTGCTAATATTTATGAATCACACACTAGACTGCATGTAGGCATTTATGTTATATTATCCTAACGGTGGTGCTTCCTTATCTTCTTCAGTTGCTGCATGATGCATATTATTATATTGCTCTTTGCGTATGAAGATGAGAGAGTATCATCATCATCATGATCATCATCGGAGTTTGTTAAAACAAGATTCTGTTAAAAAAGCATGACACTATGCTTCGATGCAATGCACTATTTAGAAGAAGTGCACTGTGAAGTATGAACGTATGAAGACTCTATATAATATGCAAGTTGAGACGCTGAGAGAGTTTTCAGAGTATCATGTTTAATTCAGCAGTACAATAATATGCAGCTTATGTATATTTGGTTAGTTGAAGAAGCTTGTGAGGTTTAAACAAGTTCAAGATATTTAAAAAGCATCCTGGTAACAACGCAGTAGGCATTCAAGACTACTGAAATATAAAACCAAATCAGTTGGTTTTATCTAAGGTTTAAAATGTCTGCTGGTCTTTTAAATATTATTGTGTGTTTTTATCTATAGTTGTAGATCAGTCAAGGCTTGAATGCATATATTATGTGGGTTTGTATTTAAGCAACAGGAAGCTTTCTTATCTGTGAAAAACAATACTCCTTGTGGTAAACTAATGTAGTTTTTCTTATCTGCTTACTTAAAGCATCGTATCATCTTTATGATTTAAATTGAGAGTTCTAGACGTCTAAATCATGATTCCAGACAGAATTGTAGACATGTATATATATATATTAAGTTTATGAAGTTAACTCGTATCTATCTCCATCCAGTGTGTGATTTGTTTTGATAATGGACATAAAATGAATGTGAATTATATGTCTATAAGCGTTGTTAGCTTTTGTTGTCTGGCTCCAGTGATTTAGAGGTTTTAGATTATTCAATGGTATATTATTTATGGGTTCGGGAATGTCTTAGCCTTGTTCTTTGTACAGAGAGCATGATTTGTTATTAAAAATAAAGTCATAAATCATACAATTTGGTTATGATTGCATGATTACTTTCGTAGTGACAAATCGCACAAAACTATTTTACTGCGTAAGGTTGGTGAACTTTTAAAGTAAATATAAAGGCAATTGAAAGTTTTTAACAGTTCGTCAAGCAAATAAATGCGTTAGATTGATTAAGTAAATATAACTAAAACTATTGCGAGTTTACATATACGCGATAGTAACTACATATACGTGAGAGCTTCCTGTGGGAATCTGTATATATGTCTGATGCGTACTTATAATTACTACTAGCTTATGTGTACGCTTTCTCTTCGAGTATTCAAACTAATTCTAAACTTAACAGCACCAAGTAGAACGCAGAGAATTAGAAAATGCATTGAATAATGAACATTATGTAAATCATAAACTTACCAAAGGTTAGTGGGGTTGGTTTTGAAGTGAACGAAAGCTGGAAAGCTTTTCTATGTATACCACAAGTGGATGAGATGACTCACTCAATTACAATAGATTTGAATGAGATTTTGTTGTGTCTTAAACACGTTGTGTGGTGTATAGGTTGATAGCTTTGTCTTCGGTCTGACTTGACTTTTGAAAAGTAGAAGAGATGAAGTCGGATTAGCCTTTTGTGAAATAATAAGATTGAAGAGAATATTATGTATATTTAAGCAGGAGACGACGGAGAGACTGGATCTACTGAAGACACCCTTTCACTGGTCGTTGAAGGATATATGATTTGGAATCCCAAGATTATATTATTATTATACAGAGAGTTGCGTTGACTCACCTCACGTCACAAAGAAGTGTGTTTAACTATAAAACACTTTAATGTACCATTAGCAAACAGAGAGAACTTGGAAACAATATAAATGTTGCTTTTGATGAACAATGGAATATTTGTATGCGAGGAAGAACGAGAGAGATAAGTCGGAAGGTCCGTTAATTCTTCCTCTGTGTTATTTTAGCCTAAAAACTAATGAATTTTTTAGATTGAGTTGACTTTTATGAGTAAGAGTATTTTTATGTTGAGATGGAACTTTCAAATAACTAGAAGTCGGATATACTTGATTGTTTCTAGCAAAAAAGGTAAATGCGTTGACAGTTGTTACGAAATAAAAAAAATTATATATATAGCACAAGGTTGATGGTGATGATGTTTAGATGATGATGAGACAAAAGAGGAAATATTTGAGATTTTTCGTATTTTGAGAACCTACTTTTTACGTACTGCTGAACCACTTTAGGTAAATTTTGCTTCTTCTCTTATAACAGGCGATGCTGCTTTAATAATTACGCTAAAAATGAATATTGTGTCCGTTCTTTTTAGTTTCTGGGACGATCAGTGAGAAGAAGCACAGTAGACAACTTCCGTAAGCTTGAAGTAAGGTCTCCCTTGTCTCAACTGCAAACACAAAGTAACTGTTATAACACAGACCAAGCATTCGTTCGACGAAGAAATCCAACTCATACATGAAGTTACAGTGGAGTAAGAATCCACTTGTTATCTTTACTAGGGGAACTTTTTGTTCATCCCGTATATGTCTGTGCATTAATACATTATAACATTCCACTGACAGTGCTTTTACAAACCTCGCCAATACTAAATGACGCATTATGGGGAACTTAAATTTTCCACTTGACTCTTGTAGTAATTTATTCTCTCCTTTAATTGTATATTCTAATTTTTGTACTGCATACTGGTTATTTTGCACCAAATGTCGTTAATTGATCATTACATTTTTGGGTTTCTTACAAAAAAGACGTATAAGTTGATGCAACCAAAATCTCACATTACCCTTACATTTAGTAAATGTCTCATCCAAGAGAACTGTGAAAGTGGAGAAAGTCGAGTTTATAATCAATTTTATTAATTTTATGGAAAAAAAGAAAAATCTGTTGAATTTCAAAATACAAAAAGTTGTATATCAATAGCATTAAGTGTTCCAAAGGTTACCAATGCAATAGGTAGGAGCATTTTCATGTGATCTAAAAGCATCAGATTGGAAATTTCTCAATAAAATTGGAAAAATATCATAGCCATGACATATTTAATATTTACAATAATATTTGGTGGTGGTTTTACCGAGTTACTCCTGTGTATAATGGATTTCTCTTTTCTCTAGAAAGGTCTCTACCTACGTAGTGTACAGGGAATACGAAGATCACACAGTTGCCAGTGTGCCGTGTGTATGATCCTCCTGTGAATTCTCAGTATTGCATAGTTGGATGTTGGAGGAATATAAAAAATGAAGTCCAAAGTGGATAGCGTCTGAGCAAGAGCAATGTCAATATAAAAGGTTTGCCACTCCCCGGCAATCCTCCCCTAAAAATGCAACGCTCCCACATGACTTCCAATGTTAATACCGTTCTTGGGATCAACGACTCGTCTTCTTGTTCCTTGTTTTATTCGTATGTCCGAAACCTCGGTGAGTCTTTTCCCTATAAGAGTCATGGCCAAATCACCAGAAGCCAGAATTAACTTGAAATCATCATCTCTAAACTTGAATTCTACAAGATACTATGAACTCTGTTCATTAATGATGAATGCACACCAGACGGCCTTTATTTCCCTCCTTCAACTACCAATACTTTGCTTGTATATAAATAAATATGGACACTGCATACCCATCGCCTGTGTGATGCTTAAAATAGTTCATGAATTTAATGTAGGTTTCTCACAGTAATTTTGGCCTTTCATGCTCTGAAAATAGCCTTGCACAACATAGACACACACCTGCATTTAATATATGAAAAAGGGGACATTGATGTAGAAGGTGGCTGTCTTCTGTTTACTATTTATCTTAAAGCACCTGTATTAGGGCTCTTCGAATTCTTAGGTTTACGTTAGGAAAGTATTTTTGTAACAGTTTAAGTTAAAATACATGCAAGCATTCCATAGGCCTCTCACTATTTATCCTGAATGCTTCTTCAAACGGTCAAGTTCTAAAAATTAACAAAAAAATGCAGCCTTGGCAAAATTGTCAATAAATGTTTGTAGAATCTCAATGATCGAGTCTTCTAGCTCGTCATGTCATTATGACTTTAGTTGTATCGTTATTCATAGGGATCAATCATAACACATTCATAACGTAAATCTTATCTTTAACTACGAACAAAAATAATTTACAGAACATTTTTGATGCATTACTAATAACGAACGTTCTGATGATTTACCATGCATCCAATACACAAGAAAAAATAAAATGACTCACTGATTATTTAATGAAATTACGTCATACAATGCATGAGATGATGTTGTGATGATGTTCGGCCATCCTGATCCAGCATTTTGTAACTATGCACAGTTGAAATGTATTTTTACGCGTGTATTTACCTCGTGGTAAGTGTATAAGCCAGTATAAGGTCGTCATCCTACGTAGTCGGATTGATCTGTTGAGTATAACAAGAGATGTGTTTGTGTGTATTTACTCTGCAGATTAAATCAATGTGAATGTCCAGCCAGATTCTATTTGATAACATTTAATTGACAAATGTTCTATATTTATGACTATTAGGATGGTCCAAGATTATCCCACGATGAGTTCCTTGTCGTTATGAATATCGTCAATGAAAAGATTAGATTTCATTCATGTTGATGCTGGTATGCAGTAAGAGTCGTATTAATAATTCTCAGTCAAAATTGAATGAGGGTATATTCAATGCAGAATGAAGAATCAGCAGTGCTTTCATGCGGGTGAGTATTAAAGGCACTCACTTTTGGATGCATACAGATACACTTACAAGCTAACTGAGCCTGGATTTATAAATCTTGGATCTGGATTGAATTGAAAATCTTAAGAACTGTTCGGGAAACCTCATAAAAGTAAAGTAATGAAAATTACAAGCATGTATTAAATCTTGTGCATGATTGTATGATTTCTTTCATTTGTAAATTATCGACCGTTTGTTTACCGATCAAAGAATAATGCTTCATGATTGACATGATTGTGTTCTGAGATGAATAAATAAATAAGCTCGGTTTATCAAAAAATGCGGAAACAACATATAAAAACAAAAAGACAATACCAACCACACATCAGGTCTTCAGAGAGAAGTTGATCGTTAGTTATTAATATGATTGAGCATTTATGTGTGCAGAATAAAACGAAAAACTATGTCAAAACACCAATTCGATGTATCTAACATCCATTCATACTTGAGATTGATTTACGACGCGTGTTTGACAGTTTGACTTGTAATATCCATTGAAAATTGGAATCAGAATGATTTCTCTCTCTCTCTTCTAATAATATGCAAGTCCATGATTTTGCAGCAGATCACGTAAATCAAAAACAGGAAGGAAACTCACGAAGCTTATATTTTAAAGTAGACAAACAATTTCATATATTGTTGTATTCTGAGTTTTTTTGACGAGAAACCTTATAGAAAATAATCCACAAACAATGGTTCAATAAAATGTTACCCAATTGTAAGTTCGCGTATATAAATTGGATGTACATCGAATTTTACAAATATCAACATGCAGTTTACCACAAAAATAATTAGTGTGGTATTATATAAGGAACCAGGTCACTAATACTGACTGAAACTGAAATGAGGTGACTTAAAATTCAGTAAATATGATCTGTATAGTAGTTGCCCTTTTCGTCATCATTTGGTTCAAAGCTGAGATTCATACTTACTCTTAATCGTACATGTTAGATATTGTATTTTGTATTATTATTATTATTATTATTATTATTATTATGTACTTGTGCAACAGGTAAAATATAGTCAAATTAGCTGTAAAAAGCGCAGTACACCAGACACCACCACTTTGATAAGATGGTTCTTATTATTGGAACTTTTGGAAGCCGTTTGTGTGTGAGGTAACAATTGGAGTCATCTTTGAACTCGCTATGAAGGATAGATTATTAGCAACTGAACAGTCATCATATTGCACGAAGACTCCTTTCTTATATTCTTCTAGTCCTTAGTACTTTTCTTTACCGGAGCCACTTTAAACAGCTAATTTGATCTGGATACATAACAATTATAGTAATCAAATGAACGAGCAGAAAACACTCATCGTTCATTTATGAGATTTTTTACAGTAACTTTGCCATTTGCAGGTCGTGATTTTTTAAAAGTATAACACACAAATCATCTCATAGCAAAAAAGTACGATATTAATATCATACAAGTTTTTTTTAGCCCATGCATTATTAATCACCAATTGCCACTACAAATAGTTTTCTAATAATACAATTCATCCTAAATCTTAAAAGACTGCCTCATGTTAATATTAAAGTAGTTGCCTGCTTCCCTTGAGTATTAAGTTGCATTTTTTAGACTTCAACCACCTTTGATGGTCAAGATGTTTCTTGTGTTGGGATTCCTCGTTCAGCCATGTTCAGTAGTCCTTGAAATTCGTGTTCTAATACATGTCTCGCCTGGATCACAACATTATTTCATGAGATAAGGTCAAGTCAGGAGAGATCGTACAATAAGTTGGAAAAGTTGGGGCTTAACTTACCTGAGTGTTCTGAGTTGGAATTTGTAGTGCAAATGCCATTGTGTTGGCGTCGAAAGTATCGTCTAAAGCGATGTATGCTCCGTGAACACCAGACTCTTGTAGATTCAACGCATATTCCTGCATTCGACGAGCAATAGAGTAAGTTCAGTGTTATCGAATTATAGATTTGCATCTAGTTCAACTGGAATGTGCCATACTCACCTTAAGTCCAATAGCTTGGACCCACCTCATTACCCTGTCGTTTGACCAAACCAAAAGATCTACATTTTCATTTTCACATGTCCTCCGTCTTTCTTCGAGCATTTTTCGGTCGTAGTTTACTCGTTTAAGACAGGCTATTCCAAACTGAAGACTATTTCTGAAATTGCATTTGAAATTTCGTTTTAGAGATTTTCTAGATTAGTATCGACAGATTTTTCAGCATTTAATTAGTAGATTGTTAGTGTACCTATGACTGGCGTCATGCATTTTAAGTTGGGCTCTAAGGTCCTTTTTGGTAAGGTGATCAAGCATACGGGCATCGACTAGACACTCCATGAAAGTGGTTCTATATTGAGGTAATCCCAGAGATGGTAGCCAGTACTTCCCAATCCATTCGTGGTTCATATCTCCAAAAGCAAGGTGCTGTACTCTAGAGGCCGTAGGAGCTGAAGGACTCGTTAACGAGACCATTTCTTGTATAGCTAATCGTAATTTCAATCGATGCAAAGGATTGCTACAGAAAAATGACAATTATAGTTAAGGTTAGGGATCCTGAGTCGATTTGGACTACAATCAATTAATCATGTACGAAAGGTTAGGATGTAGGTTGCCTTTTGCATACCTGATCCCGATTTCACGTTGAATTTCAGTGTCACTCAATGCACTCATGATTGCACCTGACTTGACGTTGGCTCGGCAAGCTGCGACATACCATTGAGGCATTCCTACCCATTGCTCTAGCCAAGCATCAATAGTAGGACCGTTCCAAAGAGCAAACGGAGTTCCTGCTTTCATAGCCTCAGACAATAACTTTGTCTTTCGTTTCTTTCTTCGATCGTAGTCAGCCTTATTGGAAGTAGATGCTAAGTTAACAGACTGAGCTGCCATCGGTATACTAATAGCGCTTAAGGAGGTAGTCACTGTTGGTTCGTTTGTTGTGCTACTGTCACTGTCGAATCCTCCGTGGTCATAAATTACATCTTTTCCTTTGCCCTGCACACAATCCAAGAATCATTAGAGGGCTATAAATATTAATACTTTATCAAACCTAAAGCAAAACAGACGACGTACTTTCTCCTTTTTACTAAAAAGTCTGCCTAGAGAGGATTTGATTCCCTTCTTCTTCGCTGCTGCGGCTGCCATCGCTGCTGCATTCGACCCGGCGCCTAGACTTCCAGTGCCAGACCTATCTTGGACCCCATAGGCTCCTTGGCTCATCCCGTGGTGGGGCAAGCTCCCAGTCATGTACTCGCTGGATGACCCCGGGTGAGACATCCGGGCTGCATTTCGTAGTTCGTCATTGGATTGGCCTAACATGGGGCCGGAAGAGCTTCCTATTAATCTGAGAGACCTTGGGGTAGGTGGACTAGCGTCAGGCTTCATACCCATCATTAAACTCATGTCTGGCATGGTTAAGTTGCTCTGGTGGTACATCTGGCTCATCGACTCGTTGATTGACCCGGGGGATGAGTAGTAGTTCCCAGGAGACAGGGACGCAGGAACCTGCACAACCGATAATGCAACACGTAAGTGAAAGTGAGATTAAGGTTCAATGTCGTCAATACAGATAAGTTCCTCACCGTGTTGAACTTGTGGAAGTAATCCATTTGCGGGGAAGGATTAGACCGAGGAGTAGAGCGACCGCTGAGAGGCGGAGAGAGCGGACGGTCAAGTCCGCGACCACCCATCTCAAGGCTGCGACCACTTAAGGGAGGTGATAGAGCCCTGTCATAAGCTCCAGCCCGTCGTGCTATCAAGTTGACATGCTCCATGGACCCTACGCGCGACTCCAGTTGTTCTGCCCGTGCCTCAGTATTCTGCTTCTCTTCTTGTATCAACCTAATCTCATTGTTTATTGCATCTAACTGTTCTTGAAGCATTAAGGCCAGAGTTTGGGCATCCGTTTGTTGAGATGGAGAAAGCACCTCGGCCACAGAAAAGATACTCTCCGAGTCGTCGGCTTCAGCGTCACTCAAATCGAACGCTTGTTGAACATTGGCCAAAACTTGTGCTTGCTCCACAGCGTCCCACTCAGCATCCTGTGAAGTTAAGTCACAAATACACGTGGACTTATGATGTTCTGGGACTAGGTTAATTTTGTAGATACTTACAAATCTCACCTTGGAATCGTCATCGACGTGATGCTTGATAAGTCTTCGTGGAAGAGAATGCGTGTCAAAGCTGGAATGACTGCTTGTCCGGACAAACGAAGAATCCTGTGCGGTTGGACTCAGACTTCTTGTTAGGGCTTCAGTTTGTTGAATATTGTAAGCGATTTCTTGCTGATACAGCTGTCTTTTACAACTTTCCATTTCCAGTCTTGTTTTTGTTAACTCTTTCATCAGTTCCGTCTGTTCAAAACAAAGAAATAATTGTTAATCTCTCAAACATCCTCATACATCGGGTACAAGGTTTTTTTTAAATCTTAAGTACACATACCTTTTCAGTCTGCAGTTCCTCCAAGATCTTTCTTGTCTTATCTAGTTCTTGCGTCAGTGCATTCTTCTCATCAAGAGCTTGCATCCTTTCTTGCAGGTGAACTTGAAGTCTCTCATTAGATTCTGCCAGAAGCTTATCAACTGTTGCAGACAGTCTGGAATTGTGGTCTTCGTTAACTCGCAGCCGTTGGTTCAGTCGAACAGTTTCAGTGTTCTTTTCCTCCACTTGAGCTTCCAGCCTTGCAATTCGCTCCTCTGCAGATCCATGACGCTCCTGAGCTTGAGTTAACGCCTGCAGTCTTTGCTTCAACTCTTCTTCCATGTCTGGCATTTTGGAAAGTTGGTCCAACTTTTGATCAGATAACTCCAACTTTTCTTGAAGAGCACGGGACTTTTCTTCCTGCAATTTAAATTGGGCTTCCTTGTGCTGCAATTCTTGCTCGAGTTTGTCATTTAAATCGTGAAGTGATGTGGACTCCCTTTGAGCGTTCAAGTATCGTTTTTCCAACGTAGCAATTCGCTCTTCCTGAAATTCCAAATTAATGCAAGAGTCAGTCAATTTGTCTGGTAATTAAACTGATTAACTGGTTGGGAAAATTGAATTAAAAGACCTGATCAACTTTTTGAGCAACATTCTCTCTTAGGTCCCTTTGTAGTTTTTGGTTTCCTTCCTGTGCTCGTGCCAAGTCTCGTTGAGCTCTGTTCAGGGCTTCTTCCAATTCAGATATTCTACTAGCAAGCTCGTTAGATCGACGCTGTGCTGAGTTCAGCTCTGATACCTACGTCACACAAAATATGATTTATTTATTGCAAGATTGTTCTTACAGTATATCTCAAGATGAAAGCACGAGGCATATCATTGACATCGTACTTGTTTCTCTAGGGTCGATTGTAATTCGATTAGTTTTGATTTTTCTCCATCAGGCTCGCTACCTCCATTTTGAGTTTCCTGTGATAGTCATAAATAGATGTAAATATTGATTTACTATGAAATACACAAGAGAATGCAATAGCAAACTGTTGATATAATAAACTCACAGTTTGATTCACTAGACCCGTAGAAACTTCTACGGTAGAACTTTCCAAACTGCCATTGACTTTTTCGAGCTTCTTGCCACTCTTAACCTCTGTTAGTTCGTCTTTGGTTTGTGTCAATTCATCTTCTAATTGAGAGACTCGTTCAAGAGCTACTCGTAGTCGTTCCCGAACCTTCTCGTCTAATGCTTTATGGTGTTCAAAAAGGGACTTCAAGGCTTTCAAAACTTCAACTTCTGAAGACACTCCTGATTGTGCTGCTGCTTGTCTTTTCACTACTGTCATTCGCAAAGACCTTTCATGCCTCGAGACAAGACATTCGAGATGCTCCAACAGAAGCTGCATTTGTGTTATTCAAGTATATAGTTAATGTTAACAATTGCGGTTACAATATTTATATAACTATTTAGCGTCACATGCAGCGTACCCTTGTGTTATTCCTTTCAGCTTTAAGCTCACAGATCTCCTCTTCTCGTTCAAGGAGTTGTTCTCTTGCTTGATTCAATTCCTTTGTTAAAGTGGCAAGCTCCTGAAGGTTCATTGTTATTAAGAGAACAGGTTAAACACAATGAGAATCATGACACACAATACAAATAAAAATTAATTGAACCGGCGATATTAAGAGAAACGCTGGACCCTACCTGAGGTAGACTAGCAGAAAGCTGTCTGGACAAGGAATCTCGTTCTTTCTGACATTCCTGCAGCTTCATTTCCATTTCTGTAAGACGTTCTTGATTTTCCCGTAAACTGTCCATGAGTTTATCTCGCTCATCCAACATAGACACCATAAGTTGCTCGAAGTTCGCATCTTCAGACGCGAACTGCGAGTTCCGCTGAGTGATCCCGTCTTCCGAGATTGTAGGCATCACGTCGCACATCATGTTCCACATTTTTCACGGACAATCACTGGAACTCTTGAAATTGAGTGGAATGAATCCCCTGCTTCAAGAACTTTATTCTTATGAATGAATGTATACTTCACTTTGTGTGACTTGGTGAGGCTTTTGTTTCACTCTCTCACAAATCTCACAAAGAAGTACACTTCGTAGTCTTCGTCGTCATCCAATTAGGCTTGAGACATTTCAACAATAACATGATAAGTTCCGGAAGATTAGTTATATATATGTATTAGTATTTTACTTCCTATATAAAAAACTTAAGTCTAACTTTTGGTATATAATTGGCTTCTTGAAGTACACAAAATTGGGAGACTATTGAACACAGACATGTTAGAGGTGATATAGGTTTATGTATATTTCTTCAGTAACTTTTTGAAGAAGTGTTTTTTTGGAACCAAGAGATTATTATTATATGAAGAAGGTATACAATGACGAGAATTAGTTATTTTCAATATTATGGCTCAAGATATTATTATTATTATATTTCGACAAGTTTCTCACTCACGCTCTGGATTATTTCTTCTTCTTATGGCTGTATTGTAATTATTACGGTTATTATGAGAGATCACTTTCATTGACACTTCAAAAAGAACTTTTCTTCTTCCTTATTATTATGGCACACGTTGGGAGTTAATTACTTTGTTAAATCTACTCGTAGCTGAGTCCTTTGAAGATGTCAATAAGTCTTCTTACTGCTGGCGATTCGAATGTGCATATATTCCTCAGTCCATATTAAGGTTCAAATTGGTACGATATAAGTATATGTGTGTATGTATCTGTCAAAGTATAAAAATGCTCCTGCCCCTGCTGGTGGTGGTTTGAAGTTAGTTAAATTGGATATGCTATTTGAAATACGTGTGTAAGGAATATTTTATAAATGCTTTATCCCCAACGCGTAGAGTTAATATCACTTCGGTATGAAGAAACAGCAGAGGTGATAAATCTCGGAGTCCTCTTCAACGAGTTCCTAAATCAAACCAAATCGGTATAATTTATTTAGATATTAAAATGAATTGTAAGCAAATGAAGATAATTTGGGTATCATAATTTAAATTCCTCTCTCTCTCTCTCTCTCTCTATCTAATAAAGCTTACCGTTGATTTTGTCGTTCCGGACTTTGTGCAACCAGAATTTATAAGTTCACTCTGAGTGGGAGTCATCAGCGTGTGTATGTATAAGTAGGTACTTATCTACATTTCTTTGGCTGTCTGCAATAACTCGGCAAGTTGTTGTTCTGTGGTGACTTGAATAATTTTCTGAGAAAAAGAACCACTTGCGATGATGAGTCAACGCTGATGAAGGAGGATTGCATTGGAGAAAGTGTATACACTCCCACTTTTCTTAATTATATCGTGTGAATTATTTGGTTGCAATAGCCGCGGTAATGAAACAACGGTATGATATTATCATTGCGGTCCTGGAAGAAGTTGAGGGTGGGTACTTCATAATAATTTTCCATGGAATAAATGCCCACACCTCGGCACTTGGGTTTTAATGTGCGAAAATGTTCGGAAGGACCCTCGTGAAGTGAGGGAGACTAGAGAGGGTCTCAAGGAGGTCCCGGTGCCCTCAGAGGGAGGAGGCTAAACTCAGTTGTTACCTTAAAAACGACCCTTTAAAACAGTTCTCTCGTTATGAATCCATGGGTGTAGTTTTGGTAATTACTTTTGCTCACATCTCCCTCTAAAATCAAGAAGTAGCCGAATCTCCTTTTCCGAAGTGACATTTCGGTATCTCCAATGCTCTGTGAGTGAGGTAACCCTGTGTGTAAAGATGGCAACAGAGGGTTGCAATCAATTTCTCCAAGCGACCTCAACACAACCCAGCCAGAACTTCTTTTTTGTCTGGAGAAAGTCCATCTTGGTGATCATCAGAGAGTGTTCCACCGATCTCTCTGTCTCCCTTCTATAATGCCCAGTCCAAGCTTATTCTACAGCTCCTCTCTCAGCCTACCCGTCCTATCCGAAACTCTCCCGTCGTCCTTTTTCTCGCCTTGTTAATACACTGCGAGAGAGTCCCTTCCCTATTTTACTTATGGTCGTGTGTTACCAATCCATGTCCACCGTTTATCCCTTCCATTGCACTTTGTTCACTTTAACTCAGCGTTTCACGCTTTCTCACCACTATTTCCTTCCTTAGACATTCATTAGCAAAAGTTCTACCAATAAGTAATAATATTATGCTGATGAGCTCTTTCATAAACACTTTCTCATTTTGGGTTTTGCATATATGCATTTGCATATATAGATATCAATTGTGAACCATTATTATTATCGAGTTATTATAATGAAGTTGTATTAGCTTGTTAGTTTAAGTGCCTTTCTATCAGACATGCAGAGTGTTTAAATA
>Ga0194135_10000370_pt1 | contig 26315 bp, 33 predicted proteins | sample LitLau_LLRF_2013_FD_134024 | JGI IMG/M metagenome (GOLD analysis project Ga0194135, IMG submission 134024) | Freshwater sediment microbial communities in response to fracking from North America - Little Laurel Run_MetaG_LLRF_2013 (version 2) | ecosystem: Environmental > Aquatic > Freshwater >... | reverse complement strand
TTTCAATGCGACTAGGCGCAGAACGATTCCACCGTCCCATTTCTCGGAATGATTTTAAAAGGAATTTCCTTCTCAATCCATTATCACCTCAAACGTTTCGCAAAATGGGAATGTCGGCTTCGATTAGTTAGGAGGCCCAACGTAGTGTATAGGCTTCGATCAGACTTTTTTGTTAAATTCTTTGACCGGCATTGATTTTGACAGTTGACACTTTCTTTCACTTGCCAATTGCCATGTTATTTCAATTCTGCGCTTGGATATTTTAAATGTAATGAACACATCTTGAATTCTTCCTTCTTCCATGATCTTCATCCCTCCGAGTTGATTTTATGAAGAATAGAATGAAAGATTATGGAACAGGGGTGATATGCTTCCTGAAATCTAGTATCTGACGTAAAGTCTGTCTTTTCTCCTTTATAATAATTAATGATATATTAAACTTAGATGAGTTCCAGATGTGTGCGAATGCTGGGAAAAGACATTTGAAGGAGTTCACCCTGTCTCATATTGAATTCAACAAACCAGATCTTGCAGGTCCCAAATTAACCTTTGAAAAAAAGAGTTAAAAGAATAAAATTTGCAAATTAATTTAAAAATAATAGACCTTTTCCTAAACAACTTTCTCGTTTATGCCGGGATGACAAGGAATTTGAGCATAATCATCAACACTATGCTAAAAAATGCTCCACTCAGCACATATCTTTGTTTAACTCGTCATTCATTCATAAAATTGTTTCTCAAAGAAATTTATATCTGGAAGACTCCAAGTTTATTTACAATTCTTTTGTCTAGTTTTTTTTCTTGTTTTTGTGGGGATTTAACATACGGTTAACATTTTATAGGTTTTCTATTCTGGGTTGAAGTTGCTGAGCTGTATTTTCTCTTGGCTCAAAACGTAGTGACATGCACTCGTCAAAATCAAATAACTTACCGGAAGAATACTCATGAATAAAATAAATTACGACTGGAATGGAGAATCCGGAAACAATTAATTGGAAAGTTATTATAGCTACGACTACTCCGACGTGAGACACATTCTCTACCCAGGCGATGAAACAAATACAGCCTCCACAAAATGTCAAGATGATCGAGATAACGACCCAAATCTTCAGCCTGTATAAACTTCTCTGCAATTAAAAAAATGCTCATTAGCAACAAAGTGGTTTACCTTAACTTATCCTAGCCACGTTTTGTCAAAAGATCAAAATTAGCTGAGACTGCCTCCAATGAAAATGTTTTCACTTTACCTGAACTCTTCCTTTCCAGAGTAATATACTCAATCCCAACTTTACGATCATGAAAGAGTAATAACACACGAGTGTCAAAATTTCTTTTACATGTTCTAAAAAATAAGAAACGTAAATAATCGTAAATAATTTTCCCGGAAAAGCAATATAGAATGAATAACATCCGGCTGAGAAACAATGAAGCCACAGAGAGTCGAAATTTTACAACAGATTAGGCCACTATACACAATTATAAAAGTTGCAGCACAACTTGACTTGCACGAAAGTTATGAAACGAAACCTCTCCTCTCTGTAACCGAGCTTTGCAAAGGTAATTTTGGCATAATTTTGAAGCAAAACATGAATCATATAGTTGCACACAGATTAATACAATAATAGTTAAATATATTATGATAAATAAGATTTCCTGATTTACTTATCGCATTGTAATCTTCATCGTATTCGTGTTCATCAAGCGTCAAATCCGCCCTGGATGACTTTGTAAAGTAATAAAAAAATGAAACGGTGATGGAAATGAATAAACCAAGCATTGGAACAAACTGGAAAAAGGAATTAGACAGACATTAAACTGAATACAATAGGGTTCAGTTACCAATTTAACTCTATTTACCAAATCAAGTACGTTAGCAATCCGAAGTAATTTGGAATGTGAAATAATCACATTTGATTTTTGTCTTTCCATTTCAATTCACTGCGACAAATCTTGCCAACTTAACTTATAACTAGCAAGATTGTTTTGTTACTAAACCAAAACCAACTCGTCAAAGTCTACTTAAATCTTGAGGTGAGAAAACATGGAAACTTTGGAAGTAATGAAGGCAGGCGGTGGTGCTCCAAGACAATTTATACGCTAAATGGCACATAATTGCAGGACTATACAGGACATGAGATGTATCTAAATACCGCATATAGTTAACGGACCTGAAAAATTGCATGTTGCAGTGCAGACACGGAAGAGCTCAAAAACGTTTTTGCCGAAAAGATTTTTCCGCTGAATGAAAATGATCTCGTCAGGAAAACACTTGAGAGAAACAAAATTAATAATTGGAGATTTTTTTTTTCAAGTTCAAAGATATAGCCGCAACTGCGGCCGTTAATGAATTTCGGTTAGAATTAATCAGAAATATAAATTGGATTTATTAAAATTCTATGGAAAAAGTTTCCTATCACCCAAAGCCGAAGAGAAGACGGAGAATACGCGCCGGAATTTAATTGGGACTATCTGAAAGTGAAAGTGAATTAAAAATCATCAAAATCAAAACCGTTGCTGCTTCAGTTAGAGTTATGTGTAGTTGATTTTAGCTTAGTTTTCATTTTTAATTCAGCAGTCGTTGTCCGCACCCCACCCTTTGACCTTTCTACTTCCATACTAGTAGTATTTACTCCAATTCCAATAGTGCTGTCTACTTCCAATGCCAAAATCTTTCAGCGATGGGAATACTTTTTTCGAAGCTTTGGAGTCTATTTGGAAATGAAGGTACGAACGAATATTATACGATTATGAATGATAATAAATGAATGATAATAAATGAGTTGTAATTGTCACTTTTACATTTAGAGCATAAAATCGTAATCGTGGGACTTGATAATGCGGGGAAAACCACAATATTGTACCAGTTTCTGATGAACGAAGTAGTTCAAACATCTCCCACGATTGGATCAAACGTTGAGGAAGTGAGATGGAAGAATATCAATTTCCTAATGTGGGATCTTGGTGGTCAACAAAGTTTACGACAAAGCTGGTCAACGTATTTTCAAAATACTGAGGTCTGGACGCCGAGAGTATTTCGGCAAACTTTTCGTATCCTTATCTTGGCTTCACATAATGAATATTTCAAATTTTACAGTTTGTCATCGTTGTAATTGATTCCACTGATACCGAAAGACTTACCGTGATAAAAGAAGAATTAGAGAGACTAATTGCTCACGAAGAGCTCAAGACAGCCTCTTTTCTCATCTACGCAAACAAGCAAGACGTGAAGGGATCCATGCGCCCTGCACTTATTTCCAAAGAGTAGGTCACTATTCTTAATCGAGCTGTGCAATTGCATCCTAACGAGTTCCTGAAAATTATTATTTCCTATTTCTAGACTCGGTCTTACAGCACTTCGAACTCACAGATGGCAAATTCAGTCCTGTTGTGCGCTTACTGGGGAAGGACTTTTTCAAGGTCTCGAATGGATTGTTTCCTTAATCAAAAAATAGCATACGAAGCGTAACTAATTTCAAAAATTTAATAAAGTAAAATCTAATTTTTCTTAATCGTGGTTGTGGTTGATGTTTTCATAAGGACTATTCATGTTCACAGTTGTACGATACATGACGTGAGTTTTCCGTGATTTGATTTTATTAAGTGTTTGAAAAAAACACAATTAATACGTATAATTTAGAAGGGATTATTTAAATGTAATATATAAAAAATGATTTTCACTATGTTACAGGCCGGTTCCAATTTTTTGAGTTTTTCCATTCATTCGAGTCGCCAAAATGCTAGTCGCTCGCTCAATCTTGTTGTTAGGAAACAATTTTCAAGTTTGTTAAATTGACGGCGAGCGGTTCGAGCGTGATTGTATTCTGCGATTGCAGGATTAAGTTTCTCACGTCGGATTTACTTTTCTTGGAAAGCTCAAAGGCCGTTACAGGACAATTTGGAAGTGGGAAATAATTCTTTGACAAGAAAAGTTCGTCATGTGTTGGAAACGTTGCACTGAGAATGTCGTTGATTTCTGTTTCCAATACATGGCAAAGGTCCTCCAAGGGCTGGATAGGGGAAATTATACGAAATATTTGTAAGGTTTTGTGAGCCCAATTGCAATTGTGTGGGATGAGGAGAAAATGCTTGAACACAACTCACCAAATCATTGTCATCATAACCAAATGGATCTTCAATCTGATACCCAATTTCTAGTATGCCAAGAAACGTGAAAGCTGTGATACCTATGCCTGCTATGGTCCACCATCCCATTGAATCCACTAATTGGAACGGCAGAGACAACATGTAGAGCCATATGACGTGGTACAGGTGAATAGAATATGCGGGTGGACTCGGAGTTCTCTTGATCCGCTCGAATCCAGAGAGGAAATCCGAAAGAGCATTCAGTCCTGTCAATCGCAAAACCATAATTCAGGTGATGCAAATACCAGTGAATCCTAGTTTGCCTTTCTAAGTTGATACCACACTCGTTGATGAATTTTTCTGCTTACCGTTGTAAAATATTGTGGAAATTGCAGGATCTAGAAAAAGAAAAGAAATCCAATTAGAATTCATTGGTGAAGTCAACTGATCTGCACATGCTCCAAAGGCCGCCATCCGCCATCGCAATCCGCGAAATTATGTTTTATAATTTCTCAATAAGTTTGGCTTTGTTAACTAATAAATGAGTTGAGTATTACCCCATCCATGTCGTTTTTTCATAGTTTGAACAAATATGGCGAGGTAGTAAAGAATCTGGAGTGGGATATTTGAAGGCGGAGCATAGTTGAGAATTTCCAATTTCTTCATGACGTCCATTCTCGGTTCCGAGAACATTTGTGGGAAGTGATGGATGAGGTCCTTGAGGTCCTTGTGATCGTAGGAATATTCTTCCCGGAGATAATGCTTGGACGCAATGGCATATGCCACGAGAATATTAGTTACAGATTTCTTTTCCACTAGATCCTGTCCAGACTCCTCTGGCACAATTGTCCAAATGGATCGGACGAGGACCCGTATGACTTGCATCATCTGTGACCAGAGCCGTCGCCCTTCGTAGTATCGATCATAGGATGTATTTGTACGGAAGACTAAAAGGAGACCAGTGACTACCCCTAAGATTGGTACCAGTCCATCCGACCATCCCATGTAGAAAATATTGCTACAGTATTTGTTGAGGGCTACAATGACAAAGGTGTAGAGAGTTATGAAGAGCACTTGGAGCCATGTCTTTGAAATGATAACGAAATGTTGCTTGAGCATGAACTTCAATCGCTCCATATTGAATTTGGAAGACTTTTCAATTCTTAATCGTTTGCTCTTGCTAAAACCCATTATTCCCAATTAAACTTAATTCCAATACTAGAAATTTAAACTCTTCTATGTCCCTTCTGGTGGAGAGCTAGAAAACTGAGGAAATTTAGAAATGGGAATAATGAATGGAATGGAAGACGCGCATGTTGCACTAGCACAAGTGTGAGTAGTTACCTCAAAACCGCTGAATTTATTAGCGACAACGGTGGGAGCATACTCTCTGTTTCTGTATTACGGGATATTTGTTTGCCCAATTGATCAGAATCAAATTAATATGGTTCCGCATTGTATTGTATTTATTGCATTTTAAGGCTATCAATCTGATATAACATAATCAATTTCAAAGGATCATTTCCCCGTTGGCGTCATCGAGAAATATCATTCATCAAACCAAATTAATCAGACCCGCACAACGCTTCGGTTTCATTCAATTCAGCTCTTGGGATTAAATTATTCTTGGGATTCTTTTGCTTTACGCCGACATTTAATCACTGTCAATTGTCAATGCTGCTGACCAGAGAAGGTTAACTTTAATTTCATATTCTTGCGATTTTTGTAAGCGTTGTTGATGAATCTGAACTGGGAACTGATATAACTTTATTTTTAGGTGAAATTTTACTGCCGCAATCAGAACTATTATCCACCAAAGCTGCACTCCATACTTTGAGCCTCATGATTTAATCTCACTTCATTTATATCCTTATTTATTTAAGTGAAATTATAATTATTGTTACAGGAAAATATCACCATTTCCCCCATTACATTGTCGATTGTCACACTTGTGTAAACATTGCTTTTCCACACAACATATATGCATGGAAAATTTCATTATAGACTTATTTTCCAGCAGGATGTATAGTGTGGTATATTTCTTTCTGTTTGTCGATGGTTGTAAACTTTTGCTTCGTCCGTACATCTGCACATGGTTTGGATGCCGCAACTGTCACGGTATGGCGTCGTAAATTAATTGTTGTTGGGAAAAGGCGAATATACCCAACAGTAAAAATCAATTTCTTTTCCCTCATTATGCATTCCTCCTTTTCCTTCAATTTTGACAATTTGATTACCACTTGACCTCAATTTTGCAATAAGATACTCACGACAGATGATGCGGATGAGAGGGAAGAGATGCCTTCTCTTATTTTAGCATTGTTCTTGAGGGGAGTTGACGATGGGATTACACATGTTGAGAGAGTACTAGTGACTTTTACCATTGGCAATATTCCCTTGCGGGATGTTGGGATCAGTGTACAGCTCGAACAATGCCAAACCCTAAATATCCAAAGTGAGCATGCATGTCTTTATCAGCAGTGTATCTGCAGCTTTGTTGTGTCTATTGTTGACTGAACTTCAGTCTCACCTCTTGGTTTTCAGAAGTTCGTAACTTTCTACAGAGTTGAGCAAAGTAAACTTATTCTTATGAAAGTAGTATTTTCTTTTACAAACTTGATTCTAACTGTGCCTTTAATTGACAACGGAGTTGCCTGCCGTATTTAGTATTTAACCCTGAGTCGCGATTGAGATTATGGAATTTATTTTTCAAACAATTTTGAAAATGGGTAGAATTAGTGTTAGTACCTAACAATTTTTACAGAGTGTTTTACCCCACTAAAATATGAAGCTTGGGCCAGTTCAAGGTATACTTGTAGAGATCCTTCTTTGGAGTATACCCTCATCCAGTGCATTCTTCAAAATCAATTTCAATTTTAATTTCCTTGATTCTGCAATCTCAGCCATTTCACCAAAATCCTCTCGTTCGTCTTCCACAAATCAAAATTCATCAGGATCAGGACTATTTTTAGGTAAGTTTATTTTTAACTTTCTACCACCTCGTGTCGTAACAAGAATTTCAAATGGTAATCAGTCCATTCTTTGTTTCCGACTATCATAAATGATTTTTGCATTAACAAAAGACAACAGCACGACGTTATTCTCTCCTCCTTTTATTATTGTACAGATGAATTGGGGAATAGAGATCAGGAAAAATGTTACGGGGAGTTGGGATGCGTTTACATTACGGACGAATGGTTTGACCTCATGCATCGTCCATTGAACCTTCTTCCGTTTGATCGAGACAAAATTAACACCAGATTTATTTTCTACCCCTTCAACCAGACTCTCAATGTAAGAAGGGACTCTTGACTTATTTCACATTTTTAAGTTTATGAAACATGATGGAATATTTCATCGGACCAAACTATGAGATTCGTTCAAGATGCGTTACATATAATTTCCTGTGGTGTTACGCTTCCCTTGTAATTTTTGACCATGAGAGAACGTAACACCTTGAACATTTAATAGAGCAAAACAAATTCATAATTTCTCCGTGACCAGTTTAAAAAAAAAAAAAACCTTTTCAGGCTATTGAAGTCAGCCGAAATGCGACACTTTTGGAAGCCGCTAGGTTTGACCCTCAAAAGCAGACAAAATTCGTTATCCATGGCTTCATCGATACTGGATTTAGCTCATGGGTTGTAAAATTAGCACAACAGCTAGCAATGGCTGGGGATTACAATGTGTTTGCCGTAGATTGGGGCGGCGGCTCATTACCTTTATATACACAAGCAACGGCAAATACTCGAGTCGTAGGGCTGGAAGTGGCCCATTTCATCGCTTTTCTATTGGTATGTCATTTAAAATTAAATTACTTTATGGCACTTGGGAACTATTGTTATGTATTCTAACATGGATGCAATATTTCCTCCATTAGGATGAGTTCAATTATGATGCTTCCAAGGTCCATTTAATAGGACATAGCCTTGGAAGTCATATAGCGGGATATGCGGGGGAAAATATTCCTGGATTGGGAAGAATCACGGGACTGGATCCGGCGGAGGTAACTGACAAATTACTAATTTATTCATGTGTCTGAACATTCATTTCTTTTATTACAGCCATACTTCCAATATATGCCAGAATTTGTGAGACTGGATCCAAGCGATGCAAAGTTAGCAGACATATACTTTTAACGTAATATTTTCCTCCTTCCATAATTTCCCTCCATAAATTTTAGGTTTGTGGATGTAATTCATTCTGATGGAAGAACCATTTTGCTGTTGGGTAGGCCAGGCACTGTAACAATTAAAGTTTTTTTTGTGTGAATTGGACTAACGCCATAATTTCTTTGTAGGCTACGGCATGCAGTAAGTGAAATAAGTAATGCATATAGAATCCCAATTTCTCCATTTCCAACTAAAATCCTTGCTTGTCAGGCAGCCTTGCGGCCATGTTGACTTTTATCCAAATGACGGAAGGTTAGTACGCAATTGCATTAGACGGCGAGGCTCTCATATGCGACCGATCAATTGTGATTTAGGGAACAGCCTGGGTGCACACTTACGGAGATGCCTTTAAACCTCGTCCAGTTGCATGGATATGATGAAGTACAAAGGGAGATATTTGCCTGTAATCATCACCGTGCAATTTACTATTTTCTTGAGTCGATAACTTCCCAATGCCAATATGTTGGACACGCCTGTGACAGCTACGATTCATATCAGAAGGTGAACAGAATACGCTGTCAGAATTTAGAAATTACTTGCGTTTGAGGCGAATGGCGATGCTTTCTTACGCAGGCTCAATGTTACTCTTGTGGAGATGGCTCCAAATGTGCCATTATGGGACTCGATGCTGACAAGTACAATAGCGGGAACAAGTCGTTGGTTCCATTTTACTTGAGTACGGGAAAAGTGGCGCCATTTTGTTGTACGTAAGACACGTTTCCTCGCAAATAACTAACCTATATCGTTTGGACTTTACTAAAATGCTCTGCTGATTTTAGTGCATCACTACCGTATAAACTTGCAAATGGCATTTCCACCTCAAGCCACTCCATGGGTGTCTGGAAAACTGAAAATCAGCATCATTGGGAGCTTAGCAGCGATGAAAAACATTGATTTTTCTCCGATAGAGTGAGTTTAGTTCTAAAGTATCCGAAAACGCAAATAAACGAAAACTTCTGGTTTCTGATAAAAAATTTACTAAATCCTAGTAACATCCGGGTGGATCATGGAACAAATCTAACCTTCTTATTACAAAATAGTCAAGAGCTTGGAAACATTGACCAGGTAATTCAACAAAATATATACCATAAAACTTTACTAAGGTTATTACTCTATTTTGTTTTACTCAAATTCAATGGGATTTTGATTCCAGGTACGAGTTGAATGGAAGTACAATAACAACTATCTCGACCTTACTTCCCAGTGTTGGATGTTCTTTAGTTGTAATAGTAAATTATTCATCAAAAGAATCGAAATATTGGATATTGATGACCCGGGACTGGGGAAATCGAATTCATTGAAAATTAACTTGTGCGGTGAAGTAGGTACAAAATACACCGGAATTTCCAGCGGAGGGTTTTCTCTCTTTGAACGGCCATGCTAATAGAATTATCCGAACCACCCAACCTCCGACTGCTTTACAAGCAGGAATTTAAAATTTTGATAATTTTACGATTTATTAATAAATGAACGTTGAATGACGCAGGGTTTACCGATTGTTATATCGTCAATATAGTTTAGGAAAGTTATTAAAAATAAGTTATTCCGATGTTAGCTTGCATGAAGACAAATTCTGTTTGGCAGTGTGCAAATTCGTTTCGGGATCCTTGAAGACTTTGCAATATTGTTACCTTATAAAAAGCTGTCAATGCTAAACTCTTAAAGTTTAGATTTGAAAAAATATATAAAGTTACAAATGCTACATTTTGTACATACCTTATAAAGACATTAGCTAACTAATAACGATCATTTGTGACAACTTTAGCTACCAACGTTTGAAATAAAAAGCCAAGAAAGAGTTCTCAAAGTTTAAATTAAAACTCACACGCTCCAATCAATTAAAATGAATTGATTTCTTCTTAAGAATGTGCCTACTACTAAGCTTACTACAGTGCAGGTGCATTAGTTTCAAAGACTTTGGCTGCGTCCATGCTCTGTCTACGATCTGATATGTGAAAATTCTTGCTCTGACTGAATATTTCGCTAAAGACTAAATTGCTTAAAATTACTACAATAGAAAATGCAATTGAAAATGACCAAAAAAGTTATAGTGCACGATGAGTGTGTTGGAAGCAAATAAAATAGAATCTACCTTTAACAATTTTACAACCGTCTTGTACAACATTAATTTATAATAAAAACGGATAAAGTTTACTAACATAGCTCGGTGAATATTTGCCTAGAGGGAACGCAATAATAACTGAAAATAAAATATAAATAGTTGTTCTAACCCCTCCATCACGACATGCTTCATTTGCAGCTTCAGCCATAAGAAGTTATCTATCACATTTCCGTTTCCAAAGGCATACTTTTGCTTCTGCTGCTAAGGGCCTTGAAATCTGATTCCCTATCCCTGAAAGGATCATTTTGTTGCTGTGATCTGGACGCATGGCTAGGGATGTACTGACTCTGGGCGCCTCTCAAGGGTGGAAGATACCCCCTGTCCTCATCCATGTTGGTTTCCAAGTAAGTACTGATCGGGCGCACAGTCTCGTCTAGCTCGTAGTCTAATTCTGTAGTCCGATCCAAATCATCCAAACTCGTTTCCTTGACTCTGTTTGTAGGAGGATGACGAAGTTCAGTTTCCGGTCTTGTCGGTGCCGGTGGGAATGAGATCACTTCAGAAGGAAAGGGTTCCTGCTGATCGAGGATTGGGTGACTCTGACTCGCCTGGAGAAAATCATCATCTCGGCTTCTATAATTGCGCGTTGGAGTCGCACTGTAGCCCGGGATAGGATCACGTACCCTAGGTTGACTGAATGGTGTCGTGTCACTCTGTATATGGTCATCGCTTTTAGAAAAGTGAGGTAATTCCTGGCCACGGTTCGCGGCTGCTGGATACGGGCGGAGAGAGATTGGAGAAAAATTACTGGAAACTTCGGATACGTTGTCATTGGAAGGTTGAAGAGGGAATGTGGACTCAGTCCCCATAGATGCTGTTCGGAGGAATTCATTGGTTGGATTCGTGTTTTTGTACTTGACTCCATGTCCGTTACTCTGAAGATGAGGGCCTGCGTCCCAATATTCGTTCCCCACCCCTACCGATCCTGTGGACGGCGTCTCTCGAAAATTCTGGTTTTGGAAAGTGAGATCAAAGGGTTTTGGCTGAACATCAGCACGGACGCTCCGGACGTGAGACGGGGGTGGGGGTGGTAGGCCAATCATTGAAGATGGAACTGGGCGAGGTCGCCCCATGGGATGTCGACTAATTGGAAGGCCAAATGATTCCTCCCCGTCCGAAGACATCCCGGTCCTCTGAGTTTGCGTCTCGTACAAGTCGTAGGAAGCCGAGTCGAATTGAGAATTGGATTTTTCAATCGAATCAAAACTCCCGTTCACTTTGTTGTAATTGTTTAAACTCGGCTGGGGATTTCTGTTCATGGACTTTTGCTGTAATAACAAAAAAAAGAAAAAAATACGGTAATTTCATCCCGGGATCTAAGTATATGTATCTATATTTCTTCATGTCCACTCCAATTTTTCTCACAAATTCAGCTAGGCGTCTCCGGTACTCGGATTCGTTGAGACTTCCAGAAGATGCAAAGGAACGACTAGATCGAATGGACGCCCGAACTGAATTCCGCCTTTCCAACCGTTCCATTTGTCTTTGCTTTGACTTGGTGTACCAAAAGACCAGGATGAAGACAATGAGGATCAAGGCGAGAATCGTAGCTACCATTGCTCCAATTGTCACCGAGTCAGTTGTCCAGGCCAATGGATCAATTTTGATCTTAGGATCTAGTTATTAACAATCAACCAATATGAACGACCCAAACTTATATATGCCATTAATATCCAAAGTAATTCCGACCCTGCCAGTAGAAACATGCGAGCGAGCACTTACCAGTTTCGCAAATAAATGGTAGTCGGTAAGAGCAATCCGTGACTCTTACTGATCCAGTGACAAAAACGGTGCACTCCCTCAGGCGGTCAACAGCTTGGACCCAGACTCTGTCATAGTAGTCATAGTCCTCTTGTTGATTTCGGAGGAAGTTGGTGACGTAGTAGTAGCTGGACTCCACGTAGGGCATGGAGGCATTCTCTCGGCGACAGAAATCCTTTGCTTCAGCATAGGTCATGTGCCCTCCAACGTACATGTAGCAAGTGTCGGATACGAGTGAATAGCCTGGAGGACATTTCCCACTAAGTAGTGTTCTGTTGTCCTCACGATATGGCTTGAAGAGGACGCGGAGCAAATCAATGTCATCGTTCTCATCTTTGATGCGCCCCATCACCGGAATATCGTCTTTGTATCCCCACCAATTATATCGTGCGTCAACCGCACTCTGAGGTTCATAGCTAGAATATCAACACAAGTTTAATAAGGTTGGACCATTGTAATTAGATCCAAAAACTTTGCCTGGATTCTATAAAAGAGAAAGAATGAAAAGAAATACCTTATGGCTCTCGGTCTGCGCAGGTTCAAAATTGTTAAAGCAACATGCAGGCAAAGTGGCATCCAAAGGAATGAAAAGAAATTTGATAAAGGAAAAGGCATGCAATTAGAGGTTTTGAAAAGTAAATTATACGAATTGCAGTGGTTTGTTTAAAGAGAAGCTTACCTGGATTTGTTTACTGTTAAAAGCTCATAGGAGTTGGCCGGATTCACGAAAATATTGTCAATATACTGTTGCCCTGTACTTCCGGCAACAATTGTTGCCTTATTCTCAAAATCCGTTGCCACATTCCTAGTGGAATAAAATAGTCGGGACATGTTTAACATAAATCGTAATTTGCAAGTGCAAAGTGTGTTTTGTGTAGTGCATTTGGTTATGACTTGCTTACATGAAGAAGGAGTTGTGTGTGCAGGATTGATAAATGGGTAGACGCACTTTGTCAAATCCAGTTATCTCCATAATATGGCCGCCACGGTTTGAGCTGAAGTAATTGTCCGTCAAATTGGATACAACCTAATGAGAACAGAAGTTAAGCTCCGTAAACATTTAATGACTACTTGTGTATAAACCTTAGGTTAGGTTCGTTAAGTTACAAACCATGAAAGCGTTACCTGACTCAAAACCACGACGTCGGCAAAGTTGGCATCATTTCTTGTCACAACATTTCGATAAAAGACAATTTCCTGGTAAGGACTACTCCGGCGCCCTTCCACGTGTATTATTTCCCGATTTGAGTTATTCTCAAAAACGTTGTTATGAACGTATCCTTTGAGGGACGTAGCAGTTCCGCTCGAATCGGCAGTGATGTGAAGTCCACCCTGATTTCGACGTACAACGTTATTCTGAAATTAAAAAAAAAAGTTATATACAAAAAAGTTCAGGATGCCTGGAGTGGAGTATCTGGCAAGTCACCTTAAAATAAATATTGAGCATATTCTGGACATCAAAACGGATGGTGCTATTGCAGGATGTAAAATTCCCATAGAATGCTTGACAATTATCTTCGAAACGATTTCTCTCGAGTGAAACCATGGGACTTATCTCTCCGGCTGAGCCATAATAAAAGGCTCCTTGAGTATTATTTTGAAAAATTGTATACGAAATATTGTGCTGGATACTTCGATCTAAAAATAGACAAATAGAATCATTTAAAATTACAATACTCGTAAAGAATATAGAACAGGATAGGTAATTTTAAAACATACCCAAGCCGTGTGGAGACACTGGGAGTGTTAGTACTTCAGCTACAAACCCATGGTAGGCAGTGGCTCCAGTGGCATGTAATTTTACACTTAAACTAGGCCAAGTGGACTGGTAGAACTTGTTGGAAGTGTTGGGATCATAGTCCATTGTAATCGTTGAAAGCTCTTCAGTCGTGGAATTGTAAATATCCCCATCTATTAGTTGGATGTAGTCCGGCGGCCACGGTTTACCAGTTGAGTTGAACAAATTTAATTGCATGAGCCTGTGCAGGAGAGGGTCAGAGTAGAGTAGAAATAAGCATACAACGAAAACAGTAGCAGCCATTTTTAAATCACTCACCTGAACCCTAAATTCTTGGATCCATAGACGCTTTTGAAGATTTTGACACAATCCACTGGGAAATTGTCGTACTTGTAGTAGAGGACCACGCGTTCTTCCACAATGATTTCCTTGTTTGGGTCACAAATATCAACGAGACCAAACATACCGTATGGTATTTCAATTTTCTTCAATGGAAAAAATGAACTCGAATCAGACCGCTGAGCTTCGCCCGTCAATGAAATCCCACTGAATCCCAATCCCATATTATCCACAAGTCTAGAGGATCAGGAAATTAAACAATTGTGGAGTTAATACGAAAAGATTCGAAGCGGAAATGTAAAATGTACTTACGAATTCTTTGTCATTCGTAACGTCTTGGGTGCAGAGACAATTGAGATCCCGTGATGAGCTGATTTCGTCACATTGACACACCGAATCACTGGGCTCTGGAGAATGCTGAGAATCGCTGGGCTTTTCTCATTATGTAAAATTCCAGCTCCATAGATATTGACGTATTCCAATACGCTCTCTTCTCGTTCGTAAGAACTATGCGTCACTGCATCGTGCATTCGTGACTCGAACAAATGTTGCTCAAAATCCGGTTCCGAAAATCTGCCAAAAGAACAATCCATGTCAAGCCGATAAAAAGCACTTCTTTCCCAGCTTGAATATACTAATTAAAGTAAATATTTTTGAACTTACCGAATACCTCCCCAATATTCCATGGTTTTGTTAAGATTCCTCTCTCCGCAATTGATGAAGATGAACTCATCCTCCCATTCGCAAGGGTACTCGTAACCGTAAAGTTGACCATTCATACGAATCGGACATTCGTCCAGGGATGCCTCATCTCCTGCGCAACATCATTAAAATTCAATTTAATAGCCCAACCCTCATTTCCTTTATAATATTCTCTACTCACCAACACATTGGAACGGATCCGGCCACTTCCGGATTCTCCTCAAGGAATTGTAATGATACTCAATGCGACGTCCAAAATCGAAGAAAACGTTCATATGATCAAATCCCAACTGCCGACAAATCACCTGAACGTTCCGTTCTGTGAAACGATTGTCGCACATTGGGATCCATTGGAGCGTCGTTCTATTGTAGTATTCTAAAAATCCTTGTCTTGTACCCCGCTCGCATTTGTCTTCTGCACAAAGCCGCACGCTCTTGTCAACATCGTCACCTTTTAGCCGCTGCATTGTCTCCAGCTCGTCCTGAAATAAATCAGGTTGATGACCTCTCGACTATAAAAGTACAAGCAAGATACTTTGGTTCAGAGAGTATAAATCTCAAGTTACCATTTTTTGGAGTGTGATTGGTCGCATTGTAATTGGAGATTCAGGCGTTCCTTGGGCGAATAATGGACCCAGGGCCAGAATTCCTACACTTGGATAAAACTCCAGTTCAACTCCTGGAGCAATCGTTAATTGTGCAGACGGCATGATGGTTAAATCAGATTTGACGACGTAGGGTCTATCTCGGAGGTAAAGTGTGAGGGGATGCATTAGCCTGCCCTGTAAGTGATCCAAGGTTACTTCATTCTCTGATTCATACGTGACGGAAATTGATGATTCCATGCTGTCCTGCATGTAGTAGGGACGATATAAGGCAATCGCATAACTGTTCCAGTCGTCAAAGTCAAAAATTCGTTCTTTTATCCTCCTTGGATCTGAGGTCCCCCACCTGAAAGGTTGAATGATTGTATTTAATGAGTACTGTGCAGATTCCAGATTCCTCTCAAAGAAAATCAACAAGGATCTTCCAATTACCAATTTCTGACAACATTGACCATGTTCTCGAGCTTTGCTGTTTTAACTCCGGCCAGAAGCTCATAATCCAATTGGTTGTCTCCGAATAGGTTGTTTGTGACATTGATTTTCTGGACCCCTTTGAGGCCAAGGGCATAGCTTCGCGGTTGGTAGGTCGCATTGTTGAGCATTCGTCCCCTGCTCCCCTCCCGGACACTCCGATGTTCATTGAAAGTGTTGAACTTGACCACATTACGGACAAAATGGGCTTGTACTTGTCCCACAATCTCTGATTGGGAGTCCGCATCGAACTGAACAACGTAGCTTCCACGGTTGGAGGTGAATTGATTGTTGAATACCATGATTTCCTTTTCCATTCCAGAGAGGGTAAATACTCCTTGACGACAAACGTTATTTTCAAATACAGTGTCCACCACTGTCACTTTGCTGAAATGCCCGCTAATCAGAGTCTCAAAATTTTGATTGTGTCTAAATGTAACATTCTGGATGTGGACTGAGTGAGTGTGATTTTCATTGTACTGCCAGACATAAGGAAGGGAGACTTGGAATCCGCCCTCACGGTTTCTATCAATTGTATTATCTCGCATAATCCAATGGTACAAATTGTTGGAGTTACGCTGATCTCTGCGGAATTAAAAAAAAAAACAATTTATTAACTATAAACTGAATTGTTATAACTAATATAATTATAAATTGTCTCGGTGAGAGTAAAGTTGAGCGTGACTTACTTGCTGTATTGGACGATCACTTTTTCATTGTCCGTGATGGTAGTTGAATTGATTGTCACCGTGATTTCAGAAATATTGGAAGCATAAATTTCCCTGAATGGCGTATAGGCATGAAATGCTTCCCCGCGGTTGAAGGAAATATCAGAACGGATAACTTCGATTGTTTCGTTGGCTTTTCGCAAATACAAATCCCCATATTCATTCTCGTAGCGATTGTAGTGGATGGTTCCAATTCCGCGTCCATTGTTCCTAATCTTTGTGTCGTACACTTTGAGTTTGGGAACTGGGCCTGGTGAAATGCCGGACCGCGAGAATCGATTCGCAGGGGCCCTGATGGCACGTACTAGAAGGATGCAATTCCCCCTTGGCCTTGGTCCTGTTTTTATCCAAAGTGTCACTCCATAAGAACTGCTGGTAGTTGGAAAGGAAACTTGGTCCCGTCGAACAGACCAAACTTCCAAGTCATGAAAGTACTCAACGCCATCCTTGGCGGGAATGTCTATCCGATCGTAAATCCAAATATTTTCTGTACTTTCGTTATGGAAGGGATTGAGGAGTTGCATGGAGATGACGTAGTTTTGATCCTTGGCGACAATGTTGTAGACTTCATTCACGTCACTCTCTGTTCCTGTCATGAGGTAGCGGTAACTATCCGGGTCCAGCCAGAGATCCCTGTCCCGCATTGGGAGATGAACAATATTGTCCCGCTTCCCAACACTCACCCAACCCGCCAGCTCACGTTGATGAGGACGAAGGATTGCCGGGTCATGGAGGATTCCAGCCAATTTATTATTCTCAATCGTGCAGTCTAAAGTTCCACGCATAAAAAAAAACGAGGAGTTACGAACTTCAGCATCTCAATGAATAATCGCAGGCGCTACCTTTTAAGTGTAATCCAAGTTGTCGTAATAGGATACCATTTCCCAAATTTCGACTAAATTCCGATCTTTCCACCGTGTTTACAGAATCAGGAAAGTAAATGTCAGAGTAAATAATTCCAAGGCCATCTCCTGTGTTGTCCGTCACGCGAATATCACTAAAGACATGGTGACAAAAATCCAGTTGGATTGCTGCTCGGGAAAAGAAGATGCTCGTATAGGATCAGATTCAGTTGATGATGAGGAGAAAAAGTCCTGCTCACCTGGCTTATGCTCGTTCGTATGAGGATCAAGGAGCCCAGCTTTCTCCACGGCAGAGAACTTCATGACGCCTTTGTCGGCAGTAATTGCCATTCTAATCCCAGCCCAAGAAGTGTCGTAACATCGGATTCCAACCACGTTATCCAATGGGCAGGAGTTCTCAATGTCTTCTGTCATCTCCGCATCACACTTGGTTATGTCGTTATCCCATTCGGTACAGTGGAGATTACTAGAGAACAAATCAATATAAATATAAAAAGTAAATGGTTCTTAGAATTGGGCTACGATTTACGCTAGGGCTAATGCTGCTAAGCTTGCCTCATCAGGATTTGCTCGGATGGGCTGGCTTGAGGGATTTCAAAACCTTCAAGCAGCCAATCAGAAGGATTCAGTACATAACCCATTTGACGACAAGCGATGGCGGCTGCTTGAGCATCGAATCCGTAACTACAGACGGAACCCCATGTACTCCCAACTCGTACCTGGATTAAAATTATAAGTAAAATGAGAAAAGAGTACGTTCCTTTCACTATGCACATGCGCACGTTACCTGGAGTCGACCATCCTTCCGGGTCTTCCCACCCACTAGCCTCACGGGCCCGTCCGTCGCGTTCATCCTTCCGAGGTCAAACAAGGTAAACTTGACCATTTCCCCATCTCCGTATCCGTATCCTTCAGAGTGAAACTGTCCGCCCACCATGATCCCAACTGAAGGCAGAAACTTGAGCGTGACACCGAATGAGATCTGTAGCCTCCCTCCAGGTCGAACGCTGATGTCCCGCACCACTCGGTACTCTCCTGTCGTCAAAGTTTCTCTGCCCGTGATTTCACCTCCAATCACTTTCTCCGGATTGTCAAAAGTTGGAACGAAAAGTGGCATCGTCATTGCAATCTCCGTATTCGGATCCGTCGGGTTGAGGAGGAAGGGAATGTAATTGATTTTTGCCAAATTGAATCTATCCTTCCTGTCAAAAATGCGATAGTAGATGACTTTTTCCTCTGTGGAGCCCAACCAGTTGAAAGTACAGTTGAGCTCAAAACTTTGATCTTGCATCTGGGAACCAATTTCATATTTGGAATCCGGATTTTGTAAAATGTTCCGGAAAACATCTACATTGGATGAGGAAATGACTATTGGAGCTGAGGCTCGACTCCTTGGATTCAGTTGGGAAGGGTCCTGGATTCGGTTATAGCGAACAAAGTTTTGCGTGAATAGAAGTTTCTGTTTCGGCGAGAAATGGTTGAGTCCCAAAGAGGCAACAAAGTAGCCCGAGTTCCCTTCGAACACGTTGTTGGAAACTTCGACCATTGAGGGCAATATCTCCAACTCCTTCTTATCCAGCCCCCCAATCACTAAGCAACCTTTTACCGTGTTCTGCGTAAAGTAGTTGTGCTCAATCAGTCCATCCACATTCACAAGCGGCTTCAGCTTGATCCCAAAGTCCTCGTTCCCTATGAATCGATTGTGACTAACTTGCAAGTTGAGGAGATTTCCAAACGTTCTGCTCCGCATAGGACTCCAACAGGACCAGACCTCAATCCCTGTCTTTTTACTCTCTCGAATCACGTTCCCACTGATATTCACAATCGCATTTGCACAGAAGTTTCCCACGAAGACGCCGAGGTCGAGATTTCTTCCAATTTCCGAGTATTCCACAACTGTTTCCTGCTCGGTGGGTAATTTGATGGAAGACTCGTTGAACCAAACCGTAATTCCCTTTCCGGTATTTGCCATTACTTCGGAGCGTGAGATATTTCTGGATCCGCCACCATAAGTAATGTTAATCCCATCACCGAAATTGGAAAGGATGTGAGACCCGCTGACGTTCACGTGCCCAACGCCTCCAAGAACATGAATCCCTGCAATGTGACTATTCTCTCGAACAGTGCTGTCCTCGACGAGGATTTGACTCCTCATGTTCTCGACAGCAATTCCTCTCCCGTTGTTGGATCCCACCACTGAGTTCCTTACTCGGAATTCATAGTCTTTACCTGTAGGCAGAAAAAAAAATGGAGAGACTAATTAGAAACTCTTTAAGACTCCGCACGACAGGCACTAATGACTGAGGACAGGAAAATCAAATCCAATTAAAAGACAAATTGGTTAGGACAGGAAAGTACGCGAGCAGACTCTCTGAGTCTTATAAAGACGGAGATGGAGTCTCAGTCTGAAGGGGAAGCCTCACTTTCTTGTGGTTTTCTGCATTTTCTGAGGAGAAAGGGGTTACTCTTGAGATCATGAGAAAAAGTGGAGAAAGCTTCGTAATTTCACTTTCACTTGGCTTCCTCTCCTCTCGTGTCTCTGTTGTCCCCCGCACCCAAGACAAAAAGGAATAAAGACAGCGAAAAACTTGACGAGCGCAAGGCGCAACAGGCTAATGTCTCCCTTTTTCTAAACCGATTCCGTTAAATTATCCAGGGATAGATTTGGAAGATAATAAAAGATGACGATATGGGACACGAATGAACATTCCAGTCACTCACTTCTCCCAGCAACGAGGTCCATGTAAGCAAGAACTTTGTTATGCGGCTTGGCTTTGTACTCGACATAAAGGGAGTCCCGTGTTGATGTTACGGATTGGACCCACGTCTCATTTCGGACTGAAACTGTCGCCAGTAAGTTTCCCCGAGAGTCTGGGCCATCATAGATGAGGAACTCTGCTCCATTCGGCTCTTGGCTCATCATGTATGGGAAATGCATCGTCAAAACGTATCCTTGTCTTACGTTGAATTTCTAAGTAGAAGGGAAGAATGAACAGGAATTCAAATAAATTAAAATCATGTCAAGCATATTTTTCCGTACCTTTCGGCAACCCTTCTCCGAGAAGGCAGCTTGCAACTGCTCAAAATACAGACGAAGAGGGTAGATTTGGTTGGTTGTGGGAACTGTGCAGAATTCAAAGGGATCAATCCCATCCACTTTCTGATCTGGGATCGCATCATGGAAAACATAGCGGATTCCATCCCCACCGTTCGACTCCACTTTGCAACTTTCAATTTCAAAACAGTTCAAGGAGCTGTTGACGTAGATTCCGAATCCTGGAATCAAGGAAAATGAGATTTTATTGTGTAAAGTGGGTTCATTAGGAAAAAAAAAACTGTTTTTCACTGTGGTATAACGTTAAATTGATGGGAAACTGAGCTTAATCTTCTCTTCCATCGTTCCCTTCATTGCTCCATGGTAAAGGAAGATGAAATTGAATATCCAGGAAGACTTGGCAGCACTAAAGTAAATCTACCTTTGAAAGAAAGTCAAGAGACGCTAAACCCTTCTGTTGTTTTATCAGATTACAACACTCTGCGACCGATCGTGGGGTTTTCGCGTGTGTGCTTTCTCGGAGGAGTAAACAATATCTTCCCTTTTGCCTTTCTTTTAAGTCTCTGATGTGGACTTTGTGTCACGTATAACTTTACTTTATGGGAAAATTACAGACGGAGCGAAGCTTGTCGGAGATTCCTGGCGAGCGTTAGTTAAGCTTTCTTACCGGCATTGTTGCTAACCGTCGAGTTACGAATTGAGGCTTTGGTAGTGGGGTTCGTCACATTGATCCCGTTGAATGCAGAGTATTCCACCCGAAGAAGGGACATGGACGGTGGGACTCCGATCGTCTCAATTGCAGATGTGACATTATAGCCATTCCCGACGCCTGCGTACAAGACATCCACGTTCTTGAGGGAGGATAAGGATTCCTTAATTCTCAGCGTATTGTCTTGGCTATAAGTTTCTCGGTATCTCGCATTCTCAAATCGAAGTCCTCTCCAGTGATTTTCAACACTAGACGGAAAAGTGTGGTAAGGGTCGCAACGTATCCCGAGATTTGGATGATGGTCTATAGAATAAAAGATACGGTGGTCATACTCCTCATTCATTAAAATACTAATTTCATACCGCATACGCCTGCGCCAAGTTGTCGTCCGGCCCAGTTTGAACATTCTTTCACATGTTGCTCCACGCCAAGGCAGCGCGGCTTTTCCCAAAGAAGTTGTTTTGTGTCATTGTAATGATCTACCCATGTCCAATACTCCCCTCCGGTCAATCCTAATTCCTTACACACAATTTGCATATCAACGACTGTCCAACTAAAAACCAAAGTAAAAGAAACGTGTAGAGTAAACATTTTTAAATATCTCGGACTGAAGAACTACTTTGACGTACTTTCGAGAATTTGAACAAACTGATCTCCATTGCCCTCTGTGGTAAATCTGGAGACGACCAGCAAGTGGTGAAGGGCCTTCAGTGAGTCTGACAGAGTATCCGTCGGAAGTAGACCGCTGCTGCCGTATGACATTTATGCTCGAGTCGTTGCTGTGCTCAGTTACATTCAGCAAGTCGCTGAGCGGATGAATACTTTTGTTGAGGTCCGTAGTATACTCTACCGTTGAGAAAAAGTTATGGTGATTGTCATTGTAGTTTCTATTTGCATTCAGTCTTCCAGCATTTTGTGACGGAGTCTTCATCGAAGTGCTCATAACAATTCGCTCAGTCTCAGTTCCCTGTACAAAAAGCAAAGTACGTATACGTTATTTAGTAATATAACTGCTTAAAAGAGGCTCCTTTCTTTGCCAAAGTTAAGTTGCAGAGCAGTTGAGTGTTTGGGTTAAGCGGAAGCGTGCTTCACAAAGCATGAAGTTCAAAATCTCATTGCTCTTAAAAAGATGAAACGAAAAGGTTGAGAATCTTCCTGACTTCCTTGGCTTAATCTCTTTGTCATTCTGATATGATTATATTTAAGGTTTTCCTGCTATTTGACAAAAAGATATCAAAGCACTCGAAGAACTTATGGCAAGTCAAATCCAAGTCGTGATGGATAACAATGGTCTTTTAAGCATGACAGACATGAGGACGGAGTACCCATTCTAGCAGTATATTATTATTATTAAACCTTTGTTTCAGTTTTTGCAACAGATGAAATGTGCCGCATCACGCTCCGCATCCCTTCCCTTCCCTTGTTACGCTTTTGCAAAATCCCATTACTTACTTGCAAGAAAGTGGAGTAGAAAATGATGAGTAAGGAGATTTCTTCCTCAGAGATTCGGTGGGGTGGCGACATAACTGGATCATTAGGCGTCAGCTCAGCTCACAACCACCAATGATTTGTCAGTTTGCAAAATTGCTCTTTGATAAGAAAAAATTTGGGGAAAGAAAGATGTAACTTCTAATTTGTTACGGAAAACAATAACAATGTTTCACGCCGAGGCGGCCGAGATGACTAGCGGGACTTTGGAGAAGCGGAAGTGGCCCTGCTGAGATTACTCTTCTTAGAGCCATATTAGATGCTCCCAAATTTTAACCGACTTACTGATAATTATTTGTACCTTTTCTCATTCTTTCGGATGAATTTGAACGCAGTGTAAAACATTATTTATTGTTAGCGTCTCATTAATCCTCATTACGATCATCATCATCATCTCCACCAACAGATGGATCGTAATTAAGAGAAACTCTGCATAATTCATCATTCTTAAATTGTGATTGTAAACTGTGACATTTCCTTCTTGTCGGCGTTGTCGACTGATTTCTTAACAAAAGTAAACGTAACCCATTCCTTCAGCACAAATTACTTTTAAATTACATTTGTTCAGGAGAGTATTCCTTTTTGTAGCCAGTCGTCAGCAAAACCCAATTCGTGGAAATATCCTATAGCAGCATTTCTGGAAAACGGAGTCAAATGGACAATCTGGTGGAATAATTCATAAATTCTCTTCTAAATCCTAAAGCCAAAAGTAAAAATCCGGTTTCGTAGATGCGAAATCGTTGATGGGATTTATTCTGTCCGTTTCATAAAACATTTACGTCTCTTCAGGTTGAGAAATTAGTGTGGTGGGTGGGGTTAACGTGGAAGGGGTAAAGAAGCGCTTGAACTATCATAAAACGTGACGAAGAAATATTTCTTTGTAACTCCATTTTCAGCTCTCAAGACTTTCGTAGTATTCGCAGATTTTCCAAAACTAATCGATATGCCATCGAAGAAGAAAATTTCGGCTTCAATTTTATCGGGTAGGGGTGGGACAATTTACGTCAATTCAAAAGCCTGATTAATTCTTTAAATCCATCGTCCAGTGCGCAACGGCTGTCTTTAAAATGACACGATTGAATTATTATTCAATCTTTCATGAAATGATGACATGAGTCATCCGAGGATTGAACTGATTCGTGTATTCGAATTTAATGACTTAACGGCAAAAGGCTGACTCAGGACTCAGGCGTTAATCACAAATTAACTTTTGTTTACATTTCGTTTGTCGAAGGGGATGGAGGAGTTAATGATTCACGTTCATTCCCGACCCGACTACTATTATCGTATCATCCACGAACATGCGGATGGCAAAAAAGGAAACTAGTTTATAAAATCAGACAGGAAACTACTGTGCTTGCTCATCTCATCATCCCACCTGTCACTTTTCCCCCCTTCCCCTTATACGAGTCTCAATCCCTCGCCGAAATTAAATTGTCATTCCACCAAGCGTCCGTTGTTCATACCGAAATGGAACTTTATTTCCGTTCAATGGGAAAGTTAATCAATATTGAAATGCAGTTTCCATCAAAAGCCAAAGCTATAAAAGCTATTCGATGGCATACTGAAACTGAGGACGGAAAGTGAAAATTCACTTTCTTTTCAAAGAAATAAATCAATACTTGACTAAGGAATGACGGGACACACGCACGAGGAGAGGATGGACAACTGCTTTCTCCTTCTCGTCACTTTCCCTATTTCTAAGGAACCAATGTATTGCAATGACTAATCCGATTTAAAGGCTTATATCCAATTCCCTGCAAAATACCCAAAACCCTCACATATGAATTAAAACTAAAGTGAGCAAGTGCTTAGGAATTCAGTTCTCCTTGATAAAATGCAAATTAATAAAACCAGTTTTGGTAAAGGACAATAAAATTTTAGCAATTGGCAAGGGCTTTTTGCAGGATTGAAAGATGAGCAAGGAGCAAGTTGATGATGAGGAATTGATTCAATTTTCTTAATCAACTTGCAACGAATACTGTCGTGGATTATGAGTATGACGGAAAGGGAAATAAATGACTTTGGTAGGTTAGTCGGGACATAACTGCAAAAGTTACATGCATCATTGATGCCGCATACTCCTATTGGCTTCAATACATAGGATGAATGACAAATTTAAAATGGTTTACATTTAAATGTTATCTAATCAATTGTTCCTATTTTGCTCTTGAGTGACCTCACGCTGATATAATTTCCGAGAGTACCGAAATGCAAATGGTGAGCAACCTTTTATCTCAGACAGGAAGAAATGGGAAGGGTTGGTGTTGATATAACGTTTAAATCTCCATCCATCTCTTAGGCGTACCCTTCCACAAAAACACCGAACCGGAGAAACAGGGAGATTTAATCTTCCTTCATTCATCACATTTTGATCCCGAAATGGAGCGTCACTATGCCAGCTCCCCTCTTTATGAGAAATCGGGTCAAGAGCGTTGCAAAACAGAGCAGATGGTTCACACAGGAAGCTGAATCATCTTTCCCATCAATTATTGCAGATTCAAGGGGCACTCGGACATGCAGAAAGAATGCTTGGATTGCAAATGCGAAATTACGGAATGATAAATGATATATTACATTACCTCTGCAATTAAGCGTCCAAAGACTGTAATTCCTACAGTTGGGGCAAACAGTAATTTGACGCCTGGACGAATCGTGAGTTCTCCAGTTTCCTCAATCACAATGTCTTCGAGGACGAGGTACGGAGTATCCTGTCGGTCCAGTGTCATTGGCACTAGAATTGACCCTCCCAGACCCCGCTCCCCCCTCACACCTCCAAAATGTTGACATTGGAGCACTAGCCAAAGGATGGAGGAAAAATTGAGAATGCTTGAGGCATGTGGATGCTTCCGGCCTTTTTGACAACAAGTCCTATTTGATCTATCGGCTACAATAGGACCGTGGTGGATGGACTCCGGCACTGTTTCAATTGTCTTCCACCACATTGCTGAGCTTCGTATAATATAAGCTTCACTTTACTTATTTCACCATTTTGAAGAGATGAAAACTTCACTTTCATTTCATACCTCACCAAAGTAGAGAGGAAGGTGAACGAACGGATAAGAATCCCAACAATCACAAATTCGTGCTCAATTCTCGCATTAGGGTTTGAAATTTTGGTTCAAAATTCAATTAGTAAATGGAATGTCACTTATTGTTTCTGATGAGTGGACTGACGAGAGTCTACGTTGGAACTGCCATTGGATATATTTACCTCTAGTGGGGTTATGGAATGAAATGTGTGGAGGTGATTCCCAATCCCCAACGCACCATAACGCAATCATAACAAAGGAGTAGGTTAGGATAAAATCCTCCAACCCATTGTATTCCCATTGAAGAAGAATCCTATTGTGCTCAAAGATCCTAACGTATAACGTCGTTCCGTTGAAGTGAAGTTGGTGAAGCACACAGGGAAGCATGCATTGCAGTTTACATTGCGTGTATCCCGAAACAACCCTCAGAAAGTCCATGCATGAAGC
>Ga0194135_10000369_pt1 | contig 26324 bp, 15 predicted proteins | sample LitLau_LLRF_2013_FD_134024 | JGI IMG/M metagenome (GOLD analysis project Ga0194135, IMG submission 134024) | Freshwater sediment microbial communities in response to fracking from North America - Little Laurel Run_MetaG_LLRF_2013 (version 2) | ecosystem: Environmental > Aquatic > Freshwater >... | reverse complement strand
CTGGTGGTGGTGGTGGTGGTGGTGGTGGTGCACGTATTCATTCGATAGCAGTCTCCATTACTTTCTATCTTCTCTCCAAATCCGTTGAGAGGGAAAGGAATTCGGAGAAACTCTCTTGTAAAAACATAAAACCTCCACAGGCTCCTTTCTTCCATCACAAATTAAACTTGCTCCGAGTAACGTTGCTAGAACAAGGAGTATCTTTTGAAATACTCGCTGAGTTAGCTGGACTTGCAGCCAAAGTCCAGAGTATAAAGTTAAAAGTGGAAGGCGTTTCTCCTCGGGAGACAACTTGAGTCTTTCCTTCATCATCAAAGGCCATTAAATTCCAAGTTCTTAATAAAGGAGACATGCACACACGGACACGAAGAGTCCCCATTGATCGCAGCTGATAGTGTGTGAAGTGCGTTTGTCACTTGATTAAGTCTTGAATCTCGCATTTCTTTCTGTCAACTTCCTTTCTAGAAGGGCTAATGTAGTAAACGCATTTCGTAGGCAGATTTATTTCTATATATTGTAATATTTAACTAAAGAAAGAAAGTAAAAGAAATGGACTGGCTCAGAACTGGTTTTCTGCTAGCTTAAATTTTTGCAAAATCTAATCCTGACTTTTTTATTTGCAGGTAAGCGAAAGAAGTTTCTAATGATGAGGGACATCAACGTCATCACATCTTCAATTTGTTGTCGGGAACCTCATCTGCCAATGTTTTATTCATCGAGGCCGATACGATTGCAATTCTGGTGGATGAAGGTTTATTATACGCATCGTTGTTGACTGATTTGTGGAAGCTTCTTTCAATACAGTCTCCACTAATACTATACTCAATATACTTGCAACTGCTTAAGATTCCGTACAGGATAGTTGGTTGTGCCTCATGCAGGGGAATTAGAAGTCAAACATATATAGCAACAGCAGAGACAGGCACTGATGATTTTTATGAGATCTCTGATATCAGAAAGGTGCTTGATAAGTACAGGACACGGTGTCCCGTCCTGCTGGCTTTCTTAACCTATTATTAGTATGGCAGGATAAATGTCTTTTCAATTCAGTGGACTTCTTCCGAGAAGTCCGAATGACTTCGGCAGCATTAAACAAAAAGTAGAATTCTTTTTGTAGAAAGGGAAGTTCGTTCCATGTATCGTTCTTCCATCCTTAAAAATAGTGCCTTTGCTCTTAGTTTTGTGGGCAATGAGTATAGCTGCTCTCGATAACACAAATTTAGCTGGACTTTCCAGTAAAGAAACGAAACCGTCTCCTATCTATACGTAATTTCTTTTGTATTCCAGAGTAACTTACCCTTATTGTAGCAAATGTTGTAGCAGTGGAAGAAAGATCGGTTACACGAAAGAGTAAAAGAAGCTTAATAATAATAATAACGGAGGGGGAATAGAAGTTCTTGAAGAGTCTCATGTGAGATGCTGCAGTGCACTATTATTTGCAATGTAATGCAATGATAGCATGAAATACCGTAGGACATGAGCGTTGCTTTACGAGTTCCTCATGGCAGCAGTCCAATTTGGGACGTTGGAAAGTACCCAGCGAGTCGGTAGTAAAAGCAAAGCAGTCTACACACAGAGAGAGATGGAAAGGTCTACTCTACGCTTAGAGATCACTGAGGCCATTAGGCGAGTGGAAGTGTGTGTGAGTCTACGCTTTCTCCTTTTCTATTGGATTACTTGAAGACACAATAAGAAGAGAAAGAATTTCTTTATGGGAGTTGGATTCCATTATTGATTTCTTAGACGGACAATATGCTTCTATTGCAGACGGAGGAAAGCAACGATAGTTCTTCTGGTCAATTTGATTTGGAATCAAGGGTTATTTTTATTCTCTCCCTATCAGTCCACCTCAATAGAGATAATCAATAATTGTGCACAATGTATTATTACTATTGTGAATGGCCTCTGATTGAATAGCTTCCTTTACACAACATTTCATCTCTTATTCAATGCGTACCTTCTCGAACCTTACACGCAACACCTACCGAGTTTTTTAACGAAAAATCAGCATTTCAAAGTACTCATTCACCCCTCCCGTCCTTCTTACCAAAACACCACTCCGCGATATTATGATTTGTACGCTACATTTGTATGAGCCTTGTACGCTGTGAGGCCTGGTTCACAGATGAAGATGCGATTGTTTGCTGTGATAAGAGGAATTTATGTTGGTTAGGGTGACTCTGTTCGCAGATAGGTAGATGTTTGGAAGTTCAGTGTGTCAGGACTTCCAAACAAATCGGAGTTCACGGAAGCTGAGCAGAAGAAGGAGCGACAGAAAGGACGCGTGGAATTCAGTGGAGCGGAGAGAGACGTTTCATTTGTCAGACATGGCGAGAGACTGCAAAGGTAGAAAGGGAATAATAAGAAATGACACTTCTTCCTCGGACGCAGATGGTGTCATAATTTTACTCTGAGATTCCCAGATTACACAACGCGACTTTCCGCACTCTCAATGTGAATTGCGATACAGGGAAATGGTACAGAGAGTGTGCTTCTCTTGGTTGTGTGCAAAGAGAGTAGTATTCGTTGAATCGAATTCAATAAAGAAGGCGTATCGGGTGTGTGTATCTCTGGCAGACAGGCGAATCACAAATTCTTGAAAATGAGACTTTCTCTCCGAGTCGTTTAGTTCATCTGAAATGGATTTATCTGGTGGAATCCGATTTGGAAGATCAGGAGAGGCTGAATGGGAAATAGAATGTGAATATGTAGGTCTGTGGAGCAAAGATCAAAGCAATTCTCCGAGGGAGATGGCTTTGATTTCTGCCTTTCATCATTTCTTCCTGTCGGTGGGAACAGTTGTGGCACTGCATGTCAATGTTATGCAGTGGGAGGCAGGAAATGCGAGACAACCGGCAAGGACACTGAAGAGATGAGAAAGTGATTGAGATATTTGCGAAGAAGAGAGTCGAGTGTAGGACAAGTTCATTTCGCTAGGCTTAAAAGTTCAATGGGTATTGCGTTCCCGGAATTGAATAACACACGTCGAGATATTTTGAATCAAACGACACAGGGGAGACTTACTCGTCGTCTCCACTGCAGAGTAGAGTGTGTAACGACGTTATTCCAACATGAAGAGAATAAGGAAATACATAGGGAAAAGTCTTTCTCCATTCGTTAAGAATGCATGTGTCGCGTCTGTAGGCAATCTTTTTTGTGCTTCGAATGTTACAAGACACAAAAGAAAGGCAGAATACAGAGATGGAAACAAGTACAGCTAGCTAAGAAGGCCTTAATAAGACACTTCCTATGTTCGGCAAGTCTTGTACACAGAATGCATTTCTCCTTACATGCTCAAAAGGTGTTGTAATAAGGATGGTAATAAGAAGTTGAACTGAATGATTTTGTGCATTAAAATATAGTAGATGAGTTCTATTTTTACAAAGATTCTCAATTGAAGTCGCATGTTATTGCTGATCTTCAAGGGAGATTGGAATAAAATGGATTTACATAAGAAATGTAGAGTTTTCCTGTTCAGCTACATTTAATACCAACCTCAACTTTGTGGAGAAGCAGTTCACCTTTTGCGGCTGCGAGAAATTGCTTTTCTGCTCGACTTGTCTCTCTGGACAAGATGAAAGAATAGTTATTCTTGAGTGAGTGATAAATTCTTGTCTCTTGTCTTCCTCCGTAAGATATGTACAAGGAATAAAAACCCAATAAAAATAGTCACCAGAGTTGGAGAAAGTTTGAAGGGAATTTAGCCATGAAAGTGTGAATGCTGAGCGAACGGAATGGAGAAAGTCCACTCTGACTTTTACACGGTTCCATTCATGTGCATAATGCCCTACACGCATCCACAATCCTCTGTTTTCTTTCGCTAAAGGAATGTTTGTTCGGCAGATAGACTTTCACTTGTTCGAGATGATCTGTTGTTCTACTTCGAAGTGTTGAGTGAAAGTAAACTACCGTTACTTTTTGTCCATGTTTGCATAGAAGAAGCCGAAGTCCCAAGAGTGAAGTTTAAAAAACGGTGGAAATTCGGCTGAGAAGTTTTTTGACTGCAACTTTGTGGGTAAAACGAAGAGTTGGTTGTCTTTGAGGTTCAATATTTTCCCAACAACTTTGACCTCCCCTGCCTCACTTGTAAATATGAGTTTCATTGTCTACATGGAGTTGTGGAATGATCACCTCACCAATGAACGAGAAGAGTGACCGGGATGATTAGTTATCACTGAAGTGCGAACGCTAGTTTATTAACCAAGCAGATCGACTCTCCATCTTCATATTCAGATATATTAATTAGGCTCTAAGTCGGTATGCTGTGGCTGACAATCATTACGAAAAATTTACGATGCAGGTTACTCGTTTTAGCTGGCAAAAGTAAGTAATGCACTCTCTCGCAGTCAGCTTTTTGAAAAAGTGTTTCTTGTCCGACAGTATAATATTTCGTTAGAAAACTTTATGTTCTTTATACTGACGGGGAAATACAAAATCATGCTACCTTAATGCGTCATTTGCCTTTAAGTGTCATTTAATTATTGAAAAAGTTTCTTCTTGGCTTTTTCATAATTAAGGAGAGTTTGTGAGGCAGAAAGATAGAAGAAAAAGTTGGAATGGGTTTTACTTTCAACCTCCATTCGGAAGAATAAGCAATAAGTGAAAAGAAGACGAAAGTCAGCTGAAGTGGAAAGTAAAGCTAAAGTCGGAGGATTGATTGCAGGTGTGTGTTCATCACAAGTCGCCCTGTTGTAAACACCTGAGCTGTTTCAAGAACTTTTTTGCCTCTGTGTTCAAGAAAGGCAAGTTGGTAGCGGTGTGCACAACTTGTGTGTGGGGTGTGGATTCCAAGTGAGCACTTCAGACTAGCTTGGTGAAAGCTTGGGCCGACACAACTCCCAGATATAAGTCTATTGACTCACTGTGTGCAACTTTAACGCTGGTGACTGCATGGAAGAGTGTCTCTCGGGCGTAATAGCCGTTTTGCAATTTATGGGATTTTCACAGAAAGCGAGTTGGAGGCTGCTCGACGCTCGTTTTTTGCTGTTGTAAAAGGGTTGCAACGTATCTCATCGTCAGTCCCTTTCTTCATAGTTGTAATGGGCCTTTCACCATTCTATTGCACACGCCAAATCGTTGTGGTGACATTTTCCTTCATCTTTGTTTGATAGTACATTATTCTATCTCATACTCTGCATAAGAAAGCATTAGCAATGCATCTCGTCATGCTTGGGCAAAGTAAACCAAACATAATGCATTCATAGAGATACGTGTGTGCGAGTAATAATGACGATGGTGAATGTTCCCCACCACCCGTGTCTTCTTAAAGCTATACGCCATCTCCGTCTGCAGGACTCCTCGGAGAGATGTATTATTTTATTCATCTGAAGGAGAAAGCCCGTTGTGCTTTCACCACCTCAGACAGATTCCCTTCAGCCTCTGGTCGTCGTATTATTCTAATGCTGACGACCACCAGACGACTTCTTCCGCGAAGAGACTCCGACTGGGAGTCGTTCAAACGACGTCCTCCACCTCCATAAATCCATTATTCATCTTTTCTCATTATAAATGATATCCACTCTCTCCCAACTCTCTCCACTCTGCTTCATCGTCGAAAGCAGTTTCAGATAAAATTAAAAATTTGCGACCACATTACTCGCTTTATGATGAAGATAGCGCCTTTATTGTAAACATCCTCTTTATTCTTCGCCAGCAATATACGCCTCCGAGTCTCCTTTTGTAATGCATATTGACATGGGACGAGATTTGCTCGAAGTAGGAGACTTAAACAACTTAAACTCACAGCTAGCTACTCAAGTAATAGCGATAACCATAATAATATAAGGCATTAAAACACGAATGAAGATGATGATAATATGAGAATGGTTAGTATTCGATATATTCATTTACTACTATACACATAACGGAAGGGAACGATGAGATACTCTCTAAAGGGAGCACCAGGAGACATGCAACTTCGGGTGTTCAAGAGACTAAGTCTCAACTTTATCTCAGTTATTCACCTGAATGAATTTGCGGATTTACTGAAGCAGATGGACACTAATGAACTATTGTGCTTGAATTATTCTGCACTTCGTTCCACTTCCTTGTGGACATTGCGAATTCCTTCACAATTTCATCCAATGAATTCCGGGGATATTTTGTAACGCTTGCAAATTTCTAAATCAACATAGAGTATGTATGATTGTTGTAGTGATGGGCTAGATTAACTAATAGCACATTAAGGTTTAGTTTAATTGTTGTGAACAGTCTGGGTGGACTCGATCAAGTGTCTAGTAGGTACAACATGGGGATTTTGTTGAGGAATACGGAAACACATTTTAAGGTTCGCGTCAGCATTGACGGCGATTGTAGAGAAGAAATCAGCAGCTAGAAGAAGAGAAAGTACAGCTGCTTGCTTTGTATATTGCACGATTTAATGTGCTTAACGACCACAGTGAATTCCTAGTCCCATTCTCATTAAGATTTGCCATTTGAAACGAAATGACTCAGAATGGAATGAAATTTGGTCTCCGAGGAGGACAACATTATCCTTATTATTATTGTTGCTTCGTTCGCATAGTCTCGTCTGTTAAAGAAACAAAGTATACACAACTACAACGCACGACATCCCCTTTGGAATTTCCAGAATGACTCTGAATTCCAAAGTGAACGTGTTGTTTTCATTTTTAACTTTCTCTCTTCCGACCACAACCACACCGTTTTGTGCTTAAGACTACGACTTAATGAGAATTAACGACGAGTTTTACTGATCCACCTAGTAAAAATAATATTCCTAGAAGAACAGAGTGGGTCTTGACATTTGGTTGGATTAGCAGATTTAATTTAGCAAATATATTTCTGTATTTCACTGTTCATTTTCGGTTAGCTTCGGTGACTGTCCAACAGTCCAACTAGTAACTGGAAGATCGAACATTTTGCACTTCTGAGGATACCGCGGATGAATGTTTTTAGTCTAGGTGGGGTTTCTAATTCTAATAGCTTTTATAAAGATTTCACTTCGGGTGCGTTTGTAATTAAATCGGATTATGATGTGTTCGTAGTCACTTAAGGGGGATTAGCATAATTAATAGAAAGACAATATTTGCAAAGTCAAATGGGCCATTTTCATAGGTAATGGAAGTGCAAATATTGCAAATGAAACCCAAACCTCAACAGACGAAAGATAAGAAATGAGAAACGAAATAACTGAATCTCAGAGGCTGAAACGATTGCGAAGGAGTTACTTCCTTGAATCCTTTTGAATGAACTTGGGGAACGTGTACGATTTTATTCGATTTGGAAGAGAAAGAAGCGTTTAAAAGGATCGTTAGCTCCGAAGCAGATTCACACATCTTGTGAAGATTCCTTGTACAATGGTTTAGTATTGTGTGTTTAGTAACAAAGGCTTTAAAGTCCAGACACGTGTAGACTGAGATGTGCAGAATGAATTCAATGGGTATGATCTAAACACATAGTATTATGGAGGAAGGGTCCGTTGGACCGATTAAGTCGGGCATTGCAGCACATCGAAAGGAAGGAGAGTTCTTGGTGATGTAGTGCTTAAGGGGGAATAAAAATGGATGCCAAATGTGCCTTTGTATGAGTGCCATTATTGTGGCGATACCGATATAAATTAAATCCTCATGGGCTACTTTAGTACTCGAGACGTTCATCGCCAGTTGAGAAGTAAAGTAGCAAGCAGAAAGCACAAAGGCTGAGATTTACCTACGGGTGGCGCAATACATCATGGGAATAGAGCACTACATCAAATTCCAAGGGAAAAAAGTTTCAACGGCAATTTAAGAACAAAAGTCTGTGTTTATGGGGCCAAGGAGAAAAGAAACTTTCCTATGAAATCTCAAATCTGCTACGTCGTTAAATTTTCCTAATAAAATATAGCGACTTTGGATTACATGCGGCGGAAGAAGAAGTAGGAGCAGGCCAGTTGACTTGAGTAGATGAGAATAGCGAGCTGATGTCTCAAAAAGAACGGCTCGTGTGTGTATCTCTTCTGCAGATGAGCGTACACACAATGGGAATGAAAAGCCATTCTGCAAAGTTGCGAAATCTTTCATTTGGGAAATGCGTTTTGGCAGATATCTTTGTCCGAAAATGTGTCGTAAACCCAAAAAACTCGTTCATTTCTGCAGATGGCTTTCGTCATAAACTGAAATTGGCTGGAGAGTTTACGCGATGGATCAGTTTGTACGGCTCTTGTTTATGTCGAACGATTCATATTCATAACACAATAATAATCGTAATATTCATGGATGTAATCCCCCAACGTCAAGATGAACGAAAGCATCTCCAACTTTCTCCTTTTAGGGTCTCTACTTAAGTCTCTTCTACAGACTTCACAGTAAGAGTCTCGTAAAACAACATGTGTTGATGTGTGAAGAGAAGCACGTGTATACTTTTGTAGGGAAACAGTTTTCAATTAAAGTTCCAGAGGAAATGAGTGGAAAAGATGAGCAAGAAAAGAAAGCAATAAAGGGGTGAATTAAGATTTGAATAATTAAATATCTACTTTTTTAATGAATGTGTCTCTCATGGCTAAAAATTGACTGTTCATCTCTGTCAGAGAAGCTCGTTCTTGCCTATTACAACCTTCGTAAATCGGGTTGGTCTCCGAGTTAGTTGTGCGTAGTGTGCCCCATACACTTCGGTATGTCGTCTTTTGTCTCGAGAACTCAGGAAAGTTGATCATTCTGTCATTTATATTAAAAGGAGGCTTTGTGCAGCACCAAAATTGATTAATGGTCATAGTTGAAAGTGAGAAAGGACTGAAAGGAGCGAGATTCTATGTCTCTAATGACCCATGTGGATATGACGATGCGATCTGGATAATGATTGAAATTCACTGCTGGTGAAAGTTTATCGACTCCCACAAGAAAATTAAGACATGAAGAGAGTCATAATTAGATTGGATGAATAAATTGATTCCTTGACTTCGGTCTTGGTTCGCACGCTCGCATATCTATTTCTTCCATCCGCACTTTCTTCACTGACGACTTGAATTGCGTTGGCCTGAAGATTATATTTAATGGGCAGACAAGTTGCTTCAATCCATGACTGATCCCAAGAGGTGTAGCCTTCTCACTCTACTGAATGTATTCTTGTAACGGTGTAATCTGTTTAGACCCTATATTTCCTCTCTTAATGAACTTCTCCAGAAGTTACGTGAGAATTTGTGGAATTCACGCGGATTTTGCTAATGACAATGAAGTGAAAAGTATCCATTAATGATCACTCCCATAAGTAGGTCGCCATCAATCGGTTCTATTTAAAGATTTGAAGTGCTCAGTCGAAGAAACGAAATAGAAACATGCATGCTGTGTCTAAGAAATAGTAAGCGAATATAATTTGACGGTGGAGAGCAAGTTGCCCGTCTGAACTGTTAACAGTATGTTGAAATTAAAACTGTCAAAAAATAAACCAGCCAATGAGCCAATCCGAAAAACTGGTTATTCTCGGGATTATAAAATTGAAAAGTACAGAGATTTAGATGGATCCTTATATCTCCGACTGAGCTGATTTAATTTCACATCTCGTCTGTGCCTGATATTTACTTTGTTACGCAATCGTGTGCTGAGGTAGTAGAGAGCCAGGAGGAATTTTAATCCTTTTGTCGGCAAGGGGGCTTATTTCTTGACATGTTAAGCATATTTTTAATCAGGTTGGCTGCATGTTGCAAAAACTTGCCTTTCTAAGATGTTCCCAATAAGTCTATTACAGGCTACAGCATTTTGATTTTGTTACAATGTTGTTAGACTCTTGGAGAGAGACAGAACTACCAAGAAGTAAATGTACTCCAACAAAATCGATGAGCTACAATCTACAATATTCCAGGACAATCGGCATTCGTGAAGAAGAAGGAAAAGTATTGGCCAGAAAAGAATAAAATGTAGAAGGCTGTCAGAGCAATAAATTACGGGAGAAATTATGTGAGTCTTAATTACGGACTATTAGAACGCAGAGGTTTTGGTCTACATGAATATTTATGACTCAAAAGTAGCCAGAACGAGAATTCCAGCTTGCTCTTATACATGATTTGTTCTCTTGTAGAATCCGTTTTCAGTTGGATGTTGTATTACTTGTTTCTGCTGCTCCTTCACCTAAAGTAATCCTAATTCAAATTTGAAATGAGCAGTAACACAGCAAACTTCACGTCTTTATTATAATTTTGAGGCTGAGTTTCCCTGTGTATCGTCATTTCGTGAATCCCAAGTTTCCAATTTCAAAATCTCACTTGGTGATAGAAGCAATAGAAAATAGCTTGGCTATATATGCTTAGAAATGTGTGTGTGTGAATTGAAACGAAAGAAGGAGATTAAGTTTGACCACGAACGAGCGCTTGTGGTCAACATTTTTTGTTCGGAAGGATTGCATTCATTTCCAATAACAGGAAAATGTACTTATGGTAGAGATATTTTACATACGGTCTTACACATTGTAATGTTTCAGATCTTCTGCTTTGTGTTTGATTGTTGGAATGGAAGGAGAATATCAATGACTGTCATGTAAAACAGGTTGACAAGATGTTGCTGAGAGTAATTTGCATTCGTTGGTATTCATATTACACCGGTGAACAATGCCTGTTGCGTAGAAGTAGTCGCAAGTGCCACATTTGCATTTATTTACATTGACATAACCATTAGGCTTTGAAACAACATCGGAAATGTCAACGAAAGACAAACACTCAACCTTCGAGCGTATAATCTGCATTATTCTCAGAAAAGGAACAACAATTCCTCCTGCAACTCTTCGAGATTATTAGTGTCGTCCTCAGGTAGCATCATAAATAAATCTCAGGACGTTGGAAATGCTCCTAAAGACGCAGCGAATACGTGTGAAATAACGATGTGTAATGCCATATGATGTGTAATGTGAGACTCCATAAAATAGAAATATGTGTTTGCAAAGCTCCTCATCCTTTGTGTCGTGCATATTTGTGGTGGATTCCCACACCGACACTCCTACACTACTTAACATTCGCACCAGAGTGAAATGGATCTCCTTATGCAAAATAATTCACCATAAAGGAGAGCCATAAAATAGAAGATCATCTCTCCTCTCCCACTCTGCTCTATCTTTCGTAGCCATATGACATTACGTATACAGATTATTAGGAAGTTAATTTAAATTCCTCCGCAGTATTGATTGCCAGTTGTAAGGGTACGTAGAGTTTCAATGTGTGTACATCTTTTTAAACATGAGCCTACACTTGCAATTCTAGAAGAAGTGTTTCCTTTGAAATCACACGTAGTTTTAATTCAGCGAGTATCCTATTTCAATTTGGAAGTTAATCTGCTTGCTACTTCAGCCTTATTCATGTTTAAGAAATGAGAATTATTGTCTGAAGGCGGAGAGTGTGGTTGCGTAGTTGGTTGAAATTTATTTTCTCGGCTTCTTTACGACTCTATTCCTCAATGTAATGAGAAACGAAGCACGTTAGAAGTTGATGAACAAAGGAGATTGCAGTTTTCTTGGGCGTATCGGATGTTCTCTGGCAGTAAAAATAAATAATTTACACGAGGGGAATGTCACCAAGTTGATAGGAGTTTTTGTGTCTCTTCTTTTTTTGTGGTTTGATTTGGGACCTTGACTTCTCCTTAAGTCACACTACAGAAATTATCTGTGCTCTGTGGTTGCAGATTAACAGAAGGTGTACGCAAATTATAATTCAGGAGCGGACATCTATTGTAATGATGTTGTTAGTTACATCGCCTTCTGGTTGACAGTCCCACGCTGTGACTTATCTACTTTTGATATTTTATGATTACTTTTTGTCTTCAACGCAACTTGAGTACATGAACCGTATCTGCTGAGAAGCACATGTTTATGAAACAAGCAAAATAACTGCTGCGAGAGTCTGCTGGGTAACACGAGAAGCAGTCATATAAGTAAAATAATTGCAATTTCCGGATGAGACAACTGAAGTACAAGTAAATATGTTGATTACACTCAATTTGGAGTAGCACAGTGAAACACAGGAAGGAGAGGTCAAAGGGCAGGATTTGTAATTTTGATGTGTCCATTAATCTGTATCGACGAGAATGTATTAGCATGTGATTGGAGAATGGGAATCTGGGGAAGTAAAAAGTAGGATTTGTGTTCGTTTGAGAATCCCCGTGGAAGTCCGAGAGGAGTACACGGGTATCCACTTTATTCGTGAAGTTCCATAAATCTCGATCGTCCTCTTCTTTCCGCAGGAGACTCACTTTCAACTCGTCTTTTTTCTCCATTGTGTTTTATCTGTTTTATGTGTCTATGAAATTCCATTATTATTAGGCGAGCCAGTTTAAACGGAATAATGTTGGTTTCCTTTAGAGAAATAAATGGGATGTTCTAAGGAGTATAATAAGTGTCGTTGATTCTGGCAGTGAAGCATCGTCACCGTTTCCCAGTGGAAAATTGAAATTGTGAGACAAAGAAAGGAGTAAAAAATTGGGGCCGTTTTTCATGCGTGATGTCTCCCATAAACAACGGATTATGGGGATGCAATGCGATTCCTCCACTCGTGCTGATTTCCTAATCCAACGAAACTCTTTTCTCCTTTCTGACTCCTCAAATGAGACGACTTGTCTCGAATACTTTCTTGGAACTCTGCCATCCACCACTCCTTAAATTGTATCTTTGACTTAATTCTTTTCTCCTCCTTAATCATCAGACTCTCGTCGCAGATGATTGAGTCGACGACTCTTTCCATCCCGATCTCTCGCTCTCTCTCTCCTCTGAGTGTGTCCTTTTAGAGAAACAAGTTTCTGTGTGAAAGTCTATGCATACTTTCTCACTTTCCATTTGCTCTAATGAGAAATACTTAAGCATATCATGTGCGTATTTCGGTCACATTTAATTCGTGTGGTTGCTTTCGCGGAATGCACATTTTCCACTTATCCTGGAACATTGTGTGCCAACTTTCCGCTCAATCCTCCATCCACGCGTGTTGCGTAATAGTAGCTTCTCTGTTGCGTGTGTGCGTGTGAATGATCATCTCTCTTAAGATTAATTAATTGAACACGACGTCGGTACTCTGTCCGAAATTGTAGCGTCACTTTATGCGAACTTGAACAAGAACATCCAAAACGTGTTTCCTTAATAAGCGCTTGAATCCTGGCGTTCGTGAATGAGGGAAAGCTATACCATTTCCAGTCAAGAGAAAGTAGGTTAGAATTAAAATTGAAGAACCATTCGTGGTAAGAGAGAAGATATGAGTGTGTCTGTCAGCGAAGTAATTCTAGTGGGCAATAAAAACGATGGAATGAAAGCAGAACCAAATCGGAGAAAGTCTTCAATCAACGGGTTATAAAAGCAGTTAACTTTACAAGCTGTATAGCTGTTGGAACATCTCGGGCATGGCTACAGGGAACACGGCAATAAAAGTTCTGAAAGAAGCGACGATAATTGAGTGAGTGTGAACACGTCTAATGGTCGTGGTTATTAGTTCAAATATGAGATGGATGACATTCCTTCGGTGATCAGTCGTCCTGGGTGTTGGATTACTATGAATAATTCGATTGGGTTATTTTGTCGTAAACCAGAAGTGGGGATAACTTAATTTCCTCTGATGGTTTTTATGGTCCGGACAGTCTGAAAACTTTTATGTCAGTCTGGTTCTTTCGTTTTCACTCTTCCTTTGGCAGTCTATAGTGTGATCACACATACCGATATACTATATGTACTTGCCAAACTACGTGTAGAGCAGCATTCACAGACGCGAGGAATCTTATTCCATCCTCTGTCTGTACATGATGTCTCTGATCAAAAGGGGCTACATAACACACATTTGTGTGTAATACAGTTAGCCTTATTTCTTCCCATATGTTGAATGTTTCCAACTAAATTTGCTACAATGAACACTCATCATATCAGATTTTTTCATCTACCCGAAGTAGTATATAGGTTTTATATTAGTGGTTTTGTATCCCATGAAGCGCCTTGTGTTGGTAAGATCGTACATGACTTATTGTACGGATAAATGCGAAAGTATTTTTTAAGCAGACAAGATGTTTCTTAATGTGTACCTTTTAATGAGTTGTTCGATGGGGCTGCAAGTGGAAGAAGGCTTTCTCGATCGAGTGTATCTCATAAGAGTGGATGTTTTTATCGACGAGTTCTAGTTTTTCTTCAGAGTAGGTTATCTCGGAAAAAGAAATGTTGGAGGCAGCTGGTCAGTTTCCCATCGTTTAATCACTTCGAAGATCGTCTCTCGCACTCAAGTGGATCCGAGTTGTTTGTCTATTCATGTTTTATGGAGTTTACGTTGCATCCAACATCTCAACTTTCTCTCACTTGCCAGGGAACTACTTAATCTCTCAGGAAGGAAATGGAACTTTTCCTTTTGGTCTGTGAGCTCATGTGGAATAAACCCATCGCCGTCTTAAGCTGTGTTAAAGCATCTTTACCTTTCATTTATATTTTGCGTTCTGTACAAATGAGCAAAACCAACCCGTGCTGTCCCAGTTTAGGATACCAATTTTACCGCATTGGCCATTCGCTTGCTATGTATATCATTATGTACGACTGTGTATTACATCTATGTAACAGTTTGATAAAGATCAAGTGTCCCTAAAGACAGTCTTATAGTCGGTTTTATTCTTCTGACAGAAATAACTGTGTCATTACTTATGGAAATAACAACTGTATAGTTAATGGAACAGGTGATTTTTTCAGTGATAACGTTTGACAAATAAAGAAGTTGAATATGAATTTCGCCATAACACTTCTTAGCTGCCGCAAGTTTCCCTGAGTTTTATCTGGGGCATCTAAGAAGTAATGTCATTACACATTTAGAGACTGGAATCTTCAAGATTGCAAATGACTATGAGAGTGTGTGGCTGCTAACCTCACCGTGTGGTTTTGTGTGCGGAGAAATGAGGAGGCCACCAAGAGGTAATCTCTTATGGAAGGAAGAATGGCAGGAAAGATCATAGTTAGTAAAAATCCACTTGGCGTAATGACCCCACCGAAGGCTAAATGTGGATTATTCTTGTTCTTCTTTTGTTCCTGGCTTAAACTTTTGCTCAAGTGGAAGACAAGAAGCTCTGCGTGTCTCTGAGAGGAGCTTACCAAGATACTCCTAGTCTGTGTTACTCGATCGTCTGTGTCGTATATTGGTATGTTCCGTTGTCTGGATGGAAGGTTCCCCCCACGTGATGATAGGGAAGGCAACATTGAGAGACTCTTTCAGAGACGTTTAGTGGCTAATCTCAAGCATTGGGGAGAAAGTTGGACTGTGAGCTTTGTCTTTTGGCTTAAACTTTTCAGAGGACGTTTCCTTATCATCATCCTGTACATTAGTGGATTAGGTGACCTCAGCAGAGAGTAATTTTATGTAATGGAATATCTGAGGCGATGTGCAAGGTTATGGAAGGTATCGGAAAGAAGGGACGCTAAATCTCCTGTCAGCATTTCTTTCCGGTGGCTGAACATTCCCGGAGACAGTCAATTCCACTGCCACTCCGGCTTTTTACAGATTAAACGTTCGGATTAGAGGAACCATGAGGACGATACCTTCCTTCCCACTGCCTTACAAACTGATAGCAGCATCTCCCAAATGAATATGACTCTCGTGCGCGAACAGGATGGAGAAACACACTCGTAATAAAATCCGAGAATAATTTGAGACTCTCATCCAATGTAGGCTAGACATAAATTAGAACATGTAGGGAGACTCCCATAGGAGATTCTTAGCAGTCTCATGTGTACTTAGCAAGTGAGTAATATTTTATGAAGATTAAAATACGAGATTGTTTATTTTCTCATCATCTACTTTCTCTCGTGCATCAGCAGACTCTCACTCTACGTGGAGATTTCCGGAGAAGCCTTTTCATTTATTCGCACAACACGAGTGACTTAATTCGTCTCTATTCCAGATGAGCTGAAAGTAAGTGTGTGTGTGTCTTGGGTATTATCTCGTGTCTTTACAGAAATGTAGACTTATTAGTTACGAAAGCTGTCTTGCTAGACATTGAAGAAGTGTTTGTTGAATTACTCTGTACACATCTGAATTTATGGCTGGTATCATTGAGCATGAGAACGCGATGATGTTGAATAAAATCCCTGGATTTTGTAGCAAATCTGAACTAAATGAACCTAAGCCAAACACTCCATTGTGCAAACACAGTTGAGTTGAGTTAGAAGTGGAAATTACAAGGTGAAGAAAATAGTTTGTGTGTGAAAGTAGTTATATAGGTAGTCGCTTTGCTTTTCATCGTTCGAGATACAAATGTAAATGTTAACATCTAGCTTAGGCTTACAAATTTTGTCGCCTACGTGTATATATAAATCTCTGAGTAGATATTCATTGTATTTTTACTGGAATTAAATTGTGTGAGATACATGCACATGTGAATTGCAAATATCACAATTATGTTTCACATCTTTTATACATTTTTATGTATAATATGACCGATTTTACTCTTACCTCTCTGAATCAATGTATTATGTAAAATAATGCATTCGGAAATTGCTTCATGCAGTTCTTTACTGTATACCAATAACCCAGCAGTGTTTCCGAATCTGGAAAAGTAATGAATGATCAAGCTTATTATTCAGTTATTACAAAACAGAAAACGGGTCTTTGACACATTAATTTGGGAATGCCTATAAGTTCGCTTTATATAATTTTTAAATAGATGAAGTATTGTGAAAGAATTTTCTTATGACAAACAGAGCAAACTAATTTATGAAAAGTACCTTTATTTCAAACACACGTATATGAGCCATAGAGTTAAAGTACAGATCAAAGGCTCTATTAATACGGTTGTGTTTGTATTTTCAATTATGATTCATTGTTTCGTGTTTCATCAGAAGTGAGTGTCGTAGGTTTTTACACAGTCCCAGTGGAACAGTTTGTATATTATTAATATTATTTATATAACTTAGTTACATATTATTCATATCTAACTTTTTAATGAGATTTACTTTTAGCATTCCATGTCTGTCGTATCACCCTTGTTCTTGCATATGCATACAATGCATCCAGGGTATTATTTGTCTACAGAAGGAAAGTCTTGTGCTAAATGTAATCTGAGTGAGAAAAAGCAGACAGATACATATAGGAATGAATATTACGCTCGTACAAGTTCGCGACAAAATTCACATGTGAAAGCTTCTTAGAATTGAAAAGCATAGAAATTGAAAATACTTTGGTTTCATACTTAAGATCTCGTTCCCTTGCTCAGTTCCGTTGTTTTTAGATTTCCACCGGTGGGATGTAGGGTTTTTTTTAGTCTAAGTAGAATTACAGAGTCGGTAGTGGAACGTAAATGTTGTGAAAAGGATGGAGGGAAACAGGCAGAAAAAGAAAGGAAAAACACCTGGCTTTCTTTTCCCGTATATATGAACATTTTTTCATCCGTAAAACGGTGTATCTTTGCAAATATAGAAAGAGACTTCAAGTAGATGTGTGCGCAGATGGGTGAATATTCATAACGAGGTTGAGTGTTCTTTTTCAATACAATACACATGCACACGTCTGAATTTTTGAATATGGAAATAACTGAATGAGGAGATTTCTCTCACGCGAACATGAAGCGTTATGAATTCACGCGGAGTAAGTCTGCATTCCTCCACGCGTAGTTTATGGAAAAGAAATCTTTCTACTGAAAGCGTACATTTGCATACTTTCTCCTTTTGTCTGCACGAATCTACAATCTGCAGATTTCCTCGGGTGGTCGACTGTTTGCGTATAGACACTATGTACTTCCTATGCAACTTTCTATATATTTGTATGTGTGTATATATTCTTCTTCCTCTCTTTCGTTTCTCCTCGAAGAAAAGGAATCCGGGAAAAGAATACGACAGTCACGGAAAGAAAGAAAGAGTACGACTTCCTTAACCCGCTTATGATTTTTCATACGAGACTGCTGCTGATATATATATCCATACCTTCAGCACACGTCCATATTCGCTAAAATACAAGTATAAAAAGGAAGATAAAAACTTTCTCCGCATGTTTTGCTGATGCAAAGACAGACAGTTATTCACCAAAACGATTCATGTCATACATCTTCTTTATGCGAGAAGTTTTTGCATGTAGTTGATGTATGGACATAGAGGGATACTTCGGCAGATTAACGGTCCAAAAGGACTCCTGACAGAAGATCTATGCAAACTATACATCTGTGCAAGTTTCCTGTGGATTTCTAAAGTAGGAAGTGCATTAATTTTTCTGTATTTGCTATGAAAAAAGGAAAATTTGGTATAGACGAAGTTCCATATACCATACCTAACAACGTACAAAGAAGGAAAGAATACCGAATGTTTCGCATGCATCAACAAATTAAATATTCCTTGTTTGTTGCAACCTACTATAGGTGACAGAGATGGATGATTGGCTGTGCAAGATCTGTATAGAAGTGTATTGGTGATTGTAGTGAAAGTTTCATTGAAAAGTTAACGCTTGGTGGGCTGGTTGTGAAATCGATAGGTTGAGGTAAATTTTTATGATTGGCAATAAGTAATGGTTTTGCACAAAAGTGTATACTTTCATGGCATGGAAAAGTAAGAAATAAGTTTTAGAACTTTGGGGTTATTTCTGACGGTAAGAAGGAAGTCAGTGGGGAACAGCAGGAAGGATGTAATTTGCTGAGGATCTGCTGCAGAAGTTTACATGCGACGATTTCAATTAAGAAGCAGTTGTCTTAATAAATTAAACTTGTGATTGGGATCTGCTTAAGATTTCTTGAGGGAACAATGTGGCGCAGAAACCTCAAATAACTAATAGGGAAAGTTACGGAGAGTAAAAGTGGTGACTTTGTGTGCAGAGCAGTTGATAAATGGAAGTAATTTATTAAACAATTTTGAGGTCATTACGAAGTACGCAAAGTTGCACATCGAAAATAAAAGTTACTCTCAGATTATCCTTGCAAATTCTGAGCTGGGTTGAGAAACCAGAATCTGTAACAAACTCATGTTTAAGGTCTATCGCAATCGCAAATATGCTAAACTTCGTGAACTTTCTTGGAAATGGCTCTACTCTTTGCAACGTGGCTTTCTTTTAGCCAACTACTATATATTTAGTCATGTACTGTTATAAGATTCACTTTATATTCTTCTTTCACTTTAGGGGAGTAGAGTTAGTTATTAAATATTTTGAGGAAGTGTGCATACATTGAAAGGGTGACTAACAATATTAAACATAACCGAGCCATATAATACGCATCTAACAGAGTAAGGATATGTATTGTTAAAAGTTAGCTGAACTTGGTTTGTACCCTTTGTTTGTAAAAATGAGCAAATGAACTAACCACTACCACAAACTGGGGAAGACGAAGAGAAAGATATGGTAGATGGAGAAAGTCGGTAAAATACTGTTTATGTGTATGTGTAGCATGAAGTTCGTTGGGACACGGAAACTGTAAAATAAACTTCTTAGGCCTCTTTTTGCTCGTTGGTTTGTCCCAAAATGATAATCATGAAAAAGCAAATAGCTTTGTTTTAATTTGGCTCAGTGACTTTATTCCGGAGGTACGGACTATGAATTAAGTTTACGTCTTTGAGTAAGTCGGAAAATGAAGCTGTAAACTCATCCTTAAATTCTTAGCTCCTTAACTGACGATATAAAATGTGACTTAAGCTGGTGAAAAAGTAGACTTTTGTTTGTAAACTTTCTTTTAATACTTCTGTAGATTTCAGATTTGAAAGTACATTATAAAGAAGTCGAAATAGGGATCAAATCTCATACGAGACTTGAGTGGAAGTAATTTGTTGGAGAAAGTTTTCAAGAAGACCGGGTTATGTTGGATTTCTCTTAGAGATTGAGTTTAGTGGAGGCAATGAGGAAATATAATCGAACCGAAACAGCTGGATTTGGTAGAGAGACACAAGTTCACATTTATATTATTGTGTACCGGATGAAGGATCAGAATCACATTTGAGGCAAAAAAGAAGTACTGGATAAGGTTTTGGGTGAGTGGAAACACAGCAGGGCGAGTCTAAGTAAAAATTGCTAGAGAATTGAAGAAAGAATGAAGAGAAAGTGTTCATTTTGGTTTGTACACCCGGGACCACAATCTCAATCTGTTTTGGCCTATTGCAGATCATTACGTAAAAAAGAAAAACTTTCCTCGTTTATTTCCCCTGCCCATTATTCTCCATTCTCTTTATGAGCTTGTGAGAATCTGACGCTCCTGCTGCTGCCCCGGCTGGTCCTCGATAAAATGATTGCACACTCAACTGTATAAATATACGCGATAATACACCACGAAAGGGAGCGGGTTCCGGGAATATCAGCAGAGGACTTGGTTCTGTGGATTATCGGGCGAAGTTATTTGTTTCTGAGAACTCGATGAGAGGCGAAGGTGGATGCAATGATCATCTCGTGTATAATGTGACGTTGAGTAAGATTACTGCTTTCTCCACACTTCCTAAACACGATAAACTTTCACAGAGTTTATCGACGTGGGTAAGTTCTGGCAAAGATGCCGAGTTCCCAGTGATGTGTCTCACTCCATAAATTAGACAGAAACTAACAACTAACTCGACTAAATTAGGCCATTCAAATGCTTACACCACTTCTGAAAAAAAACGCTTGTCGAAACTTGTGTACGGTTACTCTGTATAGTTTTTACTACAACTTTGACTCCCGTTTGCTTGTTTCTTACTGTCTTTAAGTTATTCACGACGTGTGAAAAATATCGAAAAAGTAGGTTGCATTCACCTAAAAATTAAACATGTGCTTAATGTTTTTTTCTTAGAATGGATCATCGTGAAGCTATACATGTGTTCAAGTGCTTATAAGCACACCTTAAGAATAAGTCCTGAGCTACACCAATAAGCCTCAATGCAATGTGCAATGGCAATGAGCTTTATTGTCACATTTTCTTGAACTATTTATATAGAACAAACACCATACTCCACATTTATTTCAAAGTTCCTTTATGAAACATTTGAGCTTACAATTAGTTGAATGTTTTCGGAAAGAAAGAATGTCCTGAGAAGGTGAAGAGTAAAAAGAATGAATGATCGATTGACCTTGCCACTCTACCTGTATTTTTCTTGCTCTTTTCCCATTTCGAGTCTCTAGAGAGAGCCCCCATTAAAATGAAAGTGGAGATTGAAAAGACAAAAGCTCAGCCTTAACTGATCTGTTTCATTCCTTGTCAGCTCAGCCTCGAAAAACTGTTTTGCTTTTGTTAAAAAAGCTGAGTGAATAGGAGCGTTAGAATAAAGATCACGAGGAGATAGTATGACTGGAGGAGTAGAAAGCTCAGCAGTGCATGTATAGTTAGATGACTATGAGATTCTTATTAGCAGGAGAGAGATGAAGTGCTTTACTCACAATCAGTGGTGACTATAAGGTTTTGGGTCTTCTCCCTGTGATTTGGTTCCCAATACTCGTGGATTTGCGGGAGACGGAAACGAAGTTGATTTTTTTATAAAGATTTGATAAAGCCAAGTGACTAGAAAGGATGCAGGAGGGATTGTCAGGAGTTTACTGAGGATTTTGGTTTATCCTAAAAAATAAATTTGAATTTTTCAATGCAGAACTTATATTCAAGTGAGGGGAGGAAATAAAATCTTTCTCGTCTCAATCAATTTGAAATCTTGTGAGGGTTTCCGTATTTTTCTGCATTTGTTTCTTTCTATTATTTATGTAGCAGTATATGTATTTAATGCAGCGTGTACTCTCTGCTTCTGATATACACTCGTGATTGATTTCGCGTTTCTACGATTATGAACAGTATTTACAGAAATTACATCCATTACTGTATGCGGTTTGTAGTGCATTTGAATTTCAGTGACACTTTTCATTCATTTATTATTAAAGTTTTGCTTTCGAAATTGTTTCCTGTACTAATTACGAATATACACGTTATTGAAATGATAAAACCACGTAGTTGTAATTTCCAACGCATTACATGGAGTAAACAAGTTTTAGAATTGAAACTGTGAGAATAATGGGCGTTGAAAGGTTTTATTCCTTGTACTTTATTAGGTTTGACTTGAAATCAGTGAAGCCTCAGGTATACCTAAATATTCCCGGGGGAAGAAAGTAAGGTTGCGTTGTTTGCAAGTCTAGTTTGGTTGGTGAAAACATAAAAGGAAGTGAGTGTTGACAGAAGAAAGGAGCTTTAATTTCACTGCTGAAAAGTAGCTAGGAATAATATCACTGTGGAATGTTTTTACGAAAGGAGCAATTGGATTCTCAGTAGGATAATTCGAAACCTGGTCTGTTGTGTGCGTGGACGTGAGATGGAAGACGAGTGGAGGGAGAGTCACTGTAGCGTATCGTTACGAGCAATTTCTCCCCACTAAACTTTCACTCGAAGACACGAGGGGTCTTTTTACGTCGCCAATAAGCTCTTGATACATTTTGTTCGATTGCATTAGAATTTGTATACTCTTTGTGAGACAGGAGAGCTCTGTGTGTGTAGAGGACGAATAACGTAGGCGGTCTAGTGTACATGGATGGCAGGGGAAAGTTGTACAGGGAAAATGGGTCAGAGATGTCCTTTTGCGTTCGGCAAAATCAAAATGAGATTTCGAGGAGAAAAGGTGATCTCCAAATTTACTCTTCGTCCCTGGGGCTTTTTATTGTGAAGCGAATTCAATACTCTTCGTCAGAGGATACATCTCCTCGATTGTTGTTCACTAGTCTATTGCGGCAGCAGCAGTGGAAGTCAGAAAGCACAGAAATCGATAATCGGAACTTGAAGATGATGATGACGTTGAGAGTATAAATATCTATAGTTGGTGTAGTCTGCATAGCACAATGAAAATGAATTATATCTTCTTGGGAGTAATTAAAACGAGATAAGAAATAATTTATTGTATTTTCAGATGTGACAGACCAGGTGCAGGCGGTGGTGGGGAACATCGCAGAACTTCCTTGCGACTTGGGAATCGTCGTTGGCGACAAAGTTCGCTTGGTAGTGTGGTACCGAAATGCGACAACTGTAATTTACAGGTGAGTCAGGATCGCAATCATCACAGTGTATTCTTTACTCAAACATTCCTTCGTGTAATACAAGAAGACAGATAAAAGTTGGTGCAGTTTTATTGCACGAAAGTTATCGCTGACTTTGCATGACTGCATTTGTACATGCAGAACAAACCAACACGAGGAAAGTCGTTTGCTCATGGCTTCAATGGGTGAAGCGATGTCGTTAAATCTTACGATGTGAGTTAACATTAGTCTGCAGATTTATGAAGGACATAACTATCTAAAACTTAATTCACTGAAAAGCCAGAACACTTCTCTCCAATGAGATGTCCAATTGTTTTGACCTCCTTTTGAATGAAAACCATTATGAAAAATATATTAGTAGACCAATGTATATAAGTGCAAACTACTTGCCATCTTTGGTTAGACATCATGCAACTTGGTAGGCAGTGTGTATTAACTAGCTTAGGAAACAAGCAAAGTGATTTCTCAAATACGAGACAATGAATGCTGTCGAATGATCAAAAAAGCTCATTAGTGTTTTTGGTCACCTGTTAGTAAGAATTGTCTATGTAGGCTGATCTCAATCGAATAGTTTATAAGCAGAGAATGGTGATTATCTGAAGAAAATGGAGAACATCAGCGCTTATTGACAACCAATTATCATAATGACACTTCTGACACTTTAGAAATGCTTGTAGTAATATAACTTATTCTTATCAAAACGATTGAATGTTGTAGAAGTATCGAAGTGCTGGCGACTGATTTTTTATCTATTTGTTTCCCTAAATTGACTTATTAATTTATAGTATTATCTATTTATGATAATAATAATGACAATCATATTAATAGCATTTCATCAACTGTAACATAACTTCTGTGAAGTATTAAAATAAGCTGAAACTTTCAGTTAAGTGTATGAGTATGAAATTTTTTTAATAATATTATTACTGTAGTCTTTGTTTGTCAACGAGAGTAACAAGATGGATTATTGCTGCTAAAGTAGACATTTTTCTGATTCTTGTATAGCCCTTATATGCAATATGCCGTAATATATAGTTTGAAAGTTGAGTTTCTCATAATTTTTCCACTACAAATAATATTCTGAAAATCTTGAGAAGAATATTTGTGATATTGAACTATTTGATGGGCATAAATGGCATGAATGACAGAATATTAAAGTACAGAAAGCCTGCATGTGTGTATGTGTGTGGGATATTGTATTCCAAATGAGATGTGTAGTGTAGCTATAGAGGACAAGTGGAGATTCTTGAAGAGGAATATTATGGTGAATGTGAGTTTGTTGGAGCGAGGAGATCAAGTTATGTTATGAGTTACATTCGGAGTGGCTGTGCATCTCCAACTGGGAGAGAAGCATAAATAACTGAGAAAGCACATCAAGTTGACGAACCATTAGACAGAAAATTGGCATGCAGAATTCGCATTATTTCCAACCGACTTGGGTGGAATTTCTTTCAACATTTTCCTCGTAAGACTCATCCTTATTTGAAGTCGCGCAACAAGAATTCCTTAACACAATCCCTACGTTATTCGAATCTCTTTTTCTTTATTCTCGAAAGGAATGTGTGTTTCTTTCAGAAATAAAACATCCTTCAAAAGATTCTCTTCTTTCTTTTTTCTTCGTGTGTTCTTTCGATTTACTTGCTTTCACTTCATTTTTCTCATGACTTTCTTCCTTTTTTCAAAAGACAAAGGAAATCAAACAAAGTCTCTTTCAACATTGGGTGTCACTTGTTAAATATTTGTACCTCCTTTCTGTGTCGTCTGTGTATTTACTATCTACTACCATGTAATCATTGCGCTACAGGATTTACCACCTTAACACTGTGCCTGTGTACTTAGGCTTATGCTGTTTCGTTTCTGCCCACATAACTTGGGTGTTTGAATTTGAAAGGCTAGCAGAAGAATAAATTCACCATGCACGGGCAATCGACAATCGAGTTTATTCATGTGGAAGAATGTTTTGCTGAACGAAAGTGGAATAGAATCCTTTTGGAGTCGATTAAAAAGCTACAGCTTACGAGCTTCTCCGTTTCTCGTGCCCATTTCACTTTTTGATTTGTAATATTTATGAAGACCCCATTCCATTCCTGGTTTCATCCATATCTGTCAAAAATACTTTTCTAGAGTTTTATTACAAACGTCTCTTTTGAGAACAGTTTTTCACCAATATGCAGCAACACAAATGGATTGATGTCTGAGCCTCGATCACCCCGTTGGCTTTTGCAGAAGTATTTTCCTAGAAAAGTATCAGAAATATCAATAATGATGAAATACTTACGTTGAGAGAGACGTAATAAATCATTAATGCGTATCTGCTAGACTAAGCACACAGAGCCTTTTGCTTGACTCGTAGACTTATTCTGTCTCGCTCTTTCATTCATTTTTGGGTGAATGAAAAAGTAGAAAAATGTATTTTTAAAATACTCTTCTCTCTGATTAAAATATTCCAGAAAAAGGCAAAAAAGGAATTCAGTTGACAGTATCTTAATGCAGATCCAAAGTGAGTGGTTTCCTTTATGCGTAAAAGATTCGTTTTTGTGAAGTCTGTGTACTACTCTTTTACGAAGATTTCACGCAGTGCGTTTATGGTCGAATAAGAAAAGTGAAGATATATAAACTATACAGTAATAATACATATGCATTCTGTGTGTTGTACTTTTTGACTTGTGTTGTTGTTACTTTGTAAGAAAGAATGAGGGAGATAGAAAGACGCCGGATATTCATATGCAATCTTGAGATTCACATGCCACAACTCTTGAAAGGCTTTAACCATGACACTCAGTTCTCTTGACTTTTCATGATTTTTCTACTTTTTCTGTGCCCATTTTCCCTGAGGATTCGAGCAACATATCTCACATAACTCAAGGCACTACGAAGACCTTTTTTCTCTTTTAACATGAAGGGGAATGAATTGATCTCTCGAAACCTCTGAAAGTGCATCTGCTCCTTCCCTCGCTGCATAAAAAGATAACATTATCCCCGAGAAACTCTCCAGGAATTGACTTAACTGCTGCATAAATATTCCATAGATTCGTTATTTTCACAGCAGATATGGACAGGTAATAATCCTAAGGACGACTGCTTTTTATACTTCTTCATGTTCCTTTTCCCATTTTATGAGATGAGGGGATCTTATTGTGCTCCATTCAATAGTCTAAAGACGAATATCAAGAGTTATATCAGTTGTTATTTTTGTCTTGGTCGCAGTAAGGTGTGTTTGTCTTAAATAAACATATTGTTCGTTTGCCTCTCATAAATGTTTAACAAAAATACCTGCTGCCTCCTCCGTGTTTATATTCAAACCAGCTAGCATACTAACCTTTTAAAAACATTTAAATAGTTTTAATAGACTTAATTATAGCTTTAGTTGTTCTGCATTATACTAATTCAAAATAAACAAACATGTTTCTTGGCTTGCGTCATCTCATGATGAGAAAGTTCTTGAAGATAATTGGAGTCTTAAAAT
>Ga0194135_10000368_pt1 | contig 26347 bp, 21 predicted proteins | sample LitLau_LLRF_2013_FD_134024 | JGI IMG/M metagenome (GOLD analysis project Ga0194135, IMG submission 134024) | Freshwater sediment microbial communities in response to fracking from North America - Little Laurel Run_MetaG_LLRF_2013 (version 2) | ecosystem: Environmental > Aquatic > Freshwater >... | reverse complement strand
TTTGCGCACCCACTCCAGTTCTTCCTTCATGGCCTTTTCATGGGCCGACTGCTGCTTGGATTCCTGGGCCAGACGCGCGGACTTGGCTTCCAGCCAACCCGAGTAGTTGCCCTCGTATGGAATGCCCGCGCCACGGTCGAGCTCGAGAATCCAGCCGGCGACGTTGTCGAGGAAGTAACGGTCGTGCGTGATCGCGACCACGGTGCCCGGGAAGTCGTGGAGGAAATGCTCCAGCCAGGCCACCGAGTCGGCGTCCAGGTGGTTGGTCGGTTCGTCCAGCAGCAGCATGTCGGGGGCCGACAGCAGCAGGCGGCACAGGGCCACACGACGCTTTTCACCACCGGACAGGTGCTCGACCTTGGCATCCCAGGCCGGCAGGCGCAGGGCGTCGGCGGCCACTTCCAGCTGGCGCTCCAGGTTATGGCCGTCGCTGGCTTGCAGGATGGCTTCCAGCTTGGCCTGCTCGGCGGCCAGCTTGTCGAAGTCGGCATCCGGCTCGGCGTAGGCGGCGTAGACTTCGTCCAGGCGTGCCTGGGCGTCCTTGATCACGCTCACCGCTTCCTCGACCACTTCACGCACGGTCTTGGTGGGATCGAGCTGTGGTTCCTGAGGCAGGTAGCCGATGTTCAGGTCCGGCATCGGACGGGCTTCACCTTCGAACTCGGTGTCGACGCCGGCCATGATTTTCAGCAGCGTGGACTTACCCGAACCGTTGAGGCCCAGCACGCCGATCTTGGCGCCGGGGAAAAAAGACAGGGAGATGTTTTTCAGGATTTCCCGCTTCGGCGGAACAACTTTGCCCAGCCGATGCATGGTGAAGACGTATTGAGCCATGGTGAACCTAGCGTCAGTGACTGATGAATAGAACGGGCCGGGCCCGGGCCAGGCCATGCGCAGCGCCGGCATTGACCATGATCAACACCGACGGGCGGAAAAAGCCTGATGGTCTGGAGCTGGAACGCTCCCGCGTAACCGGCAAAACTACCTCAATGCACGACCCAGGTCCAGCCAGGCGGGACTGGCACTTTGCCACAACTCAAGGCATGCTAGCCGCCCTTCGGGCGTCCGGCTTATAGTGCACGTCGCGCCAGCCCAGCCAAACCGCAGGATCACAGCTTGTCCAACGTAATTTCGCCACAGCCCGCGCGCGCTAAAGCCTCCGCGTCGGCCTATCCTTTGCGGGGCACACTCAAAGGCGCACTGGCAACGCTGGTGCTGCTGCTCCTGGCTCTGTTGTTCTGGCAACTGCTCGATCAACTGCAGCAGACCCGCAAGAACCAGCGTCAACAAGCCATCGACTACAGTGCCGAACTGGCCGACCACCTGAGCCTGAACCTGGCACTCAATGCGCAGATCGCCCTCAATCTGCTACCGATCGTCGAATCGCCCCAGGACAGCCAGCAACAGCAGCAATTGCTGCACAAGCTCCAGCGCTCCTTGCCGGATGTGCGCAGCTTTGCCTTGCTGGACGCCTCCGGCCAGATACTCAGCGACAGTGCCAGCGACAGCCATGACGCCCCCTGGCTCGCCGAGCTGATCCAGCGCAGCCACTTGCAGCGCTACTACTACAGCAACCCCGCCGACGGTTCGGTGGTGCATGTGCTGCTGCACCAGTCCAGCGGCGCCAGCCCCAGCTACTGGGTGCTGCGCCTGGCCCCCAGCTTCCTGCAGACCCTGGTGCGCCAGAGCGAAGGGAGCTTCAAGCCGACCTGGGTGATCGAGAACCGCCTCAGCCGCCAGGTGATCAAGCGCGACGAGCACAGCCCCCCGACCCCGGGCATGCTGGAACCCGATGAAATGGCCGACAGCGCACTGCTGGTGCCCCTGAGCAACAGTGACTGGCAACTGCGCGGCCTGTTCGACCAGCAGGCCGTGATCGAGGAACTGCTGCCGGCCTTTATCGGCAAATGCCTGTTGGGCCTGGCCTTCTCCCTGCTGCCGGTGATCGCCCTGTTGAACATGCGCCGGCGCCAGCGCCAGTTGCACGAAGGCCGGCGGCGCTACCAGGACATTTTCGAAGGCACCGGTGTGGCCCTGTGCGTCATGGATATCGCCGGGCTTCCGGAATTGCTCGACAAACACCATGTGCACAACAGCGACCAGCTCAAGCGCTGGCAGGCCAGCCATCCGGACCATCGCCAGCAACTGCTGCGCGAATTGCGCATCACCGAAGTCAATCAGGTGGCTCTGCGCCTGCTCAATGTCGAATCCAGCGACCAGGCCTGGCAACTGCTGATCGAAGGCTGCCCGAAGAACGGCAACGCGATCGGCAGCCAATTGCTGGAAGCGGTGGTCAACCAGCAGAAACAGCTGGAACTGGAAATCAAGCTCAGCGACGCCCAGGGCAATGACCAGCACCTGTGGCTGGTCCTGCGCCTGCCTGAGGCCGTCGAGGACTACAGCGCGGTGATCCTCAGCATCAGCGACATCACCAGTCGCAAGCTGATCGAGCTGTCGCTGCTGGAGCGCGAGGGGTTCTGGTCCGACGTGGTGCGCACCGTGCCCGATCACCTGTATGTGCAGGACGTGATCAGCCAACGGATGATCTTCAGCAACCACCACCTGGGCCAGACCCTGGGCTACAACAAGACCGAACTGCACCAGATGGGCGAGTACTTCTGGGAAATCCTCCTGCACCCGGAAGACGCCGACCTCTATCACCGCCTGCGCCAGGAACAGCGCCACTCGGCCTACGCCCAGCTCCTGCAATGCCAACTGCGCTTCCGCCACCGCAGCGGCCAGTGGCGGCGCTTCGAGATCCGCGAGCAGGCCCTGGCCCGGGATCGCTACGACCAGGTGACGCGAATCATCGGCGTGGCCAAGGACATCACCGACCAGATCGAGGCCAGCGAGTCGCTGCGTGACAGCGAGCAACGCTACCGCATGCTCGCCGAAAGCATCAGCGACGTGATCTTCTCCACCGACAGCAAGCTCTCGCTGAACTACGTCAGTCCTTCGGTGCATGCCGTACTGGGCTACGACGTGGAATGGATCTTCCAGAACGGCTGGCAATCGACCATCGCCAACCCGCAGCAACTGACCGGTATCTATGCCCTGATGGACCGGGTCAGCAAGGCCCTGGACAAACCCGAGCAACTGGCGCAATTGCGCAGTCAGGTGCAGACGCAGCTGTTCCTGTTCGACTGCCTGCGGGCCGACGGCCGCAAGATCCCCATCGAACTGCGCCTGGTCCTGGTGTGGGACGAGCACGGTGCGTTCGAAGGCGTGCTCGGGGTCGGCCGCGACATCAGCCAGCAGCGCCGGGCGGAGAAGGACCTGCGCATGGCGGCCACGGTATTCGAACACTCGACCTCGGCGATCCTGATCACCGACCCGGCCGGCTACATCGTTCAGGCCAACGAAGCCTTCAGCCGGGTCAGCGGCTACGCCGTGTCCCAGGTGCTCGATCAGTTGCCCAACATGCTCACCGTCGACGAGCAGCAGGAAGCCCACCTGCGCTACGTGCTCAAGCAGTTGCACCAGCACAGCACCTGGGAAGGCGAGGTCTGGCTCAAGCGCCGCAATGGCGAACACTACCCGGCCTGGGTCGGCATCACCGCGGTGCTCGACGACGAAGGCGACCTGGCCAGCTACGTGTGCTTCTTCAGCGACATCAGCGAGCGCAAGGCCAGCGAACAGCGGATTCACCGCCTGGCCTACTATGACGCCCTGACCCACCTGCCCAACCGCACGCTGTTCCAGGATCGCCTGCATACCGCGCTGCAATCGGCGGAGCGGCAGAAGTCCTGGGTGGTGCTGATGTTCCTCGACCTGGACCGCTTCAAGCCGATCAACGACTCCCTGGGCCACGCCGCGGGGGATCGCATGCTCAAGGAAATGGCCACTCGCCTGCTCGGTTGCGTCGACGATGACGACACCGTGGCGCGCATGGGTGGCGACGAATTCACCCTGCTCCTGCAACCGCGCGCCAGCCGCGAGATCGCCCTGAACCGGGCCATCAATGTGGCCGAGAAGATCCTCGCCAGCCTGGTCAAGCCCTTCGTCCTCGAAGGCCGGGAGTTCTTTGTCACCGCCAGTATCGGCATCGCCCTGAGTCCGCAGGACGGCAACGAACTGAGCCAGTTGATGAAGAACGCCGACACCGCGATGTACCACGCCAAGGAGCGCGGCAAGAACAACTTCCAGTTCTACCAGGCCGACATGAACGCCAGCGCCCTGGAGCGCCTGGAGCTGGAAAGCGACCTGCGCCACGCCCTGGAGCAGGAGGAGTTCGTGCTCTATTACCAGCCGCAGTTCAGCGGCGATGGCAAGCGCCTGACCGGCGCCGAGGCGCTGCTGCGCTGGCGGCATCCGCGGCGCGGCCTGGTGCCGCCGGGGGATTTCATTCCGGTGCTCGAAGAACTGGGTCTGGTGGTGGATGTCGGCGACTGGGTGATCAGCGAAGCCTGCCGCCAGCTCAAGGCCTGGCACCAGGCCAAGGTGCGGGTGCCGAAGGTTTCGGTGAACATCTCCGCGCGGCAGTTCTCCGACGGCCAGCTGGGCATGCGCATTGCCACCATCCTCAAGGACACCGGCCTGCCGCCGGCGTGCCTGGAGCTGGAGCTGACCGAAAGTATCCTGATGCGCGAAGTCAGCGAGGCGATGCAGATTCTCGACGGCCTGAAGAACCTCGGCCTGAGCATCGCGGTGGACGACTTCGGCACCGGTTATTCGTCGCTCAACTACCTCAAGCAGTTCCCCATCGACGTGCTGAAGATCGACCGCACCTTCGTCGACGGCCTGCCGTCCGGCGAGCAGGATGCACAGATCGCCCGCGCCATTATCGCCATGGCCCACAGCCTGAACCTGGCGGTGATCGCCGAGGGCGTGGAAACCCACGAACAGCTGGAATTCCTGCGCGAACACGGCTGCGACGAGGTCCAGGGCTACCTGTTCGGCCGGCCGATGCCGGCCAATCGCTTCGAGGCGCAATTCAGCAACGACGCCCTGTTCATGTTCGACTAGAAGCAGTGGCAAGCTTCAAGCGACCAGCGGCAAGAAAGCATGGCGGTTTTTCTGCTTGCGGCTTGCTGCTCGTCACTTGAACGCTGCTTCTATGCGACATGATGTCCTTTCATATGCCATCTAAAACCCATTGGGTTAGAATGCCTCCCTTTTCTGCCCCCCCGATCCTTGAGGACCGCCATGTTCAGCCGTGATTTGACTATTGCCAAGTACGACGCCGATCTCTTTGCCGCCATGGAGCAAGAAGCTCAGCGCCAGGAAGAGCACATCGAGCTGATCGCCTCGGAAAACTACACCAGCCCTGCCGTCATGGAAGCCCAGGGTTCGGTACTGACCAACAAGTACGCCGAAGGCTATCCGGGCAAGCGTTACTACGGCGGCTGCGAATACGTCGACGTGGTTGAGCAGTTGGCCATCGACCGTGCCAAGGAACTGTTCGGCGCCGACTACGCCAACGTCCAGCCACACGCCGGTTCCCAGGCCAACGCCGCGGTCTACCTGGCCCTGCTGCAAGGCGGCGACACCATCCTGGGCATGAGCCTGGCCCATGGCGGTCACCTGACCCACGGTGCTGCCGTGTCCTCCTCCGGCAAGCTGTACAACGCTGTTCAGTACGGCATCGACGCCAACGGCCTGATCGACTACGACGAAGTCGAGCGCCTGGCCCTTGAGCACAAGCCGAAGATGATCGTGGCCGGTTTCTCCGCCTATTCGCAGATCCTCGACTTCCCGCGTTTCCGCGAAATCGCTGACAAGGTCGGTGCCTACCTGTTCGTCGACATGGCCCACGTCGCCGGCCTGGTCGCGGCAGGCCTGTACCCCAACCCGATTCCGTTCGCCGACGTGGTCACCACTACCACCCACAAGACCCTGCGCGGTCCACGTGGCGGCCTGATCCTGGCTCGCGCCAACGCCGACATCGAGAAGAAGCTGAACTCCGCGGTGTTCCCGGGCGCCCAGGGTGGCCCGCTGGAGCACGTGATCGCCGCCAAAGCGATCTGCTTCAAGGAAGCCCTGCAGCCTGAGTTCAAGGCCTACCAGGAACAAGTGGTGAAAAACGCCCAGGCCATGGCCGAAGTGTTCATCGCCCGCGGTTTCGACGTGGTTTCCGGTGGCACCAAGAACCACCTGTTCCTGCTGTCGCTGATCAAGCAGGACATCTCCGGTAAAGACGCCGACGCCGCTCTGGGCAAAGCGTTCATCACCGTGAACAAGAACTCCGTGCCAAACGACCCACGCTCCCCGTTCGTCACCTCCGGTCTGCGCTTCGGTACTCCGGCCGTGACCACCCGTGGCTTCAAGGAAGCCGAGTGCAAGGAACTGGCCGGCTGGATCTGCGACATCCTGGCGGACCTGAACAACGAAGCGGTGATCGATGCCGTGCGTGAGAAGGTCAAGGCCATCTGCAAGAAGCTGCCGGTATACGGCGCTTAATCAGCCCGCAGACCGCAGTACAAGAAGCCCGGCCTCAGCGCCGGGCTTTTTTATGTCTGGATGGCCGCTGCGCCAGGCGTTGAAAGGCGCCTGCGAGGTCTTGCGAACGCAAGATACCCGGGCGGCCGTTGCGGCCGATCGCAGCCTGCGGCGGCGGATACAGTAGCCAGGGGAGGAAAAACCACTGGTCAGACCGGTAAAGCCAATTTTCGTTCAGCCTCTTGTAAACCCGTAAAACCCGAGCGTAGACTGCGCCTGCACTGGACATACCGGTAAGACCACAATAATTAAGTCCTCCATCCGCTGCGCTCCCCATGCGCACGGCAGACAGGACACCGACCAGGATTCCTCCCCATGCTCAGATGGTGCTCGCGTTCGATTTTCCTCCAGGTTGTGCTCGGACTGATGCTCGGCATCGTCTGTGGCCTCACCCTCCCCGAATACTCCTCACAACTCAAACCCCTGGGCGACGGCTTCATCAAGCTGATCAAGATGCTCATCGGCCTGATCGTGTTCTGCGTGGTGGTCAGCGGCATCTCCGGCGCCGGCGATCTGAAGAAGGTCGGCCGCATCGGCCTCAAGTCGGTGATCTACTTCGAAATCCTCACCACCATCGCCCTGGTGATCGGCCTGGTCATGGCCTTCAGTACCGGCATCGGCAGCGGCGCCAATATTCACCTGGAACAGCTGTCCACCGCCGACATGGGCGATATCGCCCAGCGCGGCCAGCACATGCACACCACCACCCAGTTCCTCATGGACCTGATCCCCACCTCGGTGATCGGTGCCTTTGCCGAGAACAACATTCTCCAGGTGCTGCTGTTCTCGGTGCTGTTCGGCAGCGCCCTGAACCTGGTGGGCGAAGCCGCCTCGGGCATTTCCCGGCTGATCAACGAACTGAGCCACGTGATCTTCCGCATCATGGGCATGATCGTGCGCCTGGCGCCCATCGGCGTGTTCGGCGCCATCGCCTTCACCACCAGCAAGTACGGCCTGGATTCGCTGCAGCACCTGGGCAGCCTGGTGGGCCTGTTCTACCTGACCTGCCTGGCCTTCGTCGCGGTGATCCTCGGCCTGGTGATGCGCCTGTCGGGCCTGCGCATGCTGCCCTTCCTCAAGTACCTGCGCGAAGAGTTACTGATCGTCCTCGGCACCGCCTCCTCCGACGCGGTCCTGCCGCAGATCATGCGCAAGCTGGAGCACCTGGGCATCGGCAGTTCCACCGTGGGCCTGGTGATTCCTACTGGCTATTCGTTCAACCTGGACGGTTTTTCCATCTACCTGACCCTGGCCATCGTCTTCATCGCCAACGCCACCGGCACGCCGCTGTCCATGTCGGACCTGTTGACCATCCTCCTGGTGTCGCTGATCACCTCCAAGGGCGCCCATGGCATTCCCGGTTCGGCCCTGGTGATCCTGGCCGCGACCCTGACCGCGATCCCGGCGATTCCGGTGGTGGGCCTGGTGCTGGTGCTGGCGGTGGACTGGTTCATGGGCATCGGCCGCGCCCTGACCAACCTGATCGGCAACTGCGTGGCCACCGTGGCCATCGCCCGCTGGGAAAAGGACATCGACGTGCAACGAGCCAACAAGGTGCTCAGTGGTCAACAGGGCTATACCTTCCAGGCGCGCAAGCCGGCGGCCGCGGCCCATCAGCAGGAATTTTGATCCGATCTTGTGCCGGCCCACGGCAGGCACAACAATCAGCGCGGCAACAGCGCGCTACCGATAGTTCATGGAGTCAACAGTGATCAGCTCGTCAACGGTTGTGAATTCAGTGGTAGAAAAGCTTCGGGCCGCCCTGGCCCGTGGCCAGTGGCGCTCCGGCGACATGCTGCCCGGGCAACGTGAACTGGCCGAGCAACTGGGCATCAGCCGCCCCAGCCTGCGTGAAGCGGTGATCGTCCTGGAGACCCTGGGCCTGGTGCGCTCCATGCCCGGCAAGGGCGTGGTGGTGCTGGATGCCCCTCAGGGCGAAGCCCAGGGCGCCGAAAGCAGCGTGGCCGGCGCCAGCCTGGAAGACGTGCTGCAACTGCGCTACACCCTGGAGCCGTTCATCGTCGGGCTGGTGGCGCAATCCATCAGCAGCAAGGAAGTCGGCCAGCTGCGCCTGACCCTGATGGACATGCGCGAGGCCCTGGAGGCCGGCGACAGCGAAGCCGGGGTCAACGCCTACATCGCCTTCCACGAGGAACTGTTCACCTTGACCAGCAACCCGATCTTCCAGAACGTGGTGCAACAGACCAGCAATGCCCTCAAGCAGAGTGCGCAGATCCTGCGCAACTCGCCCGAGCACCTGGCCGAACGCCTGGAAGAAAATGAAGCGGTGGTGCGGGCGATCCGCAACAAGAACAGCGCCCTGGCCAGCGCCGAAATGCGCCGGCATATCCTTCAGGAAGGCCAGCGCATGGGCATCGAACTGAACATTCCGGACGATCACCTGGGCGCCAACGCCCTGTAATCAACCCCCGAGTCAGCAACTGGACTGGAGACAGGCCATGGTCAGCTACGCCCTGAAAAACAATCCCTTCACCCTGGTGGCCAGCCTGCCGCGGCGTCAGTGCGGCGAAAAAAAGCTGCTGGTGGATGATGTCTATCCGCAGATCTTCGACGCCATCCTCGAACAGCGCATCGCCCCCGGCAGCCGCTTCACCGAAGACAGCCTCGGCCAGGCCTTCGGCGTCAGCCGCAGCATCATCCGCCAGGTCCTGGCGCGCTTGTCCCATCAGCAAGTGGTAATCCTGCGACCCAATCACCGGCCCCAGGTCGCCGCCCCGGACCGGGAACAGACCCGGCAGATCCTGCACGCCCGGCGCCTGACGGAAATCACCCTGGTGCGCCTGGTCTGCCAGCAGCCTCGGCGCCCGTTGCAGTCCCTGCGCCAGTTGATCGCCCGGGAACGTGAAGCCATCGAGCGCGACCAGCGCGGGCCGGCCATCCGCCTGTCCGGCGAGTTCCACCTGCAACTGGCAGACGTGGCGGGCAACGCGCCGCTGGCGCAGTTTCTCGGCAGCCTGGTGCCCCTGACGTCCCTGGCCATCGCCCAGTTCGAAGGCCGGGCCCGCCACAACTGCGCCTGGCAAGAGCACGCGACGCTCATCGACGCGCTACAGGCAGCCGACGTCGAGCTGTCCGAAGCACTGATGCACCAGCATCTGGACCACTTGGAACGACGCCTGCTCGGTACGCCTCCCGCCGACCTGTAGCAGCCGGCTTGCCGGCGAAAACCTCAGCCCCCCAGCATTCTCTCGAAGCCCTGCCGGATCTTCGCTTCCGGCAGATCATCGGCAATGAACACCATCACACTCTCACGCGCCTCGCCTTCGGCCCACTCGGTGTCCCAATCGAAGCCATAGAGCTTAAGCACGCCCTGGAACACCATGCGCCGCGGCTCGTCGATCACATTCAGCACGCCCTTGTAACGCAGCAGCTGCTTGCCGTGGTCCTCCAGCAGCTCATTCATGAACGCGCTCAGACGATCCAGATCCAGGGCCTGCTCGGTACGCAGCACCAGGCTGGAAATCCGGTCCACCGCAGGAGCCTGGCTCACCGGGCGCAGGCTGATGCCACCGCCCAGATCGGCATTCAAATTGAAGCCCCGCACATCCAGCAGTTCGGCCAGGTCGATCCGACCGTGCTCCACCACTCGGATCGGCGCCCGGCGGTTGATCCGCGTCAGGCGCTGGCTCAGGGCGTCGAAGGCCTGCTCATCCACCAGGTCGCGCTTGCTCACCAGCAGCCGGTCGGCAAAGCCGACCTGCGCCTGGGCGATGGTCTGGGTCAGGTGGAACTCGGCGTGCTTGGCATCTACCAGGGTGATGATGCCGTCGAGAATGTAGCGTTCACGCAGCTCTTCATCGATGAAGAAGGTCTGCGCCACCGGGGCCGGATCAGCCAGCCCGGTGCACTCGATCACCAGCCGGTCGAAGGCGATCTGGCCGCTGTCCAGACGCTCCAGCAACAGGTACAGGGCTTTGGTCAGGTCGGTGTGGATGGTGCAGCAGACGCAGCCGTTGGACAGGGTCATGACCTGGACTGGCTCGTCCCCCAACAGTTGGGTGTCGATGCCGGCATCACTGAACTCGTTCTCGATCACCGCGATCTTCAAGCCGTGCTCGGCCTTGAGCAGATGCCGCAGCAAGGTGGTCTTGCCGGCGCCCAGAAAGCCGCTGAGCACGGTGACGGGAATAGGATTTTGCAAAACAGGATCTCCCACGCAAAAAACGTAGAAGCCGGCGGGTCGGCGATGGCGTCCGAAGAGTCGCTATCGCCGGCCAGCCGGCTCCTACCTGGGTATGACTTATACGCTGTGTTTCAACAGCACTTCGGACCGCCCTTGCCGCCGTAGCGGGCCTCCTGGCGTTCCCGGAAGAACGCCTCGTAGGACATCACCGGCTTGTCCGGGTGCTTGGTTTGCATATGCTCGACGTAGTTGTCGTAGTCGGGCATGCCGACCATCAGGCGCGCGGCCTGCCCGAGGTATTTACCGAGGCGACTCAGGTCGTTGAACATGCTTGCAATCCTCGATTACGCATCCGGCACCGCCTGATAGGGCGCTTCTTTATCCGTGCGTTCCTTGCTGCCCCAGGCCGCAACACCGACCTTGAGCGCATAGAACAGGATGCTGAACACCACCAGCAGGAACAGGGCGGTCAGGGTGGCATTGGTGTAGGCGTTGAAGATCACGTGCTGCATCTGCGTGATGTCCTTGGCCGGAGCGAGGATTTGACCACTGGCCAGGGCATCGCTGTATTTCTTCGCCAGCGACAGGAAGCCGATCGCCGGATTGGCGTCGAACAGCTTGATGAAGCCGGCGGTGGTGGTGCAGATCAGCAGCCAGACGGCCGGCAACAGGGTGACCCAGATGTAGCGCTGGCGCTTCATCTTGATCAGCACCACGGTGCCGAGCATCAGGGCGATACCGGCCAGCATCTGGTTGGAGATGCCGAACAGCGGCCACAAGGTGTTGATGCCGCCCAGCGGATCGATCACGCCCTGGTACAGCAGGTAGCCCCACAGGGCCACGCAACCGGCGGTGGCGATCAGGTTGGCGGTCCAGGATTCAGTGCGTTTGAGCGCTGGAACGAAGGAACCCAGCAGGTCCTGGAGCATGAAGCGACCGGCACGGGTACCGGCATCCACAGCGGTGAGGATGAACAAGGCTTCGAACAGGATGGCGAAGTGGTACCAGAACGCCATGGTGTTTTCACCTGGCAGTACATGGTGGAGGATCTGCGCGATACCTACCGCCAGGGTCGGTGCACCGCCGGCACGGGCCAGGATGGTGTTTTCACCGATGTCCTTGGCCACCGCCTGCAGTTGTTCCGGGCTGATGACAAAGCCCCAGCTGCTGACGGTCTGGGCCACGGCCACCACGTCGCCGCCGACGATGGCCGCCGGGCTGTTCATGGCGAAGTACACGCCCGGCTCGATCACCGAGGCCGCGACCATGGCCATGATCGCCACGAAGGACTCCATGAGCATGCCGCCGTAGCCGATGTAGCGGGCGTTGGCTTCGTTATCCAGCAGCTTGGGCGTGGTCCCCGAGGCGATCAGCGCATGAAAGCCCGACACCGCGCCACAGGCGATGGTGATGAACAGGAACGGGAACAGGCCGCCTTTCCACACCGGGCCGGTGCCATCGGTGAACTGGGTCAGGGCCGGCATCTTCAGCTCGGGCATGGTGATCAGGATGCCGATCGCCAGGGCGATGATGGTGCCGATCTTGAGGAAGGTCGACAGGTAGTCACGGGGCGCCAGGATCAGCCACACCGGCAGTACCGCGGCGACGAAACCGTAGCCAATCAGCATCCAGGTGATCTGGATACCGGTGAAGGTGAACATCTTGCCCCACACCGGATCGGCGGCCACCTGACCACCCAGCCAGATGGAGCCGAGCAACAGCAGCACACCGATCAACGAGATCTCGCCGATGCGGCCCGGGCGGATGTAGCGCATGTACACGCCCATGAACACCGCGATCGGGATGGTCGCCATGACCGTGAAGATGCCCCATGGGCTCTCGGCCAGGGCCTTGACCACGATCAGCGCCAGCACCGCGAGGATGATGATCATGATCAGGAAGCAGCCGAACAGGGCGATGGTCCCCGGGATGCGCCCCATCTCCTCACGGACCATGTCGCCCAGGGAGCGGCCGTTACGCCGGGTGGAGAGGAACAGCACCATGAAGTCCTGCACCGCACCGGCCAGGACCACCCCGGCAATCAGCCACAGGGTGCCGGGCAGGTAGCCCATCTGCGCCGCCAGGACCGGGCCCACGAGCGGGCCCGCGCCGGCAATGGCGGCGAAATGGTGACCGAAGAGAATGTGTTTGTTGGTCGGCACATAGTCCAGACCATCATTGTTGATCACTGCTGGAGTGGCCCGACGCGGGTCCAGCTGCATGACATTGTTGGCAATGAACAGACTGTAATACCGGTACGCCACCAGATAGATGGCCACCGCGGCCACCACAATCCACAAGGCGTTGATCGCCTCGCCGCGGCGCAATGCAACTACGCCGAGGGCGCACGCTCCTACGATTGCCAGCAGCAGCCAGGGGACATGGCGCAGCAGGCTATTATTATTTTTCATTTTTTTATCCCAGCCAGGGTGGACAGAAAGACAGCGTTTCGAGTGTAGCGCTACTGCTCTCAAAGACCACCCCCCACGTTGGTCTAGAGCCTTCTTTTAAAGAATGAGCAGGTTTTTTTTCGAAACTTTTTCAGCTCAGGCCAGCCTGACCGATAACGCCGTCGCACGCTGGCAGGCCGCCTGTGGCGACAGTCATAAACCGCGGTCTATAGTCAGTGCACCATGCAGAGGGCCAGCCCATGAGCGAGCAATACGCCGACCGTCGACGCTTCAAGCGCATCGCCTTCGATGCGAAGACCGAACTGAGCCAGGGCACCCACCGCTGGCCGGTGCAACTGCTGGACCTGTCCCTCAAGGGCCTGCTGATCGAGCGCCCCGACCCTTGGCTGGGCAACCCCAATCGCGCCTTCGAGGCCGATATCCATCTGGGTCCCGATGCCGATGTGCGCATGGACGTGCAACTGGCCCACGACAATCACGGCCAGTTGGGCTTCGTCTGCCTGCACATCGGCCTGGAGTCCATCGAACACCTCAGGCGCCTGATCGAGCTGAACCTCGCAGACCCCGAGGAACTGGAGCGGGAGCTTGGGGCCTTGATCGATATCTGATCAGCCCCACTGCTGTTCAGGGAAACAGCGCAGGCTCAGGAAACTCGCTTTCCATGTCCCAGTAACCCGCCTGTTGCCGCGAGGCAACGGTCCACTGGCCGTCGACATAACGAAAGGTGCGATAGGTGGTGATGAACTCTTCGTTCTCCATCGACGAGGCCGACGACACCTGCTGGATGCTTTCGGTGGCGCCCTTGTCCGAGGGCACGATCTGCCAGGCGGCCTTGCCGGTCTGGGCGAACACCAGCGGCTGGCGCTCGCCGCCCTCCCCCTGGCACAGCACGGGGTCCAGCTGACTCTGTTCCGGCATCAAGACTTCAGTGGCCGGACCGCTGTAGCTGCCCATGGGCGCGGTCTGGTCAATGGTCAGGAAAAACGCCGGTGACGGCAGGCCGTTCAAGGGAGCCTTTTCCATCGTGGCCATCGGGTAGCCCAGGGACTTCTGCGCCAGTACCTCACCGCCATCGGACACCAGGCGCGCCAGCGCCCCCAGCGGCGCAACCGGGTGCTCGTCATCGGACTGGAGCAGGCTGTCAGCGTCCAGGCCACTGCCCCAGCTGTTGGCATGCAGTTCAGGGGTGATACGCAGGTCCTCCAGGACCTCCAGCACCGAGCCATCCCCCACCAGCACCTGCTGCGCGATCCGATAGCCTTCCGGTACTTCGGCCTGCTGGGCCATGGCCAGCATCGAACAGCACAACAGCGCCGCCCCCAGCATCCAGCTCTTCAACCTTGTCATGCCCATCCGCTGCATCCTTCCCTGCGAGTCCCGCTCTGATTATTCGAAAAGCGCATCCAACGCCTGTTCCAGGCGGGTCACGGCAATGATCTGCAAGCCCGGCGGCGCCTCCTTCGGTGCGTTGCCCTTGGGCACGATGGCCCGTTTGAAGCCATGCTTGGCCGCCTCTTTCAGGCGCTCCTGGCCGCTGGGCACCGGACGCACTTCACCGGACAGCCCCACCTCGCCGAACACCAGCAAGTCATGGGGCAGCGGTCGATTGCGCAGGCTCGACATCACCGCCGCCATCAGCGCCAGGTCGGAGGCAGTTTCCAGCACCTTGACCCCGCCCACCACGTTGAGGAACACGTCCTGGTCATGGGTCGGAATGCCGCCATGACGATGCAACACCGCCAGCAGCATGGCCAGGCGGTTCTGATCCAGGCCCAGGGTCACCCGGCGCGGATTGGCCAGATGGCTGTCATCCACCAGGGCCTGGACTTCCACCAGCATCGGCCGGGTGCCTTCCCAGGTGGCCATCACCACGCTACCCGGCACTTCTTCCTGGGCGCGGGTCAGGAAAATCGCCGAAGGGTTGGCGACTTCCTTCAAGCCGCGGTCGGTCATGCCGAACACGCCCAGCTCGTTGACCGCGCCGAAACGGTTCTTCACCGCCCGCAGCAAACGTAGGCGACCGTCGGACTCACCCTCGAAATACAGCACGGTGTCGACCATGTGCTCCAGCACCCGCGGCCCGGCCAGGGCGCCTTCCTTGGTCACGTGGCCCACCAGGAAGATCGCCGTGCCACTCTGCTTGGCGTAGCGCACCAGCAAGGCCGCGCTCTCGCGCACCTGGGACACGCCGCCCGGGGCCGATTGCAGTTGCTCGGTGAAGATGGTCTGGATCGAGTCGATCACCATGACCTTGGGTTTTTCCACCCGAGCGGTGGCGATGATGGTTTCGATGCAGGTTTCGGTCATCACCCGCAGTTGATCCTGGGGCAGGCCCAGGCGCCGGGCACGCATCGCCACCTGCTGCTGGGACTCTTCGCCGGTAACGTAGAGCGCCGGCATGCGCGTGGCGATGTTGCACAGGGTCTGCAAGAGGATGGTCGACTTGCCGATCCCCGGATCACCGCCGATCAGCACCACCGAGCCGTCCACCAGGCCGCCGCCCAGGACTCGGTCGAGTTCGCCGGAAGCGGTGGAGAAACGCGGGATTTCCTCGACGCTGACCTCTGCCAGGGTCTTGATCTGCGCCTGCTGCCCGGCCCAGCCGGTACGCCCGGCAGGGGCCGCGGCGCCGCCGCTTTCGATCATGGTTTCGGTCAGGGTGTTCCAGGCCCCGCACTCACCGCATTGCCCGGCCCATTTGGGAAAGGTGGAGCCGCACTCGGTGCAGCCGTACATGCGCTTGGCCTTGGCCATCTGAACCCCCGGCAAAAACCGCGATGATAGCTCAGCTGGAACGGATCAGCGCGACGGCGCGGTGCGTATCTGCCCGCTGGCCAGCCGTGTGGCGCTATTGCCCAGGGGATCCTCGGCATTCAGGTCCGCGCCTTTGGCCGCCAGGGCGTCCAACAACTCGACGCGTTTGAACAAACCGGCGTACATGGCGGCGGTCTGCCCGGCGCCGTTACGCTGGTCGGGGCTGCAATCGGCGGCCAGCAGGCGCCGGGCGATCTGCACTTCACCCTTGAAGATCGCCCCCATCAATGCGGTGTTGCCGCGTTTGTCCTGGGCGCAGGCATTGGCGCCGGCGTCCAGCAGGCGCTCCACCGCCGGACCCTGGCCGTGATAGGCGGCCAGGATCAACGCGGTGTAGCCCTTTTCATCCTGGGTATCGAGGGAATAACCGGCCTCGATAAAGGTGTCGAGCATTTCCACATCGCCCCGGCGGGCGGCATCGAAATAGTAGTGTTCCAGCTGCACCTTGACCGCCACCGGATCGGTTGGCTGCGCCTGGGCAACCAGCGCCCAGGCCAGGGTCAGCAGTGAGATGAACAGGCGCATGGCGCACCTCCGTTTGTCCTGAGAAGCGTAGGAGCCAGGGTGTCGGCGAGGGCGCCGCCTGAGACAGCGCGGCGCCCATGCTCGCCAACAAGCGAAACATTCCTACAAGGTGCGTCACGTTTTCAGGCGTGACGCGGTGAACGATCAGTCGCTCAGCTTGGCCGCCAGTGCCTTGACCCGGGCCAGGTCGCCCTTGGCCACACGGGCCACGCCAGTGCCGTACTCCGGGTCGGCCTTATAAAGGAACGACAGGATGATGTGCTTGCTCTCATCGTCAGTGGTGGCCAGGGAGCCGCCGAAGCTGTCGATCAGGTCCTGCCGCTCTTTTTTGCTGAAGGAGCGATAAAGATCCCCAGCCTGCTTGAAGTTCTGCTCGCGCTGGATCTTCGCCTGCTGGGTGCTGCCCGACAGCGCCATTTGGCTGTAGCGCGCGGTTTGCGGCTCTTCGCGCGGCATCAGGCGGCTCGGCTGGTAGTTGACCCCAGTGCTGGTGTGGCCCAGGTTCATCGCGCCGTCCTGGTTGCCGTTGTTCACCGGGCTCTTGGGCGCGTTGATCGGCAGTTGCAGGGCATTGGCGCCGAGGCGGTACATCTGGGTGTCGGCGTAGGAGAACACCCGGCCTTGCAGCAGGCGGTCTTCCGACGGTTCGATCCCTGGCACCAGGTTGGACGGGGCCATGGCCACTTGCTCGGTTTCCTGGAAGACGTTGGCCGGGTTGCGGTTCAGCACCATCTGCCCGACTTTGCGCTCGGGTACATTCGGCCAGATCTTGGTGGCGTCCAGCGGATCGAAATCAAACTTGGCCAAGTCTTCGGGTTTCAATACCTGGACATACAAGTCCCACTTGGGAAAGTCCCCCTTATTAATGTGGGTTACCAAGTCATTGCTCATATGGCTGTAATCACGCCCCTGGACCTCGACCACCTGTTTCGGATCGAGATTCTTCAGACCCTGCAGACTCTTCCAGTGAAACTTCACGTAATGCACTTCGCCCTTGGCATTGATCAACTTGTAGGCGTGCACACCATTACCATCCATTTCCCGATAACTGGCCGGAGTTCCGGAGTTGGAATACAGCTCGGTCAATGTGCGAGTGGCTTCGGGAACATGAGAGAAGAAATCAAAACGTCGCGAATCATCATCCAGATTGGTCCGCGGATCAGGTTTGAACGCGTGCACCATATCCGGAAACTTGATGGCATCGCGGATGAAGAACGTCGGGAAGTTGTTGCCAACCAGGTCCCAGTTCCCCTCTGCGGTATAGAACTTGGTAGCGAAACCCCGTGGGTCGCGCAGGGTTTCCGGGGAGTGGTTGCCATGCACCACCGACGAGAAACGCACGAACACCGGAGTCGTCTCACCGGCGGCAAAGACCTTGGCACGGGTCAGGTCACTGAGGCTGTCGGTGACGGTGAAGGTGCCGTGGGCGCCGGTGCCACGGGCGTGTACCACACGCTCTGGAATGCGCTCGCGGTCGAACCGCTGAAGCTTCTGGATCAGTTGCACGTCTTGCAGCAACACCGGACCGGTGGCGCCTGCGGTCTGTGAGTTCTGGTTATCGCCCACTGCCGCGCCATTGTCGCGGGTCAGCGTGGCGGCCTGTACGGAAAGGGAAAGCAGACTGGCGGCAAGCACGCCCAGTATGCGTCGCTGGGAAAGACTCCCAAGGCCAAGAGAAGCGGTCATGTTGAATTCCTCTAGTTATATGAGGCGCATCCCGATGCGCTCGCTAGAGGCTAGTGGCTAACTATTTGAATGATAAATAGAAAGCCCGCAACCACTCGATTGACAAAATGTTCTGGTTATCTCATCTGATGCGGGGTATATCGCGCGCGATTTGATGGCACTTTGAATAAACTCTTTGCCTGTTTATCGGTCGATAACCCCGCGAGCTGTAAAAAGTTGTGTCGGCAAAATGCTTTTTGCTGAATTACACTGCCGTAACCAACCTCATCTGTAACAAGGAATAACCTATGGGCGTGCTAAGTGAGTTCAAGGCCTTCGCGGTCAAAGGCAATGTGGTCGACATGGCCGTGGGTATCATCATTGGCGCCGCGTTCGGCAAGATCGTCTCGTCCTTTGTCGGCGACGTGGTCATGCCGCCCATCGGGCTGCTGATCGGTGGGGTGGACTTCGGTGATCTGGCCATCACCCTCAAGGCGGCCGAGGGCAATACCCCGGCCGTGGTCATGGCCTATGGCAAGTTCATCCAGAGCATCATCGACTTCATCATCATTGCCTTCGCCATCTTCATGGGCGTCAAGGTGATCAACCGCCTGAAACGCGAAGAAGCCGTGGCCCCGACACTGCCACCGGTGCCGAGCAAGGAAGAAGAGCTGCTGGGGGAGATTCGCGACCTGCTCAAGGCGCAGAACAACAAGCCCTGACACAGGCTCAAGCCCTCGAAGAAACGGCGCCCTCAAGGCGCCGTTTTGGTTACCAGTAAGTCTCCACCGCCACCTGCCCAGGCCGCCGGCTCAGGCTCAGGTTCATCCCTCGCTGCTTGAGCAGGGCCCGGGTGTCATCGATCATCTGCGGGTTGCCGCAGAGCATCACCCGGGAGTGCTCGGGGGTCAGTTCTACGCCAGCGGCGCGTTCCAGCTCGCCGTTCTCGATCAGTTGGGTGATGCGCCCATTGAGGCTGCCCGGGTGCTGCTCGCGGGTCACGGTGCTGATGAACTGCAGCTTGTGGGCCACTTCCGCCAGGTACTCACGCTGGGGCAACTCGGCGAGCAACTGCTGATAAGCCAGCTCCTTGGCCTCGCGCACGCTGTAGACCAGGATGATGCGTTCGAATTTTTCCCAGACCTCGAAGTCCTGCAGGATCGACAGGAACGGCGCAATCCCGGTGCCTGTGGATAACAACCAGAGATCGCGACCGTCGACGAAACGATCCAGGGTCAGGTAGCCAAAGGCCTGACGATCCACCAGCAGGCTGTCCCCCACTTCCAGGCGGCTCAACTCACTGGTGAACTCGCCGCCGGGCACCACGATGGAGAAGAATTCGAGAAACTCGTCGAACGGCGACGACACCATGGAATAGGCGCGCCACACCGTGCTGCCATCGGCCTTGGTCACCCCGAGACGGGCAAACTGCCCGGCGCGAAAGCGAAAACCCGCATCCCGGGTGGTGCGCAAGGTGAACAGGCTGGAGGTCAGCGGCTGCACCTCGAGCAAGGTCTGGCGAGTGTACTTTTCTTCACTGGCGGTCATGACGGGCTCCACAAAAGCGATGCGCTAGTGTCCCGCAAAGCGCCGGACAGAAACACCGGCGGTTTGTAGTGGCATAGAGCGCGGGCAATCCCCGGTAAAAAAACGTACCATTTAGCCCCGCTTCGAACAGCCCGTGCCGCGGCTGTTCGAGGGTTCCCGTGCGCGCGACAGCCCCCACCGCCGGGACATTCACCGATTACCTAGAGTCCGCCCCATGCCCCTGCTTGCAAGCCCCTTCGCCCAGCTCGACCTGATCCGCCAGCCTGAACAGCAGAACGAGCCGCTGCAAGCCTTCGACGCAGCGGACGAATACCTGCTCAATCACCTGGCCGAGCAACAGCCGACCAGCGACACCCGGGTGCTGGTGCTCAACGACAGTTTCGGTGCCCTGGCTGCGAGCCTGCTGGGCAAGGTCCAAGTCAGCAGCAGTGGCGATTCCTACCTGGGCGCCCTGGCCCTGGAAAAAAACCTGGTGCGCAACGGCCTGCCCTTCGACGCCCTGCGGGTGATACCGGCCAGCGAGCCGTTGCAGGGTTCCTTCGACCGGGTGCTGATTCGCGTGCCCAAGACCCTGGCCCTGCTGGAAGAACAGCTGATCCGCCTGCAGGGACAACTGGCCCCTGGCGCCCAGGTCGTGGCGGCGGCCATGGTCAAGCACCTGCCCCGCGCCGCCGGCGACTTGCTGGAGCGCTACATCGGCCCGGTGCAGGCCTCCCTGGCAGTAAAAAAGGCTCGCCTGCTGATCGCCACGCCAGAAGCCAAACCGCTTGCCGTGTCGCCCTACCCGACCCGTTATCGCCTGGAGCAGCCGGCCATCGAGCTGCTCAACCACGCCAACGTGTTCTGCCGCGAAGGCCTGGACATCGGCACCCGCGCCTTCCTCCCGCACTTGCCACAGAACCTGGGCAGCGCCCGGGTCGCGGACCTGGGCTGCGGCAACGGCGTGCTGGCCATCGCCAGCGCCCTGGACAACCCCCAGGCCCACTACACCCTGGTGGACGAATCCTTCATGGCCGTGCAGTCGGCCCGGGAGAACTGGCAGGCAGTGCTGGGCGAGCGCGAAGCCCAGATGCGCGCCGGCGATGGCCTGGCCGGTCAGGCGCCGCAGTCCCTGGACGTGGTGCTGTGCAACCCGCCATTCCACCAACAGCAGGTGGTGGGCGACTTCCTCGCCTGGCGCATGTTCCAGCAGGCCCGGGAAGCCCTGGTGGTGGGCGGTGCGCTGTATATCGTCGGCAACCGTCACCTGGGCTATCACAGCAAGCTGGCGCGGCTATTCCGCGGCGTCGAACAAGTGGCGGCCACGCCCAAGTTCGTGATCCTCAAGGCGCGCAAGTAACAGGCAAAAAAAACCCTCCGCAAGCGGAGGGTCGAAACCGTGCCGCAAGGCAACGGGATGGGATGATCAGTGGGTGGTCAGGCCGGCGGCGCTCATGAACATGCGCATCAGGCTGGCCGCCACGAACAGGGCCAGCACACTGCCGCCCCAGATCATCGCCAGCCAGCCCAGGCGCCGCCACAGTGGCTGTTTTTCCGCCTGTTCGATTTCCTGCAAAGAGTGTTTACCGCTCATGATTTCAACTCCTGCTTAACCCAAACCCTCGTCGGAGCTGGCTGGCCAGCGAACGCGCTGGCCAGCCAGGCACATGGCTCAAAGCCGGCTCCTACCTAGTGGTAACCGTCTTCGTGGGTGACCTTGCCGCGGAACACGTAGTAGCTCCAGAAGGTGTAGCCCAGGATGAACGGAATGATGAACAAGGTGCCCACCAGCATGAAGCCCTGGCTTTGCGGCGGCGCCGCGGCGTCCCAGATGGAGATCGACGGCGGCACGATGTTCGGCCACAGGCTGATGCCCAGGCCGCTGTAGCCGAGGAAGATCAGCACCAGGGTCAGCAGGAACGGCGTGTAATGCGCGTTGCGGGCCACGGCACGGAGCAGGCCGTACATGGTCACCAGCACCAGGATCGGCACCGGCAGGAACCAGAACAGATTGGGCAGGGTGAACCAGCGCGCCGCGATTTCGGCATGGGCCAGGGGCGTCCAGATACTGACGATGCCGATCACCGCCAGCACCACATAAGCCAGGGGCCGCGCCAGGTCGTGCATCTGCTGCTGCAGCTTGCCTTCGGTCTTCATGATCAGCCAGGTGCAGCCGAGCAAGGCATAAGCCACCACCAGCGCCAGACCGCAGAACAGGGTGAAAGGCGTCAGCCAGTCCAGGGAGCCGCCGGCAAACTGGCGGTCCACCACCGGCAAGCCGTCGATGAACGCCCCCAGGGCCACGCCCTGGAAGAAGGTCGCCGCCGCCGAGCCGCCGATAAACGCCTTGTCCCAGATATGCCGCTTGTTTTCCTTGGCCTTGAAGCGGAACTCAAAGGCCACGCCGCGGAAGATCAGGCCGATCAGCATCAGGATCAGCGGCAGGTACAGCGCCGAGAGCACCACCGAATAAGCCAGCGGGAAGGCGCCGAACAAAGCCGCGCCCCCCAGCACCAGCCAGGTTTCGTTGCCGTCCCAGACCGGGGCGACGGTGTTCATCATCACGTCACGGTCGCGGTCGTCCTTGATGAACGGGAAGAGAATCCCGATCCCCAGGTCGAAGCCGTCCATGACCACGTACATCATGATGCCGAAGATGATAATCACGGCCCAGATCAGTGGAAGATCAATACCCATGACTCAATTCCCCTTGTTCAGGCTGATGCTGCGATCGTCTTCGTCATCGTCCGCGGCAGACAACGGACGCGCCGGGGTACGTTTCTGCCCGGGACCACCGTGGCTGGTTTCCGCGCCTTCGTTGGTCACCGGCCCTTTGCGCACCAGGCGCATCATGTAGCCCAGACCCACGCCGAACAGCGAGAAATACACCACCACGAACAACGCCAGGGTGATGCTCATCTGCACGAAACTGTGCGCGGACGAAGCATCCGCCGTGCGCATCAGGCCATAGACCACCCAGGGCTGACGGCCGATCTCGGTGGTGAACCAGCCCGCCAGGATCGCGATCAGGCCGGACGGCCCCATCCACAACGTCAGGTACAGGAACGGACGCGAGGTGTAGAGCGTGCCGCGCTTGCGCAGCCAGACGCTCCACAGGCCGGTGAAGATCATCAGCATGCCCAGGCCGACCATGACCCGGAACGACCAGAACACAATGGTCGAGTTGGGACGGTCCTCGGGCGGGAACTCCTTGAGCGCCGGCACCTGCTTGTCCAGCGAGTGGGTGAGGATCAGGCTGCCCAGGTAAGGGATTTCCACGGCAAAGCGGGTCTTCTCAGCCTTCATGTCCGGCCAGCCGAAGAGGATCAGCGGGGTCGGCTCATTGCCGACGTTTTCCCAGTGACCTTCGATGGCGGCGATTTTCGCCGGCTGGTGCTTGAGGGTATTGAGCCCGTGGAAGTCACCGATCACCGCCTGCACCGGCGCCACGATCAGGGCCATCCACATGGCCATCGACAGCATGCGACGAATGGCCGGGTTGTCGCGGCCCCGCAGCAAGTGCCAGGCTGCGGACGAGCCGACGAAGAACGCCGTGGCGACGAACGCCGCCACCGCCATGTGCGCCAGGCGGTAAGGGAATGACGGGTTGAACACCACCGCCAGCCAGTCCACCGGAATCACTCGGCCGTCAACGATTTCGAAGCCTTGCGGGGTCTGCATCCAACTGTTGGAGGACAGAATCCAGAAGGTCGAAATCAGCGTGCCAATGGCCACCATCACCGTGGAGAAGAAGTGCAGCTTGCGTCCGACCTTGTTCCAGCCAAACAGCATGACCCCGAGGAAACCAGCCTCGAGGAAGAACGCGGTGAGCACTTCATAGGTGAGCAAGGGGCCGGTGACAGCGCCGGCAAAATCGGAGAAACGGCTCCAGTTGGTGCCGAACTGGTAGGACATCACCAGACCGGACACCACCCCCATGCCGAAGTTGACAGCGAAGATCTTCGACCAGAAGTGGTAAAGATCACGATAGGTATCGTCACGGGTCTTGAGCCACAGGCCTTCGAGTACCGCCAGGTAACTCGCCAGACCAATGGTGATGGCCGGGAACAGGATGTGGAACGAAACGGTGAATGCGAACTGAATTCGGGCGAGATCAAGCGCCTCTAAACCGAACATAAGCTTTCCTCTATCAGGTAAAACCGGCTGCGGGCCAAAGGCCAGCGCCTACTGCCCCCACGGATATGGAGTTCGGCGAATTCGGATTCGTTCTTTTTTAAACCATCGCAACGTAGGGATTCCGGCCCTTGGGCCTCCACATCAAACCACTGGAAAAGGTTTTGATCTGGGTCAAGCAACGTTAAAAGAGTAGTCCTATTTTCAGCACGCAACTCTGTGGTTATTTGCCGCGTGACAGCTTGCCTCACCCCGTCAAACCCGGGGTTTTCCCGGTTTTTTTCCCACACAAGACGCCTGTAGCCGCTGCTGAGCCTGCGAAGCGGCGAACGGCCGGGCCGCGTTCGGTACGCGGGGCCTTGCCTGGCGATTTCCCGTTGAGCCCGCGGCGCCTTCAAGCTCCTGGCGTCTCCTGCGACGGAGTGCCGCCCAAAGCGTTCGCAGCCTGCGGCAGCGGCTACAGGGTTCGCGAGCAGGTGTTCGAGCGAAAAACGAGATAGATGCGTGGCTAACGATTTTCCCCCGCCCCGCAACTATTGGTTACATCTTGGTGATAACCTCGTCGCACTCCCCGCTCAGATCGACCGCCCGATGCCCAGCCAAGACCCTCTGCTGCTCCGTCACCATCGCCCGTTCATCGCGTTCTGGCTGGCCCGGATCTTCACCGCCAGCGGTTTCCAGATGCTCACTGTGGCCATCGGCTGGAACCTCTACCAACTGACCGGCAATGTGCTCGACCTGGGCCTGGTGGGTCTGGTGGAGTTCGCCCCCCGCGTGCTGTTCATGCTGCACACCGGGCACGTGGCCGACCGCTACGACCGGCGCCGGGTGGCGGCCATCTGTCAATCGCTGCAAGCCTTGATCGCCCTGGCCCTGGCCGTCGGCAGCCTGACCGACAGCGTGACCCGGGAAATGATCTTCATCCTGGCCTTCCTCCTCGGAGGTGCCCGCTCCTTCGAGATGCCCACCACCCAGGCCCTGCTGCCGAGCATCGTGCCCGCGGCGCTGTTTCCCCGGGCAGTGGCAGCGGCGCAATCGGCGCAACAGTCGGCGACCATCGTCGCCCCGGCCCTGGGCGGGCTGCTGTATGCCTTCGGCAGCGTCTGGGTCTACGGCCCCACCGTGGTCCTGTACCTGATCGCCTGCCTGCTGATGCTCAACCTGCCGGCCCGGCAGACGCCGCTGAACAAGGGCAAGGCCACCCTCGATTCGCTACTGGCGGGCATCCGCTTCATCCGCAGCCGCCCGGACATCCTCGGCGCCATCTCCCTGGACCTGTTCGCGGTCTTGCTGGGCGGCGCCACAGCCCTCTTGCCGGTGTTCGCCAAGGACATCCTGCTCACCGGCCCCTGGGGCCTCGGGCTGCTGCGCTCGGCACCGGCGGTGGGCGCCTTGCTGATGTCGCTGTGGCTGGCGCGCTTTAGCGTCGAGCGCAAGGTCGGGCTGGTGATGTTCACCGCCGTCGGCGTATTCGGCGTGGCCACCATCGCCTTCGGCCTCTCGACTTCGTTCTGGTTTTCCCTGGCGGTGCTGGTGGTGCTGGGAGCGGCGGACATGATCAGCATGGTGATCCGCGCCTCCTTCGTGCAGTTGGAAACTCCGGACGAAATGCGCGGCCGGGTCAGCGCGGTGAACGGTCTGTTCATCGGCGCTTCGAACCAGCTGGGGGAATTTGAATCCGGGCTGACCGCCCACTGGTTCGGCACCGTGCCGGCGGTGGTGCTGGGCGGGGTCGGGACGCTGGTCGTGACCGGGGTCTGGATCAAGCTGTTTCCGACCCTGGCCAAACGCGACCGGATGATCGAGCACGTGGAAGAAGCCAAGGTATAAAACCTCAGGCGGTTCGCCCCTGTAACAGCTTGTTGATCATTCTCTGCAATACAAAACCGCTACGAAGAGTGTAATGTATCGCCTTACACTCGCACCCCATGATCAAGTCCTTTCAGCACAAAGGCCTGCGCGCCTTCTATGAAACCGGATCGACTCGTGGAATACGGGCTGAGCATGCACGCCGGCTGGCCCGCCAGCTGTCGTTCATGGATCACGCCAGCGAACCGGCAGACCTCAACCTGCCGGGTTGGCGGCTGCACCCACTCAAGGGCGACCTGCACGGCTATTGGTCTTTGGTGGTGTCCGGCAACTGGCGAGTGATCTTTCGTTTCGTAGGTTCGGATATCGAACTGGTCGACTATCTGGACTACCACTGAACAGGAGGCAGGATCATGCCCATCCACAACCCGCCCCACCCCGGTGACACCCTGCGCCTGGATGTCTTGCCTGAGCTGGGCATCAGCGTGACGGAGCTGGCGCGGCATATCGGCTATGCCCGCCCGCATCTGTCCAAGGTGTTGAACGGCCATGCGCCGATCCGCGCGGAACTGGCGGTCCGCCTGGAACGTGCCGGAATCGGCAAGGCCAAGGTCTGGCTGGCGGTGCAGGCCGATTACGACATCTGGCACACCGAGCAGGAGTTGCAACCGGTGATCGAGCCTATCGCGGCCCATGTCGGCTGAGCCCTATACCAGCAACTCTGCTGCCACCTGGGCACGCTTGCCGCGCCCGCACAGCGCCTCCACCAGGGCCAGGGCAAACGCCAGGGCCGCGCCGGAGCCCTGGGCGGTGATGCAGTTGCCGTCCACCACCACCGGCTGGTCGACAAAGTTGCAGCCCAGCAGCTGATGGCTGGCGC
>Ga0194135_10000367_pt1 | contig 26365 bp, 15 predicted proteins | sample LitLau_LLRF_2013_FD_134024 | JGI IMG/M metagenome (GOLD analysis project Ga0194135, IMG submission 134024) | Freshwater sediment microbial communities in response to fracking from North America - Little Laurel Run_MetaG_LLRF_2013 (version 2) | ecosystem: Environmental > Aquatic > Freshwater >... | reverse complement strand
CTCCAGAAAACTCCCGGAAGTTGTTATTGTGACATTACAACAAACTGAATCTCGTGCGGGACACCAACTCTCGCCAACGACTGTGTGTGTGTGTTCGTGAATGAGTGCATGAGTGTGTGTTTGTCCCATAAGAAGACTTTCACCGGATCCCTGTGATGCCATGATGGTTCTACGACATGCAGGTCCTCCCTCAGCCACTGTCGTCAGTCATGAGGAAATGGCCCAAGACGAGGATCGACCACCAATTCCCATTGACCTCAGCAACAAACATTCTTCATCTTCGTCTCCCGAAATGCCCCGACATTTGGCTAAGAATCCATTCCTCTCAATTATCCCTACGACAATTCGGCCGCTGCTTTCTCCACGAACTCCTCCCAACAACTATCTAAACAATAATAATATCAATACGAACAATAACGTGAGCAAGTGCAACAACTCCTCCTCGTCTCCTCGGTCTGGAGAAAGCTCCCCTCGTGTACTGGAAGGACGGAACAAACGGAAACACGGGACGTACAACGAGTCTACAACAAGTGAGATGAGGTGGAGTGGAGGGGTGTTGAGTACGGAAGATATCAACTCATCTCCGGATTCGGGATTGCACCGAGATTCGCCCGGGGAAGATGAGGACGTGGCTTTTGGAAAAGACCCGACTCCTCCCCTGGCCATTCGGAAGCAGTCTCAGAGTCTCATCCCTCTGTCCATCATCCGGGCTCGCTACTCACACAAATTGAGAGCGGATGTGGATCAGGAGCCTATGGTGGTGATGAATGAAGATGAGGGAGGAACGGGTATTTCGCCGGGGAGTAGGCCGAAGGACCAAGTGCTCACGAAGAGAGCAAGGCTAGAAGAGATGGTAACGCATATTAAGTCTTCGAAAGACAGGTCTAGGAGGAATTCTGGGGATGATGACACTTCCTCCGGAGGTCATGATGTAAACTCAAGTGATGAGGTTACGGAAGACGGGCCGACGGATTTGAGAAGCAGTTCGTCGTCGTCGCTCAGAGCGCGTCTCATTAATAGTTGTGCCAATGGATTGAACCTGAAAAGGGTTGATGAGAATGACGAAGAAGATGTGACGCTAAATGAGGAGCCTTGCAATCTAGTCTGTCCTAAGAATAATAACTATAATATTAACAACAACAACAACAACAACAACAATCGTTCGGGGATGAGTCGGACAGAAGAAAGTACACTAGAGGCTTGGAAGAATGCAAACAAATCTCCTGGTAGCAAACAAAACTTACCGTTTTCTCCGGTGGAAGCTGCAAAAGTGTTGGGGATTGAACCAGATGCGTACCAGCAACAAATGATGCAATTTCAACTCCAGTCTGCTGCCATGTTAGGTGACCCTAGTGGATTGTTAAAGGCCATGGGGCCATACCCTCCGCTTGTCTACTTGGGCTATTACTCCCAGCTTCTTCATAGTTTCCAGGCTCAAGAAATTCTCAGACAATATGCCATGCAGTCAAATCCGGTTAATCCTAATCCTGGAGACAAGGTGAGTATAATTCAATTCCAATATAACTTTCCCTTATTTCTGTCAAAACGAAAAAACTTCTTGTAGTTGTCTTTCCTGTAAACTTTTACAATCGATTCATTAATGTCCGGCCATAAGTCGGTTTGTCTTTACTACTGAGCTATCTTTAACCTTTGCTTGAAATTGGATCAATTTCAGAGTCCCAGAACCTTCAGTTCAACCGGTTATAATTGCCAATCGCCGTTGTCTCCAGCATCACTTAGTGAGGGGCCAGCAGGAATCGACTCAGACGGTTCAATCGTGGGCCAGAGTACCTCAGGAAGTGCCAACAATGGAAAACGTGCCCCTCGTGCAATGACAGGAAGACATGTGCGAACAGGAACTGGAGCATCTCCAGCAACGCTTCAAACTTTGCGACAAAAGATTGAAGAACGCCAACGAATGAAAGCTCAACAGGCTCAAAACGATCTGCTCAACCAGCCAAACTCCAAGATAAAAAATAACAAGTATTTGAAAAAACCTAGCAATAAGAAATAAGTATGTGTACAGCAAACACGCAAGAAGATAACAGAAGCCAGTTAATACGATCCTTGTTCATTAAGTTACAGTAGTGCTTAGTTAAGTAAAAGTTGATTCATTATTAGGATGAACTGATGTAGGAGGAGGAGGAGTTAAGTGTGAAGAAGAGAAAGTGCTGATTCATCCTCGTCATTCCATAAACTGTGTGTGAAATTCAATCAGTCTTGGATAATGTGTAATGATAATAATAATGAGTTCTAAATCATTTAGTCGACAACATAATATACATTTTATAGGAAGCGAAACAAGAAGCTCATACAGTCGGACTACAGGTAGCCTCCACATTGATTGTGCTATTTATTGCAACGAAGTATCTGCAAAAAAGGGTCTAGAAAGGGGAGAAAGTGTACAGAGAAATGATACAGAGAGGAAGAAAGTGTAGTAGGAACGAGCCTATTTATTATTAGTAATACGGGGCACATTGATATTTAGGGTTGTAGAGAGTAGTAGAGAACTGTAGTGACTCTTATTACTTACTAAAGCAGGATAGGATGTAATAGAGACGAGGAGCAGGTAGGGAGAAGAGATTATGAGAGTGTTGTTTGTTTGCTATTTAGAGACGCTTGAGGAAGAAATTTTCATCTCCATTCTTCCGACTTTTACTCACATACACGTATATATTATATCATTATGAATGCTCACTGCAAAACACAAAAGATTAGACCGACTTCCATCGCAAAGCTAATCGATGAACGAGCCCATAATACATCCAATGACATCCATGTAATATTATTATTTACATAAAATGTAGACTGCAATTCAGGTACAATATAAATAGGTCTGTACAGCAGCATCAGTGAAATGTATACACATCGAAACCAAAATCTTCATAATTGATCCGATGAAATCTACTCTGTGCCTCCTTGCTTTAAAATGGCCTTTCCATGTTTGAACGAAATGTGTCAAGTAACTTAAATCTTTTGAAACTTTTTTGTTGATGATTCCGTGGGTGAATAGAAGAAAGTTTGCTTAGAAAGCTAGAACGCATATAGCAGGAGCAGAACGGATTCAGGACACACCTACGTACATAATACATGTTCCTTTCTCTTGTGGGTATTTTTTTTACATTAAAGAAAACAAAATTTGTAGGTTCTCTGCTATTTCGCTCAAGTATGCAAGCAGTAGTAATATTAATTCATGTGAAACTGACTGATGATGGATGCGTCACTATGTAAAGTAGATTCAGGCCTACAATAATACGAAGATGATTTCCGTCTATATTTCCTTATATTTTTTGTAAATCAATTCCCACACATACACAACACACTCCAGTAAGAGAGACCTGTCTTGCTGTTGACAAATGTCTAACATGCACAACAGATTGTTCAACAAGTCAGTATTGAAGCATTTATAAGTATACCTTAAACGCAACACATTTTCTCCTATGTTGTTCCATACTCATATATAACACATTTTTGTACTGTATAATATAATTACTTATTTAATGATGATTTACAGAAACATATCTTACAACACTACATATATATATTATTATTATATAAACTTATATATTTGTTTGTAATTGTTCGTAATATAGAGAACGCGGTTATTGTTGAATGTCTTGTTAAAAGTACGCTGATTATTATTATTGTTATAGTGTGTGTGTGCAGTGTCGAGTTTTCTAGACGAGTTGTACTTTTTTGTGTAATTTAAACTAATTATAAGTTTGCATCAGAATTTTGGTAGTGTGTATTTCAGTTAGAAATATGTGTAGCGGTACTCAAAAGTCTCAACCTAGTTATCTCGTGAATGGCCATATTTTTCCATTAATTCACTCTCAATTCTTACGTACTTATTCAATAGTGAATAATATGTAACATTTACAAAGAAGACATCGACGATTAAAAAGTCATTCCATTAGAACAAACCCAATTGTGTTATTTTTCTTTTTTCATTTATTTCATCGTCGCGTTGAAGGACCACCTGATTGTGCATTATGGGCTTTATGGCTATATGAAGTTATATGAACCAGAATTATTAAATCTTTTATTGCGAGTTCTTGGTTACAAAAAGTAGCTGCGTTTGCTTCGTACAGTTCTTACAGGGTTAATATATAGCAGACTTATTCATAGTTGTATATTGTGTCCTTGCAAAAGCTTTGGGTGCAAATATGAATTATTTGAACTAGTATATACGGTATACAGTTTAGAGCAAGAGAAATTTTATTAAAAAATACCATTTAGGTGATATTTCAACGTTACAGATTCATAGACTCTATTTTAATGACAGTCAATAATACAAATTGATTAGAAATTTCGAAATAAGTAAGTAGTAAGAGCTGCAATAGGAATAATATATACTTCTAGGAGCGATTTGATCGCCTTTTTTGAAGGACTCTTGGCAAGGATTTTGTTTAATGAGGAATTTCTAGTCTAGCGCAGTTAAACAGTGGTCCTTTATGTCCTGACGGTATTTTTGTGAGTGGATAATGGCATAGACCACCGTACTAAATGGTTTTATTACAATTTTACAATATTGAAGTAAAATGTTTATTTGTTTTAAGTGGACTAGGCGACTGACAGTATAATATTTTGCTTAAATGATACGCGAAGGAGATTAATTTATGAGCAGGGTGGTGAGAAGTACGTGGAAGAACTAGCCTAGAAAAAGAAGTATCATGTTGGAATGCAGAATTAGTGCACACGGGTTTAAGAGGATTGAGAAAGAGACGTTGGAAGGTAAAAAGGACGACGATGATGAGGGCCATCGACCAGGTAAATGAAGGAGGATCTCGAAAGATGAAAGTACACATGACTTTTTATGCTCCGTATTATTCTCGTGTGTTGTTCCATTGCGAGAGAGAGAGAGAGAGTTAAATGCAGAAAAAATCGTAAGTTGTTGTATAATATGTAGAGATGCGAGAGAGCATGTAAAATATATTATATTTTCAGGTTCCGGGATATATTATATTTTTATATCATCCTGACGGCACCATACGAAATGAGTGAAGGAAAAAATCCAACTTTGAGCTAAGTAAGATCTAACGCGAAAGATAAAAATAAAAGCGAAATCCCTCACTCGTGGGATTATTACTGGAAGTTAAATAAAACTCTGAAGCAGGTAGACACGTAGTATACAATGTCTGTGTGTGTGTGATGCAACAAGTGTGAGTGGTTGTTGGAGATGGTGGAATGTAAAACAGGAAAGGAGTTCCACAATGAACGCGAATTAAAGACGAAGAGCATAAAATCTAACAACTAGTTTTGTGGTATTTCATTTCTGATTATTATATTAAGTAGGCCTATGGGCAAAAGTGCAAAGCCCTGGCCCCGGCTTGACCACCTTACCTTACTTTTTTACTTCATCCTTCTCTCTCTTCTTCTTCCTCTTCTAAATTTATTACGTATTCTTTGTATCTCTTCGCTCTCTGTACAATTAGCCTACACTCAAATTCTTCTCAAGACGAGTTTTTTTTCTCCCCGCAGAATTTTGGGACTTACGCATGTATTAATAATATGTTTCTTAATGTAATTCTAGGATTTTCTGCGCCACAGCTTCGCGTACAGCTAATTCCCCATTTTATATACCTGTGTACAGAAAACTATTTTGGAGGTTGAGACTTACAATCTTAACCTTTCAGATATGTTTTTGATACTCCTGAAGAAGTGTATAAAATATCTTAAGAACTTATGTTGTATGTATTTCTGAACAAATCTTTAAGTAATCAGACTCAGGATTCGGATTCGGAAGACAGTGAAGCATGTTCTTGTAATTTTCTAATGATGAGTGAATTGTAGGCTGAAGAGATTAGCTTAAGGAGACCTAACCGGAGAGACACTAAGCAGTGGGAATAAGATTATTACGCATATCCTGAGTGAGTTCCGATTTCCTGGTAATAAATATAGAGAGAAGGAAGATGTTGCAAGGAGAGTAATACAAGAAAGCCGAAGGGATCTTTTTGTTTGTGCACTTGAAGTTCAATAAGTTAAAGATTCAGTCTGGGTTCGCCTTCCTGGTGGAAGAACCCACCCACAGATATTATATTTGGCCAGATGCGGCAATCATGAGGCGAACTTGATTCCATTAGAAAGGAGAGTCATTTTTTACATTTCACAACGGAAAGTTGCACTGCAGGATGGACAGGTATTGAATTCAAGTTTTCCACATGCGTTCCTATTCACGAATATAAAAATACGGAATTCTACACACACATGGTATACGCACCTTTATATGGAGATAATGCGTGCAGTTATGTTACATAACTTGACTTGCAGAATAGGCAGCGTCATTTTATCTTTCAGACATTTTCATTCCAGTAATTTTCTCAGGATTGTATCGAAGAGTTGGTTCTCATTAGCTATGCAGTCTATGTTACCTGTAACCAGAAATTTGGGATCAGTGAACGCAGCAACACTCAAAAAGATTACTAACGCACTTTTTACACGTTCCCCTCGAAAGGCTGTTGCTCAGTTGCTAAAATTAATTGCGTGCATGGCTAAAATTTGGAACTGGTCTTCTTGAAGAACAAGTTTTTGTCGTTATTTTTGAAGTTAATAAATGTGGAGTAGAATATAACGACGAAGAAGAAGCAGAGGGAGGAAGAGAGTTTCTACATAAGATCGAAAGCCTGTTTGTTCTCAAATATATAAGACACGTTTTGCTAGGTACCATTTTAGTCTTAATTTAAATATTCGTTGAAAATAAGCAACGATAAGGATACTGCAATTAGTCTCAATACTATGCGTACGTCCGTCCTTATTTAATCCATCCAACATCTCAGACTGGAATGGAGTGTAAAAACTGGTCTTTGTTTCCTACTATACTGCGAGGAGTCGTAATATACGCACGTCTAAAAACAACTGCCGGATAACAAAACCACTGCTGCATAATATACATTCACAATCAAGTCTCTAATCGGTAATTCCATTTCATAAACACAAATAAAGAGTTGAACTTCATGTTCGCCTCATCTCTAAGTTCAAGGGCATGGGCAAAGATTCTCCAACAAGGGTCTGGTGTTTTCATACATGCAATAGTAATAATACATATAACGTGTGGGCATCATCACAATTGACTGATCGAAATAAGTGAATAAAATGTACTCGAAGTTGAATTAAACTGATTCCAACATTACTTTCAGATTTTTATTTATAAATAAACACCTTACGCTCATAGCCAAGCCTTGTAGTCTTATTTAATGAAACAATCGGATCTGTACACAGGCATACGTCTATTATACACTTTGTCATATGATTCTGTGCATTCTTCCTCTCGTTAGGTTATCATATCGAACTGACTCATTCATATCCTTGTCTTTCCAATCATCTAAAACGTTAATAATAAGAAGTATTCGTAGAATCGCATGCGTCACGACAACTTTGAAAGAGAATTCTAACATTACAGAGGAAGCTCACAAGACAAAAATTCATGCGAATATTGCTTTTGTAACACAATAATAGAACGAATAATTTTACAGCTTATTCAGCATCCCAGCATTTCTAATTTTTGTAAGAAAAAAGTCCATCATGCACCATAATAAAAGTACATTCTGGGGATACAGATCTTTACAAACTGTAAAATTCTCATCTTAAAACTTGTTTACCTTGACTAAATAAATTTCGCTCGAAGCATAAAAAGATCCCTGTGTAATCCAGTCATCATTGAAACTACATCAATATTATCAATATTCAAGAATCTTAACAACTTGGCAATATAGATTAAGTTTATATTTAACTCGATTTTCATAGCATACTGAACTATACCAATTTCCGTTGATTTGAAAAAAAAACTTAATTACTCGAATCCCCTATTTTGTAACGTCTTATGTAATAATTCCATTTTCTCCTTAATCTCCTTTGACTCTTTATTGAGTTCCTCCAATTCTAAACGTGCAATATGAAAACAAGATGTTAAGTAAATCTAGCGACCAGCGAACAATGGAAAAGTTATGTCAACTATTGTCAACTGCCAACTTACTTCGCGAACTTTGCGATATCAAACTCTGCAATCGAAATTCAGAGACCTCTATGTCTTCACGATTTTTGTCAAAAATTTTAACTGTTTCAGCGATCCTCTTCTGATCCGCTCTTTTGAGTTCTTCTTCCTCTGAAATTCCGAATGAATGTAATCGATAAAGGATGCTAAATTTATATTATTTTAATATCAATCATAACATATAGTTACTTCGCTTAATCTCATTTTCCCGGACTTCAAGAGCCTTCTCACGGGCTTGCAGGGTGTCTAGGATTTCAATAATTGAGGTATTAACGATCCTTCTACCTTTTTCGCCTTCCATTGTCGTCACCTGAAAAGTCAATTGACAATATTACAAAAGCGCTACATCATATCTTTTTGAAATTATACTTACAATCTCCGATGTAATCTCTCAACGAACTGGAATAACTTACCTAGATTCAAGATTCTGGATAACTCAACTTATCGTTAGCATATAAGACTTATACCGTGAATAGTGAGTACGTACTACGTAGTACTTAAATCACTTGCATACAAGCCGCGCCGCACGAATTATCCCCGAGTGTGCTTGCAAGTCAAAACGGAGCGCGTTCCCTCTCGAACTCCCGCCAAGTTTGAAAAACTAGATGCGAATTATTTGTTTTAAGTAATAAATTTGATTAACAAATCATGAATCTTGGAACTTCATAAAATCCAAATCGATAAACCAACGGTAGCACTCTGCAAATCTGGCCATCAATAAGCAAATCATTGATTTAAATTATAATGCTCATTCAAATCATTATCTTAACATAGAAAATAAGAACAACAGGTCCTTGAAAAATATGCACGAAAGCCACATCTGCAAAAGATAATGCTTCGTAAATAGAAGTCGCGATAAGACGTCACGGGAATGCCAAAACATAAGAAATTAGATTAGCAATCTCCACAGTCGAATTTAAAAGAAAGACAGCCATCCCCATCACCGTTTACAATGCTAGAAATAATAACCAGAAAACTGCAATTGAGCAATATGAAAAATATTCGTTACTAGAGTGTAAGCGTAAGGATTGAAAAGCAAGCTCGCTTATAATTCTATTAAGCTGCTCTCATTTGTTTGTTGGAATGTTTCAGAGGAAATATCCCATTTCTTCGCATAACGATGGTCATATTTTTAATTTTTTGTCCGTACTATAACACAAGGCTGGGGTTTTCTAGCAAATACACATCTGACAAAACAAATACCTGACGAATAATATTCTCTTTCGGCTTAAGTTCTAAAGTAGTAATTGCTTTTCTTGAGAGACTGGACAAAAACTTGTTCAACAGGTATCACAGTAGAATGATATTCTGTGAAAATAACTCGGCAGTAAATAATTTGATGTTGGTTGGAGTGCTAAAGATAAGATTTGTAATGATGATTTCGATCAGCATGAATTCACAGTTTAACTCGCCAAAGGAGACTCACATTCATCATTGTGAAAATCAAGGCGAATTACGTCTTTCAATTATGAATTCTCAAATCCTATCAATAAACTTATTGCTGCTAATGCTAAATATGGTGCACATCCTTAAAACATTCTATATATTTTTTAACTACCCAGAAAAACTGCATATGACGCTTAAACTTCTTCGAAGGTGATATATATTTAGTATATTTACTGGTATGATGTCGTGCATTCAAGTCAAGTGAGGCACGGCATATCCGTCTCAATATAATCTCACACTTCAAACAAGATCTTGGTGAAACAAAGCTCAAATGAATCTTCTGATGGTGATTAGAGATAACCTTGTATGATCCAATATTTATAGTACAACGAGTTAACATGGTCAGAAACTCAAAGTCGGAATAATCCACATACCTTCATTATTGCCTTCCTAACTTGTCTCAAAAGCAATAATTCCACTATTCACAAAAAGTGGAAGCGCAGCGTTGGGCTAAAAAAATCACTAATAGCACCACTGCTCAGTTAACGTTCAAAACCTCACCAATGAAACATGTAGCACAAATGACTAATTACTTTGAGAGTTCCATCATGTAATGGTATAACATCACAAAATACCAAATATCTTTCTTTTCGTAGATATTTTTTGCTTTACTTTGGCTGCATAATAATACATATAATACATCTTGTGATCTGCAGGGTAATTATATTTTATTCTTATTTCCATCTGCATACATACATTCACACGCAGAGACGATAGATTCAAAAGTAGCAAATACGAGCAAGCAACCATCACATATATAGCCGTAATACAAGTTAAAACAAGTTAGAAGAATTTCCAACTGACCATAAATCTCGTTAAATGGTTTGAAGATGTAGAGAAGGAAATGTTAAATACGAGCATGCAACAAAGAAATTGTTTTGTCTCTTCTAATATCTTGAATATAATTTTGAACAGGTACACGTTGCAAAAACACAAAATAGAATTGGTTGAGTTTTTGTTGTTTCTCTACAAATGAAAATGGGAATGATGTTGAAACATTCAAAAATCCCATTTTCCAATGGCATAAACAAACTTAATAGGGAAATTTAAGGTAAAAACTTACCGTCGAAATATTACCAGCAATAATATGGGACTAATGATTGGTTACAACTCGGGGTTAGATTATTCCTTAGATGTTAACCCCATTATCTTTCACCTTATACTGTAGCAGTGTGCGGTTTTAATGTGGTCGAATTCCTTGAATTATACTTATTTAATTCCCATTCATCTGTTGAAGACAAATTCGTCGTCCACAAGAATTTGTATGTGTGTACATAATATATAGTATATTTTCGAACGCATTTTTCATGTACTGCAAATTTCTTTAGATAAACCTCAATAAAAATACGATTGTGCATAGTTATTAACAAACTCAATCACTCCATTAGGAACAAACAAGATTTTACGCATAATCTCTACAACACAAATATATAGCGAAAAACAAGAAGAAGCATAAATTTATTATAATCTGCGTCATTATGGCAATCTAGTAATATTAAACACGATGTCGATACGATTACATACGTTTTCTCCTCCTTCGGAATTCCCCAATCTTTATTATTAAAGTAACCCTAATACAATTGTTGTGAACAAGGACGTGAGTCTGTTTTTAGAAAATTTTCCAAGGAAAACTGTCAGAGGTATTTTGGGAAGAATTACGTGGATAAATGTTTCAATTAAGAATCCGCGTATTCGTATTTCGCAATATCACAGGTATATATCATTATAATATGGTTTATACCTATGGAGCAAGAATGGGTAGTTTATTATGTTCTTTCCACAATAAAATTCCGTTGTATAACAGCCCGTGTAATGCTACTGCCCCTGCTTCGAAGTAGTATAGAATAGTATCGAACATGATTTACTAAAAGACCATGAAAAAAGTCAGCAAGACAACTTCTGCAAACGTGTGTGAGGGCATGGTTTATTCTATCGCACTCTCCATACATCTGCTAAATACTATTTCACTTACTATAATAAAGTTACCCCTTTTACATGAGTTGGTTAGAGAAAAGCATTTTCTTTCCACACATGAATACAAAGTGGTGTAGATAGTAAGTACTATCAATAATTAAATCTGCAAGTGTTCTCAAGGAATTTCCCCATCTGAACTGTGTAAATAACCGTGAGGATGATGTTGATGATGATACTTTATACCACTGTCGTGTCTGTTAAAACCTGCTTCATTTTAAATCTACAAATTGTCTGAAAGCTCTGATTCACAGTTCTCATGTTCCTCTGATTAATTGTAAGTTCCAAATTCTCTTTCATAGAGAAACCACCTATGTTGAAAATTATAAAAGTATATTGCGCAATCGATGTCTGCAATTAGCTCATTATAATCCGATTCGACTTATTATGTTTTGTGTTTAATTCAATCAAACTGGCTTCTACAATCTACAGTAATCGCATCATTATCTTAGAAAAGTTGTTCTGAATGTTTCAACTAAAAATGAGACACCAAACCTGCATGTCCATGTAACAAACAATACCTACAGCGGTTCTTCTAATGATTTACTGGGAAATAAATTATCTCTATTTATTGAACGGCTTAAGAAGGGTGGAGAAGATAGTAAAACACAGAGTAGTAAGGAGTAGTGTAGCAAAAACTCTGAAACTTTGCGACGACAGACAACAAGAGTCCGAATCTTCGGACACCCCTTCAAGATTTTACCGACTTAGTAAAGCTTGGTCTATGATTTAGAGTCCAAATTTTTCGATACAATAATGAGCCTCTAGTATGGTTAAAAAGGGCCTAACCAAATATTTTCATCACCTACTCTATAATTGTCAGACATAACTTTTTTTAAACTGAAATAAAAAACAAACAAGAATAATATTTTGCGCTTATATCTTCAGTGCTCACGTACTTGTTAGAGGTTGAAATTGAACAAGGACAATGTTTTTGTTTCTGAATGTATGCGCACTAATAATTTACAGATAAATTGCAGGTTTCGGGGTACTTGAACAAATAACAAATACTTTATAAATGTAACGTGGATGATTTCACAAAATAATTCGTACAACATACCTTATTGTTAGATGTTAGGTTAGATGTAGTGCACAGATTTTTATTTATTAAGTGATTTGTAATCCTTCTACTCTTAAGTGGTTTTTGTGTGTATTTTCTGTTATTGATGTTTAAATAGTACCATTTTGATCTTGGTTTAATTTGCTGTTGTTTCTTCTTTGTCGAAATTTGATTCGACAAGTTGTCCTTTTAACATTCGCTTTGTGTTTTCACGGAGAACCATGAACCAGCCGTCTTTCTGCAAGTCACCAGCATAAGTAGTTTCCAGTATGACTTACAAATAATTATATTCCGCGTGCATTATTGAAATACCTGTCGATATTTTTCTTCTGATATTCCACGCTTAGGCAAGTGGCGAAAAACATGAATGTCGTCAATACCAAAACGTTTCCATACAGTCGATGGCTGATGAATCACTAGCCTCATTAACACCAACTCACGCCATTCCACTGAACTCTGGGCACATTCATCGACCAGTAATTTTATAATATGTAGCAGCAAAGAATTGAAAAATAAAAAATGTGATGAGCATGCAATGCAAACCTCTGTTGCTGGAATTGAAACAATATCCTGAGACCCAAGTTCAAAATGTGGCCAAGGCATTAAGCATTTCATGTGAATGCTGCACTCCCATGGAAGCTCGGCAAGGCCAAGTGAGCTGGATAAGCCCTTTGAATTCGAATTTACTTTCCTTGAGAAGTCTCCAGTGAGGCTTATTGGTTCTTCTGATGAAGATAGCCATTCCTCATCTATCTCCCTTATCTTAATCGGTACCTCCAATTTCGAAGGATGAGACGTCGAACTTCCTACTGCTCAAATCAGTTAGCATTCTTAACTACCGAGTAATTATGTCAATTACAATTAATTATCTTACATCCGTTCCTTGTGTCGTATCCTAAGGAATTTTCTGCGAGAAGAGTTTTGCCATTTGGTAATTTCGAAGAAGGTCCCCCTGCTGGCTTACTTAGACTGCAAAATCGTTTGACATAAATAGAAATAAACGCAGCATAATAATTTTTGAACACCAGTTCTCCAAGTTGACAAGGCTGGGGTAAATTTATGTCTATGATGGAACAACCGGTTTTCTTTTGACAACCTGGGACATTTTCAGGATATCGCTGTACTAAACTGGGCCCCTTCATGGTAAATTCGATAGCTTCTTTTGACATGTCAAACACTCAGCCGCACTATTAATTACACAACTAAATAACATGAATCACATAAAACCACAGGGAGTACTATTTTGCAAATTATCAAAATGCAGTGATTGGATTGGATACAGAAGAATATAGTTTGATCAATAATGTTTTCTACTCCATACACTTTACAACTGTATGAACTTTTCATGATTCTATATACGAAGAACATAAGAGAAAGCCTTCTGTTCAACCGACTTATTTAGCTGTCCACTTATTCTTCCTACTTTCTTCTTATTTTTTTTCTAATTCTATCTAAAATTTCTCCGCCTCTCATGCTTCTCAGTTCGACGAAAAATAATTTTAAACTTCAATGGACACCAAAGCGTCAAAAATTGTGATGCAATATAGACAACGCCCGGTTAAGAATTGACGATGAGTTTCGATATCCTACGTTTAACATTCTAATTAAAGTGCGCTTATTTTATTCTATTTATCAGGAATGAGTAATGTTGAAACCAAGGTTGAGATGATTTCCAGCTCCAATATATAGTTCAATATCAGGATTTATTACGAGCGATTTATTTAGTACAGTTAAGATGAATCAATTTTTTTGGTTAATACTTAGGTTACATTATTCCCATGAATTTGACTCTGGTATACAATCGAATAAGAGCAAATTAAGAGGCTGTTTGATACAATCGAAAAACTTTACAAAGGTACAATGTATACAACAAAAGTAGAATAATGTTCACCGAATTTAAAGTTAAATAGGACTCATCAAAGTATTATCATAAATTAAAGTGCACGAAATTCTCGATACATCATTAGATTAATAAAGCAAGATTAAATTACAGATGCACTGGTAATTTATCACTTATTAATGAGTTTCACAGCTGCAGTTACAATAAATTAAATTAAAAGATTATGTAGCGGAATATTCAGGAATTACTTGTTCACATTTCAGACTTACACTAGAACTGCCACAATTCGATTGAAGTAATTAATGGAAAGGAATGATGCTTGAACCAGAATGTTTCAAACAACGCTTAACCATCATGAGAGTAACTCATTAATTACTAAGGCCTACTTACTCAACAAATTGCTGAGTGTTTTCAACTGAAAAGACATAAATTACATATTTTGTCAATCAGTTTTAGTGTACAGATAAAATTCTTGTTAATATCAGTGTCATCAGTTACTTAATCTATTCGAATATTTCCTTTCATATATAGATCTGCTGGTTTACATAATTTCATCAATATTGTACCTTCATACGTTAAAACTACACTTATTGTGTACTAGGATGCTACTGCACAGAACGACTATGTTCTTACATTTTAATGATATTCAAAACTGCAAAGATCTGTAAACTGGATATAACGATATAAGCAAAATGCATCAGTATTTGTATTACATTCGAGGGTGGTAAACTTTTCAACACTAAAGCTCATTCGTGATATAATACTCTACATAATAGTATGTGCTTAACAGGGACCCTGCCCTTTAATTGTAGCACCATTAATTGGTAAACTATACGAAACATACATTAACAGAATTGTCAATCTTGAAAACTACATAGTACATAATGTTGAGTAAATCTACTTGAGAAATAAAAAACCTAAATTGTACTTTCTATGCATAGTAAATCTTACGAGCTGTCGCATCAATCGGTCTCACAAATTGACAGTAATATCAAGGGAATGGCATAAACAAATTATTTGGACATTTTAGGCAAAAAAATAAAATAATATACGGATGTACTTTCTATATAAAATATTCGATTTCCTAAAAGTATTTTGTTTAAAAGTTTTTCTGAATGTTAGTTTACAATGGTTTACTCTGCTGGTCTTTACAATCTAACTTTCAAATATTTGGCAGGTATCTCTACTTGGAATAGAAGTTTACATTTCAAACATTGATGATGGTTTTTTTCATTACATTAATTACTAGAGATGAACTACGGATTATTCCATCCTTTCCGACTTCTATTTAAAAATGTCCCTTTTAATTTAACCTTTTTATAATGTTTTGCTCCTTTACACAAATTATTGGACTAATTTATGCTTAAAAGTATGAGACGTAATAAAAGTTTTGCTTTCTTTGCGATCACAGATAATAAAATATATAGTAATATGAATGGAATATTTTGCTTAGCAATGAAGTATATGGTGGAACTGCTACTCAGGCCTGACAAACAGTGATTAAAGGACACTGGAGTTTCGATCTTTTAATTGACATAGTGTTTACTTTCAGCTTTGATCTACTTTTAAAATGAAAAGATGAACATACTCAAGTTTTAAAACCACAGTCATGACTGTTTTAACGCTTACCATAATAAATAATATCATCATACATCATGGAACACAAACTAAAAGCAGTATCACAACTTGCAATGAGTAGCAGGACAGTCTACAAATTATTCCGTGATTAACACTCATGGCACAATCCACTCTTTCGCATACGAATCTTTGACGGTCAAACACTACAAATGTGTCAATCTAACAACTGTCCCGTTCAGTTGTATAGTGTTGGATTATTCGAAGACCCTTTTAAGACTACGTCAATTTAAACTGAACATTTTGGAAGGATAAATGATGGACATACATGTATCATAGTTTCCCCTGAATGTGCACCGTGCATGTAGTTAATACTAACTATAGTCAGAGAGCCGCTTGCAGTATGTTTTGTACATAAAACTCAGCCAATATAAAAATAGCTAATAAAGAAAACGCACGTAAATAACCGCAATTCAAAATATTTTGTAGCGGTGGTAGGTGGTACTGTATTCCACATTTGTAGATAAAATCTACATCTGATGTAGATAAAATCTGCATCCATGATTTTACATACTAAATGACACAGTAAAATGGATTCTAGAATATCGCGATAAATCCGTCGATGTAATTAAAATTATGGCAAACTCGGCCCACGTATCTGGTGCTTAAAATTCAACTACACAGCTCTCTTGAGACCAAACAAACTTGACTTCAACATCTCGTGATACAAGTTTCTGATGTTGCAGAATGTTGGTTTTCATCAGAATTTAATCCACTATTGTTCAAGGCCAATTTTCTCAACTGCCTTATTGCTGCTGTTGCATGGTAAGCATTCTGAAAATTAAAAAACGTCAGTTAGATCGTTGAATTCATTTCACAAACAACAACTATCTAAGCACCTTTTCAGCACATCGATTAAGCTTATTGGTACACGAATCTCATGCCTTTTGTAGTCAATCAGCATTATACACTTACAATTTACACAGACTAGGATAATTTATTTCCAGCCAAATACAATTTAATGCCACATCAGGCTTATAGGTTAATAGGGCATCTCAAAGAGTGTCACAATTCCTAATGTACTATTGTGTGCCAATTACCAGCTACTTAGTTTCATCACCAAACAGTTGGAGCCTCTAAAAGCTTAACAGTTTGACGAGATGAATCATTTTAACTGATAGACTGCTGGCATGTTACTTTAGTAATCTGGCACTGGCACTGCGAATTGACAGCATGCACATGATAATAGTCTCACTTAGTAAATCTGACCCAGAAATAACATTCCTTCCCTGGATGACAAGAAAACCCTTGATAGGCTCATGCAGATTTAATTCTTTAATGAATGTTCCTTAAATCACTGAAAATGAGCGCTGACTACTTAAATTTAAATACTTTTAACTAGGTACTCTATTTCAACAAAAACATTTATCTATGTAATACAAAATTATGAATTCAAAATTATATTTAAAAACGTCAAGTTAGAGAACTTAAGCGATCAACAAGGGTGACATATATTCTAATTTTAAACATCCAGTCAATGTTAGGGTGTCTATGAGCACAACGATTCAGCAGTAGTTAAGCCATATTCTGCTATACTGAATCAAATACCCAACCTTCATCCACTTCCTCCTGGATAGCCGAACATTTCTTGTCGTCAATGTCCATGCTGTTTGAGCTACTTAGTGCTAATCTTTGCATCTTGTGAACCATTGCGATTGCATGCATAAGTTGCTGCAAGAATATGAAATAAGGTACCATTTTATAGAAAGAGTACACGATTTCCATGAGCCAAACTTAAAGATGTGTACATTCAGCTCAATAACTCACTTTGTATAAACAATATATTATTAGTAAGGATCATACTCATAAAACGATGTTAGAAAAGTAGCATATAATATAAATGTTAGTAAGACTTTGAAATATTAAAATCCACGTCCATGTGGATAAACAGTTAGTAAATCAAAAAATGTTACACATTTCATTTGAAATCAGTCAACAGTATAAACGTTTCCTTTAAAAGTTTTCAGTTGGTCGTTGGAAGTAGCAATCAAATAAGAAAAGAAACTTACTCTCCAGCGGGATTTAGCGAAGTTCTTTTTCAGTTGCTCGGATACAGTTCCATGAATGTTCTTATTGGATGCATTACCACATATCCTGTAGATATTAAGTTATTAATACGAGAAACACTCCTAAAAAGAGTGTTTCATATTCTCTTTTACAAAAAGCTGAAACGTACCATGGATGTTGTAATGCTTGGTTGCAGGTATACCTCTTATCTACATCCACACACATTAGCATTCGAATAAAGTCTTTAGCTGAGTCACTAATATCATCCCAATATGGAGAGTCGAATTCAAATTCGCCTAAATATATAAAAGGTGATTAAGGTTCCCATGGCTAGTAAGCCTAGTTTCAAATGCTCACCTTTTAATATCTGAGCAAAAAGATTTGCATCATTTTCATCATAAAAGGGAGGATATCCACAAAGAAGAATGTAAGAGATTACTCCTATACTCCAGACGTCAACTGCTTTACCGTAAGGTTTCTGTGCAAGCACTTCAGGGGCTACATAACCCGGAGTACCACAGGCAGTGGCCATGATTCCTGAATCTTCCATTTTGGAGAGTCCGAAATCGCTTATCATAATCTTACTTTCTTCATCTGAACTGTAGTACAACAGGTTTTCTGGTTTTAGATCACGATGTACAACTCCTTGATCATGCATATACTCGACAGCTTCAAGCACTTGTCTTATTAAGTCAGCTGCGTCCTTCTCTGTATAAGAACCTTTCTCCACGATCCGATCAAATAATTCTCCTCCGGTTACCAATTCCATCACAAGGTACACACGCGTTTTATCTTCGTATGTCTCCAGCAGCTGCACTATGTTTGGGTGCTTTAGTCTGTTTTCAAATAAACATTAAACAGTTAGCAATGTACACATCAGTAAAATTCAATACCAAAATAAAAAACTCTTTTGTATCAACAAAATGCATCAATGCTTTTATCTTTCGTTTATTAACGACATGAGATGCTTGGTTAGAAGTAAAGCAGCATTTTTTGGTTCATTGTTTATTTTTTAGCTTAAATTTTATAGTTATCTTGATAAAAGAATTTTTTCGAGTAACAATACTACATAACTAAATAAATACGAGATAAAACACGAGATAAATAGATGAATACATTCAATTTAGGTTAGTTAACCTTTGATTTTGAAGGTGCTAGCATTACAGGCTTGAGTCATTTGACTAGACGCAGAGAAAGTTGACCTGTAGTTTAGTTTAAATAAACTGGTAGGAGAAATCTATTGTGTTTATGTACAATTTAAGTTCAGGTACCTATGATACTTTTCACCCGATCTTTGACAAATAAGTTCATTGATATTTTAACCATGCTTTCATTTACAGTTCTGCACTAATGAAATTGTTGTACTACTATAACATGTATTCAGTGGCATTGTATTAGTTGAATTGAGGCAAAGATCCACACTTGAAGTTTCAAGTGCCAGCCAGTATTATGCACCAAGACAACTACAAATGTTTTATATGCCTGGTTATATATTCTCTCTGCAATTTTTTAATGTAATAAACAACGGCAAACTGAAGATGTTTGCATAACTATCAACTTTATGAAGCTGTAAAAGCTAGAACTAGCGAGTGAGTCTGTTTTATATCTGTAGTGTACTGTATCGTAGTGAGTAAACATGAAACGATAGTTGCAATAATAATATTGCATGTCCACAATAAAGGCCACGAAGCCAACAGAGTGAACGCTTTCACTGAAGTCGGGAAAATATGTACATATAGTATTAAAGGATTCCCTCACACTATTTTAATTTTGACGAGAAATTCTGTTAAAACAAAGATTTAGGAGCCAGTAAAGACAGGTCCTACCTGTCACTAACAACACTGCGTAGCAATTTTGTATTGTTGTTGAATCAAGATGATGGATTCATATTTCACTTCAATCATGAGAGTAAAAGCAAGCGGAGGTTCTTAAGTCTGAGTAAGTCGAAGCAAACATGCACCACTAACAAACTAGAGTGGAATAAAGAAAATAATACAACAGTATCTTCGATCGAACGCTAAAAGCATAGCATCAGCAGCTTCAGATCAAGCTCTTGTAATAAAGACTTTCTCCTTGTAAAGCTAGCATTACGAAACCGCGTGGGTCGATCATAAAACATGAAACAACTTCTCAACCGGGTTCTTTGTGTTCCATACCACTGTGTGTATAGAGTGTATAGCAATAATAGTATTATTGTTTACTTTATTTCTCATTCCTACCTTAGAATTGAAGTAAACCCTCCCTTCATACGGAAATTTATGTGAAGAATCCCCAATATATGTCATTATCTCATCCATTGTCAGACACGTCCAACAAAGTCCACAAATTATAATACATCAATAATACATGTACTAAGCTGTAATATACTCACTATTGTGTTGAACTCAGCCAGCTGTATGGTGGAATTTATGTTCATGCTCATCATTTTTAGTGTTTTAGAAACAATCCATAAAACCTCACATTTGTTTTTGTCGCAATAATCATCATATTTTCTAATAAAATGATAAAATAATAGTAAACCTGTTAAGTGCATGACTTGGTTAAGCTTGACTCGTATTTTGTTCAATTTCATGATATGTATTCAATTTACGTAATTAATTACTAATTTACGCAAATTTGCAAGGTAAACTATATATAATTTTCAATAATAAATCGGCGCTATCGACTATACACTCCTTATGTGCCAATTAATAACCTACATTTTCTCATTTTACTTCAAAGTTGTTAAAATCAACACGAGTCAGCAAGAAAATATGACTGCAATATTACAAAAAGCTAGTCTTCAACCTTTTGCCCTTCAAAAGTTTGCGATGTCACTTTAAGTAGTGAATGTTTAATTATCATACTGCTTAACGGACTAGTCATCAAATGCTCCAATTATATTTGATTTTGTTTTAAGACAGTATTTTGAAGTGTCACTCATCAGCCATCATTCTCTATATAACAGCGAAATAAACCAACAATAAATCTCTCAAGGATCTAAAACTAAATGCATTAACTTCTACACATATGATCAAAATCTAGTTCTTATAACCCATATGATACTGGCTAAGATTAATTATGCTTATGGACCTTCAGATTATTACGTCATATTTACATTAAATGAAGAATAATCAAAGAAAAGTTAAGTTTGTGTTCTTTTGATTAAGCAGGCGGAACTTTATTCATATTTTTCTCCCTATTCATGTTACGTTATCTTCTTCATGCATCAGCTTCACAAGTATTTTCACATTTTCAGCTTTCAAATCTAACTTATGATGGCTATTGGTATGGTTCTGGAGTCGAGGCATTAAGATACTGAATGCATAAACATAAACAATCTTTCACGAAGACTTTAGGGCACATTGAATGCCGCATTGGATTTATTTTGTATGTATACAAATGCGTACTTGATTTGACATTAGGGTAGAACGAAAGTCAAACGCAGCGTCAAGCTGGTCTCGTTTGTGGCCCATATCCATGTAAACTAAAAGACTAAAAGACTTCTTATTAAGTTAGCGCACTTGTTTTTTCAAACTTGCGAATTCCAATGAGTGTCAGCAAAATGGTTAATGGGTATCGTATGAAAATAAAATACGCAACATTTGCCATGCTGCTGCAGTCTCCCTTCACCTACTCGATTCGATTCCTCCTATTCGCTTTCATGAATCACGGATTCTCAACTACTATATAGTACCACCATACATCGCACAGAAGTGTACAGGATAATCTATAGGAAACGGAGAAAGTACACTTTTCCCGTTAGAACATACAGTCTCTCTACCCTATTAGTAGTACAACTGTGGAAAGTCTCTTGAACAGAAGCAGACGTAACAAGAAACAAAACAGACTAGTGGGCCTAGCTGTGATGTGCTATGAAAAATGAAGAATTGATGTTTTCTTCTTTCTATGTGTATTTGTTAGTAGATCTTTTTCTCTATGTGTGGCTGACAGAAGTGTACTTTCAATTTATTCTTGGAAATATTAATTCTTCTGTACAATAGTACGATTATAACCAGTCTTGCAACAAAAAGACGCCCAGTATCCTAACTAAAAGATCAGTCATGCAACAACTTGTGAAGTAAAATGAATACTACGCTAACTCAGAATCTCACCAGGTAAACAAATAATGTTCTCTTGAAAATAGAACAGAAGCTTGATCTGTGCCAAGATATAACAACGCAGAAAACAAAAGTATCAGATTGAAGCAACAAAGAGGTATATACCAACATAAGTTAGAAACAATCTACAGCCATAGGCAAGGGAACTTTTTCTCTCAAGCTCACTTGTATTGATCTTACAATCTAAACTAAAAATATGCACTACTTTCACCTCAGATTTTCTTATCATAAACCACAATGAATCGGAAGTTTAATATTGTTTATTTCCTCTTCCCTTGCTAATTTCACGGGTCAAAGAGTTCACTATTCACTTTCATCTTTTTGAGATATACATATGACATAGCATTTTGTGTACTCAAACACGAGATAACGCGAGGTTTGCATTCATCCTGGCATGAGTCGCATGGTTATTAGTCGGAAAAGATGCTATCTGCTTGTAATTAATAGGTAGCTTTGTTGATATTGTAAGCATACAAGAGACATAATTTAGTAATCCAAATATAGTATTTCTCCTACATCGTATCCTGGAAAACAGGTATTTGTGAACCACTTAAGTCACCAAATGAGACAAGATAATGATATTCTTAATAGCAGACAAAACCTACGCCATATTCCATTCAAAATAGTGAACTTATGATACTTCTTGCTATTACTGCTACTATATAGTGTCGATACGTCTTTCCTAATCTGGACTTCTATAGATAAGACAATAATTTGTACAGATGTCATGTTTCGTGTCGTTTATAGAATCGCAAATGACGGTTTTATCAAATCTTCTAAATGTCTTCAACTTTGTGATGGAGTTTTAATCGAAGAATAAATGAAATAGATGTCAAAGGTAATGTGTTTTACTTTCATCCTTCTTTCGTGCACTCTCCCAATCAGTATCAGCATCATTCATCAGTAGGTGACTATTATAGTTAATATCTGATTCCGAATTATGATATTCCTCGTATTATACGATGTACGTATTAACTGTTTCTCTTGTTACTCATCTAATAATCAAGTAATCTACTGTTTCTCAATCTATCTAACGACAAAATAATTACAGATACCAAAGTTAAGCTTTAAGCTGAGGTGAGCAGAGAAGAGCAGAGCAGTTCCTACAATTATTAGAGGCAATCAGCCAATGCAACATTTTAAATTGCGATACAAACTTCAACAATCCACTCTAGAAATTCATTCAGCAAATGATAAAATGCAAAATTGTACCATGAAACTTATTAAATTAGAAGTCGATGTATTAGGGAATTGTACACTACATATATATGCAATAACTTAAAATAATATTATAGCAAGCTATAAATAAATAAAGAGAAATGATTTTCCGTGATGAGACAGGAAAACGAGAACGCACCATTTCTTATTCGACTATTCCCAATTAGTTAATTATCTTAAATTTTTTCCAGACAATACATCATGACCCGTGTAAACTTGAGACACATCTCGTCATCAGAATCCATCCAGTTATACTTTACACTCATAGAGCTGACTGACTGACTGTATAGTGACTCTGCACCCAAAGTTCTGAGTTCAGGCTATAGCAATTGCAATTTGCAAGAAGTTGTTGTTAGATTGATTTACAAGATGAATGCTTAATGCCAGGCAGTCAGTATGGTCTGTCCAGGAGCGAATTCTTGTTAGACATTTAGATAAATAATCACGTCTCACACTGATGTGAGAAGCAAACTCTCCGAAGGTCAGCGAGATTAAACGAGAATTCTTTGCAGTCTAGGGAATTTCCATCTCACTTTCAACCTTTAAATGCAAATCACTCGCAATATTGGTTAACCTTAGTATAGGAATATCATGTTCCATGAAATAGCTACAATATGATAATGTGAATTATCATACATGATTCCATATATATGGTACCTATTTTATGTATACCTTGCCTTTTACCGCTACTGCTGTATTATATGTAATATATATACATCTTCTTATGAGGATGGCTAAGCTCCCAAATGCCCAAAGCCCATGTAATGAATTCTATTTTCCCTGATACTGTTTTATTATATTTTGTGCACATGGCAAGTCTTCCTGTTGTACATACGCATTCGTACATATCCTAAAATCCCAAAGTGTCTTCCTCTATCACAATCACCGTCGTTTGATGAGTCCCATAAATGGTTTCCCATTAATAAACAGGATAACACAACAAAGGCAAGTAGTAGCATGAACCTCCGAAAATTCACATACATTTACAATACATAGCATGCCACGAACTAAACGGTACGTACCTTCGAAGAACTTTAATTTCATTTTCGAGAGAGTCTTCTTTCCCCTTCAGAGCCTTCTTGTCAATTATCTTAATGGCATACATGACACTCGGATCTTCTTTGCTTTGCGCTAGTCGCACTTGCGAAAACGCTCCTGTCCCCAGCACATCCTTCATGTCATACTTGTCCTCAAGCTGCGGACCCTTTTCGCCTTCCTTCTTCGACTTCTTCGTCGAATCCTTCTTTCCAAATAGAGGCATCATCAATTCCACATTTCCACTTGCCCAACTTCTTTAGATATAAATAAATATTGTGTCTCAGGGGAACCACAATAAAAACCTCTCTCAGTAATTATTAAAAGTACAGAGTACAGAGCATAATAGTAATTCTGATCCTCTAATTATTAAAACACAACCATGTGTGTGTGTGTGTGTGTCTATGTTATTATTACAGTCTCATTACCAAGTGTCCGCAAAGTCTTTTTCTCACCTCTACCAGACTACTACTACTACTACTTTTAATACAACACAATGATTAGTTTTTTACTACAAAACACACACAACAGTCATTCTCGCAAACCTCTAAACACCTGCACGCAACCTCAAAAACAAACAAATCACTGCTTTAGTTTTCACACAACCTGCGACTGCTGCGATGATGATGTACTAGAGATCTTTTTGTGACAGAAGTGTCACATTCAAGGATGCCTATGTAGTAGTATGTCTGTATATGACGAGAGAGAGTGTTTTAGTGAAAGATTATAATGTGGTGGTGGTGGTGCTGCACTGCGGAGACTTTCGACGTGTGTCTAGAGCCAAAGCTGACTGACATTCAGACCAAATGGGCACCCGACCCACATATCCCCGAACTCGCGTCGGCGCTCACCCCAACAACTTAACACTTTTATTCACCAAGAATGGACTTCACATCATCATCATCATCATGACTTTTAAGCTACACACACAACAAGAACTACTACTAGAACTCCTTCCAAGCTTTAAATTTTATCAAGAAAAGTCTCTTCACTGCCTCTGCCTCTCCTTTCCATCCTTATACTACTAGATTTACTAAAAAGTTGGACAAGAAAAACTTCTCAGGAGAATTGAGGATAGTGCAAAGTCTAAAAACTTTTTCATACTTAAACTTAAAAGTGAGATGATGATATCTACAAAAGATCTATTGCAAAATATTGTTATCAAACATAAACCTGAATGTACTCTATCTATGTACCATTATGTATACTAGAAAAGTTGTTTCACATATTATACGAATGATTACACAGATTATACAAACTATTACAAACTACCATGTGTGTGTGTGTGGTGGTTGCTTTTAAGCTTTCGTTTAGTAAATGCTAATTGCAATGCATTCGTCATATTCATGATACCTCTTTCTTTCTTTCTTTCTTACCGACCCGCAATGTTTCGCCCTTTCGCCTTTTCTCTGTGACCAGCAGCAGCGTTTCTTCCCCTCATTACAATAATGCGTCACTTTGTACATAGCTTTAATAGGTTTTTATTATTAGGTTTCTGCAATAAACTCATCTCCTCTGGGTGGTAGGTGGAGGATTAACGGATTTACAGGAGTAATTCGGGTCTTGGCGAAGAAGATGATGTTGATCATGTTGCTGATGCTGGTGAATGCAGATTATCATTGCAGATGAAACTCCGAGAAAGGAAGAGTCGCGTGTGTGTTGAACTTCTGCTTACGATTGAGTAGTAGTAGGTTGAGAGTTGAGGCACAAGGAGAGAAGTGGTGGGAGTGCGAAGGACGCCATCTGGGGCGAAGTGAGGAAGAATTTGGTGGAGCCTCTGCGAGAGGGAAAGTTCAAATCCTGCGGAAAATCTTCCTTACTCACTTTTCTTCGGTGCTTTTCCTCTCCACCACCACCGACACAGCAGCAGCAGATCAAAACACTAAAAGTCAGTGGCACTTTTTTTGTAGTCAGTGTCGTCGTCGTTTCGTGTCAGTTCCCTGCACGTTTTACAACAGCATCTCTGTAAGCACGTCAAGTCGCAGGTTCTGGCCGGCCGGCAGTGACACCAGTTTTTGTGGACGGTGCATGTGCATGTCCGTCGTCGTCGTCGTCGTCGTTGT
>Ga0194135_10000366_pt1 | contig 26376 bp, 13 predicted proteins | sample LitLau_LLRF_2013_FD_134024 | JGI IMG/M metagenome (GOLD analysis project Ga0194135, IMG submission 134024) | Freshwater sediment microbial communities in response to fracking from North America - Little Laurel Run_MetaG_LLRF_2013 (version 2) | ecosystem: Environmental > Aquatic > Freshwater >... | reverse complement strand
TTAGCATTGAACTCCAAATTGGATTCCCTCCAGTGATAGCGTACTCTTGAACTCTCTCCTCTGCTGCCATCCTGGTCACTGGACATGCCCTAAAAATCAATGTCCATCAGCATCATCAGCATTCATTCCCCCGAAAGAAGAATAATACCTTAGCATTTGAAACCATGGACGGAATTCGAGACCCCAAGACTGGAATTTACTTCCCGTTCCTCACTTAACGCATTATGGACAGTACCAGGGAATTTCATATCCGGATGCCTCGACCACTTTGCCTTAACTCACTCCAGACTTTGTGGATCAATTGACGACATTTCCTCCGGGCTCAGATAGGAAACTCTGCACACCGTCACACCGTCTTCACACCGTCACCGTCTTCTGCAAAGCCAAAGATCGATATCCGATTAGGACAACTCGTGACATCATTTTCGTCCCCTGAGTCTTACCCTAAGTTTCGACGGTATGCATTGTACCAGCAGCGAATCAGGCGATGGTGTGAAACCTAACATTACCAATGCTACGATATTGACAGGGGACAAGACAAGAAGAAGAAGGTTCTCCTGAGTCCTACGAAATCCTTTAAAATTGAGAAGAGTAAAAGGACAACGTTTTTGCCGCAAGTTCCACGTCAACATACATGGCTCATTCCAGACTTGCCGTATGGATAGTGCACTCCGTGCTCCAGAGATTTATTCCCAAACAGATAATTCCATTTTAATTTTAATAAAAGTAATTATAGTAATCAATTAGTTGATCAAATAATTAACTCATTTATTTTTTCATAGGGAAATGAAGAAAGAAATTCTCCGAAGGTGGAAGAACGTGTGGAAGATTCCTTTGAAGATGACCTTCGTGTTGGAAAATTCTTTTCTCTTAGACAACGGGCAGCAGTGGTGGATTGAAATTCCCCCAACCTTACAACAGACCTGGAGTTATCCGAGAGAACGAGCACAGACCTTAATTTAGTGAACTCACAATCCTATCAGTTAAGATGCTGAGCTCCCAGTTCTCAAAGACTTTAAGGTATGCTAATTAATTAATTGCACGACTTCAAATTTCAAATACTAATCTTTCTCAGATTTATGGAATTTCATGACAATAACGATAATGGTTTTGATACGTGTCCTGTCGTGTTGAATTCTAGGACGCAGAAGCCGAACCCTTTCCGTTCGGGAAGTTCACCTTACAAGAAAAGAAAGCTAGTCGAGTCTCCATTCGACAATGGAGTGATTAGTGGGCCGCACGAACTTGGAGAGTTAAAATGGAGGGGGTGTGGCGGATAGGAGAGCAGTGCCAAAATCATTTTTAGCTGAACTCGTTACGTTACGGCATTGGGGGCTTTTGGGATTCGTCTATTAGGCAAGTACTCAGTAGTTTACGCCTGCATTAGTTTACTAGTGAATTAATTAACTAGTTAATCCTTTATTATTGTTTGGAGCGTTGGGGGAGTGGCCCACCACCCAAGTCAGTCCATTTTAGTCAAGGATCACTCAGCAAGCGAGGTTTTGGGAAGAGTGTGAAAGTGTTTTGTGGGAGTGGTCAAGAGATGTCTTAGAGGACTTGTGGAATTTGTAGCGTTTACAGAAAGCGTTCTCCGTTCTGCTGGATAAATATCTGTAATTCTGTAATTAATTCTTGAATAAATCAATTAATTAATTCATTTAATTCACGTAATTAATTGCCTACTGATGATAATATTACACGACTTTAGAGACAAAGTGAAGGTATCTCTGACGGCGATCCTGTGCCTCCTTTTATTCGGTGGGTGTGGCTGCTCTCCGAACTTGTTGTGATGGCCCTTGACGCTACACGCTTGGACGATAATGTCGCTGTAATTCTTCTCGTTGCTTTAACTTAAGATTTCTGATGGAGTGCTCAACCATGCATCACACCACGTTAATACAATTGAAGTGAGTAGACAGGAGGATGTTCTGATAATGCGGATGCTACCTCGGCGGAGTCTTCGTCACGCAAGAAATTGCAATTCCTCAAGTTAAGTAATCAATTAATTAAAATTAATGTACATTATGGTTTAGGTAGGGGGATGGTGGACAAAAGCAAGCGTTGTTGCAGTAGGTACAAAGAGAAGACTTGGGAAGTCGGGCAGCTCAACAACAAGCTCAAATGATGGGCATAGTTGACCTGGCTCCTCCACCACATGGTCTTGTGAGTCTCGAAGGAGGTCGGTGGGAGTCCTGCAATGATGACCGCGAGGTCGGAGATCTTTTTCGTATAAGAAGTGGACGAAGGAGATAAGCAAAGAGACCTTCTTCAAGTAAAAGACATGTCGTCAAAACTAGTGGGGACTTTTTGAGGGAGTCAAATTGAATTGGAACAGTTAGTAAGAGTGCTATACTGGAGTAAACGTGGTAAAAAGTTTAATGTAGTGAATTAGCTGTAATAGGAAAAGGAGAGAATTTAAACACAATGAAACGTTCAGTATGTATTGTGGTAAACGAAATAGCATTCGTACAAATGATTGTGTACTTTAAATCGTCTGTCAAATAAGTAGACATATTTTGGGGTATTGTGCGGCATAATGTCAACTGAAGGGATAATAAATCGAGTCATTATTTATTTCCAATTAAACCTCATTGTAATTTGTAGGAAACTAATAAAAATTGCGCTTAACCTGCCTTCGGTTTGAAATTTGAAACCACCCATAGTTGTAGAGCTTATTCCTATTGAATTTAAATCAAATTGTACTGATTGACAAAATCCGAAATTGGCAACTCATTTTTTGCCATTTGACTGATCAAGATGATCAGTTCTATGGAAATGTTTGACATGTTAAAGAAGACTACATTCCCGCATGAACAACTCCACTACACATTGACAACTCTCGAATAATCTCACGTAGTTTCAGATTCCTTAAGATTTTCCGAAGACACTTAATTTGGCAGAGTGATCCTGTGACCTTAAGCTCATGACCTTTAAACTGTCATGAATATCAAGTGAGGTATCATTGGAAAGCTGCTGACCTCCAAATCACATTATAAAAGTTCTTGATATCGTGTGACCCTAAGGTCAAACGTCATGGTCGGGCATAAATACACTCCCAATAGTTTAAGCTAAATGCTTCATGTTCTATTTGAGTTTGTGAGTATGTAAAATGTATGCTACTTATGTATATTGTTAAAAAGTACAAAATTTTACTGATATAAAGCAATGATTTGTATGATGCAGAACACTTTAATGCAAATTATAATATATAAAGGTAACGCTGGATGAATTGACGCGAAGGCGAAGTCCAGTTGTTAATGGAAATTATTGGAAAAAATGAGACAAATAGAAATGAGTACCAAAACCTTCATAAAAATTATTTATTCAGAAAACACAAAAAAGGTTTTCAATCAGTTCAAAATCGCAAAGGAACACATGTAACGTTTCCTTAAACAAAAACCAGAACATATTACAAGGTAAGTAGGCACGTTCATAAAACATTATTGCGTGTGTGAATGAACTCCAGTTTTCATTGTATCAAAGTAAACATCATAAAATATAATATCAGAATAAATTATACCATTAGAATATTTTACGCATAACGTTAGAACCAACAATTCAGAAATAGTACATTCCGAAATTAAACGGTTGTTGATATCAAACACAAAGTTTCAAGCAATGAAATTCTGCATTCAAACTCAGATTAACAAAGCATGCACAATACAAATAGATAATAGAGTGATTAAGTATGTCTATCTTTTTAACTAGTAAGCTGTTTTTAACAAATGTATTGTGTAACGCTTGGAAACCAATTTTCACTCTACATTCGCAACTGCTGTTAAGAAATTAAGTAAATAAAAATTTCAAAATCGTGGTTCTCAGAGGTTGTCTTATAGTGATCAGTTTCGTTAAAAGTAATATAGATTCAAATGTAACAGCAGTAAACATTGTCAATATCTATCAAGTATAAGTATTCTACAACTAAACTGGATGACTTAAACGTAAATTAATAAGGAACAGTCAGATTTTTCAAACTTCCAGCACAATTTTACAAATAGATAACAAAAGTAATCACTGGGAAGATCGAGGGACTATTCAAGGTTGATCCTGGTTCTTGATGATTTGCGACAACAAGTTTGTAAATGTACTTGCATCTATTCCATCGATTGAGTTTTCTTGTTTTCCAAGTGCAACAGCTAATTCAATAAACAATATGATTTCCTTTGACTTTAAATTTCTTCTGAACAAAGTAATGAGCTCTTTTTGATGCTGAATGGCCTCATAACGCTGAACCTCCTCCCGCATAAGCTTCATTTCAGCCAGACAACGTTCCTTTTCTTTTTCGATCTCTTCTAATTTTTTCTCGAGCCCAGCGATCTTATCTGTAGTTTGAAGGTAAGCTCGATCTTGATCTGGATTTTGTTTTTGATGGCTTTCATCTCTAGATTTAGGTTCCGGAGTGGTCGAGAAATGGGATTGTGATGATCCGGGGCTTTGTTTTTTCACATCGTCTTTTTTGGATTCTAAAAAAATGAATACGGAATTAATTATTAGATTCGCTATATTTAAAAAAAAATTCATAAACAATCAAATCCTACCTTTGGAACTCACACAACGAGTCTTGCTTCCTACCTTTCCTTCTTTTGATTGTTGTGGTGGTGAAATATCCTTGCCTGGACGAGGGGAACTCAGTGTAGTCTGTTTAAAATCAGATATACATGGTATAAGCCTGAGTGTGTGAACAAGTTGCTGCTAGTAGATATATTATTATGGTTCATGTTTTCAATTTCCTTAATTTCGTTTTTTGAGCTAACAAAACCTAATGGATAATAAGTACGAAAATCAAACTTACTCGATGATCCTGTGAGCCTGATGCCTTGGGCGAAACTTTACTTGAAGTTTCCCCTATCGGATTCTTTGGTCGTTTTCTAGAATTCTAGTGAAAACAAAATAATTAGATGAACGAATAAGATTAAAATGACATGAAGGCAAAAAAATGAAATAAAATACATATAAATTAAGTCCATTTTTTAATCAGTTCGATTAAATGTTATTTTTGCCTACATTGTCCCCAGTAGAACCCGTAGCGTCGTCCCATCTACCCCGCTTTGAAACATTCTTTGAATTTGAACTCGGGGAAGTCTCCATCTTGAAGTTTGTATTTGTGAGAATGAATCTGAAATCAGGAACAATCTTTTCAGAGGACACAAAAAAATCTAGTACAAATATGCTCATGTTAGGATGTAGTTAGATATACCTTAGTGCTGTCAAAAGATATCAGAGAGCTTGATTCGTCAGATAACCGAACAAATGCCCGCAACAACCACCGATAAGAAACTGAAGCCACCTTAAAAGAATGTGATACACTTGAATTTACATTAGGAATGCGTTAATGGAAATTAATATTACATTTTCTAAAACTGATAATTTGGCTGAGAATTTATTTAATTATCTTATGTACGGATTCCTACAGAACTAATCAACGTTAATCAAATCAGTTTTGTGATTGAGCGAGCAAAGTGAGTCGATGGTTTGCAATTTGTTAGGTTTGGAGACATAAAGCTAATTGTAACAATTTAATTATCAGTAGCTTATACCTTGCCTAGCTTTAATATAATGTAGAGGAAACTGTAATTTATGAGTATTCCAGTCATTATATTATATTCCACTATCGTATTCCACGTTTTTATTTGGTGTATTGGTGGATGAAAATGTAATGCACTAGTTGAAATCTTCTACAGGAGGGTTGAAACTATGCGTAAATTAGCGTTAGTGATAAATAAATGTAAGAAAGAAAGCTTTGATCAGTGCAATTTTAAAATAAAACTGCTCCCTCATTAATCACACCACTAAACTTACCACATGGACTGGACAAATCGATCGAAGCATGGATTTAAATTTTAACCTCAAACATTGCTCTTTTTGAATTCGGGAGAAAGTCCTTTAATTTTAACCCAGAAATAAACAAATTTTCGAGCATTCCTTAAAATTTTAAAAGCTCTTTCTCTATTTATAAAGAGAGTTTACACTCTCCTACAAAACTGATAATACAACTGTCAGAGTATAAGAACCACATTTCTTAACGTACTATTAATGTTTCTAAACTCCGCTACTTTGAAATATATGCAGCTTGTTTTTAAGTAAATATACACAGCTTGTTCCAAATTAGGCAGAATATATTTGCCTGCAGACACAAATAAATAGATGTTCAACTAGCATTCAAAACGTCCATTCCTACTTCATTCAGAATTTGTTTTACATGTTGTGTAGTTGTCAATTAAGTTAAAAACTGGACGAAATATATTTTTCCCCATTCTTTAGTACATACATCAAAGTCGCTTTTGAAATTGTTTAAAACAGATGATTCGCGTCGCCTTTTGTTATCTAAAATTGCATTAGATGCCATTCTATTATACACCAGTCTTACTGACTGTTTCTTTATAGTACAAACAGCTACAGCATATTGTCTGCTCGAAAGAAAATGGAAATATGGAAATTGATTGTACGCTTTTTTGCAAATCTGAGTTCTTCAAACGTTGTCTTATTTCTGTGACGGAAACGAATATAAACGAATGTATTAACCTCGAACTAATATCTAATGTAGTGTTTAAAGTATGAGTTTACACGATTAGTATGTACTTGTTGTAGTAAGCTAAGCTAGTGAAGTGTGATTCTGGTACATGAGCTTATTGAACAAAACATGTTTCCTAAAATCCCTAAAAACTCATTGATTTATTATTTTACCCGCGTGACTGGTAATGCATATTGATTACTTAGACTAAAACAAGTATCTTCCTGCTTACAAAATTGGGTAGGTAAATAATCAAATTCTAGTGTGCTGAGAATAATAAAACCGCATTCTGGTTTCTGGTACTCCACGGTTTTAAAAATAACTGCTTCTAAAATTTTCTTAAAACTCTGAAGATCAACATAAAACACGAGATGCTTTAAAAGTGCAATTTTGAACCAAGGCGAAGTGAAGTCATTAAAATTATATTGATTTCTGAAAACTTCATGTTTTAAACTGTAAATATCTTCATTGATTTTTAGGAAACACAGACAAGCACCTAAGTTTCACATAGAAACAGCCCAGGGTAAACCGAGAACTTTGTAATCAAGACATATCCATATCAGCCTGCAATGGCAGTGTTTAACTGACCATAATGTCGTTTCAGTTTAAATAAATAATTTTGGTAAAAATATGTTCGTTTACCTGAAGTCAAAACCTGCGTGATGATCGAATCCTCTTGAAGGGAGGCACAAGTCAATATTTTTCTTTCTTTCTTTAAAAAAAAAGCTGAAATTGTCCGTTAAACTATTAAAAAACACAGTCAGAAACTAAAATATGAAACAATTTCTCTTAAAGATGGTTAACTGAAGCCGGTCTGCTCTTGAATGACTAGAGTCACGTAAAAAAGGACACAATAAATACCTCAAGCGAAGGATGACTGCAGGGAAAATGTAAATAATTTGACCTTCATTCGTGCATCTTCTATTTACATAAAGCAAGGAGGTAAAAGGCAATAAATATGCAAATTTGGCGCTATTCTTTTCAGATTGTAACAAAAAGTTTTACATGTGAGTACAATTGAAACTGGACATGAGAAATACAACAGAAATACCTACTAAACTAATTCACGATGTGAAAAGTGAGCCAAAGATTTAATACGACTTGAACAATTTTGACTAAAGCTTGTCCGATATCCTTCAATCTTTAACGAATTATATGCCACCAGGAAATTTTCTATTTCAGATTTTTTGGTTTATTCATCTAATGTAACAGAAAACTACTGTACAAGACAATTATTTTAAACTCTATTAATCGAGTGTTGTAAAGTCTTCACTAGGTTTTCAGATGACTAAAGTGTTGTAGTAGAAATTAAGCTTTAAATTAACCGTTTGAAACTTTTAGTCTAAAAACTAGGGTGATACTTTGCTGCACAATTTTTTTATTTAATTTCTTATTTAATCTAGAATCACAAAAGTGTTTGATAAGTTCATAAAAATTATATAAAATATAATGCTGTAAAACGTCCCTCGAAGTCATTATACTGCTTACGTGTTGTAATTACACTCTGATACGTCATACAGAGCATTTTAAACTAGCAGAATGCATGGGATTTATTTAGGGGATGACAAAAAATTCGCCTTTATTCAACTTTCTTACACGTACATTTACTACTCAGCTCATGCAAGGAGAACTTTCTCGAATGAATATAACTGATTTTAAAAAAGGGTCGTGTGATAAATAGAAGAATGAACACCTGTTGTAGTTGCTGCCGGATCAACGATGTTTTTTACAATCAAACAAGTGTGATGTGCAAGGCAATAATGAACTTAGTAAGTGCTGTCTTTATTTTTTATCGGTATGCAGATCACAGTATACAAATGGTTGTTATGTCTCACGCTCTGCTGAAATTCAATTTTCAGCTGGCGTTTCATGTCTGTCCAATTTCTCTACTACAAGAACTTGATATTCGAATATGCCTATTCTGATAAACAATATATGTACGACAAAAAGAGCCATCGCTCAGCAAAAGCACCTGAGCTATAAAATACACTTAATTTGAGTAGCGAATGTCTAGACCGATTCTTTTATGCTAATATTTTTGCTCCAGTATGCTCTCTGACACCGACACAAACTAGATATTTGATGAATGTTAGTGCAGTTAAAGCAGTTCCCATGGAATAGTTAAATAAAGACATTTGAGCTTTTAGTAAGTTCTTACTTTTAGACACGTCAGTTTTGCTTGAGACTTCATGAAATAATAATATACACTTGTATAAAAATATGCTAATGGCATATTCTGGACTATAATAAAGAAAACAAAAGTACGATACGAACTACCAAAATATAATGTGCACTATATAGTTTAGCAATATCTATACCCCATTTACTTTTTCCAGGTCATTATCATTTGCATTCATAAGCAACAAAACTTATTCAAAGTATGCATATCACTTCAGGTGCACCAGGAAGCAGTTTGCTTTTATAGTTTTCTATTCCAATAAACTACTCTAATGACTTGTATCTATTGCACAAAGATTTAAGAACGCTCAAATCAAGCAGTGAATTTAATGAGCTTTTGGCTCATTGGAATATACCATATATAGATCAAGATGTACCAACATTCGGCTACGCTCAAAGAAAAATTTCCGTTTAGTTAAAAGCTTATAAGTTTCATTGAATTATTTTAAGCTTACTTTTTAATTCAATTTTTAAAAATATCTTACAAAGGAACTACGCGAGTGGTTACACGGCTTTTGACTATGTGCGAGCTCAGTAGGGCCCTTAGGGGCCCAACTCGTAGGAATGTACTTTTGTTCTCAGTGCTCAGTTTGGACTGAGATCACTCTCTCTCTCTCTCTGAGAGACCCTTTGAGCCTCGTTGAAATATGTGAAATATATTCAGCAGAATAAAATCGTTACCATCTATTATAAAGTTCATCACTTTTGTAGTAATTGCATTTTTATCGTCTGGCATTTGATATTATCCAATCAGAATGACACAATTACAAACAAGTTTGAGGATATAACGCCACCAAATCTAAGTTTTCAATCTAGGTAATGCTTTGTGTAAATAAACAAGTGATAATTCATTACATTAATCATATGGAATTATATTCTGATTGCGTTATAATTACAATGGCGGGATGGGCATTAAAATGAATGTTTTTGTTTCAGTTGTTTTATATCATGTAGTGGATGCTTGTTTCTATCACTAAATGCAGAAAGTAGGTTAGCATTTGTGAAAATCTAGTTAAACTCTCATTAACATTTTGTCTGTGACCCATGGCTTCCTAAAGTTTTTAAAGCTTTACGATTTAAATCGTGGAACTAAAACTTATGTTGCAAGTTTTATGGTGTACAAACTGAAGATTTTTAATAATTAGTTTGAAGCATTTTACAATCTTACGTCTTTAAAAGACAAAATGTATGATTTGCTTTGCTAGGTTTTCTTTGTAAATTAAGTCACATTCAGCATTTTGCCAATACCAGATTTGTTGGCTTCACCAACTATGATTATGACTGCTTACAATTGGAATAGTTGCTAGAATTTTTGTTAATGACAACGTATACTAACATAATGGGCAGCTCTAAAAAACCCCTACGTAACTTTGTGACGTTTGAATCTCAGTCAATAACATGTTGTTCCGTGTGTCAGTGTACATGGATCATGTAAATTAAAGAATGATGTGGACAAGGTTAAAAGCATTTTGTGTACTAAGAAATGACTCTAAATAACTGGCATGAGCAGAATGCAAAACATTCAGCCATATGTCTAGTTTACTTAGAACCGAATTTTTATTCTTATTTTCATTAAAAGTAGCAGTCATAATTCCATTAGAAACTCCTAAAAACTTAAATAATTGCAAAAAAGTTGCATCGTGCAAATCACATAATTAATAATATACTTCTTAATTCATAATATTTCAATTAAGTGATAAAATTGTAATCGTAAATAAAATGCTCCACTTTTTAAATATTACATCTCAAACACAAAGTATGTAACATCAAGTAATCTACATAAGCGCCAAAAGAGCTTCATCTTCGTCTGCCGATTCACTTGAGCCTGTTGACTCAGGTATATCTGTATGATCAACACCTTCTGCAATTTCTTCATCTACATCCAAACCTTCATTAGTATCTCCTGAATGAAGAAATCAGTTATAAGTACTCATGATACATCATTCGGTAAGAAACAATTATGAATTTATGAAGGGAATTCTTAAAATAAAACTCACGACATAAAGGCACAGATGCTTGCTCAAATCTAACAGCGTGTTCAACGTTTAATTTAGCTGACGAACAACCTATAGTTAAATAAAATCACAATTTAGCAAGACCATTACTTGTTTAAAAATTTCATAAATGGAAAATTGGAGCCTAAACTTTCTGTTGTGTAAATTCATTGTTACATGTGCAAATAATTTACCTGGCATATTTAACACAGATTGTCCTGAAGTGAATGATTTATGAGATCGGTTTTGCATTTCAACTAAATCAAAATTTGCAATTTAAAAGAGCTTAAAAAAGAATAAGTAGTAAATATTTATGTACATATTCATACCGCAAGCTGTTTCGATGGCGTCTTTAAAATTTGGACGCTGGTGGTATTCAACATAGAACTCATGAACGGCTTTGAAAGTATTTTCGACCTCTTTCGATTTAGATTTTTTGTTAAATTCAACAAGAGTTATGGCAAACTCTTTTTGCTTTTTTTCTTCTGCTTTCCTTTGCTCGGAAATCCGTGTTTTCTCTTTCATTTCAGCCAATCTTGCTTGTGCAGCCAGGAGGGCTTGCTGTCGTTTTTCCACTTCTTCTTCTGCTTGGCTTTCTTGTTCGATATTGGTTTTGTTTTCCTCGTCAGTTAATGGTTTTTCATCGTCGTCCAGGTTCATACTAAACTCCCCATCAGAAATCTCTGCGGGTCAAAGTTATTGTATATTTAGTTTTTAAAAAATTAATTCATGGTTGATTTATTTAACACACCTTCCCAAAATCCTGCGAATTCATCATCGCTAGCTTGTACGCAATTCGAGAAATACGGGACTTTGTCTTCCCCAGTCAGGAAAATCCGATAATTCCAATGCTTACCGCAGCTTGTCTTGAAAGACCTATAATCAGTCATGATTTCTTCCCCGAGGCATTTTTCTCGTTCAACGTTGGTGATAAATGCCTGCTTTTGGAACATTCTGGCATCTATGAAAAACGCTTTGGTGTTCAAAGAAATACAAACCAAAACCTGAAGGTACGTTTTTCTGCTTGGTAAAAACTCACCAAAAAGTTTAACGAGCATGGAAGAGTACACCTTACGAACATCTTCACATTTTTTGACGACTTGAAATACTGTTAGCTTGCCGTTATCGAATCCACCTCTTGTTTCATAATGCTTTCTTATCTGCCAATACAAAAAGCCAACTAAATTATTTGCAATAACCTCATTTTAAGAGTAATATTTAACCTCTTCTCTGAATTCCTCGCCCTCCTGTCCATCCAAAAAAAATTTCCATTGATCTTCCTTTGTGGTCTTACAACTTTCGAATAATGCTTTCATGAAAGCGTCGGGTACAAAATCCTCGTCTGAGTTTACTTCAGCATGAATGAATGCAGCTTTCACATCGTCCTCCAACTTTTCAACGGTTAAGTAATTCTACGAATCATCATTTCTTTGTAGGTACAAACCGATACACAAAACGAATATTGGCATACGTTACCTTTTGAGGTGAAGGTGAGGACTGCTGGGATGTAGATGCCATTCTTCAATATAAAAATTATCAATTTAAGTATCCAGAAATATTTTTAGATATATTTTGATACGAGATATCTCCCAGGACTAAAACTCAATAAAACTTTGACTTCATGAACAACTAAACATTGACTATTACATTTTAAAAATCTTGTCAATCAAGTCCTGTTACTGCTGTTCCTCTAAAATCTTAAATTATGTCCAAATTAGTGAAGCAGATATTTTAAAAGTTTTAAAATCACAAAAGAGATTGTACGGCTTTGCTTAATAATTTTGCCAATAATTCACCTTTTTTTTAAGTGGTAATGCTGTCTAAAGCCTCATTAAAACTAAACCCTTTCTGTTTTAAAAATCAGTTTAGTTTGTTGTTCAGTGCTACCGTGCCATTTATGGTAATCAAAATACAGTTAAAGTATAGCTCGTGACATGTAAGTTCCATTATCTTTTCAGTTGCAACGGTAAAAAGATAAAATGGGACAGCTAAGTTTTTGACCATCAATATGGTGCAACAAGATATATTCTACTTAGGTTATATGGTAATTATTGGTAATAGATAAGATGATTAAGAGTTTCTTTTGAGCCCTATCATTTATAAAGTTTTTTCGTCACGCAAACTAATGCATTGTTTGCATGCAAGCATCCAACACCAAATTGCATTTTAAATTCATATACTATCAAAATAGAAATATTCAAAAACATTTAATTTCAAATAGGAACGAAAGACTGATCCCCATTGTTCTTGAAAAGATAATAAATTGAACAATTGCAATGATATTCTCATTCGTTTTGTTAAAGTAGGTAAAAGGCATTAATATTCTCTCTTGAAACTGCTTTTGGGCGGCTTTTAAATTGATTTACATCATTCACTATATGAATAAGGACATGCAAACTGAACAAACCTCAAACTCAACTACTAGCTCAGTCATTCTTGTATGTATGTTTTTTGATGGGTCGAGCTCTGCCATATGACAGGTCCGGCGGAGGTAGCCTAAGGCTAATTGCCGTCTCCCCGAGGAAGATGGAATGCACTCACTATAAATTGAGGCAAGTCGATCTTATTAATATTCATGTTAGACAGCTCCACGCACAGAGTCAGTCACTCTTAGAAGAAAGGTTTATGTTGACAATTGTTTTAATTTTTTAACCTTATTTCTTTAGTTTAAGACAAGTTTGTAATATCAACTGTGTAAATCTGATTTTCAAAAGAAAATTAAATGGTGGTCTACTGATGCCAACCAAACTTTAAACTGCTTATAAAACAAGAAACAAGATAAAAATAAGTTGAAGCAACACTATATAGTGCATGTATATGCTCACATTAATTCTTAAAACAGTTCAATTTGAAACGCGGTACGTGGTTAGCAGTTCAGAGTTATCAATCAGTTTATTTTAAAAAAGTCGGTTTACCTCAATGAAAAAACTTCGCTGGGATTGCTTGCCTTCAGATCCAAATGAAAATTTCGGTATTGTCCTCGAAAATAAATGCACACAAATAATCCACAGAAAGACTGCTGAATGTTGATGACTCAAAATCCACTAATTCAAGTTTGCGCTATTTCACTAGGCAAGCTGTGACTTGACTGGCAAGGACTAACGGAAAAACGATGGCTTTATATACCTGAAGGGCAGACAAAAAGAAACAAAATGCAAATGAACGGATCATCACTCGACCAACATCTTTTCGCTTAAGCCAAGTCACAAGATACATTCAAATTTTCAAGGACAATACCTAGGGTGAGTTTACTCTCAACTTTTCATTCTATATACCTGTCCAATTTGTTTATTTAGCGATAGAGGATTGCAGAATGACAATTAATACACTATGTATTATATTTCATGCATCTGAAAAATTGGTTTTAAGATTTGCTCATTCTAGACAGTCTGAGATCTGTGTCTCCGGAACAACTAACTAACACATGTTTCCAAATGCCAATATAACCATCATCATTATACTCAATTATGATGGTAAAACATGAAACCAGCAATGAGATTTGTAGTTGAAAATCGTGTCTAGTGAAATATTATGAATTATTGACATATATATATTGAAAAAAGAATATTCATGGGAAATTATCAAATGGAGTCACGGCTATGTTGATAGAGTATATGGTAGTAATAAACGCATGCCTTTTCATTCTTCGCATCTCGGATCATGTATGCATTGTGTCAAACTGCAGATAGACGACTTTAGACATTATTTTTAGTTGTTCTGTGTGGCGTATTTTTTTCTCAGTTGTAAAACTTTTAACCCTGCTGTTTTGGCTTGGCTAGTTAGAGATACGAAGAATCAAGCAGGTCAAGTTGATAATTACAATTAAGATTGTTCTCCGTCTCTGACTAAGAGTAACAGTTGCTTATTATTAGGCATATATCATGAATATTATGACCGTGTGAAATGCGATGAAAAGTTTGTGAGCTTGGGTTTTGAAAGGAAAAGAAGGTGCTTTAAGTATGTGTAAATTTCATATGGATTTTAAGTAGACGAAGAAGGAGGAAGGAAGTGTTGAGTAATAAAATATCAGACCTGTCCAATATTTCTGTTTTACAGATTATTTCACGAAAAATTAATTAATGGTTAATTTAAGAATTACCATACGTAAAAGTTGCATGCAGTATGAAAGTAAAGGGTACATTAGGGATGCTTAAATAAGGTATCATAATTTGATTTATTTACTAATTATTGTTATATTTCTTATATTCAATAAACTTCGGACGAATATCACACGCTTACTTTAAATCATGATTGAGAGCAAGATCGAATCAGCATAGAACAATTAAGGCTTCATCAGTTCCTTGTATAGGAGGAATAGATCTAACCAAACTCTAAACCATTTAATATTGTGCATTTTCAAAGCTTTTAACTATCTTGTATGCACCAAGCACCATAATTTTACTTAAGTTTAGGAAGAGGAGAATATATGATGTTCGCTGTTGTAGAAAAGGCTGTGAATTATGATTGTAGCATTGTGGTGGTGGTAATATTTTGTGTTTCCTTTACTTTAACGTGCAGTTACCATTCAATGGTCGTTCAGGATGTATCTGTAATATGTTGTGCACAGAATCTATAATCGATCAATTCAGGTTTCTATTTATGTTAGATTCGTGATCTTCTGTGACGGGATGAAAAATTATCGTTGGTACAAATGAGGCAACTTGAGACAAAGCAGGCTGATTCGAATTCAACAAGTCTGAAATATGTTCTTTGTAAATAATCTTATTAGTGACAAATCCCGCCAAGTAGAGTAAAGTGCTTAAGTGGTCAAAAAGCAATGAATTATATTTACTTTTATGTGTAAGGAGTAGATAAAGTTAAAACATTGCAAGTAGGTCAGACAGGCAAAATACACAACAAAAGATTTTCCAAACAGTATGTACGACAGACACTAAATTAGCATTGAATAAAGTGAGCGAAATTAAGTATCAGGAATATTGTGCATAGCTAACACAATAGAGGGTTCAAATATAAACTTGAGGATTCTTAAGCACATAGGAATAAGACTAACCTACTACAACCAACAACTTTATTTTATTTATTTTAAAATGTGACATGCTCTTACAACTGACTGGTGTGAATATAATAAATTGGACTGGTCAATAGTTTCACTAGAAATAATGCGGCAGTGTTGGTCTGATTCCAAATACATGGGAAAAACGAGTCGTTGATAGGTTTTGTTAAATGTAAATTAAGTTTACCCTCTGAAGTATTTTTAAGTTCTCAGAGTCTAACAATACGTATAATCATGTTAAAATTGTTAATGCAACTAATGTAGCCTCACTTCAGGTGGAAGTGATAAACCAGACAAGTTCTTACAATTCATCTTTTGTTTTATTGATGTGGTGACGGAACAAGTAAGCATTACTTAGTGAGACTAGTGCAACCTATTTCATTAATTTTTATTAAATTGACCACACGAGAAACGCAACTGACAGAAATTTGTCAGAAGCTTCTCTTTAATTCAACTTGAACTCGATGAAGTGAAGAGATTTGAGAGAGAAGCTTGAAGAAATTAAATTTTAAAAATGAATTTAGAAATTCAGAGTTTTAATTCAGAGCTATTTGCAGTGTGGTCTAAGTACGTGTCACTCAAGCTCACCAGTTTCTTTGAAAATCACTAATTCTGCCTCCTACTTACAGTATAGTTCTTAAAATTTTTATTCTGCTTATGTTCTCGATTTGTTTGAATAGAAAAATATTTAGCTTGCTGCAATATGATTTTCAATGAAGAAGTTAAAGGTTGTGATCGCATTATATGCCTTAACAGGCTTAAGGCTCAAAGGGTCAAACTCTATATCGACTTAAATATCCAAAAAATGCTCAGCTGAATATCGCTTGTCAATCCAAAATCATAGACTTAGGACTAAAAACTAAACATAACTATAATTATGATTCCTCCGAATTATATTGGAGAAGGGACTGCACATATTTGCTCGTGAAATCATTAACCTGAATCATTAACAATTCGAAAGACGCCAGGAAATATTAGAATAAACTCATTCAAAATAAGTATGACAGCAAATTGTGAGTAGGACCATACTCACAATTTGGGTGCGAGTTAGATATATGAGGAATTGTGTGGGGAAGTTTATATTACAAGGATTTGGGTGTTAGTATTAACATTTGAGGATTTAGGCGTTAACATGAGGATTAGGTTGTGAGTTAAACTCCATACAATGATATCGGTCTGTGTATAATACTTTGTAACATTTATGTGCCGGATAGACACCATATAGGATTTGGGTGAGAGTAACTATTATGTGAGCCACCAAAGCCACGAGCCGGGGAGTGATCGGTCTTTGCCATTTGTATGTATTTCTTATTGAGAAGGAGAAATTTCTCATTCCCCATCTGAATAACATTGAATCATTTTCTGAGCATTCACTCCTCGTGGGTGAACTTATCTATTCTATGCTATATGATAGCAAAAGACAACACATAAGCATGTGGAAGGCTCAAACTGAACATGAAAATGTTACAATATACCCAACAACCATACGTATGAAGCTTATGCCAAATATGCTCCATGTAATAAACTATCTAAATAAGAGTATTTGCAGAAAAACAATTAAATTAAAACTTCCTATTCATATTGTTTGTGGATAATCTACTCACTTTAAAATCAAATATACTTAAAGAAGTCCTTAATCGCGTTGGTTCATCCAAGATGTTATCATACTTATGATATGAATAAGATTCTACTGCAACTCAGAATGTATTTTAAGCCTTTTCTGACCTTCAGAATAATTTGCCAGTACTATTTTACTTACCTTTAATAGACAGTTATGATGCAAAAATTACCGTCGCTTAGAGTAGAGTGAGAATCATGTCGTACTGGTCGAAATATAAATTTAAGCTAGTCATAATAAAATGAATCACTCTCAATAATTGACTACGACTAAGTGGGCAAAAATTGTGTTTAATTTTTTAGACAGACAGCAATCCATTTTGAGACTCGTAACGAATGTTACAAGGTTAAAATCCAATTAATGTGACGTATTTTAGAACGTAAAGAAATATGAAGTCGGAATCATTTTAAACACAGCAAGGGAAGTCAAGTAAACTCAAAATTAATAAAATGAGTTCAGTTTATTATGTGTAAGTTTTCTTTCAATTAAATTATGATGTATTGAAAAATTGGATCGATATTTGCATTTAAACAATCTATATCTAGACAAATAAATATTGTACGATTGAACTTGCACTTGAGTGCAAGTGCAAGAATTGAAGTGGGGTTGAGGTAAACGAAGACACGCTCTTTCCGATTCCTCCTCCTCTGAAACGGAATCCACCTTGAAATCCCGATCCCATCAAATTTTTGAACTTGAATCTCCTTCCCCACTATTGTAAACCCTATTTCGTCGTAAATGAATCTGAACTTTATTCCACCATATCGTCTTCTTTTGCATCCATACGGCATCCCCGACTCTCAAACCTCGAATGAACTCCTTGCTGTCTCTACCTGATATTTTAGCTTCCCCTTTCCGACCACTTCGTCCAACTGGGAGCTCACCAGGTAAGTCCCTCAGGAGCAAGTCGAGTTGGGGATCGTGTTATATACCAAAATCTTCAGGATAACGCGTAGAAGAAGAATCTGAAGTCCGTTTTGTGTACAAGTGAAATGGAGCCCTGCAGGGTCGGGGAGAAGGATCGCGCCTTAAGCATTACTGTAGTGGGAGGTTCGGAGAGAGAAACCCTTCTCAGGCCTCAGGTAGTGTTCGCGGAGCCCAGGAAAATTTCTAAACGGGACCTCCCCTCTGAATCCCCTACTGTAGTAATGCTTATGGCGCGCGCCTTCTCCCCGATACTCCTCCGAACAGTGCGATACTCCTCCCCCCAAACGAACAAAATCATGGCCACAATATGGACAATGACCTCCAAGCCTTCATAAAGGGTTAGAAAAACGCCTCCTACCACACTCCCCACTGCATAACGCGTAACTTCCTGTCGACATCGACTTACACATGTCGCCTTGATTTTGAGAACACCAAAATCGCTAAGTCGTTCACTTTTTTCCCGCGCCATTCTCGTTTAAAATAAATGTCTCACTACACCCCGTTTTAAATCCGTCATAACTTTCCCGTCCGTGGAAACGATCACGTATCATTTGATCTCGATTACAGTTAACATTTGATTAATTACCTACTGCAAATTGTAAACGAATATAAATTCATATAATACACATTTTCTATAACTTTTTCGTCCCCTTCAATCAACTTCCTCACTGCAACGGGAGGGGCAACGACCTCAAAGTCTTAACAGGGGGTCACATAACTGTTCCCAGCCCCAACAGTTGCCCCACTTAAGAAACAAATTCCAATTCCCCTTCCTCTTCCTCCATGCGTTCAAGTCGTTTTCATCCACAATTGCGAAGTATTTTCCACCACTTCCTCCTTAAATTATTCCAATTGTCTCAATTCCGTTCCAATAATTCCAAAATGCTTCCTATGTCATCAGTATCAACCTGATTAAATAATCTAATTAATCTAAATTAAGAACAAACGCAGAATTACAAGGTTTACATTTAATAACAATTCATATGACACCTCATCCAATCTGGTTGCATACAAATTATCCAGCCCTCCTACATAATAACATAACAACAATTCCACTTGCATACTCGAATAAAATCTCATTCATAGCAATCAATGACATTTAATAAAGCATAATAAAGTCATTCCGGCCCTGTTTAAAGTAAATAATTTGTATCCCCGTCGCGTCATTGCTTCTGCCCAAGAACACTGATTGTTATCCCAGCATTGCTTCTTCGTCGCCACTCTAGTTCCTAAAGAACATAGACCCCTTGAGAAATAATAAAACCATCGTCACTCTTTATCTCCTTGCAATACAAGTATTTGATCCCAGACTTCTTTCTGTTCACAGGTGGATTTAATTGACAACTGCAAATGTAATATCGAAACGTAATCCAAGTTTTAATTACTTAGTCTCCCATAAGATATGTTTGGTTTGAATGACAGGCTTCAGGTTATTAACCACAGCCTACCCCACAACAGAATATAAAAAATGCAACTGTGAATATAGGTACTTCATAAACCCTTACTTTAAAGTGCTAAAATATGATTTCTGATGACATTATTTTTCAGGCATATTTCCGAATTCTGTCATTTACAGTCGGATAAATATACACAAGTTCACCAGTGTATTCTTTTCATGACTCTCAAGATTATTATAAGACAACCTCTGTCCTAGGTAGGTACTTGAATTAATAATAATTTGAGGTCTGGAAGATCTTCATCATCCAAAATGCTCAAATTGGTTCTGTGATTTCTTGTTGCAATTTTGTGCTTGTCATTTGTGGTTTCTTTTGTCTATAGGGTAGATAAATAAAGTGTTTAATTTAAATAACTGCTCAGTATTTGCATTAGTTGCTGCAGAAATGAATAAAAAGCAATGGATGGTTTTGAAATTGATTGTTGTGGACTCAATTGCAAGCCGATCTACTTATGTGATACCCTTTAGTTTAATTTTGAAATACAAATCAATTCAATAATTCAAAATGTTATTTTCAAATTTATTGCCTGCCAAATTTAAAACAAGACAAATGAGTGGTTTTGGTTTGCATTAGAATTATTAGATTTTTAGAGGTTAGAAACTTTTATGTTATGGTCTTCTAGTTATTAATATTTCAAATACAAAAGAAAATGCAAGATGAGAAAGCAAACTTTCGCCAGCAGTTATTACCTAATAGTTTTGAATCATTTTGCACATAAATTAAAATTAACTTGTTTTTAAATTTTGAGATGAATGTGAAGAATGATGTGAAATACAAAACTTCTACACACAATTTTTAATAGAACTCTTATAATGCTTTATTGAAATTAATAGCAGAACGTATGTAGAAATTAAACACCACTAGGAGCCGCAATATCTACATCCCAAACAAAATAATGCAATACATCCATGTTCTTTGAAATACAAAAGGTTATAAGAATGACTAAAAGCTAATAATATAAACATGTTTGATACTAAATGTAATAAATACTAACGCTATGATAAATAAAACAGTCCTGAGCAATGAAGTAACCAAAGTGACTTAAGTCCCTATATTAACTAATAACATGGCCACATAACAATTAATTAATAATCAATAGAAGGTTGATCTTAAAATAGCTCATAACTCAATCCATGTAACTGTTACAATCGGTTTTCAAATCGTGAATTGAAATTTTATGAGAAATCAATCGAAGCTGAAATGGTCATATTCTTCTTCGACAAATGAATCATTACTGACTTGATCTAAGGACCCGTAATCCCCTGTGATACAAAACAATTATATTTTATTAAACAATGTAGAATTTAGAAATATTCATGCTTAAATCGAATTGAAAACAATGAGCTTATTGTAAATTTTGGTGAATTAAAATGACGGCTTAGCATTCAATTAAAGTGTTCAATTTCTCATTTCAAAAATACGCAAACAATGAAAAAACGTTTACAATTTTGATGACCATACCTTCTTCTTGAGGAACTCGAACGCCTTCAATCAAAGCGTCACAAACCGGGTTGTTGTCCATCTCTTTTATTTGTAAATGCACCATCGTTGAAGAACCTACAGAAATTAAAAAGATAAAATGTATATGACTAAATGAATAGCTTAATACTTAAAGCCTGGAGGTTTTCGTTGACGTACCTTGATCAAAGTTTCCTTGTAGATCAATTTGACATGGAACAACTGAAATGTCTTCTCCAGAAAATTTAGCGAACTCTAACATGACTAGAATTATACATTATAATTAAAAGTTAAAAAACGACAAGGTATTCACTCACCAGCACTTGAGCCCAAATTGTGTTCGACTGGTCTTTTGCGCAATTTTTCTAAAATCAAAGCAAAAAATGTATCTTTGATTGAAAATTTCAAGTCTGATAGGATGTTTATGCTTACCCAAACAAAATGCTATCAGTTGATCATTTTCAATTTGTTTATCTTTGCAAATTGTCAGAATCTGCTTGAACATTTTGAAACAAGTCTTCAAGTCGTCAGTGGGAGGTGTTCGCAACGTAGACAAACATGCAAAATTAACTTTCACCAGTGCCAACATTTCTTTCTGCTCGTTGAGTTCTTGAATTACGTCCCTCTATTTCTTCAAGTTTTCCCTCAACTTTCAATAATTCGTCATTTAATTCAGATTTTTGTTTTTGGAATTTGTTTTGAACTGCTAGAAAACACTTTCCTGTTTTTTCAATTGCGTCGTCGCCTTCCTCGTCACTTGAACAGTCTGTAAATGACAGGTCTTAGTTAAAGCAGTTGCTTTATTGCGAATTTGGCAGCTGGAAGCTGGATTTTTTACTCTTACCTAAAGTTATGGACTGGTCTTGATCTGTTTTTGCAAACGGAAATGCTTCTACGTAGCTTTTCATCTCAAGAGGTACTGATATGCGTTGTCTCCAGCTCGGGTCGTCTAGTTTGACGAGAAGTTCTTTGTATCTTCTGACAGTGGTGTTTCCCAGGGTTGCGACACGAAGAGCATTATCAATTTTTTCATTTTGAGCAAATGTTTTCGCATCTATCAGACAAAAGGTAGAGTCAGACATTTATTGTTCCTGATAGAAACATACTGCGAAGTTGAAAGCCCAACATGAACTATGGTTCTGAATTTTCATTGAATTTAAAAAGGAAACATGTTAACTTAAGAAAGAAATTATTTCGATTTTTTAGCTACAAGACTTCACAAAATGCAGCTATTATATTCAAGGAAATTTGAGACGATTAAAATATGGTACTTTCATTTCCACCCCCAGTTTGATTTTTTAAATATGTAAGCAATCAAATTAATTGGCTTTGCCACTGAAACTTCAAAGTAATTATTACCAATGAAAATACATACTTACCAAAGAGTTTGACAAGCAAATAACTGCAGAAATTAAGTAGTATGTCGTTGGCTTTTATTTTTATGAAGAACTCCTCTTCTGAGAAAATTATTCTGTCCTCATCAATGCTGCTCTTCATAAATCTGTTGTATGTTGCATAAATCTGCAAAGAAAGGATTTGATTTTACGTAAATAATAATAATCCACTTTCATGTTTATGAAAAGGAGAAGTTAAAATAAAATCCACTTATAAGAAGAAACAACAGTACTCATAAAATCAGAACAAAACACGAAATAACTTTTCTGAACAAAAATACTGCTGTAAGTTGCAACTAATTTGTGCTTAGTAAAAAGTAGAAGAAGGATCTTACTTCTTTCCTGAACATTTGTCCTTCAGTTCCCTCACAATACATTGACCAAAGCGTGGTGTCTTTTGTTTTCATGCAAACAGTTTGCAACACCTTAAGAAAGTCGGGACTGACTCTTTCACTCTGGCTTGGACTCTGGCTTGCTATCATTTTTTCAGCTGCTTCCCTGATGACCTTGTTTGTCTAAAAAAAGATTATATTGTACAAACATATTTTAAGCTTTATAACCGCAGGTTTTACGATAAGAAACCATCTACAGTATTTCCCGAAAAATTTGTGCTGTAGATACTTCAGATTTTATGCATTTAAAACTCTTGTAGAAACTGAATCATATTTTCCGATTTACTGAACACCATGCGAGCTTAAAATTGCTCAAGTTATAAGATAAAAGAAAATTAACCAAAACTTCATACATTAAACTAGTACATAAGGCAATAATATTACGCTAAATTATTTACAAATTCAAGTGCAAATAAAGCCAACTATCTGCAACCGATGAAATGAATCATTGATGCAAGAATAATATGTACTATCGTAAACTTACAAGACGGTCCATTGTGTGGAACTCAAGTTTCTGGCGCGATGTCGGTAAGTATCTCAAAGAAGTGTGTCGTAATGGGTCGGAGTTTGTAGTGATGACTGCAAAAATGTAAATAGACAAATTCGTTTGCGCTGGTATTTATTTAGCTATGGTTATGGGCTTAGAATATTCTAATAAGACACAGGACAACTCTGTGAATAATTCTTTTCTTGGGTTCCTGTTTGTTCACAAATCGGTATGTTACTGCTAGAATTACTAGTTCAGTGTTAAAAAACGCGTTGCCTTGTACTAAAATATATTTTTTACTTCAGTCAAATGACACAAAATTAACAAAAAGCAAAACTATCTTTTGCTGTTGTGCTTAAAGTGTCTGTGGATTCAACTTGCTCTATTTGTAAATTTAAAAGTAGAATATATTCCAGAGTATTTCTTTCTGCAAACATTTGCAGCTACGGATATTAGTTGGTTCCGGATTCCACGAACATATTTTAGAGCTTCTGATCCGAAGAATAAGAAAATGGTTTTAAAAAGAGTACACGTACTGTTGGGTTGGCTCTAACCTACTCAATCCTAGCAGTAGCAAATCGTGGAATTACGAGGGAAGACGACGAGCTAGTGAGTCGTCCCACCGCCATCGCACGACCACCCGAGTGGTGTTTGGCTCGTTTTCCCCTCGAGTATCTACTGCCAGGATTGAGTAGGTTAGAGCCAAACCAACTGTACACTACCATTTTTTTACTTTTTAACTTAATAAAGAGTTTTGTGCAGAAGTTTAAAATTATGTGAATTGGTAAAAGTTCCCGAGCCGGAAGGTAAAGTAAGTGTGTTTTGATTTTTACTAAAATGAGAATTGTAGTAAAAACTGAAAACGCGGAATGTCCGTAACTGTAACAAAAGTACTGTATTAGCTTTTAAACATGATTTAGATTTTAGATCTGTTTATACTTGGTCAAAGGAATTTCAATTGATATAAATAATACAGCAAAAACATCGTAAAAAATGCATATTAAGATTTACATACCAGGGTAGAAATGGACACATTTGGGCTTTTCTTGTGAAAATGTATGATTTTATATACATTTTCCTAAATCTGAGATAAGGTGATGGTTTTTCGCAATAAAATGGCACATTATCTCAACACTAAAGCATGAGCGCCCAACTGTTTGCTGCTTGAGATTTTTCCATGCACATTCTTTAAAATTTCAGTGGTGCTTCTTTAAACGTTACTTCTTTTATTTTGGTATCTGCTGGGTTAGTCTTACCTCAAAATACAGAGTGCTAACTTTCATTTTCAAAAATTGCCAAATTCCCAAAGACTATGAAGGAAAACATACTTGTTGTATATATATTTATTTCCACTCAAATGGACAAACACTATTCTCACTCTCAATTCAAACGATGCTGTTTAGTACTGATTATATCGTTTTCTACAACTTCGACGCTTCTCTTTGTAATTTGATCCTATTTTTAAACAATAAAAGAATTTTAGCAAAGCTTACCTGCAGACTTAGTTGCAGTTTCGTTTGATGATAAAGTGCTGTGCTGTTGGATTCCTTTCAGACCTTAAGATGTTTAGTTTTGTGGACCAAAGAAAGAAGTGTAAATTTAAGAGCAAAAAACTACAACAATACAAATGAAAAGCTGAGCAGATACTGACAAAAACCACTTCTCGATCATCGATATACATCAGCTAGCACCATACTGCAACAATGCATAAAGCCACATCAATTATGCAGATGCTCTTTCGCATCCCTGCAAAACAAGCTGAGACTCAACTCAATTCCCATATTATTATCCTTAGTTGAGGATATCTATCAGACTAACCAAATGCAATGCAAATTATCATCACAACAGGTTTCTGCAAATTAGAATATGGAAGCATTTGTTATAAACATTGTTTGTATTAATTTGACAACAAGTTTGCTTGGAATTTGTTTTTGTTAATGTATTAGTGCAAGTTACTATACACATTATGTGCAGTGTTCAATGTTTTCATAAATGACTTGGTGTTCAATGAGTCAACCTTTTGCTAAAAGTTTTGCGGTGAAAATGTTTGCCTATGGCTGTATATAGCTGGAATCGTTTACTATACTAAAAGCTCTGGAAATAAAATAAATTTAAAAAGGCCTTAGATGTATATTTATGTTGACTGGTTTTCGAGAAGCATTCTGAATGATTACAGAATATTTTATTGCCTTAGTTTGGTCAAGTCACACCTGTTTTAATAAATTGCAGCGCATTTAAGTTTTTTTGAAATAAATTTTGTGTTGAATTGTTATTCCGTTTTTGAATATATTTTGTGCAGAAAATGTGGTGAGATACTTCTGAGTGAAGGTGAGTAAACTGTCCAAAGAAATAAGTAAATGTAGAAAGTATTTTTGATTTATAACCTGCCAAACATACTTATATATTTATTTATTCCTTGAAGAAATAAATCTTCAGCTTGAACGTACTTAGGGAAGAAGCAATAATTTGTTTTTACGCAAAATAATTTTTATTCTTTAGAAAAACTATTCTTTGTTCTTTGTTATTCTTTGACTTTTATTTCTTCTCAAAAGCTCTTAGTGAGGAACAAGCTTTGGGATACTTGTGAGAGTAGGAGAGTATACTCTCCCAAGTAATAAGTAAAGGTAGGAAGAACTCTTGCGCTATAACCTGCCAAAATACATATATATTTATTCATTGAAGAAATCAATCTTGTGCTTAAACGAACTGAGAAAAAAAATGTAGACGAAAAAATTTTTTTGCTTTATTAAAAGAGAAGTATTTTTTTACATGTTTATTTTTTCTCAAAAACTTGTAGTGAATGCAAAGCATTGGGATACTTGTGTGAGTGGGAGAGTTTACTCTCCCAAGAGTAAGAGTTTGCTCTCCCAAGAGTAAGAGTTTGCTCTCCCAAGAGTAAGAGTTTGCTCTCCCAAGAGTAAGAGTTTGCTCTCCCAAGAGTAAGAG
>Ga0194135_10000365_pt1 | contig 26394 bp, 30 predicted proteins | sample LitLau_LLRF_2013_FD_134024 | JGI IMG/M metagenome (GOLD analysis project Ga0194135, IMG submission 134024) | Freshwater sediment microbial communities in response to fracking from North America - Little Laurel Run_MetaG_LLRF_2013 (version 2) | ecosystem: Environmental > Aquatic > Freshwater >... | reverse complement strand
GGGACTTCTTGAGGAGCATCATCGGCAGGAGGAGCTCCTTCTTCAGGTTTCAAGGATGCTCGTTTTTCAGAGATGGTCGGACGCTTTTCTTCTCCAGAGACGGATGTTCGTTTTTCACCTCCTCCGAGAGAAGTTCGCTTTTCTTCCATAGATTTCCTTGGGGCTCCTTCGGCTCCAAGGGAGGCTCGTTTTTCTCCACCTTCGACGACGGAAGCTCGTTTTTCCCCTTCGGCAAATGAAGCTCGCTTTTCTTGAGCAATTGAACCGTCTGGTCGAATTGATGCCTGTTTGTCTCCTTCCGCTGCTTCAGCAGCCATGACTTGAAGACTTGGTCTGATTTCGGTTTCCTCAAGAAGCATGTCGAAACCTTCTTCTGCATCCAGGAACTCGGCTGGCTCCTCTTCTACAGAATAATTTAACCGTTAAAAATATGTATATACCTAATTTTGTTCTATTTTTGGGAAGTTATGAAATAAATGAAAAGTCATGATTGATGTATACATACCGTCATCTTCCTCTTCTAGAGGCAGATCTTCAGCAAGGGCCTCAAGGACCTGATCGGTAGAAAGAGGACCGCCATAACCCGGAGGACCATAAGGATGCTGAGGAACGAATCCAGAACCGTAACTCTCAGGATCTGGAGGAACTTCAGGTGCATTGGGGTCGACAAGCCCTGTTTCATCAGCCCAGGTCTTCTTGCGAACAACTTCCAAAGCATTCTGGACATCTCGTCGCTTGAGTTCCTCATTGTATCTCCATCGGAGAAGCCAGTGACCCAAGTATTCGATAGGGTCTGCTGGTCGACGAATACATATCTCTGCCAAGGCTGCCACCAAAATTGGTCCGAGACTTCTCTTCAAGTATTCAACTTCTTGGTAAGTTCGTTCGTTGAGAGGATTCCCAAGTGATGCTCCTACGATACCTTCAATTACTGGTTGTTCCGGCATAGGTTGTTTCATTGCTGATGGTCGAACTGGAACCGGTGGCGCATCAGCAGGACCATTGTTGTTGTTATTATTGCTTCCTTGAGACATTCGAGACATTCTTAATTGTTCACCTTCTGATGCACGAGGTTGCGATTTTGAGACTCGGCCATCTAATGACGATCTTGCCTTAGACAATCGTGAGCCATCAGACATTGATGCTCTTTGTGCACCAGACTGTGATGCCCTTTGACCACCGATCTGAGATGGCCTTGTTATACCAGACTGGGATAGTCGCTGTCCAGTTTGAGACAACCGTGGTAAATCTTGTTGTTGTGAGCCTCTGGCTACTCCTGAAGGTCTTGGTTGGTCTCCTGGGGGGACTGCGGATGCTCTTGGCTGATCTGCGGGAGGAATGGCAGAAGCTCTGGGTTGATCTGAAGGTGGAACACCTGATGCTCTTGGGGCCTCACCCCCACCTGGAGCAAGTGATTCTCGGGGCTGTTCTCCGCCTCCCACCGAAAGTCTTCCTTGACCACCTGTGAATAAGCCAGTTTTATTAGACAGCCACTACTACACAGGAGCTGACAAGCATGAAAAGTACAATAAATTACCTGTTGAGCCTTGAGAGCGTCGGGGAACTCCTGAAGGCCTCGGTTCTCCTTCTGCGGGGGCTGCATTTCCAAGTGATAGTCTAGGCTTGTCTTGAGAAAGTCGCTTTTCTCCAGGAGCTGGTTCGGCAACAGGTTCAGACATAGTGGTGGAAGTGTTAGATCTCGAATGCGAATGCGATAGGGTCGATTTTTACAGGTAGAGAATTTTCATCTGCTAATCTGTGTCAGCGAAGATTCTCTCTTGCTTTCGCAGTTGCTCCAGGTGAAACGAAGGCGTAACTAAAGAAACACGAGCTATCGGAGTGTCGAAGAGCTGGCTTTTTCGGTTGGAAGCCGAAAAAATCGCCTGCTACTACAAAATGTGATAATGAATGTATGCCTGCTGAATTTCTTATTATGCTAGATGATTCTTCCCGTCACTCTAGAGCAAATGCATGATGCTGACTTTCTACGAACCTATGCTTAAAAATAATGCATTTTTATACATTTTGTTTAACAATAATGGTTCTAAAACTTAATATAATTAATGTTAAAACTTAATTTACTATGCAATAAAAATGATACGCTATGAAACAAACTTCTGTATTTCATTCAACCATTTTTATTTTACGGTAAAAACGATTACACATTTACTGTGTAGGTGTTTTATTTGTCACCCTGAACCTTGATGTATTCGAGGACCTGGTCCCTGGCTGCAGAGTCCTGTCCGAAGTCCTAAAGCACAAAAGAATAAAATGTTGTAGCATGTGATGAAGTGATTGGTCTGTATGAATGAACATACAAGTGATGCAATAACACTGGCTAAAATCTAACTTACCTTTACAACGACAGAGGAACACCTGACAACTTTCCTGGCCTTGCCTTCTTTATCAATTTTGCAAAGTCCAGCCCACTCTCCGAGTTTCTTGTTGGAATCAACCCTGAGCAGGGGAATGTTGTGCTCGGTGCACAAAGCAATGACCAATTTCTTGTACATTGCCTCGTCGCAATCCTCAGCTAAAACGCACATAAGCGCTTGTCGCCTGCAAAATCAAATCAATTATCTATTATCTCCCTGCTCTTGCTACCTACATACTTCACTAATAACTAGATTTAAAAAAAGCATTATCAGCCAGCATTTGAGAACTCAACATGGTGAATTTATTTTTGGGTAACATTTCAGAAGAGGGATGCCTTTGATCATCATTTTCACTCTACTTAACCTACAAAATTGTACATATACAACGAAACTTACTTGTCGAGAGCCTTCACAGCCTCATGAAGTCCTCTCGCAAGTCCATCAGCAATCATGGACAGCTTGAGAACCTCCTGAAGAGCTGTATTGATGTCGAACTCACCACCGTCATCACCCCCTGATGTTGTGACGGGTAAATCATCTCTGGATATTCAAAAATATTAAAAATACTGTTATTATCTATTCCCATATGTCGTAGACAAGATACTCATCCACATCTTACTTCTGTACAGATGAGTTCTCTCATCAAAATAGAAACTTATTCACAAAAATAAAAACAAACTCACCCTTCCGCGTCAGACATGATGTTTGGTAGATTCTACGGGAAGTCCTTCTACAAAACCAAAAAATCACCACCCCTTCAATAACCTTAATCTTAACTGCAGACTCCTTATCTACCTCTACTCTCCATTCGAACCTACATCTTACAATAATATTAGTAATTGTTTAAAACTTACAATGATTTATCCAAAGCCAGAAAAGTTCCAAAATGCACACGACGACTACCTCCTTGTCCGCATGGGCTGCTGGTACGGAATGAGCTCTAGTGCAGTGTGGGATGGCGGCGTGCTCTCCTCAACCCGGCCACACTCTCCTCAATTCAAATCCTCACACTCGGCCTCAAGGAGTTCCCGCCGTGCCCGCCAGGTCGCGTCCTTTCTGCTTTGTCTTCCTCGCTTCTCCTCCTCCTCCTCCGAGAGAACTTTTCGCAGTGGCCTGTGAAAAGTGGACCAGACGTCATCTCTCCCAGGAAGAAGTATATTTCACTCTCGTTTTCTAAAATTCCAGTGATTTGACGAGGAAAGTATAAGTTTCCGAAAGTCTTCTTGAGTCTTGGTTTCAGTCTACAGTCGGTTGTGGAAATCGCAAGAATAAGCTGATAAGTCGAGAGGAGTTAGCGGTGACAGTACACGGTAAGTCTAAAGAACACTGATTTAAATTTGATTGAAAGATGATGATAAAGATGTTATGTAGTTGTACTTAAACTGAAGTAATGGTGGAAATGGAAGGAGTTGGAAATCTGGTGGTTATGGATGGTGTCAATAATGTAGTATGATGCTGTAAAGACCGGTTTATAGATCATTAAGTCTACAACACCGGTTTATAGATCATTAAGTCTACCACACCGGTTTATAGATCCCGGACCGAATGTGAATGCAGGGGACAGAGGGACAAAATCACAGGTCTACAATTATAGAAAAATAATGTTCCCGTTCTGACTCCAAAACTCCGACAATGAGTAGGATATCATAAAATAGAAAGTCTAAATTCCACGGTGTGCGTGACACTTACTAACCTACTGACCGTATACTAGTTATTATTATTCAGTGAAGACGCGTTTAACAAAATGATGGGAGGTTTGAAGGGGGGTGCGTTTCAGTAAAGGTCGTTTATTATCATTATTATTAAACTCGTAATCATTTGCTCATTACAGTATTTCAGTATTTACAGATACTAACCTAGATTATTATTCCCCCGCCTCCTGATTAGCTTTCTTAGTTTCGGTAATTTTTTTGAATACAGCTTGTCTTGTTTGAAAAAACTTAATTATATCTGAGTCCACGTTGACATCGCCTGTGAGGATTTTCTTTTCTTCGTCGTTTGGGCCAAGCATTGTGTACCGATCATCCTGCATCGTATAAAAATTATCACCAGATATAAAATCGTTAGCTTCTTTCCCTTTCATTGAGCTCAAAAATTCTGTAAAAATGATCGTTTGCTTCAGCATATTTTTGCCATTTTAAGTGCGAATCAAAAAAATGCTTCTTGCCTCATATACCTGTTTCAATAGAAGTTAAAATACCTTCAGAAAGGTCTGAAGAGAAAATGCGTCCAGGAGAGTAGGGGGGGTTCCTCAGCTTTTCTTCCAAATTATCAAGAACTTCGCCTGACTTCTTAAACTCGAGAACCTTGTCCTCATCTGACTCTTTATTATTATTAGCAGGCGTAAACGGTCGGACATCCACTCCGCTGATTGCTGTAAACTTGAACTGTGCATTCTTTGTCTTTTCTTGTTGCAGCATTTTCCGAAGCACTTCTGAAATGGGAAATAATAAAGTTTTAGTTAATAACATAGGTATCATTATCATAAGTTCAAACAGCATTTAATATACTCTCTCACTAATTTCGGAGTCTCTGGTAGCCACGATTTTTTTAAGTTCTTTGACTTTCTCAGCTTGTGGAAACTTATCGGTATCTGGCAGGTTGTATTGCATCATTTGCATAGCTCCTCTAGATTTAGGCAGAGTGCAAGCCATTTTCAGACAGCGGAAGCAAGTTTGTATCAATCTCATGTCAGGTACAACTGCCATTATTGAATTCTCATCAGGATCTGAGAGATAGCTTCTGACAGTGTTCCAACATTCGGTCACTTCATCTGCAGTGAGTGGAGCTGGAGTATCACTTATCTATAGATTATGATTATGGTTTTGAAATTAGTGTGTATTTAATTGATAAGTTTGGTCAATGCTTTTGTATAATATTCTTGAACTGTTGTTGCTTACTGGCTTTATCGATGAAGATGCAATGGTAGCTTTAAGCTTCTTAATTTCTCCTTTAAGTTGAGCGATTAACATGTCTGGATCAACCTGCTCATTCAATGTGGCAGCATTGGTCACTAAAGCCACTCTTTGTGAAAATCGGCAGGTAGAGAGAGTTTCCTAATATTCGTAAAACATGCATTAATTCGAAACTTTAAGCTGTGAAATGTGGTACAGTATTACCGCAACGTTCTTAGGTTCCAATGACAGTGTTGCAATCATGGAAGTCATGCAATTTCCCCCCAAACTGTCACGCAAGATAGATGTCATCATGGAATTCCTGTATGGAATGTGAGTTCTGTTTGCTTCTCCAAGTGCCACAATTACTTGTTCCAAATAATGCAGAGCGAGGTTAATGTGTCTGGCTTCATTTAAAAGGACACCAGATATATTGCTATTTGCAATTCTCTCAGAACTAGAAAGGCATATATTCGAAAATTTACTGTTTATCAATCAATTCATTCCAGAATTCTAGAAAGCTGTTAGTTAGTACCCTGCGAGATCCACTAGATGAACTTTAGACCTTCGTACTACAGAATCCTTAACATCTCTTATATTAAGATGTATTGTAAAGATACAATGAGATCTAGTTGAAGCTTCATTCATCGGAGTTTCGGCTACAGTTCTGTAGAAAAATTGAGTAGCTTATGAACATTCTGCCTGAATTATTTGATAACTTTAAGAGTTTGAATTAGAGTATTAGTACCTTGTGTGTTCACCTAAATAAAAAAGCTGCAAAGCTTCATCCTCAGAGCCAACTGGATGCACGGAAAGATTTTTAAGATGAAGTTGTTGGCTGCCATCTTCCATTAGCACAACTTTGCTAAATAAATAGGAGATTCATGTTACATGCAACTTAAGACAGTTCCGTTTTATGTACTATGGCACACCTGAGATCTTCAAGTCTTCCAGAAACAAATCCATTATTAAGCAGGTCATATCCGTTCTCATTGTATATTTCTAAGTAAGAAATATAAACTCCTTGAAGCACAGACCCTTGCTCCTGCAAATATAAAAAATAAGGAAGTAGTAAGCGCATTCTGATACTCTCTTCAACTTAAATGCTGAATTATCGATGGATCATTTTGTTACTTCTTGAAACTGCTGAAACACGTATGACAATGAACGTGGAATAATTCCTCTGTCTTCATATTCGGACCTGCTTCCTGTCATCGTAAAAGTCTTTCCACTTCCAGTCTAAACATTTGATAAACATACGATTTTTTGATAGCCTTACTGATTATTAACTTTATTAACTAAAACTGAACATTTAGGATTAACAAAAAATGTTTAATCAAACCTGTCCATAGGCAAAGATAGTTCCGTTGTAACCAGATATAGCACTGAAAAGAAATACTTCATATACACATACGTAGCCTATATAACTTCCGAATGACCATAACTTAGCTGTAAGACCATTTACCTATTAAGAACAGGTCGGCAAATCGCATTGAAGATTTGTTCCTGCGTTGTTTCCGTATTGAAAACTTTAGAATACCGATACCGATGTACTTCTGGGAATTTTGTGTGATTAAATGCGTCGTCTGGTGAATAATTCAGATTTTTCGATGTGAATACTAAGATTTCGTCATTTGTCTCGTCTCCTTCTACGTCTTCTATCTCGTAAGTCTGAAGTCAAAGTGAAAACTCAGATAAGTTACTAAGTTATGTACATCAGTAATATCATGGTGGCAGACTATATGTCAAAACGATTTTCTTACAGTTGGTTCGCTGTGCAGTGGCTTTAACCTGGCAAAGATTTTTATAGGCTTTTTCACCGAACTCATTTTTATGTGCTTCTTCTGGATTGAAGAAGCTTTCTGTCCCTCTAAAGAGAAAACTATTCAAATGATACAGATTTTTGCAAGCGTTTTGTAGCTGCAACGAAGGCGCCCCTCATGGCTTGGGCATTGCTTTAGAATTTTGATTTGGAATTTCGACCTTCGCCAGGTTATTGCCTGGCTGTACTTTGTTTTCATCAAAGTATTCAAGTGTAGGCTCCTAATAAACCCAGAGAAGAACTAGGGAAGAGTCATGGTAATTTTTCCAACACGATTTCAGCAAAGACGATAAACTGATGGTAGTTATAGTTCTGCAGGAACGCGGCGAGAAGAAGTTTAAATAGTTTAATTGCTTTGCGATTTCAGCTTTCGGTTAATTTTTTTTTTACACTCAAGATTCAAGAATCAATATTCTTGAGTCAAGAATCAAAGACCGCGTAGACTATTTATTTCGAAAGTGACTACAGTCCTTGCTTTGTTATTGAATAACGTTTGAAATCATGATGGATTAGCTGTCTATTGATACACTTAGTGGATAGATTATCTCTGTTACGCATACTGACTCGCTAGCTACAGGTAGCCAGTATGGTCTGAAGTTTAGATATGTAGCCAGATTGGTCTGAAGGCTAGGAGATGTGACTCTAGTTGGAGAGCCCCCACATCGAATCCTTCTACCTCTCTGGTAATTTAGCTAAATTTAGATGGGTATCACATGGCTCGGTGTGTGTAGATTATGTGAAACGGATATGTGGGCTCTGACCTGTGGTCACTACTCCATTCCAGATTATCATGTCTACCGGTACGGTGTGGTGGAAATGAATTTAGAATACATTGCTTAAAGAGTTGTTCATCCAATGAGTATGAGCAAATCAAAAGCTCTTCAAGCGGAAAATTAATTTTGCTTTTGACTGATTAGACTGATTTATCTGATTATTTTTAATTTACAGGTGAGATGGCTGAATTCCAAGAGTTGTCAGATGTGGAGCAAAATGCTGTAAGACTTCACAATTATAATAACTGAAAATTAATTCTAAAATGCTCTTCAACAGTTTTCATGCATTGTAATATTTTGAAATACTTTATGCAGGAGCTGTACTACGCGGAGCTTAGCAATGAAGAAGATAACTTGAAGCAAGTGCTTGATATGCGCCTGAAATTGAACAAGGCCTTATCTGAAGAGGCCCTTCAATTGGAAAGTAAGTTATTATTCCAAGAATATATTATGTGTTATGAATGAAGGTATGGTTTTTGTGATTAATAATAAGAGTATTGCAGGTAAATTGGAAATTGTAACTAAAAATGTGGAACTGCTGGGAATAGAATTGATGCAAAAGAAATTAAATGCTTTGAATCAAACGATCAAAGAAGTGGAAGAGCGAAGCAATTGTTTGTTTGATGATACAATTCATTACAGGCAAGATTTAGTGAAGAAATTTTCATCAATATTGATTGTTTTGAAATATAATAAATATTAAGTTGGATTGTTTCAAAATTTCAGTTCTCAAGTCGTGACGTCGATTTCCGGTGAAAGCCGTAAATTGGATGACATGAGGAAAGCTTACAACGTAAGAATATAATTCCTCCTGCGTGCTTTAATGTTAATGCTCGAAATAGTTTGTTTTAAATCTCCATGAATTTTCAGAGTCCCGAGGTGGTTGCGAACTCAGTGAAGACTGCTACTGTGAAACTTGGCCAAGCTCAACAAGCGTTAGACGGGTCAGAGAAAGAGCTAAAATTGCTTCAAATCCAGCAATCCGCTTTTAAACTTCGTGTTGATGAACATGATCTGAAAATTATGGATTGGATTCTGTAAGTTTTACCGTGTAAATATTGAGAAGTGAATGTGTGTATATGGTACTTTGTATATTTAAAAATTGTATTCTAGAGCCGACGCCAAGCTGCGAGCTGCTGATCAGATAAAATTGGTAAATGGAAGGAACGAACAAATGACCTAACCAGTAACCTTTGAGTTGGGCCTCAAAATAAGCAAGAAGAGTCATTCAGCACCCCGAGATCTCTTTGAGTAATTTAAGTATAATAATAATCTTATGTACTAGGAGGAAACAGTACGCAAATACAACTGTAGTGTGTGTAGTAAACTTGGCTTTGACTTGTTAAAAGATTAGAGTACAACTGTAAAAGATATTCTTGTTTAATGTGTCTTGGAATCTCTGGATTCTTGGAGTGATCATATCATTCGGATGTACTCACCAAGTAATAAGAAGTGTAAAAGAACATAGGCTATAGCTCATAATGCAATGAATAGGATTTAACTGCACTCAAAACTTGACTATAACTTCATTAATTCTAAATTAAGAGTTTACTCATTCATGCATGAGTGGTTTCATGTGTGAAGCAGAAAGATGCATTTGTACCCGAGTAGGTCTTCTTGCGTTGATGCACTTGCTGTGCAGTTCAAAATTTAGTTTTAAAACATATTTAATTAAAAGAATTATTTTCTCTTTATAATACTGATCGACTTGTGCATTTAAAGCTTTTGAAAAGACAGACAGACTGAGTCATGAGATTTCTTTTTTTAATTCTTCTAACACTGTTAGTGGTGCTAACAGACGCCGTTTTGGCGAATCTTCAAGCACCAGAATTCACAGAGCCTATAAAAAATATTACAGTCTCTGAGGGAAGTAACATTGAACTGTCTTGTTATGTCAAGCATTTAGGAAGTTATCGCGTAAGTGGTATAAAAACGCAAATGTAATATTTTCACTTATCCTGGTGCCAACCTGTAAATTGTCCTCTCTTAAAATTACAGGTGATATGGCTGAAGAAGGAAGGAGAGAAAGAACATTTCGTTGCCATCAACTCACTCAAAATAACGAAGAATCCCAGAATAACAGTAACTGTGTTGCAAACCTCAGATGATGTCACTCAAAGTAATGTCTATATTCGAAATACCGAAGAAGGAGACACAGGAAAGTTTGAGTGTGCTATTAATACTAATCCGATGATCAGCCAGGTAAATTAACCAAATAGTCCTCAAACTTTTAGCAGTAGTATTTACACAATGCAAAATGATGATTGAAGCTATTTATGCATCAGACGGGTGATCTGGAAGTTACGAAGCCTACGATATCAAAAGCTAATGAAGTCACGGAAGAAGATATTCAGAAAGACGTAGAATCCACGACACAATCACTCCCAACTTTTTTAATGTCTAAAGATCAAGAAAACGAAGACTTCACAGATGAAGAGGTGGACACATCCGCAGATTTAGGAAAAAAAGGCCTCGACAAGTCTAGTTCTACAGCAGCTTCTACTAATGCAACTACATTTTTGGACAAAAATACTACGACAAATGGAAATCTTACTTTGTGTTCAGATATGAAATCAGTGTGGGAAGAAGCGACTGACAGCATCAAAGAATTTTTGAAAAATTTCGTGAATTCTCTTGTAAACTTTACTTGTTCATTTCTGACTTTAAACTCTTAGTAAAAAATACAAGTTTATTTTATATCATTACCTCTTTTATATTTTTTGTCCATGCTTCTACCAATTATTATAGACTGGTCGTTGTCATCTACCATTCCGTTTATGTTAATTGAGAAAAACGGTGGAAGCTCGATTACATTCATCGCTGCTGCTTTCCCAGCTAACCCTTGGGAGTTGTCTATCTGTGCTTCGTTCCCATCGTGGGCACTCTCCATATCATTGAATATGATACCTTTGTCCCCTTCACTAAGTTTAAGACTATGTTTGCCTACTGTGGACCGACCGTGTGGAGTCTTATCTGCAGATTTAGTGGGAGTGGGATCCTTCTTACAGAGGTCATATTCCGGGGAGTCACTATTTTCTTCAGCCTCGCATATAAAGTAATATTGATGATCACAATTCAAGTCATCCAGTGTGTGTTTTTCCTGCCTCGATCTTTCGTCTAAATGGTAGACAGGGTTAACAAACGCAACGCAATGATCTTGTCTTTGAGTATCGAATTCGGTTCCTTCATCGTTATGAGCTGGCTCATTTATGTACCATGGTAAGCTTAGAGCTTCTTTTTCTTCTATTCCAACTTCATCCGGTCGTTTCACCCACTTCCAAACATCTTCCTCGGGAAAATGATCCCTCATGCCTATCCAGTATCTACGATCCAGCCCGAACTCTGCAGTCCTCACTTGATAATCATACTCATGGGAAAAATGACTGATGCTGTAGATCGAACTTTGCACCTCGACAACTTCCGCAACTGAATGGAATGTTGCGAATCCACCTGCACATTTTGAACAGTAATCCAATGCATCCTCCCACTTCATCTGCAATTAAACATCAATGTTCACCCTTACTTGGACTTTGTTGGCTTTGTAATTCACGCATATTTCAATTAATGTTTTACCTTTCGTCTGTAAATTCTAAATTTACTTCCGGGTAGTTTCATGAACGATACTGGAGCATTCGCATCTTCTTGTAAATCTAAATCAGAAGGAATCAGCAGTCAAAATCACAGACATTGGTGCGTTTACGAGACGGCATTTAAGCTAAATTAATATTCACATCATTCATGCCTTTCAAGCCTGATGCATCGATGAGTTTTGGTGCAAATATTATAGCTTGAATTAAAATGAGACAAGTTAAACGAAACATTTCTTGAATTATCAATGTTTTCAGGTGTTTCATGTGTTCATATGCCATTCATGTACAGTGTTATATTTCACAGGCTCGATGTCTTATTCGACATCTTTGAAGTTCCAAGACCTTTCCATAAAATGTAATAGTATCTCTAAAGGCAACGCTTCAAAAAAAGTGAAGTAAATCGAACAAAAGGATGAGTAATCGATGCAAGCAGTATCAGAATTACAACTTGACAAATATTGAAAATTCAGCTCTGAATCTACTTGCTATATGATCCTTTAAAATAAAGTTTTCTATCACGTCAATCTGCTCCAGTTTATAAGATCAATCTAAAGAATTTCAAAATGGATGAGGATAGGATTGAAGTAGGCCCTCCTGTAGTTGAGTGGGGGTTGTCAGATGATGCTCTGACAAGTCTTGAAGGAGTTTTTACTAGTGAGGAAAGCTTCGTTACAAATGAAGATCAAAAAAGTATGCTTTTAGAACATGACTCGTCAAGAGAATCAATTAATCAGATAGAAAGTTATGCAGGAACTAAAATTGAAATGACAGATTCTTCAGGAGCTGAAGAGTGTTCCAGTGTGGAGACGATAAAATTAGCATGTGAAGCTGCCACAAGATGTATGGAGGATTCCATCAGCAATCTCTCAATGTTGGGGGGTGTGAACTCTCAATTGTCCCTGGGAAGCGTAACACCATCCCAAGCAGTGCTGCTAGATCACCAAACATATATTAAGAATTCTGTAGGTGCTAGCTTTGGAGCCCTCACGCGTAAGAAGTCCTTCTATTCACTTCATGATCATCTTGTCAAGTTAGCAGCACTGAAACTCAAAGGTAGAAGCACCCCACCAAGCGAAGAAGAAGAAGAACCCTTCAACTCCAATTCTGAAGAATCAACAATGTTCCAAGGGGATATGCACCAACCACCACTGCTACCTCGAGAACTCCTCTTGAATAAGATTAAAGAATCTGAAATGAAAAGTATGAAAGACCCGGTACCCAAAGGCATACGAACGATGCTAAGGAAAGCTCGTAGCTCGAAGAGCGAAAATTCTAGGCTTTTCGGAGTGGTCAAAGCTGACACAAGATCGGTTGTCTCCTTGGATCCCAATTGCTACCAAAGAAAATCGTCAGCAGCGCATCACTCAGGCTCACGATCAGTTTCAGCTTTCAGTTTTCAGCTGAGGAAATCCTGTTCATCAACAATGAGTCACCCCCAAACTCCAAAGATGAGTCCAATTGGGTCCAAGAATTACATTCGGGAAAACATTGCGAAGGTGTCATCAAAGCCACCTGGCTTGGAAGATGCAATGCGGCCCCCCTTTCCTCAGCGGTCACAAATTTCAGGAATCACAGGATTGCCCCGAGTGGTTTCGATCCAGGTACTCGATTCTGTAAATTACATGAGAATAAACCTGAAAATTGATACAAAACCGAAGTACTCGCTTTACTAATCTCTGTTTTGGGCTGATTTCAGGCTGGGGCGCATGGAATCACCGCAGCTCCTCAGCGCTTGAAGAATCAAAATGTTGTCTACACTCGACCAGCTCACGTTGGAGTGTTGAGCCCCACCGCTCCGATTCCGGATCAGAAAGCTACCGTATCACCCGCACCTGCGTCTCCAACTCCAGTCGAGAAGTTTGCCAAAGTCAGACCTGGAACACCCGCACCTGCGTCTCCAACTCCAGTCGAGAAGTTTGCCAAAGTCAGACCTGGAACACCCGCACGAAAGAAACTGTTTGGTGCAATCCCAAAAGAAGCTCCTGAAACTACCTCACCAACAGCAAAGGTGAAGCTTGATAAGAAGCAAATTTTGGATCTTGCAAAGAGGACTAAAGTCTTGAAGAAAAAAGCAGTTCGACCATCTGCTGTAACTTCCTCATCAAGCTTGGAAAACACCACTTCCCCTTACATTGCAGGCGAAATTCGACCTTTGAGCACCACCAAGCATGGAAGGATTGCTTCACTCACTGTAAAGAAATCGAAGAAGAAGTCTGTGGATGAAGACGGAGCTGCTGCACCTGAAAGCCGTAGGAGCAAGACTCGAAAGTTGTCGAAGCCGAAGTTTCTTAAGAAGAGGAGACCTGCCAAGGCTTCTGACAGCTCTGAATTGGACCCGTACTATGTTGAGGTTCGTGTGCAGATATTTACTCAATAATTTCATTTTCATCATTTTTATTATCGCATGATCTAATTACAGTCTTATTCTTATTCATCATGTAACATTGTTCATTTGTATGTTCATAGGCTACTCCGAGCGACAAAGTTATGATCAATGAGCTCGTGCGAGCCGACCTTGAGAAGATCTTGGAGCGTGATGCCTACGGTTTCACCCGATACGATGACCAACCTCCTGGATTGATTCCCGAGCCAAAAGCTGAAAAGCGGACCAAGGAACGACGAGATTTGATTGGAAGTCCTTACGCGATCAAGTCCGCTCCGTTGCCTCGGCGAAAGAAGATTGGAGTTGTTCAACCTCAAGTCGTCAAGCGCCCTGGAACTGCTGCCTCAGGAATAAGCAACCGAGGAGGAGAAGAACACGCGGAACTCGTCTTGAAAGGGTTGAAGAAGCCGATGAAGAAGTCGAAGGTGACTACTCCTGGTAAACCGAAATGAATAATTCACTCGTCGTCTAACTTTTAAACCTCTCTCTCTGTCTCTAAATTCATCTCAATCTATCGAACTTTGTACTTACATAATATGTAGTACATAGTACATCATATCTAAAAGCCCCATTGTAAATTATATTACTCGTAAACAGAGACGAATCCTACACGAATCGTATATACACGAATCGCTGAAGCATAATAAAAGTATCAATGTGCTCTTCTGCTACTAAATCTGTTATATCCATTTATTAGGATGCATTAACAATGATATCACCAAATAACAAATAATAATTAGATAAAAATAATAATAACCAACCATACGAACAATTGCCACATTTCCATATTTTAGATAGCTAGTAAAGAGACCGTGTATAGGGATTAGTTGGCCGAGTCAGTCTTAATTGTTATTATTATCAGGGACATTTCGAAAGATTCACATTCTGAGACCAGATTCCATTTGCAGTGCAAGTCGCTCTCACCTCAGCTCTTTGCAGAACTGCTCCAGTTCCGACAGGAAGATTATTATTATTATTAGCCCCGCAAGGAATCTGCTTTTTAGTGTCAGGATGAATGCAAGTGACAGTGACTCCAGGGGATTCAGGAATCCCTTCGCATGTGATTGTCTTTCTTGGGTTAGTACTAGTCATCTTGTCTTTGCAGACTGAAGAAACATCTTCGTCAGATCCATCTGTGCACTCGGGAACTCCGTTACAAGCCAATGATTTCTGTATGCAACCTCCGTACTTGCATTTAAATTCGTTTGAGGCACAGACTTGATTAAAGCATGAGCTTGGTAATTCATCGGATCCATCTTCGCATTCGAATTTACCGTTGCATAAATCGGACCATGGTCGACATTTGTCATTCCTGCACATCGCAAGTCCAGCATCGCAAAAGTTATGGCTGATTCCCCATCTTCCTAGGTAGCCTAGTTGAGTGAAGAAGACACTGTCTTGAGGAGTGCATGGAGGAGTCACGAGTCGGTTGTTTTGGATCAAAGATCCTTCGGTTACAGCGACAGCCGAGTTGGAGGAATATACGCCGAAGAGGTAAAAGTTTTCTAGAGGTTTGGGATCGTTGCGGGTTTTGATTGAGGCCTTGACAATCATCCCAGAGCCTTCGAGGTGACAAGGAACTGGAGTTTTGTTGTCGACACTCAGGCCACACAGAACATCAAAGTAATGAGCCTGAGAGTAGGATTGCATGTAAAGGTCAAGACATGTTGACATGTCGGTTAACTTCAACTCGTACATTTTCAAGGGCAGTGTGGACTTTGATCGAGTTTGGACTCCTCCTCCACTGCTGCTCCTTGAAGTGTACGATTGATCAAATCCTGCAATGAGAACTTGGCTTCCAGCTTTTGTAGCATTTGCTTCAAGGATAGTTCCAACTTGCTCGGTAAGGACGACATCTTTGACATGAGATGTCAGTTTGAAGGGATCTTTGAGACGAATTGCAGCCAAATCTTTGTAAGGACTGTCTCCGTTAGCCCCAGATCCTCCGAAGAGGTCTCGTATTTGACCTACGTCCCTGTATTGGGTGAATTCATCTTTGTCATCAAAACTAGATGACTTGAGTCCAGCAACGACCTTCAGATTTCCGTAGTTGTATTGATATGGACGAGTAGAGAACTTTTCTCCGGCAACCCGAGGATTCAAACATCTGTAGCCTATACATATATATCGAACCACGACAAGTTTAAGACTGCTTAATATGATATTGGAATATACAAGCTCAATAATTGAAGAGTGAATACTTGTAATAATTGTGTAAGAACTCGTAATGGTTCCTCCGCAAATCAACTCCCATAACCCATTGCTAGGATTTTTAAGGAAAATGGATGCAACCCAAGGAGCACTTAATCTCGTATCTAAATCAAAGAGAATATCTCTCCAGTAATTCACCAAAAAGAAGTTACATTATTACTAATATACTTAATTGTAAGAGTACCTGCGGTGGTGGCAGTCCCTGAAGAAGTCTTCGTGTCCTTTTGCCCCAAAGAAGTGGCAAGGAATCCGATGATAAGCAACAAGGTAACAACTGCAGCCTTATTGCTCAGCATCCCAGAAGGATGCCGAGGCAAACTGTTACTTGGACTCATCTTCATCTACACCTTTATAAGGGACGATTAAAACTTATAAAACAATTAGAGAAACCACCGTAGTGGAAATCAATTTGCTTTTACAACTGCAAGCAAATGAGATAATAATAATGATTGTAATAGAAGAAGATGAATGCCAGGTTGGCTTACGATGTACGTGAGAGGGTACAAACAAGAAAGTGACAGCAATGAAGAAGCAATTGAATAAAAGTAGGAAAGGACAAATCTCACGAAGAAGAAATGCCCTTTTTGATGTTAAGAGGTGCAATGTCCGTGAAGAGTCTTACTAGCCAGCACACACAGAAGATTTATACAATCAAAAAATAATTGAATTGACAAAGATGCGTTTGAGTCTTTGGTGCTTTGACGAGTCCTTCTGCAATGCGAAGGTAAACTCACGTTAATTCCAACTCAGGTGGTTTATATTTCCATGTATTATATGCTTTCTGCAAGGAGAAGACGAAGAGACTTCAAGATTGTGTGCATATGTGAATTCTTCTAAAAGAACTTCATCCAAAATTCATATACCTGAGTTGACTGCGAAATCATTTGGTAATAATCAACTGCATAATATTATTGTTGTGTCTCTGTGTCTGAGCTGCTTGTACAAAGTTGTACAGTGCACGCTGAACATTATTTGGTGCTACTACTCTGGACAGCGAAGTGAAGTGATGAGCTTGTAGGGAATAAGATTATTGCTGATGACGATGTCCTGATAGCATTTATCTTGATTGCCTCATCTTCAACGAAAAGATGCTAAACTTGTCGCACACCTTTCCTTTAAAGTTAAGCTTAATGGGATAAATGTTCACACACTCTACACTATAGTACCAAAATGACTTTTGATCGTGACTTGTTCATTTCTGACTAATTTATTGACTTCTTCATGATATGATCCCAGGTGGATATAATAACTTGCTTCGAAAGAATAGCACAAAATCGTACACGTCAGTAATACGCTGAATTAACAACCTCGTTGTATTCTAAAAGATGCTTTATAAATGGCAAAGATACATAAGAGGTATCAGAGAATCATTTACGAGTCTATTTTGATGCAGTTCATAATACATAGTACCTTGTAGAGGTACAAGAGAGACAAGTCAGCGTCAAGTTCATACACAATTGGATAGATCATATGTAGATGCGCAATATAATAATGACTATTTGGCCTGTAGGTGACCTTTGGATTGTACATCACTTTACAAATAGCTTTAGTTTTGTACCTGAATGACAGTTTTCTTAAAAAATGTGCACCTCATTAAGGGCAACTCATACACATTTAGCAAAGTATCTTTTTCATGTTTGACATGCAATTAATTAGGAGAAAAACAAATTAATCGAAGGGCAAGAAAATCATGATCGATTGATCAATTGATACAGAGATGCATGAAATTGAAAAGATTTATAGATTTGTGTGTGCAATGAATGCAATCATTAAAGTCACTCAAGCTTGAGAGTAGTTAGCAATGCTTCTGTTTCGATTTTAATACTTTCTGGTAGGCAATTGAATTTTGTCATTTCCTTTTTGAGTTTGTTGAAAAGGTTCGTTTGTAATTGAAATACTGTAAGTGTCGATTGTGTAGACAATGATCCGGGAGACCTTTATTGTGCCTTCTTGCTACTTGTTCTGTGGAAGTGGCACTGAAGCTGAACCGCTTGTACTGTCGCTGTAGTCAGTGAGACTGGTGATGTGGCTCATCTCGAAACTACTTCCCTGTCTATTCATTCCGTCTGGGTCCAGGTCCAAGTTCTCGCGTTCTAATGTTGGTCGTTTCAAATTCATGACTTCTTCCTGCAAATGAGAAAGCATATTATATTGATATGTATTTTGGCCACTGAATCTAATTGTAAGACAATTGAACATGAGGTCGATTGCATACCTCAACAATGTAGTTGCGATTCTTTCTCGCCAAGATACATCTCTGAAGAGAACCTGCGTTGAAAGTCGTTGCGAAGTCAAATTCATCGTATTGGATCAACTCAGCGTTTTCCATTTCTTGGTTGGCGATGAAAAGTATTCTGGGAGTGATCTCACGCGCATCTATCGGTTTATATATACGCTCTGGTGGTGGTTTCTGCAAAGTATATATTTAGACGTCAGAAAGTTGATCTACTAGTTTGTAAGTGTAAGTTCATATGGTATACGAGTGATGATATCGATGACATTTACCGGTGGGATGGGCTTGATCTTTTTCACTCTGTGAGGAATGACCACAGGCGCAGTGTAAATTTCACTTTCTCTGTCACCGTTCACAACCTGTCCGTAGACTAATATTGTGTCTGTGATGAAAGCTGGAATAGTAATTTCCGCATACTGGGGTCCTACAGGGACAGCCGAGAATTCCAAATGAGTTTTAAGTTTGTCCAAAGTCCAAGATTGAAATGCTGGCTGAGATGGAAGAACAACTGCAGCGATACGCATTCCGATGGCTCTCCACATTCGACTTTCCAATGAGTCGTAAGGGTCACCGAACATTTCTATCGCGGTTAAAATTGCCTCTTTGGATAAATGATAAACGACTACTCCCGTTTCACAAGAGGCTGAAGCTGCTCTGTCGTTGTCAGAGAGCACACCCAGTTCTCCGAGGACTGATCCTGAAGTCACGTAGTCAATCATAGGATCGTCCATTGTTGCAGTGTACATCTCGACAACTGGAATTATTCCCCTGTCCTCAAGGCGTTTCAGACGATCGTACAATGGATCGTATTGTATCTTTACTACGCCCGATACTACTACGAAAATTCCACTAGGATCATCTCCAATGCTGAAGAGCAACTCTCCTACTGCAAAATGCATCATTGTAGCTTCTTTCTGTAGAACAGAGTGAAGATACCACAATAAAATTAACAATAATAATAACAAGCAGTGATATTTAATTAAAACTAGGAAATTGGGATTACTAGAATAAAAGCCAACACTTTTTTGTCTCCTTGAACCCATTGAAGATTAGCCAACAACATTTCTGGTCTTGGGGGTAGCATGAATGGCTCAGCGTCCCACAAGCGTTTCATCTTTCCTTCCAGATCTTTGAGTAAAATGTCAAACTCCTTGTCATCGACGAGTCCTATGGATGAGAAGTGACGAAGGTATCGGTTTGTGCTTGGTTATAATTTAAATGCAGTTACAATGAGCATACCATCTTCTTTCAATTCAATTAAAGAATCTCTCATTTGATTCAAAACACCTCTGCTGGCGTGTCGGGTCTTCACGGCGATGGCAATTCCTGGGTGGTCCCTTTGAAGTAATCCTGAAAGCATGAAAGCAATTCAAGTTTTATGTTCCTTTAATTTTAAAAGAGTAAGCTTTGTCTGGAAAAACTTACCCATTTCTAACATCAGACGCTGCCTTTGATCTTCCAAAGCTTGTTTAAATTTGTCAAAAACTCTTACATTGTCAATCATTTGAGGTAAAAACTTTTTGACATCGTCGATTGCGGTCGCCAAACCTTTTCCAATGTCATAACCCAAGAAAAGGAATACGTTGATTCTTGAATTAAGAAACTTCATGATCGGAGGTACCAAAGGCTACGTCACAAGATTTCAATGTTAATGTCACGCGTGTCTGATAAGTATTATATAGAATTAGATGAGAGCGTACCCTAAATAATCTAAAAATTCTTGTGATTCGAAGAAGTCGAATGAGCCGAAGGAACTTTAAGAAATCCGTGTCTGCAGTTTTATCCTGGTAGTCTCTGTAATCATGAGCCTGACTGACAAATGTTAATGATAGGGCCATCTCAGCTAAAATCACCAATAGAATGAGACAGTCCAAGATGTTCCATTTACAAGAACAGTAACCTCCAGGACCAAAGCCTATTATCTATTGGTACATAAACTCATTGGAGTTAGTAATCAATACGTATTACCAATCATAAAATAATTATGTAACGGCGCTATCACAAACTTTGATCAAAAATTCTGAAAAGTAAAACAAGCAGAAAGCTGCATTGCAGGTGAGGAATCCAATAACTTCAGCTTCGGTAAACGGTTTATCCATGCAAATGTAAACCACTTCCCATAAGATAGGAATCATGTTGACTATAATGATTGTGTGAACCATTCCATCGAACCAATCATTCGTGGCCGTTCTGTAAAACCAGCCTCTCCAACTAAATATTGAGAAAATGCGTAGTTATATGACCTCAACTGACAAAAATACTTATTATTATGTGAACTGTCGCAGGAAAATGAGTTACCTTTGTTTCGGTTCCGGGATCGCTTCCTCTGGTACAGCTAGGGCTAAAGTATGTGGCATAAGTTTATCTCTCAACCAAGCGAGACCTCCCTTCACTATCCAAAACTTCTTTAGATCAACCGCATGGAACATCTGGAAAGGATTGTCTTCAACGGTGTCCAAGAATTCGATAAGAACTTGAACTGCTTCTTCTGTTAGCACGCCTTGTTCGAATTGTCTCCAACAACTGACTTTCATAGCTTTGAGAAGTCTCAGTCTGCATTCCTCGGTCATTTCTCTGTATTCGTCAGCAGTGGGTTCGACTTCCACGTCTTCCTCGCAGGCAGGACAAACAATGTGATGGTCCTCCGTCAGAGTGTCAACTAAAAGAGTCATATCCTGACGATGACGACATTGTTTCGGTTTCCTCGACTTCGGTTGTACTCTTGTCTTGTAAAGAATTTAAAGTTCAAACTATGGGTCGTGCGTAATTTCATAAATTGGTGTTTAAGAATTACTATAGCGTAGGGATTTTCGAATCTGGTATTTTCCACAACGAATCCCCAGCATGCATCAGATAGAAATCTATCATGCTTCAGAACCGCAAGAGTCCTCCCCTGAGCTGCATGAATTTGCTTTACAGCATTTGACATGTCTTGCAGTTTTCCCATTGACAGTTGTGTAAGCTTCAACACGCTTAACAAGCATTTGGTTGTTGTTCCATTTACCAGTAGTGTTAATATGACGATTCCAGCAGTTTGAAGGAGAAACTGGAGAATTCAAAAGGAGATTTTTTAAAGGCTTGAAGGGAACTTTTTATCCTAAGCCTGATCATGAGACTCACCTTCGGTCCAATGTAAATGTTGTTACACAAATATCTGTCTTTGAAAACCTCGAGTGATAGACAAATGGCCACCGCTCCACGAAGACCTCCCCAACTCATAACCAACATATTCTGCCACGTAAGACCATACCCTAAACGACTCAGGAAAGGACTTAGGACAACTATCATAAGTAGTCGGGCAATGTTGAGCGAGAAATACAAGAAGATAAGGTAATACACATCACTGAGGGTGATAGTGTTGATAGCTGTCTCGGAGATGACGATTCCAACCATGACAAAGAGAACCGTGTTTCCTAAATACGCTATCATTTCCCAGAAATGGTGAACTAGGCTCTGAACTTCAGGACTTATGCAAGTTCTTTCCATACTCATTACAATTCCAAGTGTTACCACAGCCATCACCCCACTGACCCCTGAACAGTCAATTGGATCATTTTACTTATTGGCCACACTGAGCTGAAGATGGTAAGCTGTATGTTTCATTATTACCCAAAAATGATTCGCCAATGAAGTAAGTTAGGTATGCAGACACAAGAGTGATACTGACTTCCACAGGAGGGTCGTTGAATATTCTTGACAAGAAGAATACACACACTTTCCCCGTGAACCAACCAAAGAGAGGTCCGCCGAGTGTGATTTGACAGAACATTCTGACAATTGTAACCCCTAAATTGCCCTCTCCAGTGTTCTTCACAACTTCCAGGAAGATTTCGTACATTAGAATGGCCACTCCGTCGTTAAACAGCGATTCCCCTTCAATCATTACGGTTAGTATTTCCGAAGTTCCTATCCATTCAAATAAAAGTTGAGTAATATTCATTCATGTCTAACAGTGTAAGAATTAAGAAATCTTTTGATTTGTATGCGTAATTTGTGCTTTTACCAATTTCTTTTAGAATGGCTACTACTGCTACGGGATCGGTTGCACTGTTATAATTTCAAATTGATAGGTAGTTAGTAGGGAATTCATAAGGCATTTTGTGTGTGTTGGCTCCTTTCTTACCTGATTATAGACCCATACAAAGAAGCAATTTTAAAGTTCCAGTTATAGTTAATGAAGAATTGCATACAAACGGCAGCTGTAAGGAATGTAGTGATAATCATTCCAGGCAGTGCTAGCAGCACAATCTGGAACAAGAAAGGAGATAATAATGAAGAGAGTGTTAATATATATGACTGCAGGAATTTACAGGCTTCGAGTATTCATTATTGTAAGTTAAAAATACCGAAATGGAGCTTTTCACGAAGATGTGAGATTTAATAGAAAATGCTGACTCGTAGATAAGGACTGGAAGGAACACGTTGAGAATGAGTTTTGGAGGTGCCCGTGCAAGCCAAGTTAGCATTGACCATTGTACACAGATGTGGTCATTTCTTGATCCGATCCCGATGAGGAGTCCAACGATGATTAGAACTACAGTGTACGGTAAGTTCACACTCCAGACTCGGAGGATAGTTCGGACGATAGCTCCAATGCTGACTATACTGAAGAGAGCCAGGAAGACTTTGAGATAGTTCCGGTTGAACTTTGTACATAATCGCTCTGTAATTCATAAAAGCGTGTGAATATCATAAGCAAACCGTGATTAGTACAATAAGCGTGTATAATAATAAAAGGAGGTGCATTATGATTACTGTAGGGCAATTTCTTGTTGGTTCTTTCCTGGTTCCGGCAGTACTTTTCTCTTGCCTTCTTTTGCTTTCTCAGGTCGTATTGCATTAGCTCATCTTCAGGAGACAGAGGTTCTTTCTTGTATGAGTATTCGTGTGAGCCTTCTGCATAAGCAGCAGCGAATACCAAAACCACGACAAGTCCTATAAGGACTAACGTGAGGACCCGCCAAAGTGGCATCCTCATGTTTGAATAGGAGTGGGTGCAGCTACTTTTCGAATGAAAGCGTAAAAGTCACCTGAAAAGTGTCACTTGGTCTTTCCTGAACTTGCTGCAACAACGAAGCATGCGAAGCGATGAAGCATCAGTATCGGGATTTCTAATCTTCAAACCCTTGGAAACGACTGGAAAAGACGAAGCATTTCGAAGTTATACCATCTTCTTTTTACCAAAATCTCAAGTTTCGATTTGTCAATAATTTGATGCTATCAATTCGTTATCATATTTCAGCTCTCTATTTGACATGTAGTTTCTTATGTTCATCTCTAGTTCTTGTATTTCAGTCGTGATTTAGAAGAATGCAATGGTAGTCAAATTATCTCTGCATGAAGAATGGTCAAAATGAAAAAAAAAAGAGATTACATTAATAATATGAAAGTTCAAGTTCATTTTGAGGTTTATACTAATAATGCAAGTGTCTTTCTTTTGTATGCTTGACACAAGTACAACCCACAAAATATTAATGCACTGTACTATAGACATCAAAAGGAGTTCTGAGTATTTCTGAGAGTGTATGTGAAATAATGGCCACTAGAAAGAAAGATAAGGAAACCTATTAGGAATATATTTGTACACATATCTATGCTCCATCCTCATGCACTTGTACTTGACCGATTGATTCCATTTCTATTTCTGTGATAGCTTCATTAACGAAAACTGTCAAACGTTTGTACGCTTAGAGCTAACTGGACCATGTGTCAGATCATCCTAGCATACAGCATTGGATGCATTCCAGTTCATGAAGCATTTTGAGTTGTGATTCTTGTGACTCACAGTGTTTTGTAAACCTACCACAGAGGATTGCACAAATATGTGGGTAACCTTATTATAGTACATTTCATTATTCATTGATCAACTAAATTGGGTCATAGATCGCTACTACTGCGTCTGTAGACTCTCAGTTAAGCTCCATTTAGCAAAGCATTCCGTTGGGTGAATAAAATAATATGGCTCAGTCAGATACAACTGCCGCAAAAAACACGGAATCAGCCAGGTAAGCACCTGTCAATTGGAATTATTTGGTAGACTACAAAAATTCCTAATAGGATATCTGAAGTAATGAAGTTTTTTTGAGCAGTTCTACTCGCCAGAAAGATGTCATTCAATGGCCAAAAGAGAAGAGCCAGGTGACCTACATGCTTGAGTGTCCGGTGTGCACGGATTTTATGACTGGAGTCGTGCGAATGTGTACCACAGGACATTCCATGTGCAACAGTTGTTTCTCTCAGATCCTGAAGCAGAACGGGAAATGTCCACTCTGCAGGAAAACCTTGCCAAAATGTGGTGGTCGAAATTACTTCCTGGAGACATTCGCCGCTGCTTGCATATTCAAGTGCAAGTTTTCGGAAAATGGGTGTCCTGTGGATGTTGAGGGTCATGAGTTTCTAAACCACGTTACTAATTGTAATTTTAGGTAGCTCTAAATATCGATAACTCTAAGAAAGAAGCATCAATGTGTTCGTCAATGTTGTAAGTTGTGTATTGTGACCTTTGTAGAGACTATACGTGCAGAATATTTGACCTAGGGCAGGAGAGCGATTCAATATGCAAAAATTCAAGTTTCTTGTTTGATGAGCTAGTGGAGCATTTCACTGAATCCCACTCGGTTCCTGTAATTGAAAACGGGGCTTCAATTCGAAGAAAGTTTTACGTCTACGAAGACAAAATTGGTAAGGCATTTTAATTGGATTTTGATATGACGAGAGTACTTGACGGGAAACTTTTAATACTACACTGAAATCGTTTTGACCATTTGCTGATTGTTCTATTAGTCCCATCGTTGGTTCTTATCAAATATGACTCCAAATTGTTCTTCTCATACTGTACAATTCAACCCAAAGGACCTGTGGAAGTTCCCACAGTTTTTTACTATCTTCTACACCGTTGGATTATCAAGGCTCCTGAACAAAAAGACTTATCCGACAGCATTGGCTCAAATTCAGCTACTGAGTATTCGTATCGCATCGTAACTAATTATGAAAAGCAGATCGTCCCGAAGACCCGACAGTCGCGTTATTTGCACTTGTCCTGTCCCGGTACACAGTCCACGAACTCTTGTCCACTATTCCAGCAGCAAGGAGACAAGGTTGGAAAGCCTCTACTGTTTTCGACATTCCTTGCACGAGGAAACAGAACAACTACAAAGTTCGCACTTGAGGATGACAACAGTTTATTCGGATTCACCCTTGCCAGAGGGTTAAGGGATACTGAGCCTACCGAATTTGCTTGGAAAGAAACAATTACTGTGTCCAAAACCAAGGCGTAATTTTCGATCGGAACTCGCTTTCGTTTATCGTAGAATCGAAATTTTACTATCACTAGTTTTTGTTTAAGACATTTTGAAGCTATTTTATGTGTCTTGTATCAATAATATACGTTGGTCATTTTTATTTTTATTAAATACGAGAAGAAAGATACTCCACGTGCTCTCTGAGAAGACTTTGATAATGTGACAATCTTCTGAATCCTAAAGCCATTGTAGTGGAAGTAATAAATTGCAGCCAATATCGTTTTAGTAAACTATTCTTCTCCATCCATGACTTTTGAACCTCCAAAGCGAGGTCGGAGTTGGTCCCTCGGAATAAGATTATTAAAGACTACGTCTTCCCACTCTTTCTTATTTGTCCCGAATATCATAATGGCATCTTTGTTATCTCCACGAGTTGCAGGAGCAGCCAGCGATAGAATCATTTCAAATGTTTCTGGAGCTAAAATGCGAATAGTGTCATGCATTATGAGTCGCATTTTGTATCTCTCTATTGAGTGAATGTAGGAATTACCATTTATAAGAATTATTCTGTACAGCCATCCAGGATAATTATTAGCAGAATCAAAAAGATATTCCACGAGAACCGGAATGCCTGCAAATAAGGGATCGTTTTTTACTGCTCTTTCTCGCTATTAAAACTAATACGTTGCCACTTACACCTTGTGGATGTGATTCACTGTTGCGATGCGTTCGGTCTCACAAACGATCATAGTGAATCACATCCACAAAGAAAAAATAGAAAAATACATTTTTGATCTGGTCACCGGTCTGATCACTTATCAGAAGTCTCTTAGCTTAAAGTTTATTTGAAGTATTAATGCAAAACAAGAAGT